>Ga0070689_100003460_pt1 | contig 10503 bp, 9 predicted proteins | sample KBSS23HmetaG_FD_64669 | JGI IMG/M metagenome (GOLD analysis project Ga0070689, IMG submission 64669) | Switchgrass rhizosphere microbial communities from Kellogg Biological Station, Michigan, USA - KBS S2-3H metaG | ecosystem: Host-associated > Plants > Roots > Rhizosphere ... | reverse complement strand
ACCCTGCTGCGAGGCGACCTCAGCGTGATCAAGCCAAGGCGCGGCTTTCTCAACATTCTCGCGACCGCCAACGACAGCGGCTGGACCGGTGCCGATGCGGCGCTCGGCGGCCTGCAGGCGTGGAGCGGCGACGATAGCGGCCCGCCGCCACCGATGCTGCGCGCCGCTATCTGGGCGGAGATGACGAACAGCGCAGGCGGCGGGGGCACCTGGTGGCGGTTCATGGTCACCTCGAGCACCGCGCTCGTCGAGGCCATGATCATGACGGACGCATCCATCTCCTGCTTCGTGCCACTGCGCCTGCAGAACATTGCCAAGGCCAGCCTGCCTGCCGCTGCTGCCGCCGGGAACATGGCTTACGTGACGGACGAGGCGGGTGGCGCAGTGCCGGCGTTCTCGGACGGCACCAACTGGCGGCGCGTGACCGATCGTGCGATCGTCACCTGATGGACATTCCGCTGTCCCCACCTTCCACTACTCCGCTGTCCAAGTCGGAGTTGAAGACACGCATCGCCGCTGCCATTCCCGACAACCAGTCCAGGGCCGTTTCCGCCGAGGACGTGCGCTCCCGCCTGTTTGAGATGGTCGACAGCCTCGCCGGGATCGGCGAGGTGGGTGTTGTTGGTCCTCCTGGTCCTCCTGGTCCTTCCGGTACCGGTTTTGTCACGCCGCGGGATTTTGGTGCGGTTGGCAATGGCGTTACCGACGATTATGCGGCTTTCACGACTGCATTTGCGGCACTTGGCGGCACCAACCTGTTTGTGCCCGCCGGCACTTGGCTGATCGACATCACGGCGTCGGGCCGCTCGCTGAGCATTTCCAACGACTTCTTCATGCACGGAGAGCCGGGAGCTACCCTCCTGGTGCGCAACGCCTCGGGTGGCACTCGCACACTGTTTTCTGCTTACAACGCCAACATAACCCTCCGCGATTTCGCTATTCACCTGGCTGACGGGACGAACGGCAACACGCTGCTCTGGTCGATTGGCAACAACGGTAGCGGTCTTGTCATCGACAACGTCGATATTGATGGGCGTAAGCCGACTGTTGCCGGCGTTATCCATTGTGTATCTGCCAGTGACCTTACCAATTTTTCTGGCCTCACTGTCAGCAACTGCGAATGGCATCATATCAATCGCGTTTGGCTGAAGACGAATACCGCCTCCTCCACCCAGTCACGGCTCAAGTTTGTCAACAACTACTTCCATGACTGCTACGCCGAGCCGCTGGCTTTGAATACGCCGAGCGGCGTCATCGACGACGTGCTGATTAGCGGTAACCGCTTTGCCAACGTGCTGACCGGCACGACCGCGACGGCGCATATTGCCATTGGCAGCGCTGAGAACGTGCGGGTGCTTGGCAACCGCATTTCCGGGCCGGGCTCGGCGATCACCTCAGAGGAAAAATCCGTCAACCAGATCATTGCCAACAATCAGATCACGCTGACAGAGGCGACCGCCTTCGGCATCCGCTTTCTTGACAATGACATCGGCGGGGACCGCCGGCAGCCTTACAATATCGTGGTCGAGGGGAACACGCTGAAGGGGCCGGGGCAGGCAGCGGCGACGACCGGCTGCAACGGCATCTGGTTGGTGAACGATGCCACTGCCGAAGGCCCCGGCAACCGTGTGCTGATCACCAACAACGTCATCGAGGGGTTCGACCGGGGCATCGCGCTGGATGACGAAGTGCCGATTTTCTCCGCGACCGGTAACCTCTGCATCGACTGCAACTACGGCATTCAGTCGCCGGTCGCCTTCGAGTCGGTCAAGAACAACCAGTTCGACACGTGCGACTACGGGCTCTATTCGTCGGTTGCCGGCCCTTGGGGCGGCGGTAATACCTTTTTGAGCGTCACGACGGAGGTCGGCAACGATACCGATACGCGGTTCTCGCCGCTGACTCTGTTCGACATCCAAAAGTTCACGATGTTCGACGACTTTGACGGCGATGTGCTTCGCGATCAGTGGAACGGCATGGTCGGCAGCGATCCCGCCTGTGTTTTGCCGACGATCCTGTCGGCCACGGGTGGCGGGGTTGTGCGGTTGCGGTCGGGTGCCTCTGCGGCGGCCACTATGGCGGCCAATGGCTGTCAGCTCGACTATTATCTGCAATGGAATGCCAGCTTTGGTGGCCTGCTCATGCAGGTGCGCTTCCGCATGTCGGCCATCGCCGGCACGGCTTGCTTTGTCGGTTTGACCGATCAGATCGGCGCGCTGGAAATGCCGTTTACGATCGCCGCCGGCAACGTGTTCACCTCGAATGCAACGGACGCTGTCGGGCTGACCTACAATACGGGAGGGGATGATCCCGACAAGTGGTGGCTGAGCGGCGTCAAGGCGGATGTTGACGCCACTCATCAGAACACCGGGATTTCGCCTGCGATCAATGTGTTCGAGACGTGGCGGATTGAGGTGAATAGTAGTGGCACGGCGACGTTTAAGCGCAACGGCGTAGTTGTCGGCACGCCGCTCGCCAATGCCGTCTCGGTGGGTACGTTGCTGACGCCGGTCATCGCGCATCACTCGCGCGCCGCCGCCAGCCAAACCTTTGAGGTCGATTACGTGCTCGCGCAGCGGAACCGGTTTTGACCGACGATGGTGTAGAAACAGGTTCTAGCTATGCCGATTGTCAGGGCGTAGCTTTGGGTGCAGCACCAAACCATGGAGGGACCAATGAGCGAGCCCTATACCGATCCTCCGACCGAACCGGCGTCCGAGCCTCCAGCGGAGACTCCGCCCGAGGATCTCGCCGCTGAGCCGACCGAGCAGGCAGAGGAAGGCCTTACTGCGCTCCAGGAAGCGGAAAGGCGTATTGCCAACGGCATCCCGGCGCCGAATGCGGCAGATTTCGCCGCCGCAGAGTCTCCCGCTGCAGCGCAGCTGCTCGCTGAGGTGGCCCTACTGATGGCGGGCCAGCCGACGCCGCCAGAAGAGGCACCCACCAAAGAGGAGTTCCTCGAGGCGCGCGGTCTCGAGTATACCGAGGGCCGTACCGCCGAGGACGCCCAAGGCAGGACCAACATCGAGGTGGCCATGTTGTCGGCGGAAGCGCCGCCGAAGGAGATGGCAGAGCAGCGCGCCGAGGGTGCCTCGCACCTGCCGCAGCCAATCGTGCCGGAGACGATGCGCTCGCTTTCGCTCGAGGAACTCGCGCAGCAACGCGTGCAGATGACGAACCCGGGGTCCACCATGATGCAGACGACGGTGGCGCCGGTCGAGACCGCTGCCTGACGGGGATTCTGCCACGTTGACCCGTTAAGCGCGCTAGCGAGCGGGGGAGGCGCGCGCCGCCCCGCTCGCGACCTTTTTAATGGAGATGATGATGTCAGGGCCATTAACGCGCGAGCAGATGGTCGCGCAGATTACATCGGCTTTGCCCGACAACAATACGCAGGCGATCTCGCCGGAGGATATTCGCTTACGTTTGCTTGAAATGGTCGATTCGTTTGCTTTGATTAATGAAACTTCCGCCCCTTGGGTAGAATTAGGTGCAAAAAATATTACCGATTACGGTGGCACCGCCGATGGGGTCGCAGATGATACTTCAGCATTAGCCGCAACAGATGCAGCAGCTGTCGCTGCCGGTGTTGTTGTTCTTGTGACTGGGATTCAGCGGATCAGGGTTACTGCAAATACGGTTTTGGCTGCTGGTCTTGCGATCGAGCGCGGTGGCGGGTTTGTGATCGACGCCGGCGTGACGCTGACGCTCAACGGGCCGGTTCAGGCTGGCGACAATCAGATTTTTTATGGCTCCGGTTCGGTGCTCGGCTCATCGTTTGGTAGCCAGGCTGTGCGTCCCTATTGGTGGGGTGTTGCAACCAACGGCACGACGGCGAGTGATGCGCCGATGCTGGCCAGCATGGCTTGCGCTGCCCATGCAGGTGTGCCGTTAACGGCTCGCCGCGATCAGCGCATCGTTTTTGCGACCGCGAATAATCGGGTAGGGCCGTTTACGGGGGCCAAGCACCTTATTTTGCAGGATGTCTATTTCTATAGCGCCTACATGACGGCCAATGGACCGATCCTTGATATCCGTCCCGATACGTTTCCTAGGAAGTCAACGGTTAACGCTAATGCAGCGGTGCGCGATACCACGCTGACGGTGGTGTCGACGGCGAGCCTCGTTGCCGGCAACCGCTACTGTCTCATTTCCAAGAAGCGCAATAAGCAGGCGCTCGGAGCCGACGCTACTTCTTGTAAGTCGGAGTTTGTCACTATCCAGTCGATCGACAGCGCCACGCAGGTCACGTTGAACAACGGCCTGTTGTCGAGCTACCTCACGGCCGACTGGGCGTCGCTGTTCAATACGACGTGGGACCATCAAGTTACGTTCGACAACGTAACAGTTGAGCGCCTCGACGGCTCGCTGACGAAGGACGGCATTTACTGCACCTTCTGCAAGGTCAACCGCAGCCCCGGCAACCGGGTGATCAAGACCGGGGTCTGGGGTTTCCAGTTCAAGATCTGTTCGTCTTTTGGCGCGTTCGATTGTACTGGTTATGGTACGCCGAGCGGCTATGTTTGTGGTTCGGCCGGCTGCGACAACTTCGAGTTTGGCGATATCTCGGGCCGGGGTGTGCGTCATACCTTGACGATGGACGGCGACGGCGTTGTGGCAGGCAAGAGCTGGGACATTGGCGACACCACGCTGGTGGCGCCGACCGGACGGGGTGGACGGTTCAATTCGGTCCACTGCATCGATGCCGAGAACGCCATCTTCGACATGCATCCAGGGCATATCGGCGTCAGCGGCGGATCGGTGACCGGTAACGTGCGCGCCGACGCGTCGGCGGCGACGGCGGTCATGCTGGAAAGCACCAACGTTTCAATCGACCGCATCGACGTATGCGGTCCTGGCATTTCGGTCCCTTATTACGGACTGCCGGCCGACGAAGCCCAGGCTTTTTACCGGTTTGGTTCAATCAAGTGTTTTGCCAAAACGACGGCCAATGTGCCGCTGCTCAACGTGTACAATCGCGATACGACGAACAAGACGGCGGTTAGTGCTCATGTCGACGAGCTGGACGGCAGCGGTGGTGGGTTTCTCAATCTGACCACAGTCACTGATGCCGGCGGTGACATCTTCATGAGCTACGGGCGTCTGCAGGGCGAGGCGCGCTTTGCCAACACCGTGCTGCTGCAGACCGGCGCCAACGGGCGGATCGAATGCGTCGGCAATCGCGCCGACCTGTCGAACCCTACCGCTACAGGGTATTGCGTTTACGCGCTCGCCTCGACTTATACGGCAGCGCATGCCGGTGTGCATGGCGCGCGCTTTGTGGCGCGCGAGGGCTCGCTTTACGAAAAATATTCGGGCACTGGCACCGAGTATGCCGTGCGGGCGACGGACGGGTTGATCGAGCTTGGCCCGCGCGTGACGTGGAGCACCGACAGTCCCGGCAATGTGCTGCTCGATTTTCAATCCGGCATCGGCGGGGTTATCGGCAGCGACAAGGTGTTGACGACAATCAACACCAATGCAGCGTTTACGCTGACGCCGTATGTCCATGCAGAAGAGGTGCGTCATACCGGCACGCTGACGGCCGACCGGGCGTTGACGCTATCCACAACAGGGGTGCGGGCCGGGGCCAAGTTTAGGCTAACTCGCACCGGCGGCGGAGCGTTCAATATTACCCATGCGCTGAAGAACCTCGCCACTAACCAGTGGGCGGAGTTCTGTTACGACGGTTCGGCTTGGTATCTGGCAGCTTTTGGGAGCTTGTGAGATGTGGGCAAAATACGAGCTGCAACTCGGGATCATTGCCGAGCTTTTTGACGAGGAGCCCGAGCTGACTGAAGAGGAAAAGGGTTTTTATGGTGTGCAGGAGGTTGGTCCTCGCGCTCGGAAGGGTATGCGTGTCTACGAAGCAGGTACGCCAGAGGCACCTGAGCTATCGGGGCCTTGGGACGAAGGGAGCTAATCATGCCGGGACCGGACGAGCCCCAATCGACGCCGACCGGCGCTGATATGGTATCGAGCATCGCGGCGGCGGATGCCGCCGCGGCAGCCGCGCGGGGCGCTGCGGCGGTCGGTATGACGCTCACCGACGCCTCGATAGCCTCGGCGACGGGAGCATCTCAGACGATTGCCGCGGCGAACGCCGACCGCTCGCTGCTGAATATCTCCAACCCCGGTACGGCCTCCTGGTGGATTAACGAGACGGGCGGCACGGCGGCGGCCAATGCCGCTGGCTGCTTTGAGCTGCAGCCCGGCGCCCGTTGGGCGCCTCGGCCCTCGCCGGTTAATGCTGTTACCGGTATTGGTACGGCAGCTGCTAAGCTGACGGTGGTGACGGGCTGATGGTCCGCCAGTGGCTTGCCGATGAGGGAATGCATACGGATCTGCTGAAGCCGATCGTGCTATTTCCTTTTCCTGGCGCCTTCGCCGATTTTGATTTTATTCGTCAGCGTTACTATTGGAACGGCGCCGAGAAGACGACAGCCAACTTCACCACCTTTAATCTCAATGGATCGACGCTCGACAATAAGGGTCTGACGCCTTCGACTACTGTCGATATTACCGTTTCCGTCGCCACGCTTGGCATGAACGCCAACGCGGCTGGCGCTTTTGCCTGTTCTTACATTAACACCGCTGGTCCGCCAGCCACTGGCTACCCGTTCCATTTTGACAACGCCACCAACAACTTTCGTGTTGCTTTTCAGATTGCTGTTACGACGGCTGCTCCAAGCCTTGTTTGCACAGACAGCGTCCTTCAAGCGAATGTGGTCCCAAACGCCGGCCAAGCAAGTACTGGAGTGCTGAACGTCCGTCATGGCTTTGCCGGGAGCTGGGCTTTGAACAATTTCCTGGCAGCCTGCAACGGAATTGCGGGGCCGGCCGACACGGCGGGGACATTACCGTCCACGGCACCGACTGTTCTCCGACTGGGCAAGGGACAGGTAGCGAATTCTGTCATCACAGGCTCGATAGCCAGAGTGATTTTTTGGAACGCCGCTAAGGCGCAGCCGGAGCTGAACGCGCTGTCGACGCTGATGCGCGACGGCGTTGATGTTCCAACTCTATGGACCCCATACGCTCTCGGCCCTGCGCTCAAAGCCTGGTGGTCGGCGGACGACCACGGCACCTCCAACATGACCGACGACGGCGCCGGGGCGATCAGTTCATGGAAAGACCGTATCAGCGGCGTAACCGTGACGGGTGCCACGACGGCGCGGCCGACGTGGAGCGCCACGTCGTACAACTCCGCTTACGCCGGCGTCACGTTCAACGGCACGACCAACGCCTTGGCCACGACGGCGTTTACGGCGTTGCCGACTGGCGCGACGGCGGGCAACATTGCCATAATGGTCTCCCAGAACTCGTCGGCCGGCCCCCTCTTTTTTCTATTCGGTTATGGCCAGGAGGGAATCCATTCTCGCAACGTGGGAGGTTATCCGACAGGTGGTATCGGGCACCTGAACATCGGTGACTCGAATACTCAACTTGACGATACGAGCGCGAGTTTCATCGGCAACCACCTTGCCGTTGGCGAATGGTCTGGGACGACGATGCGAGGCTGGCTCGACGGCAGCGCGACCAATCCTGCCAGTGTCTCGACCATCAGCATCAATACGGCAACGACCGGCGGCTGTCGCATCGGATCGAGGATGGAAAGCGCAACGTTTTTCTTCACTGGCGCCGTTCGGCATGTGTTCGTCACCACGCTGCTCACGACCCTTCAGCGGCAGCAGCTGGAGGGCTGGCTGGCCTGGGGCAGCGGCTTGCAGAGCCTGCTGCCGGCTGGGCATCCCTACAAAAGCATGCGGCCTTAGCGGAGGTCTTCGATCGTCAGCGCTTCGTCGTCGAGCGTGACGACTGGCGTAGCAGAAAGCTCGAGCATCGGCGGCGCTCGCAGCTTGGCAGCGTTCAAGGCGGCTAAGATGACGGAATCGGCGCGGATATTGACGTCCACCGTCTGTTTATCCCCGTAGCCTGCCGGGTTCTTGCGTGCCAGATACCATTTGATGTTGTCGCTCATCGCCTTGAGCATGGCGGGGTCGCTTTGGCCGTAGAAGGGGTCGCGATCGAGCGTCAGCAGCAGGTCGGCGAGGGTGTCGAAGCCTTCCTGCTGGGCGTCGATCAGCATGCCTTTCAGGTCTTCGTCCTTGTCGCAATAACGCTTAACGCTGTGCCATGTAACCATGGTGTCGCGACAGGCCTCGGTGGGGGAGCGACCTTGCCGAAGCAGGTCGATGACGCGCATGATCTTCGGAACCATTTCGTGAGGTAGCATCAGGTGCCTGCCGGGCCGCGTTTTCGAGCCGATACCGAGAAGCAGCTCGCTGAGTTCATTGCGTCATTCCGCTACAATCCACTTGGCTACGTCAAGGCGGCTTTTCCGTGGGGTGAGCGCAATGGACCCTTGTGGCCGCCGGCACGCCAGCCGCGCATCATCGAGCGATGGCAGGAGGTTTTCCTCATCAAGCTCGGCGAGCATATGGCGGAAAACGCCGTCCGTCAGGAAATGGGGCTTGATTACAAGGTTTTCCGCGCCGCAGTGACCTCCGGCCACGGCGTCGGCAAGTCGACGCTGATCGCTTGGTTGATTTTGTTCTTTATGTCGACGCGGCCGGAGTGCCGCGGCGTCGTCACCGCCAACACACAAGCGCAGCTCGAGCTGAAAACCTTTCCCGAGCTTGGTAAGTGGCACGACATGGCGATTAACAAGCATTGGTTCGCCAGGACCGCCACGCAGTTCTACTTCGCCGCTTATTCTGAGGAAATTAAGCGCAAGAACTACATGTTCAACGCGCAGACGGTTTCCACCGAGACGCCGGAAGGTTTTCAAGGCCTGCACAATCTCGAATCCGCCGTCGTCATGCTGGTCGACGAGGCCTCCGGCATCGACGAGAAGGTGATGGAGATTATTGAAGGGGCGATGACTGACGGCGAGCCCTTTATCATTAAGTTCGGCAATCCTACGCGGCCAGACGGTGAGTTTTTTGAGTGCTGCGAGGGCAAATACGCCCACATGTATTACCACCAGAGCGTCGATAGCCGCGAGGTCAGCTTCACCAACAAGGAAGCTATTGCCGATATCATCCGTAAATACGGCGACGGTAGTGACGAAGCTAAAGTCCGCGTCTACGGACAGTTTCCTAACGTCGCTTTTGACGGCTTTATTCCGACCGCTTTGGTGTCGGAGTGTCAGTTGCGCGAGGTGTGGCGTGACGATAACGCTCCACTGGTGCTCGGCGTCGACGTGGCGCGCTACGGCAATGACCGTACCGTCCTGTTCGGCCGGCGTGGACGTGACGGGCGCACCTGGCCTGTGTGGGAGTTTAAGGGGCTCGATTCGGTGCAGGTGGCCGAAAAAGTCGCCGAATGGGCGATCACCTACAAGCCGGATGCGATTGTCGTCGAGAATGCCGGCAATTCCGGCGCCGGTGTCATCGACACACTACGCCACTGGAATTACAAGGTTTTTGAGGTCTATCCGGGGTCGCGCAGCGCCCAGCCGCAGCTCTATGACCGACTGCGGGAAGAGTGGTGGGTGGCGGCGCGCCAGTGGATGTATGACGGTGGTTGCCTGGACCCCGGCGACACGGAACTGTTTTCCGAGCTGACAAAGCTGCGTTACAAGGTTGCTCGCAACGGCGGCACACAGTTGCAGGTCGAGGCTAAGGAAGAGATGAAGAAGCGCATCGGCTATTCGCCTGATCGGGCCGACGCCTTCGTGTTGACCTTCGCCCAGCGCTTCACCCGCAAGAACGTCTGGAACGCGCCGCAGAACGCCTTGAGCGCGCGACGCCGCGCCATTGTCGACTACGACGTCATGGCGGTTTAGGGGGTTAGTATGGGCGGTTCTCCTCCAACCCCGAAGGTGGTGCAGCCTCCGTCCAAGAGCGACGAGCAGGTGCAGTCGCTCGCCGAGGAGGAGCGCCGCCGCTACTATTCCCAGTTCGGCGGTCGCTCAACGGCGCTGCTGACGGGCGGGCTCGGAGCTTCCCCCGGTTTCGGGTCCGCCACCAAGCTGCTGTCAGGGACGATCTGATGGCGATCGACCCGCAAACCGTCAAAGCCTGCTACGAGCAGGCCAAGAGCGACCGGATTCCTTACGAGACTGATTGGCGTACCTGTGCGCGGCTGGCGTTGCCGCAGCAGTATGGCGGCTGGACGTCGCCCGACAGCCCGCCGGTGCAGGGTGCCAGCCAGGTACGTGCACAGCTGCTTGACGCCACGGCGATGAAGTCGGTGCCGCGCTTTGTGGCGCTGCTCAATCGCATCTCGACGCCCGATGGCTATGACTGGCACGGCCTCAAGGCGTCGAACCGCGAGCTGAACAAGATCCGCGCGGTGAACATCTATTTTGAGGATCTCACCGACGCGCTGTTCCAGCATAGGCGCAATCCGAAGTCCCACTGGTCGGTGTCGAGGTTTCCGAAATACGCGTCGATCGGCGTCTATGGCCCTGGCATTGAGTTCATCAGCGAGCGCAAGGCGACGGCTTCTGATCGTGGGGGACCATTTTATCGAAATGTCCCCCTCCGCGACGTCTTC
>Ga0070689_100003459_pt1 | contig 10503 bp, 9 predicted proteins | sample KBSS23HmetaG_FD_64669 | JGI IMG/M metagenome (GOLD analysis project Ga0070689, IMG submission 64669) | Switchgrass rhizosphere microbial communities from Kellogg Biological Station, Michigan, USA - KBS S2-3H metaG | ecosystem: Host-associated > Plants > Roots > Rhizosphere ... | reverse complement strand
CGGAGCGCGATACGCGCGCACCGGCCGGCGACGTCGCACCCGGCCTGCCCGAACGCCTCCTGGCCGCGCGTGAACGCAAGGGCGTCGATCTCTATCGCGCGGAGCGCGACACGAAGATCCGGGCCCGCTACTTGGCTGCTCTGGAGCGGGGCGACTACCGCGAGCTGCCGGGTGCCGTCTACACGAAGGGATTCCTGCGCAACTACGCGCTCTACCTAGGGCTCGACCCCGACGAGGTCCTGCTGCAGTGGCGTCGTGAGCGCGGCGCGCCCCCCGAGCCGCAGGCGGTCATCGCCGTCCCGCGTCCGATCGCCGCACCGCGCCGCGGTCTGACGTTCTCACCGAGCCTCATCGTCTTCGCGCTGTTGGTGGCGCTCGTGATCGGCTTCATGGTCTGGCTCGGCTTCCAGCTCCTGCGCTTCTCGAATCCGCCCACGATCGCAGTCACCAATCCGGCGGTCGCGGTCCTCGATGTCGATGAAGACACGACCTCCTACCTGCTCGAAGGCACGACGATCCCAGCCGGTTCGGTGACCGTGAAGACCGCTGACGTCGAGTCGCGAACGAACGCCGACTCGGAAGGGCAGTGGGAGCTCAAGGTCGACCTGCGTCGTGGCGAGAACCACTTCCGCATCACGGCGACGGACCCCGAGACCGGCAAACAGGCGGAAGCGCCGGTCGAGCGTGTGATCACCGTCCCGTTCCGTGTCATCGAGGCCCCGACGCTGACCGTCGATCAGCCCGCCGACGGTGCCACATTCGAGAACGGAGCGATCCCGATCCAGGGGCGGACGACGAATGCCGGCACGGTCGTCGTGACCGCCGAGTACCTGGGGCCCGCTACGACCGGCGGCAAGGGCCCGACGCCTCCGCCACCCGCCAAGCCCGCGCCGGTGAGCGTCAAGGTCGACGAGGACGGCACGTTCAATGCGCCGCTCGAGCTGACCACGGGGAAATGGAAGATCACCACCACCGCATCGAGCCCGGAGGGCAAGACGACGTCGCTCGCGCGCGCCGTGACGGTGGCTTTCAAGGGCGTCAACCTCGTGATCTCGATCGATGGCGGGCGGGCGTGGCTCAAGGTGTGGGTCGACGGCAAGCTCGACCCGAAGACGGGCGCCGCGGGCAAGGTGCTCGGCGATGGCAAGACCCTCACGTTCACCGGCAAGGAGTCGATCGAGGTCCGGACCGGGTCCTCCGGTGTGACCAAGTTCACGCTCAACGGCGTGCCGCTAGGCTCGCTCGGGAAGAGCGGCACCCCTGAGACGTGGCTGTTCGCGCCGCCCGATCAACCGGTCATGACCCAGCGCCGGTAGCGGCGAGTCGGATCGTGGAGCCGCCGAGCGACGCGGACCTGCTGGCGTTGTCGCGGCGCGTCGGCGACGCATGCCGGACCCGGGGCACCCGTGTCGGCACCGCCGAGTCATGTACGGGCGGCCTCATCGCTCACCTGATCACCGAGATCCCTGGGTCGAGTGACTACTTCCTCGGTGCGGTCGTGACCTACTCGAACGACATCAAGACCGCGCTCGCCGATGTGCCCGGCGGGGTGCTCGAGGCGCACGGGGCAGTCTCGGCGCAGGTCGCCAAGGCCATGGCCGAGGGCACGCGCGGCCGGCTCGGCGTCGACGTGGCGGTCGCCGTCACCGGGGTGGCAGGGCCCGACGGAGGCACGGCCGCGAAACCGGTCGGTCTGACGTACGTGGCCGTCGCCGACAGCTCCGGTGATGACGTACGCCGGTTCGTGTGGGACAGCGATCGCACGGGCAACAAGCGCTTGAGCGCAGCAGCCGCCCTGGAGCTGCTGCTCGAACGTATCGCCGAACCCGCCGCGTGACGCGCGACGCCGCTGCCATCGGGGCGGGTCTCGCCCCGGCTCGTGATGCTCGTACGATCCGTGCTGGCGAGCGCATCCATGTCGTCGGCGCTGGCGGCGCCGGTGCGAGCGCAGCCGCCCTCCTTGCGTCAGCATCCGGAGCGGTCGTGTCCGGCTGCGACGCCGGCGGCCCGTCGCCGTATACCGCCGCGCTCGACGCCGCCGGGATCGTCGTCGCGAGCGTGCATGACCCGTCCCATGTGACCGCTGCGCCGAGACCGGATCGTCTCGCCGTGACGAAGGCACTGACCGCGGTCGACCCGGACCACCCGGAGCTGCGTGCAGCGCGCGACATGGGCATCCCTGTCGAACCCTGGCAGCAGGTCATCGCGGACGCGGCTGTCGGGCGGACGCTCGTCGCGATCGCAGGCACGCATGGCAAGAGCACGACCGCCGGATGGCTGGTGCATGTCCTGGTCGAGGCGGGCCTGGACCCGTCGGCGTTCGTGGGAGCGTTGCTGCCGGCCGCGTCGACCGGTGGTGTGCCAGCAACGGCTCGTACCGGGAACGGGGACGCATTCGTGGTCGAGGCAGACGAGTACGCCGGTAACTTCGATGCCTATCGACCCGCGATCGCCGTGCTGACGAGTGTCGAATGGGATCATCCCGACGTGTTCGCGGATGAGACCGCGGTGCGTGAAGCCTTCACGACCTGGTTGGCCGGCGCGGGGACGATCGTGGCGAATGTTGGGGATGCCGGGGCGGCAACGGTCATGAGGGGGCGCGCCCTTCGCGGCCAGGCCGTCCTGACGGTCGGTCTGGAGGGACCCGGCGCGATCGTGCCTGAGGTGCGGGCGAAGATCGTGGCTGCTGAACCCACAGGAACGATCCTCGCTGTGCGCGGGCTCGACGAAGACTCCGTCACCATCCGGCTGCCGACGGCTGGCCGACACAACGCCGCGAACGCGCTCGGTGTGGCCGGCGCCGCCCTTGCTCTCGGCCTCCCGGCCGCGGACATCGTGCGGGGCCTGGAGACCTTTCCCGGTGTCGGCCGACGGCTCGAACGCAAGGGGGAGTCCACTGGTGTCGTCGTGTACGACGACTACGGTCACCACCCGACGGCCATCCGCGCCACGATCGAGGCTGTCCGCCAGCGCGAGCCGGGTCGCCGCGTATGGGCGGTCTACGAGCCGCTGACGTACCATCGAACGGCCGCGCTCATCCCCGAGTTCGCGGCGTCGCTCGCGACGGCCGACGCGGTCGTCATCGCCGATATCTGGGCCGGCCGGGATCCGGACACGACGATCGCCTCGGCCGCGGGTCTCGCGGATGCGGTCTCGAGGGTTCGCTCGGACATCCCGGTCGCGGCACCGGGCTCCGTCGATGCGACGACTGAGTGGCTGGCAGGACAGGTCCGCGCTGGTGACGTCGTCCTCGTGATGGGTGGCGGGCACAGCTACCGGATCGCGACGGGACTGCTCGAACGATTGGAGACGGAGGCCGCACCGCGATGACGTTGGACCATGCCGCCGCATCTGATGTACTGGAGCGGTACCGTCGCGCGTGGCAATCCTTCGATGGCGATGCGTGGACGGATCTCTTCACGGACGACGTCGAATACTTCGAGGATCCGTTCGCGAACCCGATGGTCGGGCACAATGCGCTCCGTGCGTACCTGCTCGAGGCGGCCGAGCGACAGCAGGACGTCGAGTTCACCGTCGAGCGCCACTGGGTCGTGGCGCCGACCGTCCTTGCCGCCTGGCACGCGAGCTATGTCCGGCGCTCGGATCGCGCCCGAGTCCGGCTCGCCGGGTTCTTGACGATGGAGATCGCGGACGACGGGCGGATCGCCCGGTTCCGCGAGTGGTGGCACCGACAGGAGTCGACCGTCACCGGCTGACACAGGAGGAGATGCATGGCGGGCGATGTCTCGTTCGACGTCGTGAGCGATTTCGATGAGCAGGAGCTGCGGAACGCGCTGGACCAGGTCCGGCGCGAAGTCTCGCAGCGCTACGACTTCAAAGGCGTGACGGTCGATCTCACGCAGAACAAGACCGACCTTCTTCTCGTCACGGACGACGACTATCGCGCCGCCGCGGTGAAGGACCTTATCGAGTCGAAGGCGATCCGCCGCGACCTCTCGCTCAAGATCTTCGACTGGGGAAAGGTCGAGCCCTCTGGTGGCAACAAGGTCCGCCAGGAGATCAAGCTCCGACGCGGGCTGACCGACGACGTCGCCAAGCGGATCACGAAGCTGATCCGGGACGAGTTCCCGAAGGTCAAGTCGCAGATCCAGGGCGATGCCGTGCGAGTATCAGGGAAGAGCAAGGACGAGCTGCAGAAGGTCATCACGCGCCTGCGCGAGCTCGACGAGCCCGTCCCGCTCCAATTCCAGAACTACCGCTGAGGGCCGACGGATTGCCAGGAGCCAGGTTCGCCAGGATCGTGATGATGATCGTCGCGCTCGTGATCATCGTCGGGATGGTGCTTTCGACAGTGGCGTATCCGCTCGCGTTCTGATGATCGACGAGACCGCGGGGTCCGTGGACGAGGTGGCACCTGCCGAGGAGGTCGCCGAACCTGACGACGCGACTGCCGTCTCGGCCGACACCGGCGAACCGGTCGAGACCGTCGAGTCGGCGCCGCCTGCCGAAGATGTCGCCGCTCCCGCCGACGATGGCGCCGATGAGATCGCCGACGAACCGACCGAGGAACCGGAACCGGTCCCCGAACCGGCTGGTCCGCGCACCGTCGGACGGCTGGTGGCGGACGCGCTGCGCGCAGCGGGTGTCCGTTACGCGTTCACCGTCCCCGGTGAGTCGTTCCTGGGGCTGCTCGACGGACTACGAGACGTCGGGATCCGCGTCATCGCAACACGCCACGAGGGCGGCGCGGCCTTCATGGCCGAGGCGCACGGCAACCTGACCGGCCGGCCGGCGGCCTGCCTTGGGACGCGCGCCGTCGGCGCTGCCAATCTGGCGATCGGCATCCACACGGCACGCCAGGACTCCTCGCCGATGTTCGCGCTGGTCGGCCAGGTCGAGCGCCTGCATCGCGGTCATGAGGCGTTCCAGGAGATCGACCAGGTCGCGACGATCGGCGGGCTCGCCAAGTGGGCAGCCGAACCGACGGAAGCGGCCGAGGCGGCCGCGATCATGGGCGAAGCCGTCCGTCAGGTCTCGAGCGGACGTCCTGGTCCCGTCATGCTGTCGTTCCCGGAGGACCTGCTCGACGAGATCGTTCCCGACGATGCCCGTATCGCGGCCGAACGATCGGCCCTCGGGCGCCCGTCGGATGCCGACATCCGGACCGTGATCGAACTGCTGGCATCGGCCGAGCGACCGGTGATCCTCGCAGGCGGCGGCGTGCTGCGGGCACGGACGTCGACCGATCTGCTGCGCTTCGCCGAGCTGCTCCAGGTGCCGATCGTCGCCGGCTGGCGGCGGGCCGACGTGGTCTCGAACGACCACCCGCTGTACCTCGGTATGGCAGGTCTCGGCGCCGCGCCGAGCGTCCGCGAGCGGTTGCTTGCGGCCGACGCGATGCTCGTGATCGGCAGCCGGCTGAACGAACCGACGTCGTGGGAGGACACGGTCCCAGGCGCGTCGACGCCGTGGGCCTGGGTCGACATCGAGCCGCATCGCCCATTCGGCCCACGTGACCCCGATGTGACGGTCACGGCTGACGCTCGCACGTTCCTGCGGGCCGCGAACGAGCGGCTCATCGGCCGGGCCGTTCTCGACGCCGACAAGGTGAGCCGGCGGCAAGCCAACAACGAGGACGATCGGGCCGCCTGGGAGGCTGCCTCGACCGTCGATGCCGGCGCCGATTCCTGGACCGGTCCGGGCGTCCATCCGGGACGGGTCATCACCACGCTTCGAGAAGTGCTCCCGGATGACGGGATCCTCACGACCGATGCCGGCAACTTCGCCGGCTGGGCAGGCCGCGGCTTCAGGTTCCGCCGACCGGGCACGTTCATCGGTCCGACATCCGGTGCGATGGGCTACGCGGTCCCTGCGGCGATCGCGGCGGCGCTCGTGCATCGCGATCGCCCGGTCGTCGCGCTCGTGGGTGACGGCGGCATGGCGATGACGATGGCCGAGCTCGAGACCGCGACCCGCGAGGGCGCGAAGATCATCGTTCTCGTCTTCGACAACGAGCGATACGGAACCATCCGCATGTGGCAGGAGCGGCGGGGGAGCGGCGAGGGCGTCGGAACAGAGCTCGGGCCGATCGATTTCGCGGCCGTTGCCCGAGGCCTCGGTGCCCGCGGTGTGCACGTCGAGCGCGACGCCGACTTCGAGCCGGCGCTTCGGCAGGCCCTGGCTGAGGATCGCTCGACCGTGATCCATCTCGCGCTCGATCGAGCGTGGGTCTCGGTGGATCGTCCGGCGACCGCCTGACGCCGCGTCACGGCGGCATCGTCGGAAGTGCCGCCTCGGCGTCCCGGATCGCCGTCCCGATCCGCGTCAGCTCCTCGCGGTGTCGCGTCACGAACGCTGCCTCGAATGGCGCGGCCACGCTTGCCCGTGACTCTGCGAACCGTGCCTCACAGCGCGCGAGGGTCGCTGCGACGCGACGCTCATCGGTCTGCAATGCGAGCTGCCCCGCCATGCCTGCCGGCGTAGTCCCGATCGCGTCAACGCGAGCTTGGAACCGCGCGATCAGCTGCAGAGCCAACGTCCGCCGTTCGGGCCTGTCGGGACCGGCGATAGGGGCGACACACAGGCGCCACGCGTCGACGGCCTGGATAGCTCGCGGATCCGCCGCGATCCCCGCATCGAGATCAGTCAACGCATGTCGAAGCGGTGCGAGGAACCGCTCGCGGAGGCCGTAGACGGTGTCGTTCGCCGACCGTTGACAGCCAGGGTCGCCCGGGGCGGTGCCGTACAGGGCGTCGCGGTAGCGTGCCTGCATATCAGCCGGCATCGCATCCACGGCAGTCAGGTTCCGATCGGCGGGCGGGCTGATGCGCCATCGCCCCAGCGTCGTCGACACGCCGAAGCCCCAGCGTTCGGCCCACGCGACCGGTTCGAGCTCCGCGTCGGGCACGCTCGGCGCAGTCTCGATCCACGGTTGCCACGCGAGACCACGCGCGTTCATGCATCGGGCGACGAGCAGCGCGACGGCCTCGGACCGCCGCTTATCAAGATCGATACCGTCGACATCCAGGGCCAGGGTTCCCGCGACCGTGGTCGATGCCGGCGCCGCGTCGGCCGAGAGAACCCGGCTCGCCAGCCAGAGGCCACCGACGATCCCGAGGATGAGCGCCGCGTAGGCGGCCCTCACGGGAGCCAGGCGACCGGGGTCGTGTACCCACCGCCGCGCCAGCCGCCGCTCTGATAGAACGCCCCGTACCCGATCGCGCGATACGACCCGCTGCCGCAATCGGCAGCCGTCCCCATGTCGACACTGGCGACCCACCCGAAGGCGGCTGCTGTGTTGTAGAGATAGCCGGTATCGCGACAGGTCGCCCACCCGCTCGTGCCGTACCGCTGCAGGATCACCCGGCTGCGCAGCTCACCGGCTGGCTGGCCGACCCGGTACCCGCTCGTGCACGGCCAGCGGTATGACCGGGCGACCGCGTCGGCCCCGCCGCCGGATACGGCGCTCATGCCGACCGCAAGCTGGAGGCACCCGTCGACGCTCGAGCGATACGGCATGCCGGAGGTGCCGCGCTGGCCGTCGGACATCAGGACCCAGCGAGGTCCGCCGTAGACCTCGTCATACACACAGAGGTATTTGACCCCGCTCGCGGGGTCCTCCCAGACGGTGCCCGGGACGCATGCCTCGCTCGGTGCCGGCCCGGCGGCGGCCGCGACCGACGCCGGTGCACCCAGGAGGACGAGGGCAACGGTGCTCACGAGGAGCACGCGCACACCGATCATCGACGATCCTCCGTCTCCCGGCGTGCGAGGCGGGATCGCCGTCGGAGGGGCGGAGACTAGGCGCCGACCCTTAGCGGGGACTCAACCATCGATGCACGGCGGCTCAGCGGCCGCGCGTCGCGACGATCGAGAACGAGAGCGGGATGCGTCCGCGCTCCTCCGGCCTGACGTCGCGGTGCCCACCCCACCAATCGACGGGATGCTCCGCCACCTCCTTGACCGCCAGCCCGGCCCGCAGCAGCGCGGTGACGACCTCACCGAGCGTCCAGGCACGCGCGAACTTCCAGGATTGGTCCTCGTCGGAGATCGACAGGCTCTCGATGTATTCGGGAGCCCAGCCCTTGGACGCCTCCGGCCCTGCGAAGTAGTCGTAGTCGGTGGCGATCCATCGGCCGTCGCCGTCGACATCGAACAGCCACTCGACCGGGTGCCCGTCGAACAGGACGAACCGCCCATCGTTCGTCAGCAGGCGCCGAACCACAGCCGCCCAGGCATCGAGATCCTGGAGCCAGATCAACGCGCCACGCCCCGTGTAGAGGAGATCGCCCGTGCCGTCGAGCTCAGCCGGCGCATCGAGCACGTCCGCCTCGATCCAGCGCGCCGGTGCGGCGACCGCGTCGCTCAAACGGCGAGCGAGCTCGAGCATCCGTGGACTGAAGTCGACGCCCACCACCTCCTCGGCTCCGAGGTTCCACAGCGAGAGCGTGTCGCGGCCGCCCGCACACTGAAGATGTATGGCGCGCCGGCAGCGGCCGTGCAGATCGCCGATCAGCGCGGCCTCGACAGGGAAGAGGTTCGACCCTCCGCCGCGGATCAGCGCGACCGCCTCGTCGAACCAGCCCTCGTACCGTTCGGCAGCCTCGTCCCAGGCTGCGCGGTTGGCGAGATGCATTCCCCGTGGGTCAGCCGCTTCGTCGGGCGTGGCTGGTCGGACGTGTGACTCGCGTTCGCGCTCGGGCTTCATACGGTCGAGTCTAGGTGGCCGCCGATAGTTGACGACGCAACCATCTTGGCGTTACTGTGGACGAAGCACGAAGGAGTTTCGATCACATGCCCGCCATCGTCCCCGATGACATCGCCATCCTCCCGCGGATCCCGACGCCGGATCCGGCTATCGCCCGAGAGCGCACCGTCCGATCGGTGACGACAGCCCCGCACGGGTTCGAAGGGGAGGGGTTCCCGGTCCGCCGGGCCTTCGCGGGCGTCGCGCTCGAGGACCTCGACCCGTTCATCCATCTCGACCAGATGGGTGAGGTCGAGTACGCCCCGGGCGAGGCAAAAGGCACGCCGTGGCACCCGCATCGCGGGTTCGAGACCGTGACATACATGATCGACGGGGTCTTCGAGCACAGCGACTCGAACGGCGGCGGCGGCGTCATCACCAACGGCGACACGCAATGGATGACGGCAGGGTCCGGGATCCTGCACATCGAGAAGCCGCCGGAGGCGCTGGTTCGGAGTGGCGGCCTGTTCCACGGCTTCCAGCTCTGGGTGAACCTGCCGGCGGCACAGAAGTGGGCGCCACCGCGCTACCAGGACATCCGCGCGAGCGAGGTGTCCCTCGTCTCGTCGCCGGACGGCGGCGCACTCGTTCGCGTGATCGCCGGTGACGTCGCAGGCCACGCGGGGCCAGGATCGACCTACAGCCCGATGACCCTCATCCACGCGACGCTCAGCCCTGGCGCGCAGCTCACAGTGCCCTGGCGGATCGACTACAACGCGCTCGTCTACGTGATGAATGGCGATGGAGCGATCGGCTCCGACGGCAAGGGCAGTCCCGTGGGCACGGGTCAGCTCGCGGTCCTCGGGGCCGGCGATGCGATCACGCTGTCTGCGGCCAGCCACCAGGAGAGCCGGAGCCCGACGATGGACGTCCTGGTCCTGGGTGGGCGTCCGATCCATGAGCCCGTGGCGTGGCTCGGCCCGTTCGTCATGAATACGCGCGAAGAAGTCATGCAGGCCGTGTCGGACTACCAGGCCGGTCGCCTCGGCAGCATCCCGGCGGTCCACAGCGCACCGACCCATCTGGTCGAGACGAGGACGTCACCGACCGACCGCTGACCGACCCGTCTCCACGGGTCGGTCAGCGGCTAGAGTGCGCTGGTGTCCGAACCAGTGACGGTCGACGCCCGCCCGGGTGCAGCCGCGAGCGCTGCCGTGCCGGTGGCCGTCGTCGTGGGGCTATTCGTCGCGTCGCTTGCGATGCGGCCACAGATCCTGGCGATCGGACCGCTGCTGCCGTTCATCCGCGAAGACCTGGGCCTGCCAGCCGGCGTAGCGGGTCTGCTCACGACCATCCCGGTCCTATGTATGGGTCTTTTCGCGCCCGTGGGGCCGAGACTGGCAGCAAGATTCGGGGCTGGGCGCGCCTTCGTCCTGTGTCTGAGCACGATCGTCGGGTTCGGGCTCGTGCGCGCCTTCTCGCCCGGTGTCCCGCTGGTCCTGGCGACGACACTGGGGATCGGGATCGGGATCGGCTCCGCTGGAGCCATCCCGTCGATGATCGTCTCGCGGCGGTTGCCGACGCGCCCCGCGATGGGGACCGGGGCCTACGCGGGCGGGATCGTCGCCGGGTCGACTTTGGCGTCGGGTCTGGCGGTGCCGCTCGCAGCCGGCGAGGACTGGCGGCGCGCCCTCCTGATCATCTCGCTCGCGTCGATCGGCTCGATCGTGGCCTGGATCGTGCTCGTCGGGCTCGGCGGCCGGCTCGGTGCCCGGAACGCGCGGCGGTTGCCCTTGCGCGATGGGACGGCCTGGCTCCTCATCGTCGTCTTCGGACTCCAGTCGGTGCTGTTCTAC
>Ga0070689_100003458_pt1 | contig 10503 bp, 10 predicted proteins | sample KBSS23HmetaG_FD_64669 | JGI IMG/M metagenome (GOLD analysis project Ga0070689, IMG submission 64669) | Switchgrass rhizosphere microbial communities from Kellogg Biological Station, Michigan, USA - KBS S2-3H metaG | ecosystem: Host-associated > Plants > Roots > Rhizosphere ... | reverse complement strand
GTTCGTCGCCAGGCCAATCGCGGTCGCGATGTCGCTGCTCCCGTTCAGATTTCCGCTGCGCGAACAGATCTTCATTGCATGGACCGGCCTGCGAGGCGCGGTGCCGATCGTGCTCGCACTGTTTCCGGTGCTGGCTGGATTGCCGCAGTCGTCGATCTACTTCAACGTTGCATTCTTCGTGGTGCTGGCGTCGCTGCTGGTGCAGGGGTGGACCGTCGCGCCGCTTGCCGGCTGGCTGCAATTGAAACTGCCGAAGGAACACGCACCTTATTATTCCGAGTTCGTCGAGGTACCCGGCAGGGCGGGCCTGCAACTGCTGGGATATCGCGTGAATGACCTGAGTGCGGCGATCGGCAGGACGGTGATACAACTTGCCCTGCCGGCCGAAGTACGAGTGGTTGCCGCATTCCGCGGCGGCAAGCCCGTCGAATCCATCGGCCAACTGGAAATTGCCGCGCGGGACCTGGTGTACGTCATCACGCCGAGCGAGCACATGACCGTGCTCGATCTCTTGTTCGTGCCTGCCGACGATCTGGAGGAATCCGAGCAACACAGGTTCTTCGGTACTTTCACGCTGAACGGCGATGCACCGCTCGGCGAAGTGGTAGAAATGTACGGAGGCGTCGTTGCGCAGGCAATCAGCTCCATGACGCTCGCGCAGTACATCGACCGCCAGTTCCGCCGCCGTCCGGACGTCGGCGACTACGTTCGCTTTGGCACGCTGAATCTGGTCGTGCGCGAAATGCGCGACGGCCAGGTTTCCAAGGTAGGGATCATCGTTCGCGAGCGTTAGCGAGATACTCGTCCCACCTACTGTTACAAGGTCAACCTCGCGGAGCACTCATGCCCACAGCTGAAACTCTCGAACGATTCATCGCACGGGTCGAACAGAACGCGCATGTCGAGGCCGTGGAAGAGTTCTACACCGAGGATGCTTCCATGCAGGAGAATCAGTCCGTGCCGCGAATCGGTCGCGGTGCCCACGCAGAAAACGAGCGCAAAGTCCTCGCCCGGACCAAGTCATTGACATCCAAATGCGTGCGTCCGGTGTTCGTGAACGGCGACAAGGTGGTCATTCGCTGGATATTCCAATTCGAATGGCGCGACGGCACGACGACCCGGATGGAGGAACTCGCCTATCAACGCTGGGAGGGCGAGCGGATCGCGGAAGAAACTTTCTTCTATGACCCGGCGCAGCGCGTCCGCAAACCTCCAGCGTAAGAGCCGAAGTCGAAGCAATCATCGAACCCCTGTTCCTCGTCAAACTGCTTCTCGTTCCGGCCCTCATCGGCGGCATCACGCTGGCCGGGCGTCGCTGGGGGCCGGCGGTTGCCGGCTGGTTATCGGGATTCCCGGTCGTCACTGGTCCGATTCTGTTGTTCGTGGCGCTGGAGCAGGGACCGCAGTTTGCCTCGACCACTGCGGCGGCTGCACTGGCGGGAGGGTTGGCGTGGATGACGTTCGCGCTGAGCTACGCGTGGGCCGCTCTTTACGTCTCCTGGCTTCTGGCTTTATTCGGCGGACTTTGCGCGTACGTGGCCGTTGGCATGGCGCTAGTCGTTGCGGCGCCTTCGTTCGCATGGATCGTCGCCATGATGATTGTCGCGGTGGTATCGGCCCCGCATGCGTTTCCGCGACTGATGCAGCCGGCCGGTCGCGGCACGCGCTCATCCATCGAACTGGTCGCGCGCATGGTCGCGGGGGGTGTGCTGAGCATCACGGTATCGCACCTGTCGCCGGTGCTCGGACCCAAGTTCAGCGGGCTGCTTGCTGTATTTCCCGTCATGGGCGTCGTCCTGGCAGCTTTTTCCCACCGTGCCAGCGGCAACGTTTTTACCATTCGCCTGCTGCGCGGCATGGTGTCCGGTTTCTACGCATTCACGGCTTTTTGCCTGACCGTGACGCTATTTCTGAACACGCTCGGTGTCGCCGCTGGATTCACCCTGGCGTTGTGTTTTTCGCTGATCGTGCATTTTTGCGTGCTCTGGACCATGCGGCTGTCCCGGCAACGCGTCCCGGCCTAAGGGTTCTCGGCCAGTCGGAACGGGTTGCGGGCGCGCGCATTTGCGGACTATCCTCGCCACTGGTGCAAAGGCTTTGTTCAAGAGTCTGCACATGAACTCCAGAGGAACGGACGGGTGGACCTGATACTCAGCATCGAAGCGTTCGTGCGTGTCGCGGAGACGCAGAGTTTTGCGAACGCGTCGCGCCAGATCGGAGTCGCCAAATCCGTCGTTACCACGCGCGTAAAGCAACTCGAAGAACATCTCGGGGTTGCGCTGTTCCACCGCTCGACGCGCGCGGTAAAATTGTCCGAATCCGGTGAACTCTACTATCGCGATTGCAGCGAACTCCTGCAGAAGGTGCAGGATTTGTCATTGCGGTCGCAGGGCGAGAGCAGCGCGCTGAAGGGCACTCTGCGCATCCACGTCCTGCCAGGGTTCGCGCTCGGCCACTTCTCCAAGGCATTGACTGATTTTCGCAGCGCGTATCCGACCATCGACTTCGAAGTCATGGTCAACGATCGCGTGGTCGATCCGGTAAAAGAAGGGCTGGATCTGGTGCTGCAGATTTTCCCGCCAGCGTCCAATTCACTGATCGAGCGTCGGCTGTTTCCGGTGCGCGGCCTGTTCTGCGCTTCGCCGGACTACATGAGCGGCGAGACTGAATTGGAAACGCCCCTTGACCTGCTGCGGCATGACTTCGCCTGTTATTCGTACTATCCATGGGGCGATAAATGGCCCCTCATCAAGGGGGTGGAGCGATTCCAGATTTCGCTCTCTCCGGTATTGAAGACCAACAGCGTTCACCTGCTGCTCGATTTCGCGCGCGCTGGCGCGGGCGTGGCATACCTGCCCACCATGGTCGCCGCGCCGGACCTGCTGGAACGCCATTTGGTGCGCGTGCTGCCCGACTATTCCGCGCCGCCGCTGTGGATGTCTGCGGTCTATCCCGCATCGCACCGTTCCACCGCCAAAGTCAAACTCTTCCTCGATTTCTTGCGCACCCGCTTTCCCGGTGAGCCCCAGTGGGACCGGGCATTAGGGCTTCCCCCGCTCGAACCGGCTGCAGGCGAAGATGCCTGAGGGTCCCCGCGTCGATTGCGGCGGCGCGGCATCCGGATTTTCGAAACCCGACCGGCACGTTCGCGATTTCAGAACGTCAGGGCTATTCCCGCGCAAAGGCATTCGGGGCTAACCTGCGCTATTCGGTGCCCCGGCCGTCGCGACGGCCACTGCATGCACCGGTAAGGAGGAGCTATGCAATATCAGACCCGTTTCGGTTCCCTGGACAAATTCGAAAAGGGAACCATCGAACTCATCAATGACAACGCCAAGCACTACGTTTTCTCGAACGTATTCGACGTGGCAAACAAGTCGAAGCCTTACGAGAAAGTGGTGGTCGGCAAGAATCTCCAGTACGTCATCGAGGCTCTGCGCGCCGAGGGCGATTCGCCGTGGTTCGCCGCGTCGCACGACGAATTCGCCGTGGCGATGGAGGGCGAAATCGAAGTGCACTATATAAAGCTCGACGACGCGCAGAAGATTGCGCCGGCGAACAAAGAGGGAAGCGTGCGCATTCAGGGTACGCCATCGGGCAGGAAAATGGGTGTCATCAAGCTCAAGCGTGGGCATCAGGCTCTGCTGCCGGTCGGAGCCGCCTATCAGTTCCGCGCGAAGAAGCGCGGTGTGCTGCTGTTGCAGACCATTCTCGGGGAGAATTCGGTCGAGAAGTGGGCCGACATCTGCCACCAGTGATTACAGACTGCGCGTTTGCTGCAATTCGATCAGGAGAAATGCCATGGATACCGTACAAAACGTGATAGCCACCGAGCCGGACCGCGTGACCGGTTACCGTTCTTTCCATCTGGGATCGTTCGCGTTCAGCCGCGACGCCTACTTCGTCACCATCAAGTGGCCTGCAAAAGGCGAGACGCGATCGCATCAGATGCCGGCCGACGCCTTCCTCCGTGCCCTGATGCGCGACGTGGCCTGGGGATTTTTCTACGGCTGGGTGAATTTCGACGACGTCATCGGTACCCGCAACCTCTACGGCAAGGTTGACCTTTACGCCGGTGCCTATAACGATTCACTGAAGAAAGCAGGCGTCGATTTTACGGAACAGTTCGCCACACCCGTGATCACCGCAACTTTCAAAGCGATACTTGCCGACTGGGTGAACGAGGGATTCGACCCGTTTGCGGCACCCGAGGAGACCGGCAGTGCGTTCGGCTTCAAGCACGGCGACAACATCGCCGCGATTGAACGCTTCCGTGTTGCGACCAAGCGCATGCCCGGACTGGACGGAGATTCGCCGTTGCGCGGCGACCTGGCGGTGAACCGCCAGTTCCAGGACGTGACTCAGGACGAGCCAGAAATCCTGGCTGAACCCGGTTTCGAGAAAGAGCTGCACGGCTTCAATCTCTTCAAGTATCTGTCTCGCTCCGACGTTACCTGGAACCCGTCGGTCACCTCGGTGTGCAAGGCCAGCTTGTTCTGCCCCACGACCGAGGAATACATCCTGCCGATCTTTCATGGCAATGATCGTGTCGAGTGGTTCGTGCAGTTGTCCGACACGATCGTTTGGGAAGTGGCGGACAAAAACACCGGCGCCCCGCGCGCGCGCGTGACCATGAATGCCGGCGACGTCGCCGCCATGCCGGCCGACATCCGTCACAAGGGATTTTCCACCAAGCGTTCCATGCTGCTGGTTTGGGAGAACGTCACGCCCGATCTGCCGAAGCGCTACGACCGGGGCGAACTCAAGCCCTGGCCGGTGGATTTTTAGGTGCGTGAGGCGTGAGGCGATAGGCGTGAGGGGTGAACGGCATGAAGCCGTAGCCCGCTCTTTCTCCTAACCCCTCACGCCTAACGCCTCACGCCTCACCCTTGTTCGCAGAAGAATGCCAATGATCCAGAACAAGCTATTCGTCGACGGCGAGTTCGTCGACAGCGACGAGCGTTCGCGCATTCCGGTAGTCAATCCGCACGACAACTCGCTGATCACCGAAGTTGCCGAAGCCAAGAAAGCCGACGTCGATCGCGCGGTGCAAGCTGCGCGGCGCGCGTTTCCGGCGTGGGCGAAACTGGCTGCGGCCGACCGTGGCCAGTTGCTGCTGAAGTTGGCTGACGCAATTGAAGCCAGCGCCGAGGAATTGGCAAAACTGGAATCCATCGATACCGGCCATCCGCTGCGCGACACCCGGGGGCTGGACGTCGTGCGCACGGCGGTGACCTTCCGCTATTTCGGCGGCATGGCGGACAAAGTCCAGGGCAGCGTGGTCCCGGTGGAGCAGGGATTTCTGAACTACGTGCTGCGCGAGCCCATCGGCGTGATCGGCCAGATCGTGCCGTGGAATTTCCCGCTGATGTTCACCAGCTGGAAGATGGGCCCCGCACTGGCCGCCGGCAACACGATCGTCATGAAGCCCGCTGAATTGACGCCGCTCTCTACATTGAAAATAGCGGAGCTCGCGCAACGGGTGGGGTTTCCCAAAGGTGTGATCAACATCCTGCCTGGCTACGGCAACACCGCCGGGCAGTATCTCGCCGAGCATCCGGGCGTGGACAAGATCGCATTCACCGGCTCCACGGCGGTAGGGCGCAAGATCGTGCAGGCCTCCAGCGGAAACCTCAAGCGAGTGCAGCTCGAACTGGGCGGCAAAGGCGCCAATATCGTATTCGACGACGCCTTCCTGCCCGCGGCGATCAACGGGTCCGCGTTCGCCATCTTCCACAACCAGGGCCAGGCTTGCATTGCCGGGTCGCGCTTGATCGTGCATGAGAAGGTCCTGGAACCCTTCCTGGAAGGTTTCCTGAAGCTGGCCGGTTCGATCCGGCTGGGAAATCCACTCGATACCGCCACCGAAATGGGGCCGCTTACCTCGTCGATGCATCGCGACCGGGTCCTTGCCTACGTGAAAGTCGCGAAGGAGCAGGGCGGCGAAATCCTGCTCGGCGGCAAACCGCCCGAGCGCGACGAGTTGTCCCGAGGCTTCTACGTCGAGCCGACGGTCGTGCGGGCCAAGCCGGGAGATCGCGTGTCGCAGGAGGAGGTCTTCGGACCGTTCGTGACCGTCACGACATTCCGCGACGACGAGGAAGTGATGGCCATTGCGAATGGCACCGAGTATGGATTGGGCGGAGGCTTGTGGACGACCAACCTCCAGCGCGCACACCGAATGGCGGCCGCGATGCGCAGCGGCATGGTGTGGATCAACTGCTACAAGCGGGTCAATCCAGGATCGCCCTTTGGCGGATTTGGCAAGTCCGGTTATGGACGCGAAATGGGTTTCGAGGCGATGCACGACTACACCGAGGCGAAATCCGTCTGGGTCAATGTCGATGCCAAGATTCCCCCTTGGTACCCTCGTTAATACTCCAAACCAAATATGAACCACGGAGGACACGGAGGTCACGGAGAATGAAAAGCGAAGAGGGCTTGAGGGTGTCATATGAGATGGAAGGGCAATCGGGGCGGCACGCGGGCAGAATCCGATACGAACAAATAGTAGTGGCCAACATTCATCATTCACACATCAGGTTTTCCTCCGTGCCCTCCGTGTTCTCCGTGGTTCATTCTTTGGCGGAGCAAAGCATGATGGTGGGGGAGTGAGAGAGTTTGTTTACAGCAGCCAGCCTTCGCGCGTGGTGTTTCGGGCCGGCGCGCTGGACGATATCGACGCAGAAATCGATCGGCTTGGCGCATACCGCGCGCTGGTGCTCTGCACGCCGGAGCAACGTGTATCCGCCGAGGATGTTTCGAAACGCCTGGGCGAGCGCTCGGCCGGCGTATACGCCAAGGCGGTGATGCACGTGCCGATCGAAACTGCGGACGAGGCGCGGGCGGTAGCCAAGCAACTGGGTGCCGATTGTTGCGTGGCAGTGGGCGGCGGTTCGACCATCGGGTTGGGAAAGGCGATCGCGCTGACTTCCGAGCTGCCGATCCTGGCGGTTCCCACCACGTTCGCGGGCTCGGAGATGACTCCGATCTACGGCATTACCGCGCAAGGACAAAAGAAAACCGGCCGCGATTCGCGGGTACTGCCCAAAACGGTGATTTACGATCCGCTGTTGACCCTGACCTTGCCGGCGAAGATTGCCGGCCCGAGCGGTATGAACGCCATCGCCCATTGCGTGGAAGCGCTGTACGCGCAGGATGCGAATCCGATCACGTCGCTGATGGCGGAAGAAGGCATACGCACACTAGCATCGAGCCTTCCACGCGTGGTGTCCGAACCTGACCAGCTGGATGCACGGTCCGAAGCGCTGTATGGCGCATGGCTGGCGGGCGCCTGCCTGGGCAATGTCGGCATGGCCCTGCATCACAAGCTCTGCCACACCCTGGGCGGCAGCTATAACCTGCCGCATGCGCAAACGCACACGGTCATCCTTCCGCACGCAGTGCATTACAACCGCGAGGCTGCGCCCAAAGCGATGGTGCGCATAACACTCGCGCTCGAGGGCGCCGATCCTGCCGGGGGGCTTTACGATCTGGCCAAAGCGATCGGCGCGCCGCTTGCGCTCAGGGATCTGGGCATGAAGGAATCCGATCTCGATGCAGCGGCCCTGCTGGCGACGCAAAATCCATACTACAACCCGCGGCCGCTGGAAGGCGCGGCAATTCGGCAACTGTTGCAGGAAGCCTGGGAGGGCAACCGGCCAGGCTAGTTCCATTCATAGGGCATGTTCACTAACTACAAATAGAGGAGGAGAAATCATGCACACCAAACGATTCCAGCGTCGTCGCGCGCTGATCCAGGCCGGTGGCACGCTCGCCGGCGCCGCAGTGCTCGGCCTGCCGATGCACGCGTTCGCGCAAGCCAAAGGCATCAAGATCGGTTTTGTTTCGCCCCAGACCGGCCCGCTCGCGCCGTTCGGCGAAGCGGACAATTTCGTCATCGGCCAGATGAACAAATTGTTCGCCGGAGGCATCGACATCGGCGGCAAGAAGATTCCGGTCACCATCATTCAGAAAGACAGCCAGTCCAACCCGAACCGTGCCGGCGAAGTCGCGAACGACCTCATCCTGCGGGAAAAAATCGACTTGATGCTGGTGTCTTCTACGCCGGAGACCACCAATCCGGTGTCGGATGCCTGCGAACTGAACGAGATTCCCTGCATCTCGACGGTCGCGCCGTGGCAGCCCTGGTTCTTCGGCCGCAAGGGTGACCCGGCCAAAGGCTTCGACTGGACCTATCACATCTTCTGGGGCCTCGAGGACGTAATCGCCAATTTCCTTGCCGGATGGAAATCGGTGCAGACCAACAAGAAGGTTGGCGGACTGTTCCCGAACGACGGCGACGGCAATGCCTGGGGTGACAAGGAGCGCGGCTTCCCCGGACCGCTGGCAAAGGAGGGCTTTACCCTGCTGGACCCGGGCCGTTTCCAGAATATGAACAACGACTTCTCGGCTCAAATCGCTGCGTTCAAGAAAGACAACATCGAGATCGTCACCGGCGTCGTGATTCCTCCCGATGCCAAGACGTTCCTGACGCAGGCCAAGCAGCAAGGCTTCAAGCCGAAGGTCGTTACACTAGGCAAGGCTCTGTTGTTCCCCGGTGCAATCGAAGCCCTCGGCGATCTGGGAGAAGGTCTGTCTTCTGAAGTGTGGTGGTCGCCTTCGCATCCGTTCACGTCATCGCTGACCAAGCAAAGCGCGAAACAGCTCGCCGAATCCTACGAATCGACCGCGAAGCGGCAGTGGACGCAGCCGATCGGTTTTGCCCATGCACTGTTCGAAGTTGCGGTGGACGCACTGAAACGAACAAAGGACCTCGGCAGCCATGCCTCGATTCGCGATGCAGTCGCCGCGACCAACCTGAAAACCGTGGTCGGCGATGTGAAGTGGGGCGGCGGCGGACCATTCAAGAACGTGAGCAAGACGCCGCTGGTGCTCGGCCAATGGATCAAGGGCAGCACGCACAAGTACGAGCTGGTGATCGTCGACAACTCGCAGGCGCCAAGTATTCCGACCGGAGGCAAACTCAAACTCATCGCTTAACGGTCCTTCCCGCCTTCCCCCTCTCCCCCTCTCCCCGGCCCTCTCCCGCCGGGGGAGAGGGAGTAACTTCAAATGCACGCGGGCATTCGTTTCAGATCTCCCTCTCCCCTCGCGGGAGAGGGCCGGGGAGAGGGGGAGTGAGCAGAAAAATGGCGGCAATACTTGCCCTCGAGAACGTAGTCAAAAGCTTTGGCGCGCTGAAAGTGACCGATGGCATCACGCTGTCGGTCACCGCAGGCGAGACGCTGGGCATTCTCGGCCCCAATGGCGCGGGCAAGACGACGCTGTTCAATCTCATCAGCGGTGACTTGCATGCTGATTCCGGGCGCGTCGTTTTCAACGGCGAAGACATGACCTTTGTGTCACCGCATCGCCGCTGCCGTTCCGGCATCGGCCGGTCATATCAGGTTCCCCAGCCTTTCGGTGCCATGACCGTATTCGAAAATCTGATCGCCGCCGCTTCATTCGGGGCCGGCGTGCGTGAAAAGGAAACCTACGACGGTGCGGTAAACATTCTGCGCGAAACGGGATTGCTCAAGAAAGCGAACCGGCTCGCCGGCACCCTGACCTTGCTCGACCGCAAACGCCTCGAACTTGCGCGCGCGCTGGCGACGCAACCGAAAGTACTGCTGCTCGACGAGATTGCGGCCGGCCTGGTCGAACACGAAGCGGCAGAACTGGTCGCGGAAATTGAACGCATCAAAGCGCAAGGCGTGACGATGATCTGGATCGAGCATGTGGTGCATGCGCTGCTCGCCGTCGCCGACCGCCTGTTCGTCATCAACTTCGGCCAGAAGCTCGCGGAAGGGACGCCGGCCACGGTCATGAACGATCCCGAGGTCCGGCGCGTGTACATGGGCCTTGAAGCGTGAAGATCGTGAACCAGGGAGAACACGGAGCAAAGCCAGAGAGGCATGCAGGAAGAGATGCGGAAATGAATATTCCATGTCTGACAACCTGGCGTGTCTCCATGCAAATCCACAATCTCATTCTCGATCGGTTTTTCTCCCTCCGTGTCCTCCGTGTTCTCCGTGGTTCCGTCTTGGTTGTTCGATGATGGCGCTACTGAGTACAACCAGGCTGGAAGCGTTCTACGGTGACTTCCAGGCGCTGTTCGGCATCGACTTCGAAATCCAGCAAGGAGAAATCGTCGCGATGATCGGTGCCAATGGCGCCGGCAAGTCGACGTTCCTGAAAACCGTATGCGGTTTGCTCAAGGCGGCACCCGACGCGATCGTATTCGACGGCGCACCGATTGGCGGTTTCGCGCCGGGCTGGATCGTGCAGCAGGGAATCGCGATGGTTCCCGAAGGCCGGCGCCTGTTTCCCAGCCTCTCGGTTGAAGAGAACCTTCTCATGGGCGCCTATGCGAAGCGGGCGGGTCCCTGGAATCTGGACTCCGTCTGCGCGTTGTTTCCGATGCTGAAAGAAAAAAGCGCGAGTCCCGCTACTGCGCTCTCCGGCGGCCAGCAACAAATGACCGCGATCGGCAGGGCGTTG
>Ga0070689_100003457_pt1 | contig 10505 bp, 11 predicted proteins | sample KBSS23HmetaG_FD_64669 | JGI IMG/M metagenome (GOLD analysis project Ga0070689, IMG submission 64669) | Switchgrass rhizosphere microbial communities from Kellogg Biological Station, Michigan, USA - KBS S2-3H metaG | ecosystem: Host-associated > Plants > Roots > Rhizosphere ... | reverse complement strand
CCGCATCGGAAATTCCTTCGCGCGTTTCAATCAAAGACTCCATCATCACCGGATACATCGCTTCCATTTGAGCAAACATTTTTTCGACGACTTCTTTCGATTGAACGTCGGCTTTGGTAACAGTAATTATTTCCGAGATAACCGCTTTTTTTTCGGCTGAAATCTCTGTCGTTTGCTGTGAAAAAACAAATGAGGAAAGAAAAATAATTGTTAAAAGTGAGTTAAAAATGAGATATTTTTTCATAAATTTATTTACTGCTGATTTATGTAATCAACCGTATCGATAACGCCGATGATCGCCGAATCGACCGGACAATCTTTATTGCCCTCGGCAAGCCGCGCCGACGAACCGGCGACAACGAGCACCTTTTCGTGGAATCCCGCGCCGACCGTATCGACCGCGACAATATAGCCGGATTGATCCGAGCCGTCGAGATTTATCGGTCGGACGATAAGAAGTTTTTTGCCCTGCAAACGTTCGTCTTTTTGCGAAGCGACGACAGTGCCAAGAATTCGTGCGATTATCATTTTCGTAAATCGTAAATCGTGAATCGTGAATCGTGAATGAAAAAATCTATCTACGATTTACGATTCACGATTTACAAAAATTATTTCATTACTATCGGCAAAGCTTCGTCAACGCTCGAATGCGGGCGCGGAATGACGTGAACGGAAACTAACTCGCCGACACGACGCGCCGCCGCCGCGCCTGCGTCCGTCGCCGCTTTGACCGCCGCGACATCGCCGCGAACGATTGCCGTTACAAAACCCGCGCCGATTTTTTCGTAACCGACGAGCTGAACATTTGCGGCTTTGACCATCGCGTCAGCCGCTTCGATCATTGCAACCAAACCTTTGGTCTCTACCATTCCTAATGCTTCCTGCATTTAATAATCTCCTGTTTATATAATTTTTATAAAATGACCCGCGAAAGAAAATAAGTTTAACCTACATTTGCCGCCTGCGCCAAAAGTTCGATCAATTCTTCGCGCGAAAGCGAAATTTTTCCGCCGTTCGAATGTCCGTTCGAATCGCACGAAATTCCGGCTTCATCCAAATATCCGCACGATTGACAACGCGCTTTTTCGGTCAAATACCCAGCTTTTTCCCTGATGTTGATAAGTTTTGAAATCGCTTCTTTCGGCAAATCGTTTGCGCCGCCTAAAGATTTCGCGAGAATCGCAATTCGTGCCGTGTGTTCCAGAGTTTCTAGACGATCAAACGCCTGCCATAAATCTTCGCCGTAAGCGACCGCGCCGTGATTCGCCATTAAAAGCGCGTTGTGATGTTCGACAAACGGCTTCATCGATTCGGTCAGTTCGTTCGTCGAAGGCGTTCCGTAATTTGTCAAAGGAACACAGCCCAAAGTCAAAATAACTTCCGACAAAATCGGCTGGTCAATCGCCAAACCGGCAACCGCAAACGCAGTTCCGTGCGGCGGATGCGCGTGACAGACGGCTTTGATGTCGGGACGCATTTTGTAAATCAAAAGGTGCATCGCGAGTTCCGACGAAGCCTTTTTATCGTTCAAAGCCTTGCCGTCCATATCGGTAATCGCCAAACCGTCTTCGGTCATACGACCTTTACAAGTCATCGTCGGCGTTGCGATCACGCGATTTTCGTCGAGACGAATGCTGACATTTCCGTCCGACGAAACGACATAACTTCGTTCATACAGCAATTTGCCGACTTCAATTATTAATTTTCGTGCCGTTTTTTCGTCCATAAAAAACTAAACCACAGATTAACATAATGAAAAAAAATCTTCATCGGTTAATCTGTGGTTAAGAAATTTTAAAAAATTTACCGTTTTATCTGCGCGAGGCGACCGGCGGTTTCGGCGGTTCGGGCGGCATCGGCGGCGGCGGAACGTCGAGGAAAAATACTTCATCCGAAGAATTCATCGCTTCTCTTTCCGCCAGTTCGCGCTGCAGGCGTTCGTTGTCGCGACGCAGACGCTCGTTTTCATTTTTTAGATAACGAGACTTTTTATTTCGCCATTCGCCTCTCTTAAATTGAAAGTTCGGTGCGGAAACCGTGACGAAAAAGCTCGCAATCAAAAGCCCTGCGGCAAATGTTACGAAAAATGGGAAAAATCTTTTTATAAAACACTTCATTATTTCTTTAACCTCTTGAAAATTTCTATTGCAGTTTAACGCCGCTTGCCTGCCGTTTGTTTCAATTTCTTACCGTTTGCGCCGTTCGGCTTCGAAAGAAAATACGCGAGACTTTCGAGCGATGTCGTCAAGTCGACCGTATTCAATTTTACGCCGTCGGCGTTTTTCAAAGGTGTCGGTGCGAAGTTCAAAACGGCTTTGATTCCCGCTTCGGAAACAAGCTCAAGAACCTTCTGAGCAAAAGCTGCGGGAACGGCGATGACCGCAACATCTATATTATCTTTTTTGGCGATTTCCGCAAAGTTTTTAATGTCGTAGATTTCCAAATCGCCGATTTCATTTCCGATTTTATTTTCATCCGCGTCAAACATCGCTTTGACCGTAAAATTCGTCTGCTGAAAACCGTAGTAATCAGCCAGTGCGGTTCCGAGTCTGCCCGCGCCGATAATCGCCACGGAATGCTCGCGGTCGAGACCGAGAATTTTCGTCAGATGATCGCGCAAACCGACGACGTTATAACCGACACCGCGCACGCCGAATTCTCCGAAATACGCCAAATCTTTACGAATCTGCGCGGAATTTAAATGAAACTTTTCAGCAAAATGCTCCGATGAAATCGTTTTTATACCTTCGGCAACAAGATCGTTTAAACATCTCAAATAGATGCTCAAACGATTTGTCGTAAGTTCTGAAATTTTTTCAACCTTCATCTCAATCTCTCTTCTTATAAAAAATAATATTTATCAATGGACTATATATAGAATTTCAACGAAGTTAGTGAATCAATTCACTTGGAGAGCGTAAAATAGATGACAAAAAATCTTTTTATCGTTGCCCTTAAACTGAATTTCATCTACAATTTATGTTTCACAGGTGAAACAATGATCGCATATCTTTCAGGTAAATTATTAGAAAAACAGGCGACTTCGGTGATCGTCGATGTCGGCGGCATCGGTTACGAAGTCATAATTCCGCTTTCGACTTTTTACGAACTCGGCGAAGTCGGCGATGAAATTCAACTGCGGATTTATATGCACGTTCGCGAGGACGTGATGCAGCTCTTCGGTTTTAAAACCGAACGCGAAAAACAGCTTTATTTGAAACTGATTTCCGTTCAGGGAATCGGCGCGAAATCCGGCGTAACGATGCTTTCGGGAATGAGCGCGGACGAAATAATCGTCGCGATCAGAACCGATAATCTCGCGCGTCTGACGGCGATTCCGGGTGTCGGAAAGAAAACCGCCGAGCGATTAGTAATCGAATTGCGCGACAAATTAAATGATCTTTCGTCCGGCGAAGTTCAGCAAAGTCTCGCCGTCAGCGGCGGGCAGCAAAATGCTCCGGCTGATGTCGTTTACGACGACGCGATTTCCGCGCTCGTAAATCTCGGCTACCAGCGCAATGCGGCTGAAAAAGCCTTGAAACAAGCCGTTCAGCAAGGCACGGAAATGAGCGTTCAAAAACTTTTGAGAAAGAGTTTACAGCTTTTGGCAAAAGGTTAATTTTTATAAATGCCCAACGATTTCGAAAATAACGACAACCGCGACGGAAAGGCTTTTGACGAGGAAAAGCAATTCGAGCTTTCTTTACGCCCGACGCATCTCGGCGAATATATCGGACAGCGCAAGGTCAAAGACAATCTGCGCGTGTTCATGAAAGCCGCGCTCAAACGCCGTGAAGCTCTCGATCACATTCTTCTTTTCGGGCCGCCCGGAGTCGGGAAAACCACGCTTTCAAACATCGTCGCCAACGAAATGGGTGCGCAGTTAAAATCGACCGCCGGACCGATCATTGAAAAATCGGGCGATCTGGCGGCGATTTTGACGAACCTGGAAGAAGGCGACGTTTTGTTTATCGACGAGATTCATCGAATGAGCCCGGCGATTGAAGAAGTTCTTTATCCGGCGATGGAAGATTACAATCTCGATCTGATGATCGGACAAGGAACGGCGGCGCGTTCGATAAAATTGGAACTTCCGAAATTCACTCTGATCGGCGCGACGACCCGACCGGGTTTGATTACCGCACCGCTGCGCGGACGTTTCGGCATCGTTTTTCATCTCGATTTTTACGCGCTCGAAGATTTGACGACGATTATCATGCGTTCGGCGGATATTTTAAAAGTCGAGATCGAAGAAAAAGGCGCGATAGAAATCGCCCGACGCTCGCGCGGAACTCCGCGAATCGCCAACAGGCTTTTGCGCCGCGTCCGCGATTACGCCGAAGTCGATTACGACGGGCGCATTACCGAAGCCGTTTCGCAGGACGCGCTCAATCGAATGGAAGTTGACGTTTTCGGTTTGGATGAAGTCGACCGCAAACTTCTTCTGACGATCATCGAAAAATTCGACGGCGGACCGGTCGGACTCGGAACGATTTCGGCTTCGATTCATGAGGAAAAAGATTCAATCGAAGAAATCATCGAACCTTATTTGATTCAAATCGGTTTCCTGAACCGAACTCCGCGCGGACGACTTGCAACGCGGCTCGCATATCAGCATTTCGGGCTTGATGATTTATTGAAACGCCCCGACATGCCGTCTTTGTTTGATTAAATGCTTTTCGAAAAATTTTCAAATGATAGGTTCAGTTGGAAACGCTTGATTTTGCATATCGCATTAATTCCGATTTATCTTTACGTCGGCTTCGGAATTTTCGCTTATTTTTTCGCGGACAAATTGATTTTTCAGCCTCAAAAAAATTTTTATCAGGCAAATAATCCGCTTCTAAAACTTTCCACGCCGAACGGCGAAAGTATTTCGGCGATTTTCGTCAAAAATCCGAACGCCGCATACACGGTTCTTTTCAATCACGGAAATGCCGAAGATATTTTCACCTCGGAGTTTTTCGTACAAAAATTAAGCGATGCGGGCTTTAACGTTTTCGCATATGATTATCGCGGCTACGGTTTGAGCGAAGGAGAACCTTCCGAAAAAAATTCTTACGAAGATGCAGAAACGGCTTATAATTATTTAACGAACGATTTGAAAATCGCGCCGGAAAAAATAATTATTTTCGGACGCTCGCTCGGCGGCGGCGTTGCGATTGATCTGGCTTCACGAAAAAAATGCGGCGGTTTGATCGCCGAAAGCACTTTCGTTTCGGCATTTCGCGTGATGACGACTTACAAAATTTATCCGTTCGATGAATTTGAAAATCTAAAAAAAATCCCGAATGTGAAATGTCCGCTGCTTTTGATTCACGGTAAAAAAGATGAGCTGATTCCGATCTGGCACGGCGAAAAACTATTTTCCGCCGCGAGCGAACCGAAAGATTTTTATCTGGTCGAAGAAGGCGGACACGGAACTGTCGCCGCTCACGGCGGACAAAATTATTTTCAGAAAATCGTAGATTTTGCAGGCAGCTTGCCGAAATAATTTAACTTTTTACGGGCGGAAATGACATCACTTTGATTTTTGAATTAAGATAAATAAAACGAACAAATTTCAAAACGATGAGCGAGCGGGAAAATACTTTTGTAAAAACAGTCGGCTCGCAGGTGAAAAAAGAAAAACCTGCGGTCAGCATAATTATTCCGAATTACAACACGGCTGAATTTATCGCTGAAACTCTGGATTCGGTTCTCGCGCAGACTTTTACCGATTACGAAATCATCGTCGTCAACGACGGTGCGCCCGATACGCAGCATCTTAAAAAAGTTCTCGAAAAATATTACGAGCGGATAATTTTCGTCGATAAATTTGAAAACACGGGAACATCGCCGACGCGAAATTTTGCCGTGACTCTGACGCGCGGAGATTTTCTTTGTTTTCTCGACGCGGACGATATTTGGCTGCCGACTTTTCTCGAAGAACTTTTCGCGTTTCTGCATCAAAACAATTTCGATATGGTTTACGCCGACACGGAAATGTTCGGCATCGGTTATCGCGCCGGCGAAAGTTTTCTCGATTACAATCCGCCGCAGGGCGAAGTTACGCGGCGAATTTTGATCGAAGGAAAATGCATCATTTTGCCGTCGGGAAGTTTGATAAAAAAAACCGAATTTGAAAAAACGGGCGGTTTCGATCCGAAGGTTTTGAGAACGGAAGATTTCGATCTCTGGATGCGAATGATTTTTCAGGGAACGCGCATCGGATTTTTGCGAAAAATTCTTTTCAAATTCCGCATTCGTCCGGGTAGCGGTTCGGGAGATTCTTTGCAGCGAATCGAACGCTGTATGATCGTCTGGCAGATTCTACAGGGAAAACTCGAATTTACCGACGAAGAAAATGTCATCGTCAATCGAAATATTCAAATGGAATATGCCGGACTTCTTCGCGCAAAGGGAAGAAAATCTATCAACGAAAAAAATTGGAGCGAAGCGAAAAAAATGTTTCGCGAAGCGCGCGTCAAAGCCGCCGAACTCGGTTTGCCGCTCAAACACAGATTGAAGCTCTCCGCCGTTATCGTTTTATTGAGTCTTTCCCCCGAACTTTTGCTGAAGGTTTTCAAAAGCTATCGCGCCGACGAAATCGAATTTATGCCTTCGCAAACTTCTAACTGAAAAGGAAAATTTTTATGCCGAATATTTTTTCGAACTACAAAAAAATCATTTTATCTTTTGCGGGAATCTTGACGGTTCTGCTTTTGGCTTTTCCGGCTTTTTCGCAGAATAAATTCGAGGGTTACAACATTATTCTCGACGTGCCGAAAACTCAAACGTCAATGGCGTGTGCGCTTCGTTATGCGCCGCCGACGAACGCCGTTACGATTTCCGATTTGAATACGTCAACGCCGTTAAATCTCAAATCGTGCGACGGAAAACCGATAGCTTCGGCAACCGGAATGACCGCGTCGATCCGCGCCGATGCGACGACCGGCAAATGGTGTTTTCAGGGCGAAGACAAAAAATATCGCATAAGTTTTGACGGCGATAATTTGTCCGGCAAACAGATTTACGATTGGATAACAACGCCGGAGGAGAGAACTTTGGGTTTTTATAACGTCAAAGATTTCGGCGCGGTCGGCGACGGCAAAACCGACGACACGATTGCGATTCAAAGCGCTCTCGCATTTATCGGAACGCGCGGCGGCGGCGTTTTGACTTTTCCCGAAGGCGATTTTTTAGTCGGCAATATTCCGAATTATAAAGGAATCGTTATTCCATCGGGAACGACGATTCAAGGCGCGGGCGGGCTTCATTCGAACGCGGCGGTCAATAACATCGTCAAGAAAAACATTTCGCGCATTACGCTTCGCGGAACGAACAGAGCGCTGTTTATGATCGGCGAATGCACCGAGAAACTCGTCATAAAAGACATCGAGCTTTTCGGCGAAAGCAACGAAAACACGTCCGGCATCGAAGCCGTCGGCGCGTACATTTCGACGCAGGACGTTTACATCGAACGCGTCAGTTTTACGCAGTTTTTTCGCGGCATAAACGCTTACGCGCTGAAACAAACCAATCTTCAATGGCAGTTCGATTACATAAAAATCAATCATTCCCGATTTGTTTTTAACAGCGACGCGGGCATTTTTTGCGATGCTTACAATTCGGACTGGAAAATTGAAGGCAGTCTGTTTTTAAATGCGAGGCTTAAGCCCGAACATAACGGCGATGCGATGAATATGCCGCGATTTGCCGCGTTGTTCGTACAGGACACTTTCGCGGGCGGTTTTTCAAATGCTTTCGGCGGAACATTTTTGAAAACGGCTGACGGCGGTTTGATAACGATCATCGGCTGTGAGATCGAACAAATAACAAACACGTTTATCTTCAACGAAGAGAAAAATCCATACGCCGGAAATCTCAGTTATCCGATCACATTCATCAATAATTTTTTCGGTCCGCCGATTATCTTTAATGCGCGTCGCACGTTCGTTTCGATGGGCAACGGCTACAATCCGAAAACTTTCCAAGCCGACGACCGCCTTCGCGTTTATTCGACCGGCGACAGGTTTTGTTACGACGGTTACACCTGGGCGTGTAAAGACGGCGGCGAAAGCAGATTTACCGAACAGAGACTTTTCGACCGCGCAACCGTCGTCTTTATGACCGGACAACCGGCTGACGGAAAATCTCCGGCAAGTCCGACGATTTTCGGCACGGACGTTCAATTTAACTCGCCGGTTCAAATGCCGTCATTGACGCTGGACAAAATGCCGCGCGACAAAGCGAACGGTTCGATGGTTTATTGCTCAAATTGCCGCCGCAACTCAACTCCGTGTCAAACCGGCGGAACCGGCGCACCGGCAATGATCGTCGGCAATCAATGGAGCTGTCTCTAAAAGGGTGAAGGATGAAAGATGAAGGATGAAAAAAGATTTGAATTTTGAATTTTGGATTACGAACTCGAAACTCAGAATTATCCATCCTTCATCCCTTAAATAACTATGAGTTTTCCGGCTGAAGAAAGCGGCGAGATTCAAAATCTTAGAAGAAAAATTTCGGCGGGCGAAAAAGTCATTTCCTTAAACGGTTTGACTTCGATTTCGTCCAAGTCTTTCGTGCTGTCGAAGCTTCAGAGCGAAACGAAAAAAACTTTCGTCGTCGTTACGGATTCGAATAAAGAACTCGAAAACTGGGACTGCGATTTGGATTTCTGGACGAATAATCCAAATTCAGAAAACTCAAGAATAGAGACTCAAAGCTCAAAACTTTTAACGCTTCCCTCTTTCGAAACCGACATTTATTCCGGCGTGTCGCCGCACGCTGAAACGCAGGAAAAACGTGCGCTGACTTTATGGAATTTGTCGCGAAACAAAACCGATTTTCTGATCGTTTCGGCAAAAGCTCTGATTACAAAAACTTCTTCGCCGAATGAAATAAAAAGTCTCGGCGCGGATTTGAAACTTGACGAAGATTTTCCGCCCGACGAATTGATCGAAAAATTAATCGCCTGCGGTTACGTGCGCGAAGAACCGATCAGAAACGTCGGCGAATTCAGCGTTCGCGGCGGAATTCTCGATGTCTGGTCGCCGACTTCGGAAAATCCGGTTCGCGTCGAATTTTTCGGCGACACGATTGATTCGATTCGCGAATTCGATTCCGAAACGCAATTGTCCGTCGGAAAATTAAAGGGAATTTCAATCGCTCCGATGCGCGAATTTTCCGCGCTTTCCAAGGACTTTAAAGACTGGGCTTTTTTCGCGCAGGAAAGATTTTCGGACGAATCGTTTGCGCGAAATCTGAAAGACCGAACGCAGTTTGCCGAAGAAGGCGAAACCTTTTCCGGTTGGGAATTTCTGATTTCGCTCGTCAAACCGTTCGAGGCGACGTTTTTCGATTTCGTCAAAGACGCGATTTTGGTCATTGACGAACCGACGATCATCGAACAAACGCTCGCCAATTTTTATGAAACCGTAACCAATCGCTATGCGGAAATCACCGGACACGACGACATCGGCTTAGAGCCGTTCGAACTTTTTTTGGACGGCGAAAATTTAAGACAAAAACTCGAAATTTTTCAGCGCATCGAGCTTCGCGCGCTTGGCAAAACCGCCGCAAAATTTGACGAGCAGTTTCAAATCTGAACGGAAATTAAAACAATGAATCGCGAACAAGATCAAGCTCCGTTATTTCTCTTTCCGACTGCGGAAAAATCCGCCGATTTCGAAATCGGTTCGCGTTCGGTCAGGAAATTTCACGGAAACGTTCGCGAATTTGCCGAGCAGTTAAAAAATCAGCGCGATTCGGGAAACCTGAAAATCGTTCTCCAATCGAGCGGAATGGCGGAGCGTTTGAGCGAAATTCTCGGCGATTACAACGTTTCGATTCCGTCAAAATCTTTGATCGTCGGCGATTTATCAAACGGTTTTGAAATTCCTTCTTTAAATCTGACGGTTTACACCGAAACCGATATTTTCGGCGAGTCAACACAGCAAGAATTTCAAAAACCAAAGACCAAAGACCAAAGACCGAAGACCAAATTGGGCGCGTTTATTTCCGATTTTCGCGATCTGAAACCGGGCGATTTCGTCGTTCACGTCGATCACGGAATCGGAAAATTCGAAGGTTTGCAGACGATTTCGGCGCAAGGCATCGAGCGCGAGTTTATGCTTTTGATCTACGCCGAAAACTCGAAGCTTTTCGTGCCGGTCGAGCGTCTCGATCTGGTTTCGCGTTACGGTTCAGCCGAAGGCGTTCAGCCGACGATTGATCGTCTCGGCGGTCTCGGCTGGCAGAAAACGAAGGCGAAAGCGAAACGCGCGATGCGCGATATGGCAGACGAGCTTTTGCGGCTTTACGCCGAACGAAAACTCGTTGCGGGTTTCGCTTTTTCCGCTGACGCGCCGTGGCAGAAAGAATTCGAAGACGCATTTCCGTATCAGCTAACGACCGATCAAGCCGGAGCGATTGTCGATGTCAAAACCGATATGGAAACCGCCGTTCCGATGGACAGATTGATTATCGGCGATGTCGGTTACGGCAAAACCGAAGTCGCGATG
>Ga0070689_100003454_pt1 | contig 10506 bp, 6 predicted proteins | sample KBSS23HmetaG_FD_64669 | JGI IMG/M metagenome (GOLD analysis project Ga0070689, IMG submission 64669) | Switchgrass rhizosphere microbial communities from Kellogg Biological Station, Michigan, USA - KBS S2-3H metaG | ecosystem: Host-associated > Plants > Roots > Rhizosphere ... | reverse complement strand
TTGTCGGGCACGAAGTAGGCGTTCTCGATGTCGATCGAGCTCTTCGCGGCGGTGAGCGCCAGCAACACCATGAGGTGCATGCTCTCGGATCCGCCCACCGGCGAGCTGCCGAACATCTGCGCGTCCATGTCGCCACAGGTTGCAAGCCGCGGGAAATACTCCGCGCCGTGCAGCACGCGTCCCGTGGCCTTGATCCAGTTGTCGACGAAGACCGCCTGCATCTGCGCGACCACCGGGCCTTCCGCCTTGAAATGCGTCTCGCGCCATGGCGGCAGGCCAAAGCAGCCGGCGTACCACTCGACGCCCATGCCGACGCCGCCGGTGAAACCGAGCTTGCCGTCGATGACCAGCAGCTTGCGGTGCGTGCGATTGTTGAGTCGTCCGAGGTGATACCAGGAAGGCGGGTGGTACAGGTGCAGCTCGCAACCGGCCTTGCGCGCGACCGCGAGCAGCGAGGAGTCCATGGTCCGCGACCCCAGCCAGTCGAGCAGCATGTGTACCTGCACGCCGCGCCGCGCCGCCGCCGCCAGTTCGTCGACGAAGGTCGCGCCAATGCCGTCGCGGAACACGAAGGTTTCGAAAGTGATGTTGGTTTGCGCGGTGCGGATGGCATTGATCATCGCCGCGTAGATCTGCTCGCCGTTGACCAGCGACGTGACACGATTGCCGGCGACCAGCGGCGGGCCGAGCAGGATGCCCAGCGCGCGGCGAAAGTCCGCGTCGCCGCTGGTGTACAGACGGCGCGGACGATAGAGCAGGCGCTTCTCGGTGGTGCGGAGATTCGCACCGACCGCAAGCACCAATGCGCCGATCAGCAGCGTGACGAGAACGATGATGAGGGACAAGAGCCGGCCGACGTTGGAAGTGGAGGTTGCTAGTGTCCGAGGGTCGAAGAGGTTTGTCGATCCGGCGCGCCGGGTTGCGCTACACGCTCCCGGCGCAGGGCTTTCGCGCGCCAGTGGCCGTTGGGAGCGAGGAAATCGTTGACCGTGCTCCACGAAGGCTGGTATTGCGCAGCCACCTTGACCGCCACGACCACCGGCATGGCTAACAACATTCCCGGAATTCCCCAGAATCCGTAGCCGAACCACACGGCCAGCAGCACCACGAGTCCGTTGACCTCGAAGCGCCTCCCGACGGTGAGCGGCTGCACGATCTGTCCTTCGATCAGATGCAGGCACAGGAATACGCCGGGCACCGCGAGCGCGCGGCCCAGGCTCTCGAAGGTGAGCAGTCCGGCAACGCCGAGGATGAAGAACGCGGCGATCGGGCCGAGATAGGGGACGAAGTTGAACAACGCTGCCATGACGCCCCAGAGGATGGCGTTTGGCATCCCGAGCGCATACATGGCGAGTGCCGTGCAGGTGCCGAGCCCTATGTTGATGAGCGCCACGGTGCCGAAGTAGCGACCCACTTCGAAGCGGATGGCCTCGGTGAGTCGCAGCGTGCGCGCGCTCGCCTCGTTCCCGGACAGCGACGCGCCCATGCGCGCCAGCAGCGGCGGCCCGCCGAGCAGGAAGAACAGCGTCAGCGGAATCACCGTGAGGCCCTCGAGCAGGGACTTCGTCAACGAAATGGCCGTGCTTTCCGCGGGTGCTGCTGCCGGCGTGAGGATCGCCGGCGGATTGGCGGATGGCTGGGACTGGGCGAGCCGTCCGGCACGTTCGGCGACCGCGTCGACGCGCGCGAACATCTCGCGCAGCGGCTGCAGCCGCGGGTCGATCTTGCGCATGGTCTGCGGCGCACGCTGCAGCCACTCCGTGGCTGGCTCCCAGGCGGCATTGACTGCCGCGGCGCCCAAGCCCAGCACCGCCGCCATGATCACCGCGACCGCGAAGCCACGCCGCAGGCCCAGGCGCTGCAGTCGATCCACCGCGGGCGTGAGCAGCAACGCCAGAAAGATCGCCAGGGCGACCGGGATCAACACGTCCTGGGCGAAATACAGCACGGCGCCCGCGCCCATGATGGCCACGAGCCACACCGCCCGAATCAGTCTGGGTTCCGGGCGGTTGTCAGGTTGTTCCTGCATTCACACAATGTCGATGAACGCGCGCGCCGCGAACATGTGTGCACACCGTGAGGCCGCTGCGCATTCGGTGCGCGCGAAAGTCAGCATCGTCCGACAACGATGAGCAGTCCGAAGTCACTCGGCTTGGCTACAATCGCCGACCTTATGGAACAGGATCAACGTTCGATACGACGCATCGTCGTCGCAGACGACAACGAAGACTCGGCACAGAGTTTCGCCATGTTGTTGTCTTTCTCTGGGCACGAGGTGCGCATTGCGCACGACGGCACCGCGGCGCTCGATGCGCTGCGCGAATTTCGCCCCGACGTCGCCTTCCTGGACATCGGCATGCCGGGACTCACCGGCTACGAGGTGGCGCAGGCCGTGCGTTCCGAGCCGTGGGGACGTGAAGTGACGCTGATCGCGGTCACCGGCTGGGGCCAGCCCGAGGACACGCAACGCGCGCGCAAGGCGGGCTTCGACCGGCACCTGGTCAAGCCCATCGATCCGGCCGAGGTCGATCACCTGTTGTCGAATTGAGGCTAACTAGCGTTCCTTGCGAAAGGCCTTGCCGCCCTTGTATGCGCCCTTGGCTCCGGCCGCCTTGCCGGTGTATTTCTTCTTGAAGCTCCCCGGTTTTTCGAACGACCGCTTGGCGCCGAAGCCCGGCTTGCCGGCGTAACGCGGACGCTCGACGCGCCCGGTATCCGGGTCGACGACGGGTTCTCCCGCGGGGGCCGCGTGGCCGCTGTCGTCCTTGAAGCGCGGCGTGCCCTTGTAGTTGCGCGAATGCGTACGCTGGCTCTCGTAGGGACGCGCCTCGCCGGCCTTGTCGAATCGATTGCCGCCGCCGAGATAAGGCTTCCGTTCGCGTTCTTCGGCCATGCGATCGGGCCGTTGCGACCTGCCGGAGAACTTCGGCTTGTCGGGTTTCGAATCCACGCGCCGGATGCGGATGGCTTCGCCCCGCACGCGCACGTCCTGCAGGCTGGTGATCACTTCGTCCGGCAGGACGGGCAGGTCGACGTAGCTGTGATCGTCGCGGATGTCGATGTGGCCGATACGCTGTCCCGGTATACCCGCCTCGTTGGCGATGGCTCCGACGATGTTGCCCGGCAGCACGCCATGCGCGTGGCCGACCTCGATGCGATAGGTGCAGCTCGGCACGCTGCCGTCGATGGCCGGCGGCGCCTTGGCTTCGGCTTCGGGTTTGGCGGTGAGCAGCAGCGGCGTCGTTCCCTGCGCCAGGCTCGCGAGGGCGGCGGCGATCTCGATCGCCGGGATGTTGGCGTCGGTCTCGATCTGCTCGAGCAGCGGCTGGAAGTCGCGTCCCGCGCCGCTCAACACGGCCTCGGTGATGCGCTCCTTGAAGCGCGTGACCCGCAGCTGGTTGACGTCGGCGATGCTCGGCAGCTTCATCTCCTCGATGCGCAGCCGCGTCACGCGCTCGATGATGCGCAACATGTTCCGTTCACGCGGCGCCACGAACAGGATGGCTTCGCCCGAACGGCCGGCGCGCCCGGTGCGGCCGATGCGGTGCACGTAGGTTTCCGGGTCGTAGGGAATGTCGTAGTTCAGCACGTGCGAAATGCGCTCGACGTCGAGCCCGCGTGCCGCCACGTCGGTGGCGATGACGATGTCGATCTTGCCGTCCTTGAGGCGCTGCACGGTCTGTTCGCGCGTGCGTTGTTCCATGTCGCCGTTGAGCGCCGACGCCGCGAAGCCGCGCGCTTCCAGACGTTGCGCCAACTCCACGGTCTCGATCTTGGTGCGCACGAACACCAGCATGGCTTCGAACTTCTCCGCCTCGAGCAGGCGAGTCAGCGCGTCGAGCTTGTGCAGGCCGCTGACCATCCAGTAGCGCTGGCGGATCTTCGGCGCCGCTTCACCGCGCGACTGGATGACGACTTCGCGCGGATCGCGCATGTGCGTCTGCGCGATGCGGCGGATGGCGTGCGGCAGCGTCGCCGTGAACAGTGCGACCTGCTTGTCGGCGGGCGTCTGCTGGAGCAGGGCTTCGATGGCGTCGACGAAGCCCATCTGCAGCATCTCGTCACCTTCGTCGAGCACCAGGAACTTGATGGAGCCGAGGTCGAGCGCGCCGCTCTGCACGTGATCCAGCAGGCGGCCGGGCGTACCGACGATGACATGCGCGCCGCGCTTCAGCCCCTTGAGCTGGGGCGTGTAGCTCTGGCCGCCGTAGATAGGCAGAACGTGGAAACCCGGCAGCTTCGCCGCGTACTTCTGGAAAGCCTCGGCCACCTGGATGGCGAGCTCGCGCGTGGGCGTGAGCACCAGCGCCTGTGGTGCGCGCTGCTCGAGGTCGATGCGCGACAGGATCGGCAGCGCGAATGCCGCGGTCTTGCCGGTTCCCGTCGAGGCCTGGCCCAGCAGGTCGCTGCCGCCAAGCAGGATCGGTATGGTTTCCGCCTGGATGGGGGAAGGGCGCTCGTAACCGACGTCGGTGAGCGCGGCGACGATGGGCTCGCTGAGTCCCAACCCGGAAAAGCTGGCTGGCTCCGGTGCTCCGGAGTTCGATGAGAGTTCTGACATGGGGGAGGGTCCTGCGGCGGGGCGCGCAATGTACGCTAAAAAGCCGCGGAAAACCTGAAAAATGTCGATTTGCCCGCGGGTGGGTCCGGCGGCGCGATTACTCGGTGCTGCGCACCAGCCCCTGGTTCGTTCCGGCGGAGTCCGGAGCCTCGACTTCTTCCCAGTCCTGGTCCCAGGAGTCGACCTCGTAGCGCCGTGTCATCGGGAAGTTCGCCGGGCGCAGGTATTCGAAGCGCTTGTCGTAGTCGAGCTTGGTGGCGTAGCGCGGCTCGGTCTCGGTGATGGTGCCCGCCGATACACTGCCGAGGATCTTGAGCACGCCGACCTTGCCGCCCTGCGTTGACTCGATGGCGAACTTGCGCCGCGCGAACAACGCGGCCTGGATGTTCAGGTCGCCCGTGCCGGTGATCTGCGTGCGCGCCACGCGGATGTCGCGCCCCGAAATCAACGCCAGGAAATCCCGTGACAGCAGTGTCTGGCGCGGATCCTTCGAATACACGATGTCGTTTTCGATTTCGATATCGCTGGGTGTGTACACCGTGAAGATGCCGGCGACCGTGCCGCTCACGTAGAGCTTCACGTCGTCCTGCGCGATGAGATATCGCGGGCGATCCGAGGCTGTGGCGCGCTGCAGCGGGCCATCGCCGTTCGCCAGCCGCCACACGAAGCTGCCGTCGGAATTGAAGATGATGCGCGTGTTCTCGCTGAACAGCTGCCGGTCGCCCGGCTCGCCGCCGTTGACCACGTCGGGCATGTCGCGCGGCAGGTTGACCCGCTCGGTACGGGTTTCGATGCCGCCCTGGAAGATGTCCTTGCTGCGGCGCTTGGTCATCATGGAATTGCGCGTCATGGTGATCGCCGAGGTGGTCGCCTTGCCGAAGAACCGCGGTTCCACGCCGCCCGCGAAAGTGAGGCCGATCTCCGTGTTGCTGTGGAAGCGCCCGTCGATGATGTCGTCGTGCAGCTGGATGTTCGGATCCCAGCTGTTCACCAGCTGCGTGAAATGCGAGAACGCCAGGCGTTTCATCGACAGGCGCGTCTTCATGCGCTTGCCGTCCTTGTTGGTGGTGATCTCGGCGACCACCTGTTCGAGGCCGGTGCTGTCGGATGCCGGCTGCCGCCGCACCCGCGCCGAATACTCCTGGCCATCCTGCTGCCAGGTGAGCTCCGTGCTGGTGAGATTGGTGTCCAGCAACTGCTGTGCGAGGTGCTGGACATTCTTGGTGAGCATCACCTTCTCGGTCTCGGGCACCTTTTCCTGAACGACGGGATGCGGTTCGGTTACCGCTGCCACGGTGGAACTCGATTCGCCGGTGGTGGTTAGCACCGGGCCCTCCGCGGGCGGCACCTGCGCCACGGCCTGCGCCTCTTCGACGTTTTCGACGTCGGGTGACTTCTCCGGTTGAGGCAGTGCGCTGGTGTCGGATTGCGCGTCGACGGTTTGCGCGCTGGTGCCGGGATTCTCGATGGTGTCTTCCGCCGGTTCCGGCATCGGCTTCGGCAACGCGGCTTCGGTGAATTCCTCGCTGCTCGGACCCTCGCGGGTCTCGAGTTGCACGGACAACTCGGGGACGTCCTCTTTATCTTCGCCGGAGAGATACAACGTGGTGCCGAACACGATGAACAGAGCCGCGTGCACCGCGGCAGAGATGCCAAGCGAGGTGCTTATGTCGCGGTTGGTGGTACGGAGGGAAACCCAGGCCGGACGAATCAGCGCCCAACAGGCCGCCGCCGCCCTATTTGTTGCGAGCGCTGCGTCTTTCTGCGCACTGGCGACTTCGGGTGGTAGCACCCGAGACCTCCGTTTTTCTCTCCCTCAGTCCGTATCTATCTTGCGCCGAACAACCGGGGCGGTCGACGGGATTTTGGCGGGGATACTTCACGGATTCGGCTGACGTCGGGCAGCGCTCGGATCGCCGGTCGGAGGCGGCGCGCGATCGACCGCGGCCGGGGGTCCGAGAAGCTCAGTGAGTATGGGTTTCAAGGCGTTGGCCCATTGCTGGTACGCCTGTGGTGTCAGGTGCAGCCCGTCGAGGGACATGCCTTCGCGAAAATGCCCGTCCGGGAACGCCAGTTCCTCGTTGATGTTTATGTAACGTATGGCTTTTCCGTCGGCGAGCCGCGCGATCTGCATGTTGGCCGAGTTGATGACGGGAATGACATCCAGGTTGTCGTCGCGGGGCGTGATGCCAGTGATCACGAGAGTCGCCTTGGGTGCGCGCTTGCGGATCTCCCGGACCAGGGCGCCCACGCCGCGCGCCACGTCGGCCGCGCGTTCCTCGGTGTCACCCAGCGGCGTCGCGTTGCCGACATTGTTGGCACCCGCCAGCAGCACCACCACCTTCGGGTTGACGCCGTCGAGTTCGCCGTTCTGAAGCCGCCAGAGCATGTTCTGAGTCTTGTCGGCACCCCAACCGAAATTGCCGGCATTCCATCCCTTGAAGTTCGCGTTCCAGTTCGCCAGCAGGTCCTGCCACTGTTCGTCGCTGGTGCCCCAGCGCCGCGTGATCGAGTCGCCCATGAAGTAGACGTCGATCTGCCCGGCCTTGCGCTTGGCCAGGAGCTGTTCGTGGGCGGTCATCGAATTGGCATCCGTGCGCGGCGTGGCGACGTCGGCCCGCTCGATGGGCGGCCGGCCGGCGACCAGCGCCGACAGCCAGTTGGCCGAGGCCTTGGTCCACGGCATGGCCTGTTCCGGCGTGGCGAGATGGTTGTGAGGCGAGGTGGGCATGGGCGCCGCCTGTTTCGGAGCCTGGATCTGGTTGAAAGCCGTCCAGATGCCGACCGGCGGCGTGACGGTGTCGATGAAGCCCATCGAGACCAGGGACGGCACCTTGATGCGCGTCGCGCAGTTCACGGTGTCGAAGTACTGCGCCGTTTCGAGCACCTTGGGATCGTTCACGTCCCAGTTGGGGTAGCCGATCTTGCGGCCGTGCGCCGTGCCGTTGGCGTCGGCGCCCGCGGGAACGTTGATCATCATGGCGGTGACTTTGGGATGTAATCCGGCCGTGCACAGGCTCTGCTGGCCACCCATGCTGGTGCCCATCACCACCAGCGTCTTGCCGTCCCAGTCCGGACGACCCGCGAGATAGTCCACCGCGCGGATGTCCGCCAGGTACATGTAGAGGAAGTAGTTCTTGTCGCGGTTGCGCGTTTCGATGGTGTTGTAGGCCTTGAGCTCGGCGGGCAGCGCGTCGTAGTACTCCTTGGGTTGATCGGGCATGACGTCGTGCGGTTCGATGTTCACCGCAAGCCAGCCTTCGGCGGCGCGATCCGTCACCCACGGCTTCTGCAGTGGATAGGGCGGGCTGGCCCATTGCAGGATCAGGAGGCCCGGGAATTTCTTTTTGCTGGTTGCGTCGTGCGGCTTGGCGACCTGGCCCCAGACGTGTTTGCCGTCGAGGTGATTCATTTTGAGGATGGCGAAGTCGACGCCGTCCTTGTCGCTGGGTTTCTCCGTGAGCTCCGGGTTCGCGGGCACCTTGCGCAGCGCGGCGATCTTGGCCTTCCAGAACGCGTCGAAATCCGCCGGTGCCGGGATCGACGGCCGGATTTTTTCCGGCGCGACCGCCGCGCCCAGCGCCTTCGGCTTCGCGCCCGGAGTGTTGTCGGTGACTTCGACATACACCATGCCGGGTTCGTCGAGTTTCGTTTCGATGTTCGCGGGCTTGCCCGGAAAGATTTTTCCGCGGCCGATCTCGTCGAGATTGTTCTTGCGGATCACGTAGGTCGCGGCGGGCGAGCCCCAGGGCAGGGTCACGTGCCAGCCGACGGTCTCGCCCAGCGCGTAGATACCCGAAGCCTGGTAGGGCACGTAGAGCGGGCCCGCCGACTCGTCGGCCTGCGCGACCGCGCAGGCGAACAGCGTCGCGGCAAACGCCGCGCGAAATATCTTCATGATCCTTCCTCTCACGAAATCAGCGGACGGGTCGCCTTCTTCTGTGCCTGCAGCACCAGCTCTGTTGCGAGCAGGCATTGCTCCTGGTTCTGCGCGACTTCGGTGCGTTCCACCACATCGCGCACGAACTGCGGCCCGAAGGGCAGCGGCACCTTGTCGCAGTTGATGTACCGCGCCTGCTTCCTGTCGACGATGAACAGGTGGTTGCCGCCTTTCGCGACGGCCACGTTCGTGTACTTGCGCAACTCGATGTAGCCATCGGTGCCCAGGATGAACAGCCGTCCATCGCCCCAGGTGTCGAGCCCGTCGGGCGTGAACCAGTCGACGCGCACATAACCTGTGCCGCCATTGCCCGTCATGATCATGTCGCCGAAGTCCTCGAACTCCGGATACTGCGGATAGTTCACATTGCCGGTCTGCGCGGCCACCACGTGCGCCGTGGTGCTCCTGGTGTAGTAGACGAACTGGTCGGCCTGGTGCGAGCCGATGTCGGTGAGGATGCCGCCATAACGCGCCTTGTCCCAGAACCAGGCGGGCCGCGTGGGTGCGTTCACACGATGCGGCGCGAGGTTCACGGTTTGCACGATCTTGCCGATCGCGCCCTGCTCGACCAACTCGCCAGCGTGCACGGCGGCGCGAACCTCGAGGCGCTCGGAATACATGATGGCGAATTTTCTTTTCGTGGCCTTGATGGCCTTGCGCACGGCGGCCAGTTGCGCGAGCGAGGTGATGGCGGGTTTGTCGCCGAGATAATCCTTGCCGGCCTGCATCACGCGGATGCCGAGCGGCGCGCGCAGGTCCGGGATCGGCGCGCCGAGCACCAGTTGCACGGACTTGTCGCCGAGGATCTCATCCTCGCTCGACGCGAGTTTCACGTCGCCGAATTCCTTGCGGAAGGCGGCAATCTGCGCCGGATCCTGCGCGAAAAAGGAGACCAGCTCGCCACCGCCGCGCAGGATGGCGCGCGTCATGCCGTAGATGTGCGCGTGGTCGAGGCCGATAGCGGAAAACTTGATGTGATGCGTCGGAGTAATTTCTGCGCGCGAAGTATTCGCCGGGTCGACGGTGCCTGCACCCGAAATTGCCTGTGAAGAGTTGGCTTGCGCCATCGCGGCCGACGACACGGCCGAAAACATCCCGGCGATTCCCGCGGCCTGCAGGAAATCGCGCCGATTCGCACCACTCATTGCCGGATCCCCCATCCAGTGAGGGGAGCCACATTAATGGGGACATTCCTGATTTGCCAGCAAAAGGGGACGCACCTGACACGCAGATGCGGCCCCGCATTGAAGTCCGTCAGCGTCATCCCTTTCTGGCGAGCCTCCAGATGGCGACGGCACTGAACAGTACGGTGAAGCTCAGCAACGCGCCGACGGCCATCTGCATGGAGACGAACTCGGGCTTGTTGATGCCGACCGCCTGCATGGCCAGCTGGTTGACGTAGAACTGCGGCCAGAGGTGCGCCTGCCCGAGCATCGATTCCTTCAGCGGGAAGAACATGCCGGACAGGTAACAGCCCGGTAGATAGATGACATTCGCGAATCCCGCTGCGGCCGAGCCTTTCACCAGCGCGCCCATCATGAGTCCGAGCGCGCAGAACGGGATGGCCCCCACCATCATTGCCAGGCTCATGGAAACAATCTGCCCGGCATCGAGCGGCAGCGTGCCGGCCCAGGTCGCCGCCACGAGCACCGGCAGGTAGGCCAGCAGGCAGAAAACCACGCCGCAGATGAGCTTGGCGACCAGCCAGCTCCCCGGTGGCGCGGGCTGGGCGCGCTTGAACTGCATCAGGCCCATTTCCCGTTCCATGCCGAGTGAGGAACTGATGCTGAATAGCGCCGGCATGGTGACGGCCATCACCGAGAAGGCCGTGAAAAAGAAAATGGCGGTGCCGCGATCCTTGGCGACGGCGTCGCCCCAGATCACCAGTGCGAACAGCAGATACAGCGCCACCGGTACCAGGATCACCGGGACCACCAGGGCCGGATTGCGCAACAGGCGCATGAATTCGAAGCGGATCTCGGTGAGATACGCGAGTACTGTGCGG
>Ga0070689_100003453_pt1 | contig 10507 bp, 9 predicted proteins | sample KBSS23HmetaG_FD_64669 | JGI IMG/M metagenome (GOLD analysis project Ga0070689, IMG submission 64669) | Switchgrass rhizosphere microbial communities from Kellogg Biological Station, Michigan, USA - KBS S2-3H metaG | ecosystem: Host-associated > Plants > Roots > Rhizosphere ... | reverse complement strand
GCGGCGATCGCCCACGCCAGCGCGAGGTATTTCACCCGCGAATACTAAAGCGAAAAGCACAACACAAAGACACAAAGGTCACAAAGGCCACAAAGTACTGGTGATGATCCGTGACCCTGAACCGCTGTCGCGAACCAACATCAATGAAATCTTTGTGTTCTTCGTGACCTTTGGGTCTTTGTGTTGTGCTTTTCTTTAGCGCATTGCCGCGGCGATGTCGGCGGCGACCTTCGCCAGCGCGCGGCTATGCGCTGCCGCCACGCCTTCGGGAGTGGCCGCGGTCGCGGGCTCGCGCACGCTCGAGCGGCCGCTGCGCGCGGGATTGGCGCGCTTGCCGGTGATGGTCCACAGCACGTCGATCGCCGCGCCCTGCGTGAGCGACGAGTCGAAGCGCTGCACTTCCAGCGCCACGCGGTAGTCCACCTCGGAGCCCGTGCCCAGGCGGCTCGTCGTCACGCGCTGCGTGTTCAGCAACCGCATCAGATGCTCGCCGACGATGCGCGGGATCGCGGTCTTCAGGGGCTCGGCCCAGCGATGCTCCTCGCTGAGTTGCACGTTGTTCGCCGTGTTGGCGAGCACCATGGGCGCGCGGTCGACCGCATCGGGCACCACGACCGGTCCCACGGCGATCGCGAGCGCATCGGCGCGCGCCGCGGGCGCGGGCGTTTCCGGTCCGGACAGCACGTAGAACGTTTCCCTGGATCCGCCGCCCAGCGAGCAGGCCGACACGGCCAACGCGAGCACGATCGCGAGTCGCTTCATTTCGTCGTCTCCCCCGAGCGCTTGCCGCGCAGCAGCGATTCCGGATGGCGCTCCAGGTAATCGGTGAGCGCGCGCACCGATTCCGCGGCCTTGGTCACCTCGAGCAGCGTCTCGCGCAGGTCCCCCTGCAGCGGCGAGTCGGAGCCCAGCGCCTTCTCGGCGCCGCCGAGGGTCTTGCGCGCCTGCTCGAGCGTCGCGCGCAGCTCCGGCGCGATGTCGCTCGAAAGCTGCCCGATCAGCGTGTCCGCCTTCTTCAGCGTCACGTCCAGGCTCTGCAGCGCCTTGCGCAGGTCCTGCGCCACCTGCTCGAAGGGCACCTTCTCGAGCTTCGAGGCGATGTTCTGGATCGATTCCTGCAGCTCGCCGAAGCCGCCGGAGAGCGTCGGGATCTCCGGCACGCCATCCTTCGTCACGAAGGCGGCCTTCTGCGCCTTCGGGAAGAACTCGAGCGCGATGTATTGCTGCCCCGTGAGGAGGTTGGCGCTGCGCATCTGCGCGCGGAAGCCGTGCTCGACGAAGCGCTGGATGCGCTGCGCCGGGGTGGATTCGGGCATGGCGCGCCGCGCCGGGTCGCGATAGCGCGAGCGCAGCCGCTCGGGGAAGAGGTTCGCCTCGACGATGATCATGAAGCGCACGTTCACCGGGTCGTAGTCGAGGTCGATGCGGCGCACCTCGCCCGCGGTGATGCCGCGGAAGTCGAGCGGCGCGCCCACCGCGAGCCCGCGCACCGACTGCGCGAAGCGCATGATGACCGGCTGCACCTCGGTGTCGCGGCGCTTGAACGCCTCGTTGCGGTTCTCGAAGAGCGCGAACTGCGTGTTGGCGGCGACGGGCGCTCCCGCCTCCTCGTCGCCGGGCGTCTCGAAGGCGATGCCGCCCAGCAGCAGCGTGATGAGCGACTCGGTGTTGAGCTTCACGCCGGTCGCGTCCAGCTGGAGGTCCACGCCGCTCTCGTTCCAGAAGCGCGTCTGCGCATTCACGAAGCGGTCGAACGGGCTGTGGATGAAGACGCCCACCTCGACCTGCTTGCCGTCGCGCGAGAGCTCGTTCGAGACCACGCGCCCGGCCATCACGCCGCGGTAGTACACGGGCGAGTTCACGTCGAGCGATCCCAGGTTGTCGGCTTTCAGCACGAACTGGCGCCCGGGGAGATCGGCGGTGATCACGGGCGGCGTCTCGAGGCCCACGAAGCTGCGCCGCGTGTTTTCCACCTTGCCGGGCTCCGCGCCGATGTACGAGCCGGCGAGGAGCGTCGTCAAGCCCGACACCTGGCCTCCGGCGATGCGCGGGCGCACCACCCAGTAACGGGCGTCGTCCTTGAGGAACGCGTTCGACGCGTGGCGATCGAGCTGCGCGGTGACCAGCGCCGCCTTGTTGTCGTCGGAGAGCTTCACGGACTTCACGGTGCCGATCTCCACCGCCTTGTGGCGGATCTTGGTCTTGCCGGCCTCGATGCCTTCCGCGGTGCTGAACTGGATCGTGATGGTGGGCCCGGTTTCCCAGATGTCCTTCACCGCGATCCACGCGCCGACCAGGAGCGCCAGCACCGGGATGATCCAGACGAACGGGAAGGAGCGCTTGCCGTGCTCGCGCTTGACGGCCTGCGGGATGTCGTCGCGCTCAGTCATGGACGGCGTCCCACATGACGCGCGGGTCGAAGCTGAGGGTGGCGAGCATCGTGAGCACCACCACCGCGCCGAAGGCGATGGCGCCGTCTCCCGGCTCGATGTTCGCGAACGGGCCGAGGTGCACGAGGGCCACGAGCGTGGCGCCCACGTAGATGTCGGTCATCGACCAGCGCCCGATCCAGTGCGTGGCGCGATAGAGCCTCGTGCGCAGGAGCGGCTTCCACTGCGAGCGCCGCTGCGTGGTGACGAGCAGGAAGCCCAGCGACAGGATCTTGGCGAACGGGATGACGATGCTCGCGACGAACACGATGATGGCGAGCCCCGCCGAGCCCGTCTCCCACAGGTGGACCACGCCGCTCATGATCGTGTCGGTGCGCGTCCCGCCGAAGAGGTTGCCGGTATGCAGGATGGGCAGGATGTTGGCGGGGATGTAGAGGATCACCGCCGCGGCCAGGAACGCCCAGGCGCGGCGGATGCTGTTGGGCGTGCGGCCATGAAGGTTCGCGTTGCAGCGCGCGCAATGGCAGTGGCCCTCGATGCCGCGATTGAGCTGCCCGCACACTTCGCACACGAATAGGTTCCGGCTGAGGGCGGTGGCACTCATGCCTGCGCCTCCCCCTCGACGGCGGGCAGGCGGTCGCCCAGCGCGGTGGCGCGCTCCCACAGCTCATGCGGCTCGAATGCGCCCAATGCCGCCGCCAGCGCCAGCACGTAGCCGCCGAGGCAATAGATTCCCGGGAAGACTTCGACGGTGGCCACCTGCGTGAGCTTCACGAGGGACACCAACGAGCCCAGCACGAACACTTCCACCATGCCCCACGGCTGCGCGTGGTGGACGATGCGGAAGGCCTCGGCGAGATAGCGCGGCACCTGCCCCAGCTTGAGCGACCCCAGCATGTAGAGCAGTGCCGCGAGCTGCAGCGTCGGCACCAGGATCACGGTCATCAGCACGAGGATGGCGATGCTCGACATGCCGTGCTCGTGCAGCTTCCACCCGGTCTCGTACAGGTAGGCGCTGGTGCGGATGCCGCGCGCGTCCAGGCCCATGAAGGGCAGCGTGTTGGCGAGAACGAAGAGGACCGCCGCAGCCACCGCGTAGGCGAGCGTGTGGTCGAGGCTGGCGGGGCGCTCGCGGAAAAGGCGGGCGCCGCAGCGCGCGCATTCGGCGAGGCCGCCCGGGGGAAGGACCGGCTCCCGCTGCAGCAGGTCGCACTCCGGACAGGCCGTCAAGTCGTTGTTTGTTCTGGGCATCTACGCCTTAGTCCGATGCTAGACTGGCTCGTTCCCATGGACGGCCCGGAAATCATCGCGCGGGCGCAATCCCTCGCCCGCCACAGCGATTCGCCGCAACACTACACCCGCACGTACCTGACGCCCGCGCACCAGGCCGCCGCGCGCCAGATCGAGGGGTGGATGCGCGAAGCGGGCATGGCCGTGCGCACGGATGCCGTGGGCAACGTGATCGGCCGCTACGAGGGCGCGGCACCCGGCGCCAGGGCGCTCATGATCGGCTCGCACTTCGACTCGGTGCGCAACGGCGGCAAGTACGACGGCAACCTGGGAATCCTGCTGGGCATCGGCTGCGTCGATGCGCTTCATCGGCGCAAGGAACGCCTGCCCGTCGCGATCGAGGTCGCGGCATTCGCGGACGAGGAGGGCGCGCGCTTCCAGACGTCGTTCCTTTCCAGCCGCGCGCTGGTCCATGGGTTCGATGCGAAGCTCGCCGAGCGCCGCGATGCGCAGGGCGTGACGCTGGGCGATGCGATGCGCGCCGTGGGATTGGATCCCGCCCGTGCCGGCGAGGCGCGATTGAAGCCGGACCGGCTCGCCGGCTACATGGAAGTGCACATCGAGCAGGGCCCGGTGCTGCTGAAGGAAGGCCACGCGCTGGGCGTGGTCACCGTGATCGCGGCCGGCGCCCGCCATGCGATGAAGGTGATCGGCGAGGCGGGGCATGCCGGCACGGTCCCCATGGCGATGCGCCACGACGCGCTCGCCGCGGCGGCCGAGATGGTGCTCGCCATCGAGCGGCGCGCCTGCGCCCCCGGCCTCGTGGGAACCGTGGGCCTGCTCGAAGTGAAGGACGGCACCGGCAACGTGATTCCCGGCGAGGTGCGCTTCACCGTCGATATCCGTTCGGGCGACGGCGACTTGCTCGCGGCGGCGCAGCGCGAGGTGTTCGCGGACCTGGACGAGATCGCCGCGCGTCGCGGCGTGAAGCTGGAGGGCAATCGCACGCACGACGTTCGCGCGGTGCCCTGTCCGGTTGCGATGCAGGACCAGGTCGCCGCCGCCATCGAGCGCGTCACCGGGGCGCGGCCGGCGCGGCGCTTGCCGAGCGGCGCGGGCCACGATGCGATGGTGATGGCGGACATCACCGAGGTCGGCATGATGTTCGTGCGCTGCGGCGCGGGGGGTGTCAGCCACAACCCCGCGGAGACGGTCAGCGCGGAAGACGCCGTCCTTGCGCTCGCCGCGCTGGAAGACTTCGCGCGGCACTTCGCGCCGCCAGCTCGCCCACGATGATCACCGCGGGCGAAGCGATGCCCGCGGCTTCGAGGTCCCCAGCCAGCTCGCCCAGCGAGGTCGCGAGCGTGATCTCGTCGGGCAGCGTGGCGTGCGCGACGACGGCGACCGGCATCGAGGCGGGCATGCCGGCTTCCAGCAACGCGGACCGGATCGCCGCCGAACGCGTGACACCCATGTAGATCACGAGCGGCAGTCCCGTGGCCGCGAGCGCGCGCCAATCCGTGTCGCGGCCTTCCTTCTCGTGTCCCGTCACGAAGATCGCGCCGTGGCAGACGCCGCGGTGGGTGAGCGCGATGCCGAGCGATGCAGCCGCCGCCAGCCCGGCGGTCACGCCGTTCACGACTTCGCATTCGATTCCCGCGGCGCGCAGCGCGTCGCATTCCTCGCCGCCACGGCCGAACATCAGCGGATCGCCGCCCTTCAGGCGCACGACGCACCGGCCGGAGCGGGCTTCGGAGATCATGAGCCGCTCGATGAAGTCCTGCGGCGTGGAGCGGCAGCCGCCGCGCTTGCCGACCGGGATCACGCGCGCGCCGGGCCGCACGTGCGCGAGGATCTCGTCGCCCACGAGGTCGTCGCACAGGACCACGTCCGCGAGCGCGAGCAGTCGCGCGGCCTTCAACGTGATGAGCTCGGGATCGCCGGGCCCGGCGCCCACCAGCCAGACCTTGCCGGCGCTCATTGCGAGGAGACGAGGCGCAGCGGCGCGCGGGCGGCGCCGCCCTGGCGGCGGCAATGGTCGATGACGAGCGACGCCTGGCGCGCGAGCGCCACGGGTGCGGCGATGTTTCCCGCCAGCACCTCCCGCGTCCACTGCGCCGTGGCCTCGGCTTCGCGCGCGGGGAGCGCGTAACCCAGGTCGCCTTCGGAGATGAGGTGCGTCATGGTCGTGCCGTCGGCCTTCACCTCCTCGAGGGGCTGCGGCTCGCGCAGGCGCACGACCGGCTCGCCCTCCACGCCGCGCATGAGGAAGGCGTTCGAGGGCGCCTGCGCGAAGTACTCGCGCATGAGCTTCAGGAAATCCGGATGCGTCACCGCGACCAGGCGGCAGACGCTGGTATGCGCGCCCTGCGGCACGAGGAGCTTCGCCAGCGTGTGGCCGCTGTTGCGCACGCCCGTTTCGAGGCGCACGTCGAGAAGCGTCGCGAGGTCCGGCGAGAGCACCTCGACGGGAGCGGCGGCGAGCTGGCGGCCGTCGAGCGCCGCTTCGGCCTCGCCGATGGTCGTGACCGGCTTGTGTCCGAGGAGCTCGAGGATCTCCAGCGTGCCCACGCGGGATTCTTCCTGCGCGGCGCCGTGCACCAGCACGTGCACGCCTTCGCGCGCGATCATCATCGCCAGCAGCGGCACGAGGTTCGGCAGCTTTCGCGAGCCGTTGTACGACGGGATCACGCAGGTGAGCGCGCGGTGCGATGGCATGCGCATGGGCCGCACGTGCCTGTTCAGAGCGTCCATCATGCCGCTCAGCTCCACCAGGCTTTCGCCTTTCACGCGCAGCGCCACCAGCAGCGACCCCAGCGCGACGCCGGAGACTTCGCCGGCGAAGACGGCTTCGAAGAGGGTGGCCGCCTGTTCGCGCGTGAGGTCGCGTGCGCCGCGGGCGCCGCGGGCGAGCTCCTTGAGGTACGGTCGCGCGTCGAAGGTCATGCCGCCATTCTCCCCGCTTTCGGCCCGTCAGTCCCTATCCGGGAGCGCAGCTCCGGCAGGCACGAGCCGCATTCGGTGCCGCAGGCGAGCTCGCGCTGCAGGGCGGCGAGCCGCGCTCTCGCGTCTCCGGTCGTGCGCGCGAGGACTGCGTCGATGCGGTCGGCGCGAACGCCGTGGCAGCGGCAGACGATGGGCGAGGCGGCGGGCATCGAGCCGGCGAGGGCGTGCAGGTCCGCGGCCAGCAGCAGGCGGCGGAAGGCGGCGATGGAGGCGCCGCTCGCGAGGGATGCGGCGAGCCCTTCGGCGGCGGCGATGCACGAGGGCTCGCCCGCGATGCGCATGGCGACGACGCGATCGCCCTCGAGGCGGATGCGACGCGAACGCGCACGGCGGGTGTCGTCGTAGCGCAGCACGTCGTCGCCCTGCAGCGCGAGGAGGGCGTCCAGGGTGGCGAGCCACTGGGCCGACGGCGCCTTGGAGTGGGCGGCGCGCAACAGCACGCCTTCGTGCGTGCCGGCGATGGGCACGATGCTCGCGAACGCGACGTCGGCCTGCAATGACTGCAGCTCGTGCACGAGCGAGGGTGGCGCTTCGGCGACGGCGAGCAAGCGCCACGGCAGGGAAACGGCGGCGACCTTGACGGCCGCGTGCTTGAGCTCCGGCTGTCTGGACAGCGGATCGAGCGCGCGCGACGTGACCGTGTTCACGCCGTCGCTTTCCGCGCCGCCCAGGTAGCGCTTGCCCCAGTGCATCGGCAGGTACGCCTGGCCCGAGCGCAAGGCCTCGTCCGCCTCGACGATCACGTGCAGCGCGCCGCGCCGCGACTCGACCCGCACGAGGTCGCCGCTCTTCAGCGCGCGCCGCGCGAGGTCGCCGGGGCTCATGCCCAGGCGCGGCTCGGCCACGTGGCCGAAGAGCTCGGGGACGGCACCCGTGCGGGAGAGTCCATGCCACTGGTCGCGAAGCCTTCCCGTCGTGAGCCGCAACGGATAACGCGCATCAACGCTCTCTGCCACTGGCCGGTACGCTTCCACGAAGAATTTCGCCCGGCCGCTCGCCGTGGGAAAGACGCCATCGCCGTAGAGCCGCGTCGTCCCGGCCGCCGCCCCTTCCGGAAAAGGCCACTGCTGCGGCCCGCGCTCATCGAGGATGGCGTAAGTGAGTCCGGTGATGTCGAGATCGCGACCGCGCGTGCACTCCCGGTGCTCCATCCAAATGCTTTCGGCATTCTTGAAGGTCATCACGCTTGCGTCGGCGCCGATTCGCCGGGCCAGGCGGGATCCAAAATCCGAGGCTATTTCCCAATCGTGCCGGGCCTCGTGGGGCTTCGGCACCGAAGCGCGGACGCGCGCGATGCGCCGCTCGGAGTTGGTCATGGTGCCGTCCTTCTCGCCCCAGCTGGTGGCGGGCAGCAGCACGTCGGCGAAGGGCGCGGTCTCGGTGTTGGCGTAGGCCTCCTGGAGGACGACGAGCTCGGCTTTCTCGAGCGCCGCGCGCACGCTGGGAAGATCCGGAAGCGACTGCATCGGGTTCGTGCAGGCGATCCAGAGCATCTTCACCTCGCCGCGCGCCGCGGCGTCGAAGAGCTCGACGGCGGTGAGGCCGGGCCTGTCCGGGACGCGCGGCACGTTCCACAGGCGCTCCATCTCAGCCCGGTGCGCCGGATTGCCAAGGTCGCGGTGCGCCGCGAGGGTCGTGGCGAGGCCGCCCACCTCGCGCCCGCCCATGGCGTTCGGCTGCCCGGTGAGGCTGAAGGGGCCGGCACCCAGGCGCCCGATCTGCCCGGTGGCCAGGTGCAATCCGATGAGGGCCGCGTTCTTCGCGGTGCCGCTCGACGACTGGTTGAGTCCCTGGCAGTAGAGCGAGAGCGTCGCTCGCGAGCGCGCGAACCAGCGCGCGGCGGTGACGATGTCGTCGGCCTTGATGCCGCAGACCTCCGCGGCCCAGGAGGGCGTGCAGTCGCGCGCCAGCGCGCGCATCGCATCGAAGCCTTCCGTGTGCCCGGCGATGAAGCGATCGTCGGTGAGCTGCTCCCACAGCATCACGTGCAGCATGGCGTGGAAGAGCGCGACGTCGGTGCCGGGAAGGATGGCGAGGTGCAGATCGGCGCGCGCGGCGGTCTGCGTGCGGCGCGGGTCGACGACGACGAGCTTCGTCTCCGGCCGGCGCTCGCGCGCCTCCTCCAGCCGGCCGAAGAGCACCGGATGCGCGAACGCCGTGTTGGAGCCGGCGATGAAGAAGCACTCGGCGTGGTCGATGTCCTCGTAGCTCGCGGGAGGCGCATCAGCGCCGAGCGTCTGCATGTAGCCCGTGACCGCCGAGGACATGCACAGCCGCGAATTGGTGTCGATGTTCGCCGTGCCGATCAAGCCCTTCGCGAGCTTGTTGAAGACGTAGTAGTCCTCGGTGAGGAGCTGGCCGGACACGTAGAAGCCGACGGAGTCGGGCCCGTGCTCGGCGATGCAGCGGGCGAACCGGTCGGCGACGAAGTCGAGCGTCGCGTCCCAGCTCGCGCGCTCGCGCTTCGCGCCGCGCACGGTGCGCATCTGCGGGTAGCGCGCGCGTCCCGCCTGCGCCTTGTCCGTCATGGTCAGGTGCAGCGTCGAGCCCTTCGTGCAGAGCTTGCCGCGGCTCGATGGATGGTCGGGATCGCCGCTCACCGCGACGATGCGCTGGCCGTCGCTGCGCACCCGCACACCGCAACCCGTGCCGCAGTAGCAGCAGACGGATCGGGTGACCGTCACGGCTTCAGCTCGACCACGCCATCGACGACGCGAACCTCGTAGCGCGTCACGCACCCTTCATCCGGCGCCGCGGCGGTGCCGGTCTTCAGGTCGATGCACCAGTTGTGCAGCGGGCACGCGACGCTCTCGCCGAACACGATGCCCTGCGAAAGCGGCCCGCCCTTGTGCGGGCATTCGTCGCGCAGCGCGAACACGTGGTCGGAGGCGTTGCGGAAGATCGCGATGGGCGCGCCGCCGTTGAAGTGGAAGCGGCGGGCGCCGAGCCTGGGGATCTCGTCGAGCTTGCAGACCTTGATCATCGGATCGCCGCGAACTGCCTGAGGTCGATGCCGGCCTTCTGCGGCTCGTGCCAGGGATCGGGCTCGCCGTCGAGCGCGAACTGCAGGCGCTCCCAGAGCTCCCGCCGGCCCGCGCTGTCCTCGAGGATGCGTTTCTTCACGTAGTCGAGACCCACGCGTCCCACGAAATGCACCGTGCGCTCGAGGTACCAGCCCTCCTCGCGGTAGAGCTGCAGGAATGCGCCCGCGTGCTCGAGCACCTCCTCGTGCGTCTTCACCTTGCAGAGGAACTGCGCCACCTCGGTCTTGATGCCGCCGTTGCCCGCGACGTGGATCTCCCAGCCGCTGTCCACGCCGATCACGCCGACGTCCTTGATGCCGGACTCGGCGCAGTTGCGCGGGCAGCCCGAGACGGCGAGCTTCACCTTGTGCGGCGCATACATGCGCCAGAGCGCGCGCTCGAGCTCCTGGCCCATGCGCGTCGAATCCTGCGTGCCGAAGCGGCACCACTCGCTGCCCACGCACGTCTTCACCGTGCGCAGCGCCTTCGCGTAGGCGTGGCCCGACGGCATGCCGAGATCGCGCCACACGCCCGGGAGGTCCTCCTTCTTCACGCCGAGCAGGTCGACGCGCTGGCCGCCCGTGACCTTCACCGTCGGGATCGCGTACTTGTCGACCACGTCGGCGATGCGGCGCAGCTCGGACGAATTGGTCTCGCCGCCCCACATGCGCGGCACCACCGAGTAGGTGCCGTCCTTCTGGATGTTGGCGTGCGAGCGCTCGTTGATGAAGCGCGACTGCGGGTCGTCCTGGGCGCGGTGGGGCCAGCTGGAGATGAGGTAGTAGTTCAGCGCGGGACGGCAGGTGGCGCAACCGTCGGGCGTGCGCCATTCGAGGAACGCGTGCACCGCGGGGATCG
>Ga0070689_100003451_pt1 | contig 10516 bp, 9 predicted proteins | sample KBSS23HmetaG_FD_64669 | JGI IMG/M metagenome (GOLD analysis project Ga0070689, IMG submission 64669) | Switchgrass rhizosphere microbial communities from Kellogg Biological Station, Michigan, USA - KBS S2-3H metaG | ecosystem: Host-associated > Plants > Roots > Rhizosphere ... | reverse complement strand
TCGTCGGCGAGGCAAGCTCCGCGGAGGCTTGCTTTTCGCCGATCGAGACGCTCGCGCCCGACGTGGTCGTCATGGACTGGTCGATGCCGGGCATGAACGGCATCGAGGCGACCGCCGAGCTTCAGCGGACGCGGCCGGAGGTGCGCGTGGTCGGCTTCACGTCCACCGACGATCGGTGCGTCCACGAGGCGTTCATCGCAGCCGGCGCCACCGCCGTGTTCGCCAAGGAGGACGCCATGGCGCTGCGCGACCATCTGCTCGCCGCAGCGACGTCGGCTAGCGTCGGTCGGTGATCGAGAATTCCACTCTGTCGTCGGTGCGCGAGCAGCCGCCGACGCGCGGTGCCTGGGTGCCGCGGGTCCCGCGCAGTGCCATCCGTCGATGAGGAGCAGCGGGGTGCGAGGGCCGCAGCTGCCCAACCGCGCTATCGCAATGACGCAGATCGACGGCCCTCTCACGACCGCGGCGGCGAGCGCAACGTTCACGAAGCGGGACTCGCGTTGGGCGTCGAGCGCGATGTCCTCGGCCCGTGACTCTTCCGCGATGCTCGCGGCTCGTCTCGCAGCAACTCGGTCATGACCCGCTCGGGCTCGGAACGCGCTGGCGCGGGGCGAACGGCGGGAGGTCCGTGACGAGGCGGCTGCGTCGCGTGCCGAGAGCCGCCGGGCGCGCCGTCATGCTACGGAGGTTCGTGGCGAGAAGAACGCGATCCTCGACACCGTGGTGCGGCTCGTGACCGACGTCCTGCGGCGGCAGGAATTTGCGCACCCCGCGCCTGTGGCGGCGAGGTTCCGGACGACCGAGAGCGGCAACACCGGCGTCGAGGTCGTCATGCGCCTGGAAGATCCAAGTCGCGCCGACGCCGCCAAGGCTGCGGTCGTCGACGGCTATCCCGATCGCCTTACGGACGTGGTTGTGAGCTAGGCGCTGGTCGCTCAGCCCCGCTCGTAGCGCAGGCGTGGAGCGGCACGGTGCCGTGCACGTGGGTGCCGGTCCCGGGGGTGGCGAGGATCGTGAGCTGGCCGCCGGTCGCGGCTATGCGGTGGTGCATCGAGGCGAACCCGGTTCCGGGGCGAGCATCGTCCGCGACTCCCGGTCCGTCGTCGTGCACATCGAATTCGAGTCGGTTGTCATGCGCTGTCAGCGTCATGGTGATCGCGGTGGCGCCGTGCGCATGCTTGAGCGTGTTCTGGAGCGCTTCCGCGCAGGTGAAGTAGACGGCGTTTTCGATCGCCTCGGGGTAGCGACCAACCGCGTGCGTGATCACGATGGCCGGGATTGGGGCGCGCTGCGCGGCAGCATTGAGCGCGTCCCGCAGGCCGCTGAAGGCCAGCACGTGCGGGTAGATGCCCTGCACCAGCGCGCGAAGCTCGTCCAGCGCGTCGTCGACGTCGCCGCCCAGCTCCTCGATCATCGCGACCGCGCGTGCCGGATCGCGCCCGACCAGCTCGACCACCTGCGCCAGCCGGACCCGCACCGCAACGAGGCGCTGTTGAGCGCCATCGTGCAGGTCCCCGGCGATCCGACGCCGCAGAGCGTCCGCGTCGGTGGCGTGCTCGACGCCGGTGACCCGCTCGCCACGCGGCCCGCAGCGATCAACGTCCAAGCGGATCGTCTCGACCGCTTGCGGGTCGCGCCCGATCGGCATCGCGAGGGTCCGCGCGGCTCGCCGTGCCGTGCCGGCGCGCTGCCGGGCGTGGTCTGCGAGTCTCTGCTCCGCCGCGACCGCCTCGTCATGCCGCGGGTCGCGGCGCTCGTTCGTGTCGGGCCGCATGCCGGGTTCTTGATTCGTCACGGGTCTTTAGCCGGTCGCGGCGAAGTCAAGCTCGGCCCACACGCGCGTGCCGGCGCCGCGGCTGACGCCCCAGCGCCGTGACAGCACCTCGACGACATGCAGGCCGAAGCCGCCGCCCCGGTCCAGATCCGGCGCGCACGGCGCGATCGAGCCGCTGTCGCCGAGATCGGCCACCTCCAGGCGCAGGATGTCGCCCCGCACCTCGGCGCGCACGGTGATGACGGCATCGGCGGGCGCGACGGCGTGCCGGACGCTGTTGGTCACGAGTTCGGTCACGACCAACTGCGCGTCGGCGAGCAGCGTGTCGCCTGTGTGGCCGGCCATCCAGGCGGCGACGGCCATTCGGGCGGCGGCCGGCGCATCGATTGCGGTGGGCAGCGTCAGCTCGACTGGCGCAACGAGACAGGCGCCCATCGCGCCGGCCAGTGGCGCCTCGGGCGTGCGCTCGGCTGCGGACTTCTGGTCGGGCCGCATGCGCGCGACCTCCTTCGGATCCCCTCAGCGGCCCAGCACGCATGCGCGGCCCGCGAGGATCTCCATCGATGTCGGAGGACCAGTGTCCGGCGCTTCAGCGATCGGCTGGGAAACCGATCCAGCCGCGTCAAAAACGAGCGCTCCTTGTGCCCACCAGCATACCCCCGTTCGCGCCACGGGCAGGCGGCCCGGCCCGAGCGCGGCATCGCCGCGACGTTCCAAGACCGCGCGTGCCGGGAGCGCTAGACTCGCCGGGCAGCCTCCGCTTGCGGGTCTTCATCTTCCTCCCCCTTTCGCGGCTCGGTTTTAGAGGGAGAAGAGGAGGGGTGGGCCATGACCGACCCCCGCACCGAGGACCGGCAGCAACCGCAGCCCGACGGACCGCTGCTGCAGAATGTCTCCAACGCGATGGTCGCCCTGCACAAGGAGCAGTTCGGGCGCGGCCCAACCCACGCCCAATCGCACTTCGCCGGACCAGACGCGCTGCTGTGCATCCTGCAGGACGCGCTGCTGCCGGCCGAACGCACGATGGTCAAGATGGGCGAACAGCAACGCGTCCGCGAGAGCCGGATGTTCCTGCAGGTCGCGACCGCCGAGCAGTTCATCGCGTCGGTCGAGACGCTCACCGGACGCACCGTCCACGCGTTCGCTAGCGCGAGCGACCCCGACCGCAGCGTCGTGATGGAATGCTTCACCTTCGAACCCGAGCGCCGCGACGGCCGACCGCCGCCAGCCGGCGAATTGCCGCGGCCCTGAGACGCGACTCGGGGTCGGCGGCCCACGAACGCCCAACGTGACCCTCGATCCGCGCTGCATGGAAGCAGCGACCAGTACGCTGCGCGCGTGGCGACGGTCTCGGAGCGGATCGGTGCGGGGCGTTTCGTCTCCTTCGAGCTGTGGCCGCCGCGCTCTCCGGAGTCAGCGTCAGCGCTGGAGGCGGCGCTTGACGAGTTGGCGGGCCTGGGGCCGGCCTTCGTCGCGATCACCTACGGCGCCGGCGGCTCGACCCGGGAGCGCACGCACGATCTCGTCGTGCGACTGGTGGACTCGCCGATGCTGCCGCTTGCGCATCTCACGTGCGCGGCGCACGGCCGGGCGGAGCTGGTCGACTTGATGCAGCGCTATCGCCGCGCGGGAGTGGACAACCTGCTCGCCCTGCACGGAGACCCGCCGCTGTCCGCGACCGAGGAGTTGCCCGAGGGGGACCTGAGATACGCGGTCGAGCTGGTGCGGCTCGCGCGTGAGCTGGGTTTCCCGGGCGTCGGGGTGGCGCTGCACCCGGAAGGTCATCCAGCGGCGACGTCCCGCGAGGCCGACTGGAAGCATCAGGCGGCCAAGCTGCGGGAGGCCGACTTCGGGCTGACGCAGTTTTTCCATCGTGCGGATGACTACTTCGCGCTGGTGGAGGAGATGGGTGCGCGCGGCGCTGACGCGCCCGTCCTGCCGGGGGTCATGCCCATCACCAACGTCCGTCAGGTCGAGCGGATGGCGGCGATGTCCGGGACCAGCGTCCCGGACGAGCTCGGCGAGAAGCTGCTCGCGGTGGCGGACCGTCCCGACCTTGTCCGCCGAGTGGGCGTCGAGCACGCAACGCTGCTCTGCCGTCGGCTTCTCGACGGCGGCGCGCCTGGCCTGCATTTCTTCACGATGAACCGCGCGGCGGCGACGATGGAGGTGTGCGCCAACCTGGGCTGGGAGTCCGCGGCGGTGCGGTGAGCGACGTCGCGGCTCAAAGCAGCGGCACGACGACCCGAGCGCCTTCCGCGCGACCGGCGCTTCCGGTTTGGACGAGGGGGACACGACGCCCGCAGGGTCGCGAGTCCTGGTTCCGGGTCCGCACCGTAACGCTGAGAGTTCTCGCGCTGAGCGAGTGGCTACCACGGAATCGTTCGGGGGAGTCCGAAGTGCGGTAGGGCGCCGGTCGGGGCGAAGCGGGTGATGTGCGAGATGCGGTCGCCGTCGAGTGTCAGCACGAGCAGCGAGAGTGCGCGGCCGACGTCGGTGTGCGGGTCTTTGACGTACTGGGCGAACGCGGGTTGTGAGTTGGCCCGCGTCGGAATGAGGCGGTGGTGGTTGTCCCCCCGTCTCGCGAAGGCATGGGCGATGAACTGCTTGATCGCGTTGTGGCCTTGGTACCCGTAAGGCTCCGGGGGCATCGTCCACCACGCGTCCTCGGCCAGCAGCGCGACGATCGGTTCCACATCTCCGCGCTCGAATGCGTCCGCGAACCGCGCGACGAGCTCGTGTTCTTGGGCTGATCGGGGGAGCGGCGCTCGGTCGTGCGCCCGCGGCCCGAACTCCTCGATCGTCGCCCGGGCGCGGATGAGCGCGCTGTTCACCGACGTGGGGGTGGTATCGAGCATCGCGGCGACCTCAATGGCGGAGAACCCCAGCACGTCGCGGAGCACGAGCACGGCGCGCTGGCGGGGCGGGAGGCGATGGAGCGCGGTGAGGAACGCGAGCGTTACCGCCTCGCGGGTCTCGTAGCGGGCCTCCGGACCGGCCGTGCCGTCGACGATGCCCTCGAGCAGCGCGTCGGGATAGGGCTCCAGCCACAGCACCTCGCCGTACCGGGTGGGCTCCGGGGGCGTAGATGCCGGCCCGGCCGCTACCGCGGGGCGTCTACCGCTGTCGCGCAGCATGTTCAGACAGCGGTTGGTAGCGATCCGGTACAGCCACGAGCGCAGCGCCGAGCGCTCCTCGAACGACTCCAATGCCTTCCACGCGGACAGGAGTGTCTCCTGCACCGCGTCCTCGGCGTCCTGCACCTGGCCGAGGATCCGGTAGCAGTGCAGCTGTAGCTCGCGCCGGTAGGGGTCCGTGAGCGCCGCGAACGCCTGATGGTCGCCCGCACGGGCACGGATCAGAGCGCTCTCGTTCACGAGCGAAGTCTGGCATTGCGCCTCACACCTACTGCGACACCACCGATGCTCGAAATTCGTCGGCGAGTTCTCCATCAGGCGCGGTTCTGATTGGAGGACCAACGCGCACAAACCGACCGACACAAACGATCGATGGGCGGCGACCTGGGTCGGGACTGAGCGAAGCGTCGTCGCAGAGGAAAGGAGGCTCAAATGCTGCATCCTGCTCTCGCTCGAGCGCTCGCCACCGCTCACATCGAGGACCTACATCGCGCGGCCGCTCGGAGGCGGGCGATCCGCCTCGCCCGTCACGTCGCGGACGAGGCACACGTGGCGGCCACGCCGATCGCGATGCTGCGATCCGCGTCGACTCGGCTGCGTGGACGCCGTGTGACTCAGGCCGGGGGCGCGTGGTACCTGAGCGCCGGCGGCACGCTCTGCTGGACTGAGCCGGCGGGATCGACGTTCCGCGTCGTCGCACGGCGCCTCGCGTACCCGAGAACGGTCGAGAACTCGCCGTTCCTTCTGGAGGTGCTCGACACCGGCGTCGAGGACAAGTCGCTCAAACTTGACGGCACGACCCTCTCGTGGGTTCGTAGCGACGGCGAACAGCGATCGGCAACGGTGCCGTGAACTGCGCGATCTGAGGCGCGTGCGGCTCGGCGCCCACTTGGCGAGCGCCCCCGCTTTGGACAAATCTCACCAGCGACGGGCGCGCGCCTGCGCACGGTGGGGCGCTCCCGTTCGGCGAGGGCGCTGCGCACGTTCCCGCCGAGCTGAGGCGCGCGAGCTGCCCGGGCGCCCGCGACGCTGAGATCCACCACCGGCGCCGCGGACATTGCGGCTCGATGGTCCGCCGTCAGACCGCCGCGATCAGCACATCCCAGCGCGGGTCGTCCTCGGCCCAGCGGTTCACGAGCGCGTCGATGCTCAGCTGATGCACGGTTGCATCGAGGATGCCGCCCGCCGCGGCGAGGTCGAGAAGGTGCAGGTACGTGCCGACCGCGTCCGTGGGCACCGAGCACGCGACGGCGGTGACCGCCTCCGCCACGTCTCGCATGTCCACCAGGACGAACGCCCCGGCGAGCTCGGCGCCCTCATCCGCCAACTCGCCCGCGAAGCGCTCGAGGGACGCGCCGCTCGAGACCGCGTCGTCCACCAGCAGCACCCGCCGACCGTTGACCACCGCTCCCCGGACCGGCGGCTCGTCGACCTCGTGGCCGCGATATCCCGGCTTGCGGACAAAGGCGAACGGCACGCCGCCCGCCAGCGAAACCGCCGCGGCCAGCGGCACGCCGCCGGTCTCCGCGCCCACGACGACGTCGACGCCGAACTCGCGCGCGCAAGCTGCACCCCGGGCTCCGAGGGCGCGCAACAGGTCAGGCTCGGCATAGGCGCTCTCCAGCGTGAGCGGATGGAGCGGCGTCCGGCCTCGATCCCAGCAACCCGCGCCGGCACGCAGGACCCCCGGCGCGGCCACGATCCGAGCAGCGAGCACATCGTCGGGCGGATACATCGGCATGGTCATGATCGGCGCTCCTTCCGGTGCCGGCGGGCCAGTGTGGTTCAGCAGCATTGCCTCTGGGCGCGACCGTCGCGCCCGTGAAGTCCCGGGTCCTTCGGCACGACGACCCGGTCCTCGGCGGGACGCCGACGCTGCGGCTACGCACGGCGGTGAAGACGCGAAGGCCGATGATCGAGACCGAGAGCGTTCGGCGGAGGCCCGGGTCTGCTCCCTGGCCTGCTCCCCCGAAGGCAGGCGGGCGCGGCACGCCGCGCTGAGGACCACGTCGTTGCGTAGGAGCTCAAATCGGCCATCGGCCGGAGCGTGCGCGCCTTAAGCGCGATCGGCGTCGGGTTAGCCTCGGGCGATGTCCGCATCGATTCCTCAGGCCGATCCGCCGAATCTGGGCCCGCGGATCGTGCGCTTGTTTCGGCCCCATCGGGGCGTGCTGGCGGTGATCGTCGCGATGATCCTGTTGACGTCGGTGTTGAGCGTCATCGGTGCGCTGCTGGTTCGTCGCGTGTTCGACCACGCCCTGTTCGTTCCCGGCGGCCCCGATCTCGCGGCGCTGTATCCGTTGGTGGCCGCCCTGATCGCGATCCCGATCGTCAATGGAGCCTTGAACGTTGCCCAGACGTATCTGACCGAGGTGGTGGGCAACCGGGTGCTGCAGGAGCTTCGCAACCGGTTGTTCGAGCATCTGGAGCGGCTCTCGCTGGCGTTCTATACGGCCACTCGCAGCGGGGAGGTTCAGTCGCGCCTCGCCAACGACGTCGGCGGGGTGCAGACGACCATCACCTCGACCGCGTCGTCGGTGGTCAGCAACGTGGTCACGCTGGTGTCCTCGGTGGTGGCGATGCTGCTGCTCTCGCCGCTGCTGACGGCCATCTCGTTGGCCGCGACGCCGGTGTTCGTGCTCTTCAGCCGGCGGGTCGGCCGCGCCCGGCGAAAGGCTCGTCGCGATGCCCAGGCTTCGCTGGCGGCGATGGGTTCGATCACCCAGGAGACACTCTCGGTGTCCGGGATCCTGTTGGCCAAGGTCTTTGGACGCCAAGAGCACGAGGTCGCGCGCTATCGCGCCGAAAATGCCAACCAGGCCGAGCTGCAGATCCGGCAGGCCATCGTCGGCCGATCGTTCTTCGCCGTGACCCAGGCGTTCTTCGGGATCAGTCCGGCGCTGGTCTATCTGGTCGCCGGGCTACAGGGCACGAGCGGCACCCTCTCGGCCGGGACGCTTGTGGCGTTCACGACCCTGCAGACGCGGCTGCTGTTCCCGATCAATCAGTTGCTGCAGGTTTCGGTCGACGTCCAGTCTTCGCTGGCGCTGTTCGGGCGCATCTTCGAGCTGATCGACCTTCGCCCCCGAATCACAGACCGACCCGACGCGCTCAGCATCGACGCGGGGCACATCCGAGGCGAGGTCACCCTCGAGCACGTGTCGTTTCGGTACGGCGGCGGCGAGGACGGCGGGCCACCCGCGCCAACGGAGGCGCTGCGCGACGTCACGATGCTGGTCGCGCCGGGGCAGCTCGCGGCGCTGGTCGGGCCTTCTGGGGCGGGGAAGACGACGATCTCGTATCTGATCCCGAGGCTCTACGACGTCGAGCGCGGCGCGGTCACGATCGACGGTCACGACGTCCGCGACCTCGGCGCCGCGACGATCGCGCGGGCGGTGGGAGTGGTGACACAAGAGAGCTATCTGTTCGGCGGCACGGTCCGCGAGAACATCAGCTACGGACGGCCGACCGCCACCGACGATGAGATCGTGGCCGCCGCCAAGGCCGCGTTCATCCACGAGCGGATCATCGCGCTCGAGCACGGCTACGACACCATCGTGGGCGAGCGCGGCTACCGGTTCTCCGGGGGAGAGCGCCAGCGGCTGGCGATCGCGCGCGTGATCCTCGAAGACCCGCCGATCCTCGTTCTCGACGAGGCGACCTCGGCGCTGGACTCTGAAAGTGAGCGCGTCGTGCAGCAGGCGCTGGAGTCGCTCATCCAGCGCCGGACCACGATCGCGATCGCGCACCGCCTCTCGACGATCCGGAACGCCGATGTCATCTTCGCGGTCGAGAACGGCACGATCGTCGAGCGCGGCACCCACGACGAACTCCTCGCACGTGGAGGCCTCTACGCGCGGCTCTACGAAGAGCAGTTCGGCAACGGGGTCGTCGAAGCCCATTGCAGCGATGGTGTGATCCTGGCCAACGGCCAACCGTGCCGACCGTCGAGCCAGCGACCGCGTCCAGACGCACAAGTCCCGGCCCTCCAGGGCACCGCACCGCCCTCGGTGGGCGAGCTCCCGGCCGAGCTGCGGACCGTACTCACGACGTAGCGGCAGCCTTCGCCACGCCCGGTCGTGCTCCCAATTCGAACGTCACCGGCGTGGGCGGCAGTCTGAAGCCCCACCCCCGCTGCACAGCGCGCGGTGTTCGCCGTCGCCTCTATGACCGCCTGGCGAGGTTTGCGACCGCCCGGCTCGCATCGCCTGATCGCCGCCAAACCGCAAGCGCCGGCCCGGTGCGGCGACCGGTCGAGCTGACCAGGGAACACGCCGCGGAAGTCTGAGAGGCCGCCGCATCCGTGCGGCGGCCTCCAAGCGGTTCCCAGCCCCCCGGGAAGCGACCCCCCAAACGTATCGACGCCGCAGGCGCCCAAAGGTTGGTCAATGGTGCGGAGACCCTCTTGGTCGGGAGGCGGATGTTGGTGGACATCCACCGAGCCAAACTGCCCCGAGAACGACGAAAGCCCCAGAATTCCGGGGCTTTCGAGCCGTCGGCGGTAGTGCTGTCACCGCCACCGTCGGCGGATAGCGGGGGCGGGATTCGAACCCGCGACCTTCGGGTTATGAGCCCGACGAGCTACCAGACTGCTCCACCCCGCGGCGGAAGCTTCAGTCTAGCAATGTCGCGCGAGGCGGGGCAAGACGGACTGGCGGTCGATTCGCGCCGCGACGCCTCGGGTACCGGGCCGACCATGGACACCGAGAGGCGCGAGGAGCTGCCGTCCGACGACGGCGCGGTCGAGGAGTCCGGGACGGGCGAGCTCGGCGGCGCGGGCGTGGCCGGCGGCGCGGGCGAGGGCACGCCCGGCGGGCCGGACGGCGCGCCCTTCGAGCCCGGCGAGGGACCGACCGCCGACGAGGCGACGGGGATCACCGGCGACCCCGACGAGGGCTGAGGCGCGAGACTCCGCGGCGTGCGCGTCGCCGTCGTCGACATCGGCACGAACTCGACGCGGCTGCTCGTCGCCGACGTCGAGCCCGACGGCGACGGCGGGGGCGAGCTCACGGAGCTCGACCGCCGCTCGACCGTCACGCGCCTCGGCCAGGACGTCGACGCGACCGGCCGGCTGGCGGACGAGGCGATCGACCGGGTCGTCGCGGTGCTGTCCGAGTACCGGGAGGCGATCGACGAGGCGGATGCCGAGCGCACCGTCGCCGTCCTCACGAGCGCGGTCCGCGACGCGGAGAACGGCGCCGCGTTCCTCGATCGCGTGCGCGACGACTTCGGCTTCGACGCGCGGACGATCTCGGGCGAGGAGGAGGCGCGGCTGACGTTCGCCGGTGCGACCGGAGAACGCGACGCGGACGCCCCGGAGCCGGTCGTCGTCATCGACATCGGCGGCGGCTCGACCGAGTTCGTGGTCGGCGAGGGCGGCGACGTGGTCTTCCACGTCTCGACCCAGACCGGGGCCGTGCGGCAGACCGAGCGCCACGTCCGGACCGACCCGCCGGCGCCGGCGGAGGTGGCCGCGATGCGCGCCGAGGTCCGCGACATCATCACGGCCGAGGTCCCAGCCGAGATCCGCGAACGCACGCGCGCGGCGATCGCCGTGGCCGGAACGGCGACCTCGCTCGCCGCTATAGACCAGAAATTGGAGCCG
>Ga0070689_100003450_pt1 | contig 10516 bp, 10 predicted proteins | sample KBSS23HmetaG_FD_64669 | JGI IMG/M metagenome (GOLD analysis project Ga0070689, IMG submission 64669) | Switchgrass rhizosphere microbial communities from Kellogg Biological Station, Michigan, USA - KBS S2-3H metaG | ecosystem: Host-associated > Plants > Roots > Rhizosphere ... | reverse complement strand
AGGAAAAATACTCACGTGCGCTGCGCCTCGAATTCCCGGACTCCGCGCAGGCCCGAGCGCTGAAGCGCAACTGATCGATGGAAGATTCCCAGGCACCCGCCAGCGCGCCGCGAGCGCCTGTCGCGGCAACAATTGGCGAGCGGCTCCGCGCCGGACGCGAACGCGCGGGCCTGTCGGTGGCGGCCGCCGCCGAGAAGCTGCATCTCGATTCCAAGGTCATCGAGGCGCTCGAGGCCGACCGTTTCGCCGAGCTCGGCGCATCGGTCTACGTACGCGGCCACCTGCGCCGCTACGGCGACTTCGTCGGTGAGCAGGGTGCCGAGCTGGTCAACGCCTACACGGCGCGCAGCGAAGCGAAATCCCCGCCGCCGGATCTCACGCAGGTGCCGCATCCCGAGCGGCGCGCCGATCCGCGCCGCCTGGTCACGCCGCTGGTCGGCCTGGGTTGCGCGCTGGTGCTGGCCGTCGCCATCTGGTGGGTATTGGCGGGTTCACACGCCGGCACACGAGCCACGAGTGGCGCCGCGACGCCGGCCGAAACTTTGCCCGCTGCCTCGAGCGCACCGTCGGCGGCGCCCACGTCCGCCGCGCAACCGGCCGCGATGCGCGTGGCCGATGCGGTCCCGGTTGCCGCGCCGGCCGGCAAGTCCGCGAATGGCAGCGCGTCTCCGGCGACGGCTTCGCCGGACCCGAACGCCGTGCGCCGCGAAGAAGCCCCGGCGCGTCCCATGAAGCTGACGCTCGAGCTGTCCGGCGAAAGCTGGGTGGAGATCTACGATTCGCGCGGCACGCGACTGTTCTACGACGTGGCCAGTGCCGGCAGCGTGCAGAACGTCGAAGGGCGCCCGCCGCTGCGCGTGGTGCTCGGCAATGCCGCCGGTGTCAGCGTGCAGGTCGACGGTCAGTCACGCGAAATTCCCACGAACGCCGTGAACGGCGAGGGCGCGCGTTTCGTCGTGAACCGCAGCGGCTCCTTGTCCCGGGCGCGCCCCTAACAACTACAGATGTCACGCAACATTCCGCCGGTCACCGGCATGAAAGACGTCCTCGCCGCCGAGATCGGCGCATGGCAGCACGTCGAACGCACCATGGCCGAAGTTCTCGCCGCCTACGGTTACGAAGAGTTGCGCGTGCCGGTGGTCGAACACACGCAGCTGTTCAAGCGCGCCATCGGTGAATTCACCGACGTCGTCGAGAAGGAGATGTACACCTTCACGGACGCGGGTGGCGACAGCCTCACGCTGCGCCCCGAGGCCACCGCCGGCATCGTGCGCGCGGTCATCTCCAACGGACTGCTGCGCGGTGCGCGCCTCAAGGTGTGGACGCAGGGCCCGATGTTCCGGCACGAGAAGCCGCAGAAGGGACGTTACCGGCAGTTCACGCAGATCGACGTGGAAGCGATCGGTTTCGCCGGGCCGGACGTGGACGTCGAATTGATCGCGCTCACCGCGCGTCTGTGGAAGTTGCTGGGCATCACGCGCGTGAAGCTGGTGATCAACTCGCTCGGCACGACCGAATCGCGCAAGGCGTACCGGACCCTGCTGCAGGATTATTTTCGCCGAAATCTCGACGCGTTGGATGACGACGGTAAGCGCCGCCTCGAAGGCAATCCGCTGCGCATCCTCGACAGCAAACATCCGCCCACCCAGGCGATCGTCGCGCACGCGCCGGTGCTCACCGACCATCTCGACGAAGAATCGAAGCTGCACTTCGCGGAGCTGCGCGCCGGTCTCGACGCGCTGGGAATTCCGTACACGGTCAATCCGCGGCTGGTGCGCGGGCTGGATTACTACTCGCGCACCGTGTTCGAGTGGATCACCGATGCGTTGGGTTCGCAGGACGCGGTGTGCTCGGGCGGCCGCTACGACGGCCTGATTGCGCAGATGGGCGGCGACGCCACCCCGGCCATCGGGTTTGCCATGGGCGTGGAAAGGGTGGTCGAGCTCACGCGCCTGGCCGGCCAGCTGCCGGCCCCCACGGTTCCAGACGTGTTCGTCATGGCACAGGGTGAGGCCGCCCAGCGCACCGCGCTCAGGCTGGCCGAGCAGCTGCGCGACGCTTTTCCGGGGCGGGGCATCGTGGTCCATTGCGGTTCGGCCAAGTTCAAGACACAGTTCCGCCGCGCCGACGAATCCGGCGCCCGGGTCGCCCTGATCATCGGGGACGACGAGCTGGCGCGTGGCGTGATTGCCCTCAAGCCGCTGCGCGGCGCCGAGAGCACGCAGGTTGAATACCCGGTCGCGGAACTCACCGCCCGGGTCGAAGAGTTTCTCAGGAGATCGATGTGAGCGAATACAGCGAAGCCGAACAATGGCAACGGGCCAAGGACTGGCTGCGGGCGAATGGATTGTGGATCGTCGCGGGCATCGCGATCGGCGCGGCCGGCATCGGCGGCTGGCGCTGGTATGGCGAACGCCAGACCGCGCAATCCGAGGCCGCCTCCGCGCGTTATGACGAAATGATCGAAGCCTTCCAGCGCAATGACCGGACGCGCGTCGTCACCATCGCCGATGACCTGAACCGCGAGTACCAGTCGACGCCGTATGCCGCGCTCGGCACGCTCGTGGCGGCTCGCGTTCACGTCGAGGCGAATGAACTCGACAAGGCCGCCGTGGGTCTCAAGTCCGTGATGGACACGGCCAAGGACGAGGAAATCGGCATGATCGCGCGCCTGCGCCTCGCGCGCGTGCAGTCGGCCATGGGCAAGTACGACGACGCACTGGCCACGCTCAAGCTCGAACAGCCCGGGGAGTTCGACACGCGCATTTCCGAAGTGCGCGGCGACGTGCTGCTCGCCAAGGGCGATCGCGCGGGCGCATTGCGCGAATACCTCGCGGCCCGCAAGGGCGACAACAAGGGCCGCGTCGACTCCGATCTGCTCGACCTGAAGATTCGTGATCTCGGCGGCACGCCGCCGGGAAGCCCGGACGACTCACCGGAAGCATCCGCCAAGGCTTCTTCATGAAAAAATTCACGCTGCTGCTGCTCGCGGCCATGCTGGCGCTCAGCGCCTGCAAGTCGAACGAGGACAAGAAGAAGAAAAAGCTCGACGAGCCGGCCAAGCTCGTGGACCTGAAGAATCCGACGCTGCAGATCCAGAAAGTATGGAGCGCGAGCGTGGGCGGTGGCGGCAAGAAACTGCGCCTGGGCCTGGGACTCGGCCTCTCGGGCGACCACCTGTTCGCCGCCGGCCGCGACGGTGAAGTTGCGGCGTTCGATCTCAAGACCGGCAAAGAGCTGTGGCGCACCAAGACCAAGCTCGAGCTCACCGGCGGCACCGGCGTCGGCGGCGACCTGGTCGCGGTGGGCACGGGCGATGGCCAGGTGATCGCGCTTGCGGCGGACACCGGCGTCGAGCGCTGGCGCGTCGAGGTCAAGGGGGAAATCCTGTCCGCGCCTGCCGTGGCCGACCAGGAAGTCGTGGTGCGCACCGTCGACGGCAAGCTGCGCGCGCTCGCCATCGCGGACGGCCACGAGCTCTGGATCGCCGAGCAGCAGATTCCGCGCCTGACGTTGCGCGGCCTGGCGACGCCGGTCGTGACGCACGACACGGTGATCTCCGGATTCGACAACGGCCGCGTGCTCGCGGTGAACCTGATGGATGGCGCGACGGTGTGGGAGTCGCCGGTGTCGCCTTCGCACGGCCGCACCGAGCTCGAGCGCCTCAACGACATCGATGCCGCCGTGAAGGTGGTGGGCGAGGAGATTTTCGTCGCCGGATTCCAGGGCCGTGCCGCCATGCTGGCACTCGACAGCGGCCAGATCTGGTGGACGCGCGACCTGTCCAGTTATCGCGGTGTCGACGTGGACGACGACCAGGTGTACGTCTCGACGTCCATCGGCGAGCTGGTCGCGCTCAAGCGCCGCACCGGCACCGAGGTGTGGCGCAACGACTCGCTCAAGAACCGCAGCCTGTCGGCGCCGGCGGTCGTCGGCGACTACGTCACGGTCGCCGACCTCGACGGTTACGTGCACTGGTACGATCGCGCCACCGGCACGCTCGCGGGCCGCGCCAAGACCGGCGGCGATCGCGTCACGAATACACCGCTGGCGGTCGACGGCATGTTGTACCTGATCAACGATGCGGGCGGCATCACCGCCATGCGTGGCCAGCCGGTGGCCGCGCGCGCCGCCAAGAGCCAGCCGGCGGCACCCGCCGCGGAAGCTCCGCCGGCGCCCGGCGGCGGCTGACGCCGCCACCGGTAGTTAGCGTCCACGAGCACCCGCGGTCTCCGCCATGCTGCCCGTCATCGCCATCGTCGGGCGGCCCAACGTCGGCAAGTCCACGCTGTTCAACACGCTCACGCAGACGCGCGACGCCATCGTCGCGGACGTGCCCGGCGTCACGCGCGACCGGCAGTACGGTTACGGCAAGCTCGGCCCGGTGCAATACGTGTGCATCGACACCGGCGGACTGGTAGAAAACCCGGTTGGAATGGACGCGCTGATGCGCATCCAGACCGAGCACGCGATCAAGGAAGCCGACCGCCTGATTTTCATGGCGGACGCGCGCGCCGGCCTCACCCCGCAGGACCAGTTCTTCGCGCGCGAGCTGCGCAAGTCCGGCAAGCCCGTGTTCCTCGCCGTCAACAAGGCCGAGGGCATGGAGGCCGCGATCGCCGCCTCGGACTTCCACTCGATCGGCCTCGGCGAACCGCACGCGATTGCTGCCACGCACGGCTACGGCTGCGAAGCCCTCATGGATCTCGTGCTCGCGGGCTTCGATGCGCCGCCGCCGCAGGATGAAGATCCCGCGGACGGCCGCATCCGCATCGCCGTCATCGGCCGGCCCAACGTCGGCAAGTCCACGCTGATCAACCGCCTCATCGGCGACGAGCGCCTGATCACCAGCGAAGTGGCCGGCACCACGCGCGACAGCATCCTCGTGCCGTTCGAACGCGACGGTCGTGAATTCACGCTGATCGACACCGCCGGCGTGCGCCGCCGCGCGAAGATCGACGACCAGGTCGAACATCTTTCGGTGTCGAAGACCCTGCAGGCCATCGCCGAGGCGCACGTGGTCGTCATGGTGGTCGATGCGCAGGATTCCATCGGCGAGCAGGACGCGAGCGTGCTCGGCCTGGCGTTGAACCGCGGCCGCGCGCTGATCCTGGCGGTCAACAAGTGGGACAACATTCCGATGGGGCAGCGCGACGAGATCCGGCGCCTGCTGACGCTGAAGCTCGACTTCGTGCCGTTCGCGCCGCTGCATTACGTGAGCGCGCGCCACGGCACGGGAGTCGGCGAGCTCACGCACTCGATGATCCGCGCCTACGAGGCGGCCATGCGCCAGATGAAGACGCCGGAGCTGACGCGCTGCATGCAGGCCGCGATGGAGCAGCACCAGCCGCCCATCGTGCGCGGCCGCCGCATCCGGTTGAGATACGCGCACCAGGGCGGGCGCAACCCGCCGCGCATCGTGGTGCACGGCAGCCAGGCCGCGCACGTGCCAGAGTCGTACAAGCGCTACCTGGCCAATGTGTTCCGCGAGCGCTTCGACCTGTTCGCGACACCGGTGTCGGTGGAATTCCGCAGCGACGTGAATCCCTTCCTCAAGGACAAGCCGCCGGAGAAGCGCGGTCGCAAGACCGTGCAGAAGGAGCGGCGCGACCGCCGCCTCAAAAAAGACCGCGCGAAGCGCGCACCAAAAAAGAAATGAAATTTCCCGGACGCCTCCGCATCGGAGGCGTTTTCCGCTGTGGCGCGCGAACGCCTGATAAAGTGAGCGCGTGGATTCCACCCCCGCACTGACGCGCTTGTTGCCGCGCTGGGCCGCGTACGCCGGCCTCTGGTTGCTGGTGTCGTCGGTATTCGCCTCGCAGCTGTACCTCTCGGGGTACGTGTCTCCCTGGCCGCGCGCGTTCGCGGCGGAAGCCGTCTACTGGCTGTCTTGGTGGCTGATGCTCGCGGCGCTTTTCTGGTGGTGCCGCCGGCTGCGCGCGGTGAGCATGCCCGCTCGCGTCGTAGGCCTGTTGCTCGGCGCGGCGGCCGCGATGTTCGTCCAGCCGCTGATCGGGCAGGGCATCGCGCACCTGCTCGTCGGGTTCAGGCTGTGCGTGGGCGACTGCGCCATTCCCGCGCCGCTGTTGTCGCCCGCCTGGTTCCTGCAGGCGGTGCGCAACGCGGGCGTCAACCTGCCGGTGTACGCGGGCTTCGTGCTCGCCTGGTACGCGGTGACCTTCTATCGCGAATCGCGCGACCGACAGATGAAGGCGGTGGAGCTCGAGTCGCTGCTGCGCCAGGCGCAACTCGAGGCGCTGCGCAGCCAGCTGAATCCGCACTTTCTCTTCAACGCGCTGCATTCGATCGCCGAGCTGGTGCACCAGGACCCGAAACTCGCCGAGCAGCTGATCGTGCGGCTGGGCGAGCTGCTGCGGCAGGCGCTCGAGACGACCCGGCAACCGGAGCTGACGCTGAGCGAGGAGCTCGAGTTCATCCGCGGCTACCTGGACATCGAGCAGATGCGCCTCGGCGATCGTCTGCGCGTGAACTGGGAGGTCGAGCCCGACGCGCTCCAGGCCCGCGTGCCCAGCCTGGTCCTGCAGCCACTGGTGGAGAACGCCATCCAGCACGGCATCGCAGCCACCGCCGCCCCCGGCACGCTCACGCTGCGCGCGCGCCGCCAGGACGGGTTCCTGCACGTGGACATCGCCGACAGTGGCCCGGGCCTCGCATCGCCCGACCTGCGGCCGCAGGGCATCGGCATCGCGAACACGCGGGCGCGGCTGCAGCGCCTGTACGGCGAGCGGCACGGCTTCGAGCTGCAGCACGGCCCAGGCCTCACCGTGAAACTGCGCATTCCGCTCGACGCATGACGCTCAGCGTACTCATCGTCGACGACGAGCCGCTGGCGCGGCAGCGGCTGCAGCGCATGTTGCGCGGCGAGAAGGATCTCAAGCTGCTGCCGCCCTGCGCCGACGGACGCGCGGCCGTCGCGACGATCGAGGCGCAGCACCCGGACATCCTGTTCCTCGACGTGCAGATGCCCGGCATGACCGGATTCGAAGTGCTGGCCGAAGTCGGCGCGAAAAAAATGCCGGTGGTGATCTTCGTCACCGCGCACGACCGGTTCGCGCTGCAGGCCTTCGAGGCCGAGGCGCTGGACTATCTGCTCAAGCCCTTCGGCGCCGACCGGGTCCACAAGGCCCTGCAGCGGGCCCGCGAGCTGCTGTCCGGCGGCACGCGCCGCAAGCTCGAACAACGCTACGCCGGGTTGTTGCGCGCCACCGCCGGCGCGGGCGACGAGGCCTGCGTGCTGGTGAAGAAACGCGAGCGGACCCTGGTGCTGCGCCCCGACGAAATCGATTTCGTCGAGGCATATGGGGACTACGTGCGCGTGCGGGCCGGCGACGACGCACACCTGTTGCGCGGCACGCTGGCCGACATGGAGCGCAGGCTCGCGCCCGCGGGATTCGTGCGCATCCATCGCTCGCGCATCGTCAACTGGCGGCGCGTGCGGGAGTTCACCGCGGATCGCGACCACGATCCGGTCGTGGTGCTCAAGGACGGCACGCGGCTCGACGCCAGTCCGGCCTGCCTGCGGGAACTGCAGCAGCAACTCGATTCCCGCGATTGAGGTCGCGGAATTTCGTCGCGCGCTGCGTTGCCCTGGTCGTGCGCCGCGGAGGCTTCATCGCAAATCGCTTTCAAAGCGGGCGCAGGGCGTGCGCAATCCGCGACCATGAAAACACCGATCCTGGTTCACCTGATGTTCGCGACTGCGCTGGCGTGTTTCCTCGGCACCGCGGGCGCCGCCCGGGAAGAGCTGGATCGCGTCGGCTTTCCGCGCGACTACGCCACGAAGTTCCACCTGCTCGGCGGCACACTGTTCGACGCCAATCACGGGCTGACCAGCGTGTACGTCAACGACGCCGCCGAGTCGGCGGTGGATTCGTCTCACTACCCGAACGGCTCGGTGATCCTGATGGAGTTCGCCGAGCCACAAAAGGATGGCGAGGATCAGCTCATTCGGGACGCGCAGGGCCAACTGGTCCGTGGCCCGATCGCGCACATCGATGTGATGCGGCGCGAAGCCGGGTACGGCGAAGCCTACGGCGCGAACCGCGCCGGCGAATGGGAATTCGCAAGTTATCGCGCCGACGGCAGCACGCGTCTCTCGCCCGCGCAGGGCCATAGCTGCGCCGGTTGTCACCAGAAGGCGGGGGCCGACAAGGATTTCGTATTCCGGATTCGGTCCTGGTCTCACTGAGTAGCCGGTTTGGGTTTCGGCTTGGGCTTCGGCGGCGGTTGTAGAAACAGCGCCGGATCGACCCACGCACCGTTCAGCGCCACGCCCCAGTGCAGATGCGGGCCCGTGACTCGCCCCGTTGCGCCCACCTCGCCCAGCACGTCGCCGGCCTTCAGTTCCTGGCCGAGCTCGACCCGGATCTTCGAAAGATGGCAGTACATGGTCATAAGGCCCTGGCCATGGTCGACGACCACGTTGTTGCCGTTGAAGAAGTAGGTGCCGACGTCGACGACCTTGCCGGCGAGCGGCGCTTTCACCGGTGTGCCGGTCGGCGCGGCGATGTCCATGCCGCTGTGCGGCCGGCGCGATTCTCCGTTGAACACGCGCCGCAGTCCGAACGAGCTCGAACGGCGGCCCGGTATCGGCGCTGCGAGGCGCAACGTGGCGGGTGCGACCGGCGTGAAGGTTTCCACGGCGGCACGCACTTTGTCCGTCTCGCGATGCACCCGCGCCTCGTCCTCGGGTGACAGGTCCACCTGGTTTGGCGGCACCTTGAGCTCCTGCACGGAATATTTCTTGTCGACGACCTTGAACTTCATCGGGTGCCCGGCGCCGCCGCCCGGGTTCACGTCGACCTGGTATTCGCCGGGCTCGACGTCGAGCGAGATGCCGACGACCGCGACCCACGCTTCGTTCTGGCGGGCGACCAGCACCGGCTTGCCGCCGTAGGTCACCGCCGGCTTGTGGTCGGCGCTGCCCGGCAGGGTGAGAACGTACACGCCGCCCGGTACGACCGATGCCCGGGGCGGAACGAAGTTCGGGGCGCCGAAAGCCGGCACGCACATCAGCATGGCCGCGAGCGCGGACCGGTAGTTAGTCATCGGAATCCTTGCGATGCGCCGTGACGCGGGCACGCAGTCGCCCCTTCGACAGTCGCGCCTCGATTTCGGTTCCCACCGGGGCCCGCGCGGCATCACGCAGCAGCTCGCCGTCGTCGGCGCGGGTCACCACGGCGAAGCCGCGTCCGAGCGTGGCCAGCGGGCTCACGGCGTCGAGCGTGCGGCTGCCGAGCGCGAGACGCTGGGCCAACACGCCGAGCTTTGCGGCCATGGCGGTGGACAGGCGTTGCCGCAGCGCCGCCGCGTGTGAACACAACGCTTCGAGCCGATGCCGCGGGTTCTCGCGCCACAGGCGCGTGGTCAGCGTCTCCAGACGTTGGGTGTCGGCCATCACCGAGGCGCGCAGCGCCAGTCGCAGCCGCTGTTCGAGATCGTCGAGACGCTGCGCGTGTTGCACGAGCCGGGCGCCGGGGTGCGACAGCTGCATGCGCTGCATGAGCGCGCCGAGGTTCTGCAGCCGCCCGCGCAGGTAGCGCCCCATGGCGCCGCCGAAGCGCGTCTTCAGCAAGGCCAGCGATTCCAGCCACGCGGACTTGTCGGGCGTGGCGGCGAGGGCTGCCGCCGACGGTGTCGGCGCGCGCAGGTCGGCCACGAAGTCCGAGATCGTGACGTCCACTTCGTGGCCGATTCCCGCAATGGTCGGTACACGGCACGCGGCAATCGCGCGCGCCACGCGCTCATCGTTGAAGCACCACAAATCCTCGAGCGAGCCGCCGCCGCGCGCCACGATGAGCACGTCGCATTCGTTACGGCGCGATGCGGTGGTGAGGGCGCGCACGATTTCCGGCACCGCCGCCGCACCCTGCACGGCGGTCGGGTACACCAGCACCGCGGCCGCCGGAAAGCGGGCGCGCAGTACGCGCAATATGTCGTGGATCGCGGCACCGGTGGGCGAGGTGACCACGCCGATGCGCCGCGGAACCGCCGGCAGCGCGCGTTTGCGCTCCGCGGCGAAGAGTCCTTCGGCGGCGAGTTTCGCCTTGAGCTTTTCGAACTCGCGCTTGAGGGCGCCTTCGCCGGCTTCCTCCAGGTGTTCGACCAGCAGCTGGTATTCGCCGCGCGGCTCGTACAGTCCGACCCGGGCGCGCACCAGCACCGCCATGCCGTCCTTCGGCCGGAACCGGACCTGGGAATTCCGTTGCCGCCACATCGCGCAGCGCACCTGCGCGCCGCTGTCCTTCAGCGAGAAATACCAGTGGCCCGAGGCGGGCGCGGCAAAGTTCGACAATTCCCCTTCGAGCCACAGCAGGGGCAGCCCCGATTCCAGCAGCAGACGCACTTCTTTATTGAGTCGCGACACGGTGTAGACGTCGCGTTCGGGGCGGTCGGAGAACAGTCCACTTTGGTGGGGAGGTTGATTCACGTCGCGATTGTCCGCCGGGGGTCACATGCGTACAATCCCGCATCGTCGGCCACCCCCCGAACACCC
>Ga0070689_100003449_pt1 | contig 10517 bp, 8 predicted proteins | sample KBSS23HmetaG_FD_64669 | JGI IMG/M metagenome (GOLD analysis project Ga0070689, IMG submission 64669) | Switchgrass rhizosphere microbial communities from Kellogg Biological Station, Michigan, USA - KBS S2-3H metaG | ecosystem: Host-associated > Plants > Roots > Rhizosphere ... | reverse complement strand
ACCCATCAGAGTCGCCCGATGCACGAAATGCGTCCCATCAATCTGCAAGGTCTCCACCCGGGTTAACGTCTGCTCGTTGACGTTGGTCCGGCCCCACTCGACGGAATGGGCGGCGAGATTCCCGTCCGTCTCCCACAACAATGTCATCGCGTTGGTGCGGACGTCCTGGAGCATGGGCAGCTTGCTGATGACCGGCGATACCGGCACCGCTTCCTGCAATTTCAAAATGAGATCGTCCGCCATGCTGTCGTTGTCCAAATCCCGCCGGAGTCGACCCACCACTTCGAGGGAAAGTTTACGGGTTCCGGGAGGAAGCAAACCGTTCAGGATCTTGCGCAGCCAGACATTGTTTCCCGCCACCATGCAGCGCAGGCTGGAGAGCTGGCCGCCGCTCGCATCGAGATAAGCCACGCGATAGAACACCTGGTCGTCAAAGGTATTGATCCCATAGCGATTGCGCAGCCACGCCTCGGTATCGAGCGATGCGCCGCTGTCGATGTCGAAGGCGGTGAAACCCGCCGCCTCCAGATCTATCTCCTGTCGAATGGTTGCATCTCCTGAAGGGTTCAGACCTGCATGGAAAAAGCGCGCACCAGTATGGGGCGCGCCTTTGCCGTCGGTTGAAGTCAAGGTGGTCGGATGGCCCAGCACGGTTTGCCACTGCGCAAGCTGCTGTTCAAAGCCGCCGTTCAACTGCAGCGGCTGCCCAAAGGAAAGGCTGGGTGGCGCCGCTGAACCGAACACGGTGAAGGGCTGATCCGACGCATCGCGCACCGTCGGAAAAGTCAGCGAGCTCAGACGAATCTGGTAATTGTTGGAATCACCAAGGCGCGCGCTGATCGCCCAGGCAAAATTGGTGTCGCGCATCGCCGCCTGGCCCAGCGTTCGATACAGTTCGCCGCCGCGAAGCAGTTCGATCTGCACGCCACCGCTCGGATTGACCGCCAGCCAGCTCACTTGCTGAGTGGTGCCCGCCCGATATATCTCGCCTCCGTCGGGCGAAAGGACTCGCAAGGTCGGCGTCGCCGGCAAAGGGATCCCCGCCGCACTCGGTCCGCCCAAGTCCGCCACCTCCGACGAGGCAAGGGCGCGATGATGAAGCTGCACGCTGTTGACGAATCCCGCGGCGTTTTCCTGGTTCTCGTCGGCAAACAAAAGCGCCGTTTCCGCCAGTGACCACCGGCCATCCACCGTAACGCCGCCGATTTGTTGAACTTGCTGGCCGTTGACAAAGCTGGTCAGCGTGCCGGCTGCCGCATCGATGACCAGCGCCAGTCGATTCCATGTCCCGTCGGCCACCACGCCCCCGTAATTCCCAGAGATGCCAAGGCCGGCGGACGGGTTCACAAACCAGTCGCCATCGTTGTTGTTGGCCGTGCTGGTTTGCCATAGCGCCGCCCACCCCGACGGACGAACCGGAAACATCACATCCATGATCAATGTGTAACTGCTCAAGAATGCTCCTCCGCCATTGGGGGCGAATCTGTGGGCCGCGCGAAAAAATGTCCCGCGCGTGAATGACGCCACCTGTGCCGACTCACCTCCGATGTTCAGATTGGTGAACGTGAGGCCGGGCGCGGCCGCCGGCGCCGCGGCCGCTGCAATCAGATTTGACGCGCCGGTCGAGGAAGCCAGGTTGCCGTTGAAATCCCACTGCACGATTGTGGCGGGGATGACGGGCGGGATGCCGCCGGGCGTCGGGCCTCCCAATGCGTTCACCTGCGCCGGGGTCAGAACACGATCATGGATCTGGATGCTGTTCACATAGCCCCAGCCCGTTTCGGAACTATCGTCGGCGAACAACAGGGCCGTCGTATCCAGAGCCCATCTCCCGTCCGCCACGCCCTCCGCAGGATCCAGGTACTGCAGGGGGCTGGCGCCTAACGGGGCGACACCGACCGGGCCATTCAGCACGTTTGTTCCGTCGACATACTTTCCCAGTTCGCGACGTGTGCAGTCGATGGTGAACACCACGCGATGCCATTGGCCAGGCGCCACCAATCCCTGGTATTGGCCGCCGATGCCAAGACCGTGCGCTGAATTCAGGAAGATGTCTCCGTCCGAGGCCGAGATGGCGTCCGTCTGCCAGAGGGACCGAAAGCCGGTGCTCTCCGGAGGAAAGTAGAGGTCAAGAACAACGGAGTAACGATTCCCGAGAGCTCCTCCGCCGCTGGGCGCGACACCATGGGTGGCCAGGAAACCCTGGGAGGGCGAACACGCCGGAAACCGCATGACTTGGGCCGGCTGACCGTTAACTCCCGGAATGCCAAAACCGGCGGTGCTTCCAAACGCCGACTGCGTCGCGGTGTCGCCTCGAAATTGCAACGGCGCGCCGACCGTCGCGGAGAGATTGCCTGCATCGAAGTCCCATTGGCCGGTGACCGCCGCAAACGCTGTTTCCGAGCTGAGACAGGAAAGAATAATGGTAAAGGCAACAAACAGGCACTTCATGAAAAACAGTGATCGAATCCTATCTCACATCCGACCTTCGATTGCATCTTCTAATTTCGGGCGAGGACTTAATCTTAATTCCCCGCCCTCTTAGGTGACTCAGAGGCCGATTAAGATTAAGAGCAAGATTAGGATTAAGCCCCGCAGTTACTCCTACCCGCCGTCTGCTCGTAAATCGTAAATCGAAGATCGGCAATCGGAGGACACATCTGTCAGCCCAGTCCCGATTCTTGCCACAAATTCCCGCGGAATGCACCGGCGGGAGCCCAGGTTTGTCCACGGAGATGACAGCCGCCACCACCCTGTCCATCAACAGCGCGGCGGAATGCACGCGGTGTCCACTATCAAGACAGCGGGTGTCGTCCTCCGTCCGACGAAGAAGATCCCGAAGTGTCCTCGGGTGCTGGACAGATGCAGTCAGCGTCAAAGGCCTGCGCCGATTTTCAACGGTTTGGATTCCCGAAGGAGCACGCGATCGGCCCGCAGGGCGAAGGGCATTCCGCATGGCAGACCGATTGCTAGAGCCTTCCCCAGTCGCGCAATGAAGAAACTTCGGAACATGACGTGGAATAGCCGCAGGAATGCGGCACCGCCAGTTTCGATCATTGACGGATCGAACCTATGATTACGGATAGTCAAACTTGCAGCGCCCGGCGCGGTCGTTCCCGTTCCCGAGTCCGGCGTCGTACCGGTGTCAAACGAAACGAGTCCTGGCCCAACGCCCGCCGCCTCAAACCGGGCAGCGCGGCCGAGGCCGAGATGGTGGAGAAACACATTCCGCTCGTGAAGAACGTCGTGGGCCGCCTGGCCATGACGCTGCCGCCTCATGTCGACGGGGAGGATCTTTACAGCGCCGGCCTGACCGGCTTGCTGAGCGCCGTTCGCCAGTACAATCCCAATGCCGGCACCTCCTTCGAGACCTACGCCCGGCTGCGCATCCGCGGATCGGTGCTGGACGAATTGCGCCGGATGGATTGGGTGCCGCGCTCGGTTCACACCAAGGCCCGGCGAATCCAAACGGTGATGAACGAGATCGAGCAAAAGAAGGGACGCCTCGCCACCGACGAGGAAATGGCCAAGGCCCTCAAGGTTTCGGTTTCCGAATATCAGGAGTGGCTCGATGAAATTCGTCCGGCGACCTTCGTTTGCCTTGATGCCGCCTTCAGCAATGAGAGCGACGATTCCATGTCGCAGTACGAAAGTCTCGCCGATCAACGCCAGGAGGATCCGCTGGACGGCACTTTTCGCCGCGAGCTCTCCAGGGTCATCGCCGATCGCCTGCAGGATCTGCCCGAGATGCAGCGAAAGGTTTTGGCGCTCTATTATTTTGAAGACATGCGTCTTCGCGAGATCGCCGAGGCCTTTGGCTTGACCGAGTCGCGCATCTGCCAGATTCACGCCCAGGGGATTCTGACGATCAAGGCGCACCTCTGCAAATTCGACCCTTACTTCGCCTGATGACGAGGAGCTAAATGAACGCCCCCAAAGCCACGAAGAATACCGGAGAGTGCGGCGCAGCCGCGCGCGCCGGTTGGGCGTCTCCTTCCACGCTTCGCTTTGACTCCAACCACCGGGTCGCCACGGAAGCCGACGTTCGCCTTGGGCGAACTTTGGCGCTCAAGGCCGCGCCCGCTCCACACTCAAGGACTGATGACAGGATATGTCGAACAACTGATTGAGGCACTCCGCAACGAGCTTCAACAATATGGCGAGATGCTCGCCTTGCTGGATGTCCAGGACTCCGCAGGGGCCGGGCTTCCTGCCATCCTGAACGCCTGCGAATCCATCCAACGCCAGGGAACGGCCATCGAAGAGGCGCGCCTTCTTCGACTGCAGCAACAATCACGACTGGCCTGGGTAATGGGCCAGGCGGAGAAGGATTCCATCGTTGAATTGCTCCCCGATCTTCCGTCGCACTATCAACCCTTGCTGGGAGCGTTGATCGCAGAAATCAACGGATTGGTCGGGCAGGTCCGGGAGAAAGCCATGCACTGCCACACCCGTCTCGATGCCGCCGCCCGGCATCTCGAAAGGCTCATGACCACCATGGCCGAGTATGCCCCAACACCAACGCCGGGAGCTCATCCCATTCAACCTGTCACCGCCTGAACCATTTCATCCCATGCTCATCCTATCCCGCAAACTGAATGAAAGCATCGTCATCGACGGGCGCATCATCGTGAAGATCCTGCGCATCGAACGAGAAACGGTGAAACTCGGCATCCAGGCACCCCAGGAACTGCAGGTTCATCGGCAGGAGGTGTTCGACATGATCCAGCGCAACAAGCAGGCTCAGTCCAAACCGCCAGCCGACCGCAATCCACCACCGCCCGCCGAAGGAAGCGGCACGCCGGAACAACCGAAGTAATCATTCAATCCGCCAGGCGGGACGGCTGGGTCACACCGCTGTCATTCCCTTCAGCAACCGGTCATTCGTGATCGACGATGGGTTGACCTTTCATAGTTTTACTTCCTTTTCTCGTCCTCGTCCTCGTCCTCGATCTTTGTATTCTCCCTCTTTCTCGCTCCTTCCTCTTCTCCTCATGGGTCTTTTTTTCGAGGACGACGGACGAGGACGATTTTCCAGTCCTCACCCACTTTAATCACGGCCTTTCTAAAATCCTCTGGCTGAATCCACCGCCAGGCGCTACAACGCTGCGGTGACATTCCCGTCCGCAGCTTTGCTTCTCTCAACACCAGGTCGCGCCCGTCCATGTTCAGTCTCAAAAACAAAATCACGCTCGTGACGGGCGCCGGTTCCGGCATCGGCGCGTCCATCGCCGATATCTTCGCCGCCGCCGGCGCTCACGTGTTTGTCGTCGACCGCGATGCCACGGGCGGCAACGCCACCGCCCATCGAATCAAACAACAGAAAGGCTCCGCCCGGTTCTGCGAGCTGGACATCACGAGCGAAGCCGACTGCGAACGCGTCCGCCAGACCGTCCATGCCGACTTTGGGAGGCTCGATATTCTCGTCAACAACGCCGGCATCGGGCACGTCGGGACGCTCCTGCAAACGTCGGGCGCGGATTTGGACAAGCTTTATGCCGTCAATGTTCGCGGCACGTTCAATGTCACCAAGGCATTTCTGCCGTCCATGGTGCAGAGAAAATCCGGGGTAATCATCAACCTCGCCTCGATCGGAGGTGTCGTTGCCGTCCGGGATCGGCTGGCTTACTGCACCACGAAATTCGCCATCGCCGGCCTGACCAAATGCATTGCGCTCGACCACGCGTTGGACGGCATCCGTTGCAATTGCATCTGTCCAGGTCGAGTGGAAACGCCGTTTGTCACCGCCCGGCTGAAAGAATATCCCGACCCACAAAAGGCGTATCAGGAAATGGCTTCAACGCAGGCTATCGGACGAATGGCGCGGCCCGACGAGATTGCGGCAGCGGCGCTCTACCTGGCGAGCGATGAATCCGCCTTTATCACCGGCACGGAGTTCATCATCGACGGCGGATGGACGGCGGGGAAATGACCCGGGAGCAAGGAAGACAGAACGGTTTGCCGTTCATCGCGGGTAAGTATGAAAGCGGAGTTCTTTAACGACCTGCAAAGCTGTTATTGCCTGACAAATTCCGCATGCAGCGCCGCATAGTGCCCGCCGCGCGCCAACAATTCATCATGGGTGCCACTTTCAATTATCTCGCCCTGACTCAGGACAAGGATGCGATGGGCGTGACGGACGGTCGACAGTCGATGGGCCACGACGAAACATGTCCGGCGGGCAAACAACTCCTCGAGCGCATGCTGAATCACCGCCTCGGTTCGGGCATCCACGGCGCTGGTGGCCTCGTCGAGGATGAGAATGCGCGACGGCGCCACCATGGCCCTGGTGAAACTTAACAATTGCCGTTCGCCGGCGCTGAAGTTTCCGCCCCGCTCGCCCACTTTCGTCTGATATCCGTCGGCAAACCGCATGATGATGTCATGGGTCCCGAGCGTCTGCGCTGCGCGAATCACCTCGTCGTCGGTTGCACCTGGCCGTCCGAACTTCAAATTGTCCATGACCGTTCCCGTGAAGAGAAAGTTTTCCTGCGTCACGATGCCGATCTGTTCATGCAACGATTCCACCGTCCCCGATTGGAGATCGATTCCATCGATGGTCACGTGGCCCCGTTGCGGTTCGTAGAATCGGGCGATCAAACTGATGATGCTGGTTTTTCCGGAACCGGTGTGCCCCACCAAGGCCACAGTTTCGCCGGGCCTGGCTTCGAATTGGATGTTCTTGAGAACCCATGTGTCCGCCGGTGTTGTGTCATAGCGAAACCAGACTTCCTCAAAGGCCACGTGGCCGCGGATGGGAGGGAGCGGGGCTGCGCCCGGTTTATTCAAGACCTGCGGTGGCGTGTCCAGGAGGGCGAAGATACGCTCGGCGCTGGCCGCCGTGGACAGCACCGCGTTGTAGAGGTCCCCCATCGTTTGGATTGGGCCGAAGAACATCCCAAGGTAAAGAATGAACGCCGCCAGTTCGCCGACACTCACCTCTCCGCGCGCGGCCAGGGTGCCGCCGTAGCCGAGAATGATCATAGTTCCAAAACCCGACATCAAACCCAGGAAGGGCATGTAAGTGTGGAAGACCCGGGCCGCCGCCACCGCATATTCATTGTGAACTTCGTGCAGTTGTTGAAACCGGTTCAGATTCTCCTCTTCCCGGGAGAAGGCCTGCACCACTCGCACGCCCGAAATGTTTTCGGCCATGGCGGAAGTCAGGCGCGAGGTCTGGCCGCGCAGTTTTCGATAGGCTTCCAATCCGTGTTTGTGAAAAAGGCGGGTCGCGACAAACAATGGGGGCAGCACGAAACTCACTGCCAGGCAGAGCCGCCAGTCGTACTGCAACATGAGCACAACAACACCCACCAGGGTCAGCGCGCTCGACAATAATTGATTCGCGCCCCATGTCATGATGCGATCCAACGAATCGACGTCCGTGTCGGCCCGGGCAATGATTCGCCCCTGCTGGGTTTGATCAAAAAAGTTCAGGGAAAGCCGCTGGATATGTTCGAAAACGGCCATGCGCAAATCATTGATGGCATTCTGCCCCACGCGAATCGCGCTCTTGACCTGCGCCACCGAAAGGCCCCAACCGAGAAAGAGATTGGCAAAATAGATCACGCTGATGACGAGAATTCCCCGCGCGGCGTCCACCGCACTTAAAGATCCCGCCAGATAGCGGTCGATCCCCAACTGGATAAACTTCGGGCCGAGCAGTTGGGAAACGGTGGCGAGCAAGGTGAAGAGCAGATTCCAGGCGAAGACGCGCCGGTAAGGACCGACGTAAGCCGCCAGCCGGAAGAACGTGGCGCGACTCATTCGCTTGCGGGCGAAGGCCTCCTCCAGCTCGATGTCAGGTGGGCTAGGCGGCATGTTTTATTTGACTGCCATGCCTCCTCATCCTGAACCCATTTTGGATTTGGGATTTGGGATTTACGCGCGCCTGGCGGTTCGGGGGCCCAAGGCGGAAGTGAACCGCGAGACGCTCGTAAATCCCAAATCGTAAATCGAAAATGGAAAGGTTCATGGGTGAATCTGTCGCGCAAAGATTTCCTGATAATCGCCAGGCCGCCGGATCAAATCAGCGTGACGGCCCTGGTCCACCACGCGCCCGGCTTGCAAGACGAGAATCAGATCCGCGTGTTGCACGGTGGACAACCGCTGGGCGATGACGACCGTGGTGCGTCCGGCACAAAGCCGCCGCATAGCTTCCTGAATCTGGTGCTCGGTCCGGGAGTCGACGCTGGCGGTCGCGTCGTCGAGTATGATAATTCGCGGATCCATGAGGAAGGCCCGGGCGATGGCGACCCGCTGCCGTTGCCCTCCGCTCAGGGAAACGCCCCGTTCGCCGATGACGGTGTCGTAGCCTTCGGCCAGTTCCATAATGAACTCGTGTGCCTGCGCTGCCTTCGCGCATTCCTCCACTTCAGCCTTCGTGGCCGAGGTTTTTCCATAGGCGATATTTTCAAATGCCGACGCGCTAAAAAGAAACGTCTCCTGGAATATGATGCTGACCGCCCGTCGCAGATCCGTCAGGCGCACCTCCCGCACGTCCGCGCCGTCGATCAGAATGCGTCCGTTGGTCGCGTCATAAAATCGCGGGATGAGATTGACGAGGCTCGACTTGCCCGAACCCGTCGGCCCGACAATGGCCACGGTTTGGCCCGGACGAACGACAAACGAGATATCCCGCAGCGCCAGTTGCCGGGCCGCGCCCGACCCCTTGCCGGATTCGAGCGGCGCGGGCGCTTGGCCCGCGGTTGAGCCCGTCAAGACTTCGCCCACCGGGTACTCGAACGAAACGTTCTCGAACCGGACTTCACCCCGCCCGGGAGGCAGGGCGCGCCCGCCGTCTTGAATGGATTGAGTTTCCTGGACAATTTCCAGGACTCGCTCCGCGCTGGCGCCGGCATTTTGAAGGATGTTGGTGAACTGTCCGACCATGCCAACGCGATGGCCAATGGCCATGAGATAGAGCACGACTTTGGTGAGATCGCCGACGGGCAAAGTTCCGTCAATTACTTGGCGGCCGCCGATCCATAAGACCAGGGGGGTGCTCAGGCCATAGAGGAACTGCGCACGGGGAACGCGCGATGCCCAATAGTTCACGGTGCCCAGCAACGATCCGAGGTAACTTTCCTTCTTTCCGCGAAATCTCGCGATCTCAGATTGCTCCCGCGCAAAAGCCTTCACCACGCGCACTCCGGCAATATTCTCCTGAATGACTGTCGTCATGGCCCCGTGCAGGTCGTGAACCGCCCGCCATTGCGGCTGGAGTTTGCTCGCGTAAAAACTGATGAGGATAAGCGTCGGAAGCATCGTCCCAGCCGCTACCCAGCCCAGCGAACCGCTGACGCCAAAAATCAGCACGATCGTCACCGCCAGGGAAACCACGATGTCGACCGTGAGAAGCAGACAGGCCAGGAGAAAATCCTGAAGCCGCCAAACATCGGTGGTGGCCCGGGAGATTAATTCGCCCGTATTGGCGCGGTCGTGATAAGTGAAGGCCAGACGCTGCAGCGAATCGTAGATTCGGGAACGGATGTCGCCGAGCGTGACTTGAATGGTGCGGTTGCGGATTGGACCCAGGATGTAACCGACCAGCGCCCGCACCGTAACGAGAACCCCAAATATCCCAACGGCCGGCCAGGGAGAAAACACCTGCCCGGACTGAAGGCTGGCGCGGAGCGCGTTGATGGCATTGCCAATGATCTGGGGAAGGGCCATCTCGATGGCAATGTTGATCGAGAGCAAGCCGAGACATGCGGCAACGCGGCCGGGGTAACGCCGAAGAAATCCCAGGATTCCCAGCAGGCTGCGGGACTTCCATTGTTGTTTTCCTGGCGAATCCGTTTCGCTCATCAAAACCTAAGGTAGGCCTTGCCGCGCTGCGGCAAGGCCCGTCCGCGCAGCAGCGGACGGAAAACAAGTGCATGCACCACTCGGAAAGGTGGCTGAAGTTGGGCGACGAGGTGCACGAAAGGGTTCCGCCGCTGAACGCGGCGGGGCCGGCCCAGCGGGCCAGCCCTACCCATGGGGCCAGCCCTACCCAGGATTACGCTAAAATCCCCTTCACCACTTCGCCGTGAATGTCGGTGAGGCGGTAGTCGCGTCCCTGGAACCGATAGGTCAGCTTTTCGTGGTCGAGACCGAGGCAGTGCAGAATGGTCGCATTCTGGTCATGGATGTGGACAGGATTCTCCGCAACGTTGTAGCAGTAGTCGTCCGTTTCGCCGTAGGTCGTGCCGGCCTTGATTCCACCGCCCGCCATCCAGATGCAGAAATTCCGGCCGTGATGATCACGTCCGTAATTTTCCTTTTCGATCTTGCCCTGGCTGTAAACGGTCCGGCCGAATTCGCCGCCCCAGACCACCAGAGTGTCGTCGAGCAGTCCGCGCTGCTTTAAATCCGTGACCAGCGCGGCGCTGGGCTGATCGGTGTCCTTGCATTGCTCCCGGATGCGTTTCGGCAGCGAGTTGTGCTGATCCCAGCCGCGGTGATAAAGCTGAATGAAACGGACATCACGTTCTGCCATGCGCCGGGCGAGCAGGCAGTTGTAGGCGAAGCTG
>Ga0070689_100003448_pt1 | contig 10517 bp, 6 predicted proteins | sample KBSS23HmetaG_FD_64669 | JGI IMG/M metagenome (GOLD analysis project Ga0070689, IMG submission 64669) | Switchgrass rhizosphere microbial communities from Kellogg Biological Station, Michigan, USA - KBS S2-3H metaG | ecosystem: Host-associated > Plants > Roots > Rhizosphere ... | reverse complement strand
AGCTCGGGCCGAGCTCGGCCATCCCTTTGTATTGCCGAGCATCACATCATCGATGCAAAGCAACATTGTCCAAAGGACGCTCCGCGTCCTGGGGGTAGCGGTCGCGTTGTGTGCATTGTTCGCTGGCTGTCCTCCGCGCGTGCCGCCGGTCTCCGTGGTCGGCGGGGTCTCCGTCGTGCCGCCGCACGGTTGGTCGCGCGTGCCGACGAAGAGCACCAATTTCGTCGCCAAGTTCGAGGTCCGACGCACCGTCGTCGATCCTCAGGGACACACGGCCGTGGCGATCGTCGCGCAGATGACGATCGCGGTCGAAAATCGTCGTGACCACGCGGAGGCGGTGCACCGCCTGCTCGAGATCGCGATGGAGGTGAACGCGCCGGCGCGTTTCTTCGCGATCGATGGCTGGCCGGCGATGCACCGCATGTACACGGCGCCGTTGCCGGAGACCTTCGCCGGCGAACACGTCGAGAAGCACTACGCGCCGTCGTCTGGGCTCGGGCTCTTCACCACCACGGCCGTCGCCGCGGGGACGCAGCTCGTGCGGGTCGAAGGCAACGTCGCGCCGGGGCTACCCGCCGCGCTCGCCGATCAGGTCGATCAGGCGGCGATGAGCATGACCTTCTCCGTCACCGCCGACCCCGATCAGACCACGCGGGAACTGCGTGCGCTCTCGGCGGCTCCGCGCGGAGTGAAGCCGCCGCCGCCGCCGCCCGGTGAGCCATCGATGGGCGGTGAGGCCCCGGAGGAGCAGAGGTCGGTGGCGCCGGCGGTAGCGTTCGTCTCGCCGGGGAGCGAGATCGCGGTCGCGGTGTCCGCGAGCGGACAGAACGTCGTCATCGCCTCCAACAGCGGTTTCGCGACCTCCGACGACAGCGGCAGGACATTCACGTTCCGCGGCGGGACGCCGGGCTTGTTTCCGCACGATCCCGATCCGTCGCTCGGCTGGGGCCCGAGCGGGAGCTTCTACTACGGCTTCACCGGGTTTCCGAACGGTGCGCCGCCGGCGACCGGGACAGGCTGCGCCGCCAGCGTGACGAAGTCGACGGACACCGGCCAGACGTTCCACTGGGTCGGCAACGCCGCGCTCTGTCCGCTCAGCGGTCCAGCGGTCTGCTTCACAGACCAGTCGCACCTCGCCGTGGATCGCGTCAACGCCACCGTGCGCGGCGATCAGGTCTACGTCGTATGGCGCAACTTCGTCTCGGCGGCTCCGGTCGCGACGTGCAACGCGATCACGAGCGGCTTCGTCACGCCGATGATCTCGTGCTCGGCCGACGGAGGCGCCTCGTGGCCGCTCCAGAGCACGGTCGGCGTGGGCGGCGATCTCCCGCGCGTCACCGTCGGCGGCGACGGCTTCGTCTACGTCACGTACTGGGCGGGGACCAACGTGACGATCGACAAGCTCAGCTCGTGCACGAACGGCCTCCGGCGGCAGACCGGCTTCCCGGTGACGGTGGCGACCCACGTCACGATCCCGTGCCCGATACCGGGTATCGATCGCTGCAATCAGGGGATGGCGAGTCCGATCACGGCCGTCGACGACACGAATCCGACGCACCTGTTCGTGGCTTATGCCCAATCGACCGGCCCCGGCAACGAGGACATCGTGGTCCGCGACTCGCTCGACGGCGGCGCCACCTGGCCTGGTAGGACGCGCGCGAACGCCGGCGTCGCGGCGCGCCGCTTCATGCCGTGGGCGTGCGCAGCCGGCGGGGCGGCCCAGGTCTCCTGGTACGATCGAAGGGACGCGACGCCGGCCAGGAACGATCTCACGTCGTATATCCGGGGCACGGTCGCGCGTCGCGCCGGAGGGCTCCTCGCGGGCGCCGAGCAGAACCTGTCCGGCGTGGACGACGCGCAGTGCGCGAGCGGTTGGGCATGCGGCACCCGCGCGATCGGCGACTCCGAATCGTGCAGCGTGCAGCCGCAGCTCGCGGGATTCTGTCTCCGGGCCGGCGGCGGCGGATCGGGCGTTCGGTGCGACTTCTCCCAAACGACGTGCCCCGCGGGAGAGACGTGCCGGACGAGCAGCGGCTGCCCCAAATACGGCGATTACAACGGCAACGCGTGCGCCGCGGGCCGCGTGTACACCGCGTGGGCATCGGCGACTCCGCCGCCCGGCGTCGTGGCCCCGGCGGGGATCAACGTCTTTACCGACGTCAGCGTCCCGGTGTCCCCAGCCAACGACGGTCTCTTCGTCTACCGGCCCGGCCGAGCCGCGGCGTGGGTGGCGCGGTCGAACGGCGACGGTACGTTCGACACCGAATACGGGGTCGGCGACAACGGATCGGCGCCGCCGAACGGTATTGCCGGATACGATTTGCTCTCCCCGAACGACCAGGTGCTGCCATTCGATTACGACGGCGACGGGGATCAAGACCTCTTCCTCTACCGGCCGGGCCAGGGAGCGGCGTGGGTCGCGCGGTCGAACGACGACGGCACGTTCGACGCGGTCTACGCCGTCGGTGACAATGGGCCGGAGCCGCCCAACGGGATCGCCGGCTACGATCTCCTCTCGACGAGAGATCGGGCGCTCGCGTTCGATTACAACGGAGACGGGAAACAGGATCTCTTCTTCTATCGACCCGGCCAGGGTGCGGCGTGGGTCGTGCGCTCGAACGGCGACGGCACGTTCGACGCCGCGTACGCGGTCGGTGACAACGGACCCGCTCCGCCGAACGGGATCGCCGGATACGACCTCTTGTCGGGGAACGATCGCGTGCTCTCGTTCGATTACAACGCGGACGGGAAGCAGGATCTCTTCCTCTATCGGCCGGGTCGAGGCGCGGCGTGGGTCGCGCGGTCGAACGGCGACGGAACGTTCACCGCCGTGTACGGCGTCGCCGACAACGGCCCGGCGCCGCCGAACGGGATTGCCGGGTACGACCTTTGGTCGCCGAACGACCGCGTGCTCGCGTTCGACTACAACAGGGACGGAAAGCAGGATCTCTTCCTGTATCGCCCGGGTCAGGGGGCGGCGTGGGTCGCGCGTTCGAACGGCAATGGTACGTTCGACGGCGTCTACGCGGTCGGCGACAACGGTCCGGCGCTGCCGAATGGGATCGGCGGATACGACCTCCTGTCGCCGAGCGATCGCGTCCTCGCCTTCGACTACAACGGCGACGGGAAGCAGGACCTCTTCCTCTATCGGCCGGGTCGAGGCGCGGCGTGGGTCGTGCAGTCGAACGGGAACGGGACGTTCGACGGCGTGCATATGGTCGGCGACAACGGCCCCGCGCCGCCGAACGGGATCGCAGGATACGATCTCCTGTCGACGAACGATCGCGTCATCGTCTTCGACTACAACGGCGACGGGAGGCAGGATCTCTTCCTGTACCGGCCCGGGGAGGGCGCGGCGCGGGTCGCGCGATCGAACGGCGACGGCACGTTCGACGCGGTGTACGCGGTCGGCGACAACGGTCCCGTCGAGCCGAACGGGATCGCCGGGTACGATCTGCTCTCTACTTCCGACCAGGTGATTCGATTCCATTACCGGCGATGATCGGCTTGTGCTCCGCGTCGAGCAGGGGCAGAAGAGCGAGATGCGTCTTCGCCGGATCGCCTCGCTCGTCCTCCTGGGATCGTCCTGCCTCCCTCTCGCGTGCGGCGGAGGCGGCGAGGGCGCGCCGCCTCCGGCGCGTCCGATCGCCGCGGTGAAGGCGAGCGCCGCGCCTCCTCCTCCGCCCGCGCCCGCGCCGTCCCCCCGCCCGGTGGTGGGCGTCGACGAGAGGGCGATGGATTCCGCGGCGAGCCCGTGCGAGGACTTCTACAAGTACGCGTGCGGCGGGTGGCTCAAAGAGACGCCGATCCCGGACGATCAGCCGGAGTGGACGCGGAGCTTCGACGTCATCCACGAGCGCAACGAGGCGCTCCTCCGCCAGGTGCTCGAGCACGACGCGGCGGCGCCGGGCTCGGAGGCGTACGCGCGGCAGCTCGGCGATTTCTATGTATCATGCATGGATGAGAAGGCGATCGAAGCGAGCACGGACAAGGCGGTGCAGACCGCGCTGGCGCAGGTCGACGCGGTGAGCGACGCATCGTCGCTCGCGACGGTCCTCGCCGGGCTCCACGCGGTCGGCGTCGGCGCGCTCTTCACGTTCGACTCGGGGCAGGACTTCAAGGACGCGACGCAGGTGATCGCCCTCGCCGCGCAGGGGGGGCTCGGCCTCCCGGACCGCGATTACTACCTGAAGAACGAGCCGAAGCAGAAGGAGATCCGCGACAAGTACGAGGCGCATGTCGCGGCGATGTTCGGCCTCGCCGGCGCGGCGCCCGACGTCGCGAAGGCGAACGCGAAGGTGGTGCTGCGCCTCGAGGCGGAGCTCGCGCGCGTGTCGATGACGAAGGTCGACCTCCGCGATCCGAAGAAGATTTACCACCGCGTCGATCTCGCGGGGCTGAAGAAGATCGCGCCGGATTTCGCGTGGGACGCGTATTTGAAGGGGGCCGGCTTCCCCGACGTGACGGCGGTGAACGTCCTCCAGCCGAAGTTCTTCGAGGCGGTCGGCGCGGCGGCGAAGAGCCTGAAGAACCCGGCCGCGGTGGGCGACTGGAAGACGTATTTGAAGTGGCACGTCCTCAGAGGCAGCGCGCCCGCGCTCGGCCAGAAGTTCGTCGACGAGAACTTCCGCTTCAAGAGCGCGCTCACGGGCGCGCCGAAGATCCTCCCGCGCTGGAAGCGGTGCGTGCGCGCGGTCGACGAGGGGATGGGCGAGGCGCTCGCGCAGCCGTTCGTGAAGGCGACGCTCGGCGCGGAGGGGAAGGAGACGGCGCGATCGATGGTCGCCGCGATCGAGGCGCGGATGAAGTCGAACCTCGAGAGCCTCCCGTGGATGGACGCGATGACGCGGAAGAAGTCGCTCGAGAAGCTCGCGAAGATCGACAACAAGATCGGCTATCCCGACGCGTGGCGGAGCTACGACGGGCTCGCGCTCGATCGCGTTTCGTACCTCGAGAACGTGCGCCGCGCGAACGCGTTCGAGACGAAGCGGAGGCTCGCGAAGATCGGCAAGCCGCTCGACCGGCGCGAGTGGGAGATGACGCCGCCCACGGTGAACGCGTATTACGAGGCGCCGCTCAACGAGATGGTCTTCCCCGCGGGGATCCTGCAGCCGCCGTTCTATTCGAACGACGCCACCACGGGGGTGAACTTCGGCGGGATCGGTATGGTCATGGGCCACGAGCTCACGCACGGGTTCGACGACGAGGGGCGCCAGTTCGACGGCGACGGGAACCTCAAGGACTGGTGGACGCCGAAGGTGGGCAAGGACTTCGACCGGCGCGCGGCGTGCGTCGCGTCGCAGTTCGACGGGTACGTGGCGGTCGACGATCTCCACGTGAACGGCAAGCTGACCCTCGGCGAGAACATCGCCGACCTCGGCGGGCTCAGGCTCGCGTACTACGCGCTCGAGGCCGCGCTCACGGCCGACGCGGAGAAGGCGGGCCGCGCGGCGACGGCCGGCGACGGGAAGTTCACCCCGGAGCAGCAGTTCTTCCTCGGGTACGCCCAGGCGTGGTGCAGCAACGTGCGCGACGAGATGACGCGCCTCTGGGTGCACACCGATCCGCACTCGCCCGCGAAGTTCCGCGTCATCGGGCCGCTCTCGAACCTCACCGAGTTCGCCAAGGCGTTCTCGTGCAAGGAGGGGAGCGCGATGGTGCGCCCGGCGAACGAGCGCTGCGAGATCTGGTGAGGGCTACTTCCAGATCACCATCTCGTCGCGGTGGACGAGCTCGGCGAGCGCGGCGCGCGCCTCGGGGAGCTCGTCCTTCCCGCGCCCCGCGACGAGCACCGCGTCCTCCGCGGCGCACCGCGCGAGACCGCGCCCGAGCTCGACCCCCGCGTTGTCGAGGATCCGCACCGCGTCGCCGGGGCGGAAGTCGCCGCGCACGCCGAGGACGCCGATCGAGAGGACGCTCTTCCCGCGCAGGCGCACCGCCTCGGCGGCCCCGGGATCGAGGACGACGTCGCCGCGCGGGCGGAGGGTGAACGCGATCCAGTGCTTCTTCGCGCTGAGGCGCGACGGCGCGGCGGCGAAATGCGTCCCGACGTCGTCGCCCGCGAGGACGCGCTCGAGCACGCCCTCCGCGCGCGCGTCGGCCACGACGACGTGGGCGCCCGCGAGCGAAGCGCGCCGCGCCGCCTCGATCTTGCTCGCCATCCCCCCCGTCCCCACGTCGGACGTCGACGCGCGCACGTGACGCGCGGCGTCCGCTGCGTCGGCCACGAATGGGATCCGCGCGCCGCTCGCGTCGAGCAGCCCCTCGACGTCGGAGAGGAGGACGAGGAGATCGGCGTCGACGAGCGGCGCCACCATCGCGGCGAGCTGGTCGTTGTCCCCGAATTTGATCTCGTCGACCGCGACCGAGTCGTTCTCGTTCAAGATCGGCGTCGCGCCGGCGTCGAAGAGCGCGGAGAGCGCCGCGCGCGCGTTGTTCGCGCGCACGCGGTCGGCGAGGTCGGCGTGGGTGAGGAGGACCTGCGCGACGACGAGGCCGCGCGCGGCGAACGCCTCCTCGTACGCGCGCATGAGGAGGCTCTGCCCCGCGGCGGCCGCCGCCTGGAGCTTCGCCATCTCCTTCGGGCGCGCTCCGAAGCCGAGCTTCTTCACGCCGAGCGCGATCGCGCCGCTCGAGACGAGGACGACGTGGCGCGACTCCGCGCGCGCCGCGGCCACCGCCTCCGCGACTCGCCCGTAGACCGCGGCGTCGGCCGCGAGCGTGCGCGACCCGAGCTTGACGACGACGCGCCGCGCCGTGGCGAGCGCAGGCCTCGAGGGCGATGGCATCGTCAGGCGCGCCGGATCGCTTCGTCGAAGGCCGCGTCGAGGCGTCGCACCATCCAGTCGGGGATCCCCGCCGCGGCGATGACGATGCCGTCGAGGATCTGCGTGACCTGATCGCGGAGGTCCTCGATCGGCGCGGCCGACGGCGCGGCCGCGGGGTGGAGGTCCGACCGCAGCGTGTTGATCACGGCGTGGTCGATCGCGCGGCGGACGCGGCGCGCCTCTTCGCGGTCGATCCGTACCGCGCGCTCGCGCCGCGCGGTCGCGATGTAGCGGTCGAGGAGGTGGCCGAGCGCGAACGTCTGCGCTGCCGACCGGACCGGTGAGAGGAAGCCGAGCGGCGTGAAGCGCGCGAGGAGCTTCGAGCTCGCGTACCGCATCGCCTGCGCGATGAGCGTCGGCGGGGTGTCGCCCGGGTGCGGCGCCGAGAGGACGTCGCGCGCCTCGGCCGTGAGCGATAGGCCGTGGCGCGCGCTCACGTCGTGCACGAGCGCTCCGCGGAGGCGGCGCACGAGCTGGTCCGGGAGGACCGGGAGCGGCACCGATCCGGTGGCCGCGCCGAGCGCGGTGTACACGCCGAGCCTGCCCGTGCCGAGCGGAGCGCGCTTGTCGCCGAGGGGTGCTTCCTTGTCTTTCACCATGGGGTCCGTGCCGTCCATGCGAGCTCCGATCGTCACGCGAACGCCCGCGCGAGCGGGCGAATCTCCACCACGACCGCGTTGCTCTCGGTCGCGATCTCGAGGAGATCGCGCGTGCGAAGCTCCCCGGTCAGCTCGATCGTGAGGTGTGCCCCGTCGCCCCACACCTCGGCGCCGCGCTCCCGCGCGAGCGCGGCGAACGCGTCGGTGGCCCCCGCGACGCGCACCGCCACCATCCGCTCGTGCTGCGCGAGATCCGTCGGGTCCCCCTGCGCGACGACGCGCCCCGCGTCGAGCACCACGACCTCCTCGGCGGCAGAGACCAGCGGCGCGTCGAGCGGCGCGCGACCTCCGAACATGATCCATCGTCGCTGCGCGATCGCGTCGCGGACGCGCTGCCCGAGCGCGCGGCCGATCTCGTCGGGGAGGCCGATCGCGGGGTCTTCGAAGACGATCACCGGCGCGGAGGTGGCGAGCGCGCCGGCGATGACCGCGGCGCGGCGGACGTTCGGCGGCGCGACGCGGAACGGGATCGTCCCGATCCCCTCCATGCGGAGGCGCGTGAGCGCGTCGAGCGCGAGGCGCTGCGCGTCGGCGCGCGGGTGGCCGACGAGGCGCGCGCTCCACTCGGCGTACGCGAACGGCGACCACGTGGGCGGCAGCGGCGGATCGAGCTGCGCGCCGGCGAGGCGGTTCGCGTCGAGCGCCGCGGCGGCGGCCTCGCCGAAGATCTTCAGGTCGCCGCGCGCGGGGCGGCGCATCCCGCTCGTCGCGTCGAAGAGCGTGCGCGGCGCGCCGAGGATGATGACGCGCTCGCCGCGCGTGTCGACGGTCAGGCCGTCGATCGCCGGGGCACCGCGCTCGTCGACGCGGAGCTCGCGAGCGGAAAAGAGCGCCTCCACGCGGTCAAGCTACTCGAACTCCCCCGCGGGCGCGAGCGTCCCGACACCGACCACGCGGCGCGTCCGTGGGTCGTCGACGACGACGACGAAGCGGACGCGATCGCGCCGCGACCCTGCCGGCACGCGGACGCTCGTCTCGAGCGTCGCGCCGCTCGCCGGGACCGTGCCGATCGGCCGGAGCTCGCGGACGACGCCGTCGTGCTCGAGTCGCCGCCCCGCGTTCTCGCCGCGCGGCACGTCCACGTGGAGCCCGTCCTCGGTGATCGCGAGCGTCGCGCGCGCGCCGGCGATACCGCCCGGGAGCGCGCCGATCCGGACGGCCAGAGACCGCGGCGCCGCGCCGCGCGCGAGCGTCACCTCCGCCTTCGGCCGCGCCGCCGCGAGCGCGATCGCACGGCGGAGCCCCGCCTCGTCGGAGCCGTTCATCTGCGCTTCGCCGTCGACGATCGCTTGCGGCGTGTAGAGCCCATCGCGGCCCATCGAGGCGGCGTACTCGCGCTGCCGCGCCGTGTACGCGCGCGATGAGAATGGGTCGGGCCACCCGAGGTCGTCCCAGTAGTCGACGTGGAGAGCGAGCGGGATGACGGTGCTCGCGCCGGAGGACCGCGCGAGGCGCGCGAGCGTGGCGTCGGCCGGCGGGCAGCTCGAGCACCCCTCCGACGTGAAGAGCTCGACCACGACTTGCGTCGAGCGCGCCTCGCTCGCGCCGCGCGCCTCGCGCCGCCGCGCGAAGCCGAAGAGGGTGATCACCGTGAGGGCGACCCCGACGCCTGCCGGGAGCCACGTGTGGCGCATCGCGTCCATGGTGAAGGGTACGCGGTGCTGGCGGCGAGGTTTCTCACCTGCTCCGTGCTACCATGAGCGGATGCGGATTCGCTTTGCTTTGGCCGGTTCGCTCGCGTGTCTCCTCGCTGCGTCGTGCGCCAACAACGACGCGAACCAGGTCGACCCGCCGACCGCCGTCGCCATGAACGACAAGGTCGCGCCCGCATACCAGGACGGCGAGACCACGATTTACCAGGTGCAGACGCCGGTCCAGCTCCCGGTGCGGAAGCCGACCGCCGACGAGGCGAAGGGGCTCGGCAAGTCGGAGCCGTATCCGCACGCGCCGTTCCTCCTCGCGAGCGATCTGCGGATCGAGATCCGCTTCACGCTGTCGAACCTCGACGACAAGGAGCACGCCGTCGAGCTCCTCGTCGATCCATGGAACGAGTTCGTCCGCTACCGGCCGAAGGTCGAGGTGATCAACGACGAGGAGACGCAGCCCGACTTCAGCGGCTTCGACAAGTTCTTCCTCCTCCCGCCGAAGTCGCGCGTCCAGGGGGCGCTGACGCCGGACGACACGCAGGAGCTCGAGATCGATCTCGCGACGGTCGAAGGGATCGCCGCGAAGCCGCCGACCGGCGCCGACGCGAACGTCAACGGGCTCTTCAACCACGTCTTCAACATCCAGAACCGGTCGAACGCGAAAGATCCGCTCATCGCGCCGTACCTCCCGAAGGTCGTCCCCGGGCTCACCGGCTTCGATCTGGGCCTACGGAGCGGCGAGGCGGCCAACGTCGCCGTCGAGGTCATCGTCGACGTGCAGGACTTGAACGGGAACCGGTCGACCACGACGGTGCAGCAGGAGATGGGCGTCCCGTCCGCCGAGCTCCAGCCCCCCGCCGCCGCGACGATGGATTAGCGGCTCAATGATCCACTAATCAGAGATACCCCGCGGCTTGGAGCGCGAAGAGGCGGGCGTAGCGGCTGTCTTTGCCGACGAGCTCGTCGTGCGTCCCTTGCTCGAGCACGCGCCCGTGCTCGATGACGACGATGCGATCGGCCATCCGCACCGTGGGGAAGCGGTGCGAGATGAGGATGCTCGTGCGGCCGCGCGTGAGCTCGCGGAAGCGCTCGAACACGGCGTGCTCCGCCTCGGCGTCGAGCGCGGCGGTGGGCTCGTCGAGGACGAGGACGTCGGCGCCCTCGCGCATGAACGCGCGCGCCAGCGCGATCTTCTGCCACTGGCCGCCCGACAGCTCGACGCCGTCCTTGAACCAGCGGCCGAGCGGCGTCTCGATCCCCTCGCGGAGCGCCGACACCACCTCCTCGGCGCCCCCCTTCGCCACCGCGCGCTGGATCTGCGGCTCGTCCTCGAGCGCGTCGACGCTCCCCATCCCGACGTTCTCGCGCACCTTGAGCTGGTACTG
>Ga0070689_100003443_pt1 | contig 10523 bp, 5 predicted proteins | sample KBSS23HmetaG_FD_64669 | JGI IMG/M metagenome (GOLD analysis project Ga0070689, IMG submission 64669) | Switchgrass rhizosphere microbial communities from Kellogg Biological Station, Michigan, USA - KBS S2-3H metaG | ecosystem: Host-associated > Plants > Roots > Rhizosphere ... | reverse complement strand
CCGAACGCCAAAGTCGATACCGTGGGCGAATTTCATCCCTCCTTTTTTGCCGCCGGAAAATTCAAGCTCGGAGTCAAACCGTCTGACCTCGAGCTGAAGTAGCCGGCGATGCGTGGGGTAACACTTTCAAGTTGATATCCACTATCAAATCACCCGCGATTTGCTCCAGTTCATTCCTTAACTCGCCGAGCTTGCACGACGACGGAAGCTTCAGCTTCGCTTCCGCTTTGAAAAGCATCTCGCCCGACATGGCGGCGCTGCTGCATTCCGTTTTGAGTTCTTCCACGTTCACTTTGTGAGAGGCCAACGCATGAGTAATCTGATGGACGATGCCCGGCCGGTCCTGCCCGACGATTTCGAGGTAAGTCAGCGGTCCCTCTGATTCCTCCGGCTGTGGCCGGTCCACATGGACCACGATGGTCAAGCCCTCGGTCTCAAGCTGCTTCAGGCTGCGAACCAGGGCGGCTTGTTTATCAGCGGAGATTTGGACCCGAAGGATGCCGGCGAATTGGCCTCCCAAACGCGACATCCGGCTTTCGAGCCAATTGCCTCCCTGGTCGGCGACGATGCCGGCGACCGAATCGACCAACCCAGGGCGATCCTCGCCGATCACGGTCATCACCAGTGAGAGCTGCACGAGACTTCTCTTAGGGTTGCCCACACATTCTGGCAAGCTATTCCGGGAATGCATCCAGGAGGGCCAGTGCATCCACAAGTTGTCGCTGCCGGCTGGCGCCGGGTGAGGGTATGTATTTAATGTTGGAGATCGGCATGCACCGCAGGGGGGCTCCGGAGTAACATGTCTTCAGCCCGCGCGGGTGCCGCTGGACGCGCTGGACGACATCGAGATTGCCGCCCCCCGCCAGGGAGGAGATCGTGCTCCAACTCGATGAAGCGCTCGATAAGCTGGCCGAACGGTCGCCCGAGCAAGCCGAGATCGTGAAGCTGCGGTACCAATGAGCAGACGGTTTTCGACGCCGCGCGCCAGATGCTCGACCCCCAGGCGCGCTCGGCTCATTTGGACGCGGCTTGTGCCGGCGACTCATCACTGCGCGGGCGTGTTGAAAGGCTGCTCCGCGCCGGCCAACATGCCGACGAGTTCCTGGCTGGGGATCCTCTTGGTCTGGGCGAATCCGGCCGCCAAACCATTCTCGTGCCGCAGTTGAGCGAGGGGCCGGGCACGGTGATCGGCAATTACAAGCTGCTGGAGAAGCTTGGCGAAGGTGGCTTTGGCGTTGTGTACATGGCCGAGCAAAAGCAGCCCATCAAACGCCGGGTCGCTTTGAAAATCATCAAGGTCGGGATGGACACGCGCGAAGTCGTCGCCCGGTTTGAAGCCGAACGGCAGGCGCTCGCGCTGATGGACCATCCCAACATCGCGAAGGTGTTCGATGCGGGAGCGACTGAGGCCGCTACGTTCGCCCGTAGCGCAGCCGTCCCGGCTGCGAGTTCGGGCGGCGTCCCGCCGCCAGCCAAACGGAAAGCGGCCAATCCTGGCACCGGGACGGTGCAGGAACTCGCAGGCGGGGACGCCTGCGCTACGTTCCCTGCCGGCCGGCCTTATTTCGTCATGGAACTCGTGCGCGGGATCAGGATTACCGATTACTGCAATGGACTCGATCTCTTCACGCAAGTCTGCCAGGCCGTCGAGCACGCGCACCAAAAAGGCATCATTCACCGCGACCTCAAGCCCTCCAACATCCTGGTCACCGTCAACGACGCCGTGGCGGTGCCCAAGATTATTGATTTTGGCATCGCAAAGGCGACACAGATGGAACTGACGGAGAAGACTCTCTTCACCCAGGGCCTCAACAACCTGACCGATGTCCTCAAACGCCAAGGCAAAATCCAGGAAGCGGAGAAGGTTGGGCTTGAGGCCGTGGCCTTGCACAAAAAGTTGCTCGGTGCCGTGCATCCGGCCGTTGCCGCGGCGCTTGGCGCGACCGATGGTGGGACCTGCCGGCCGATCGGCATGCCCGGGGATGCAACCGTTGGATTTCAGGCCACCAGCAAGTAGTCGCGGCCTTCGGTGCGGCCGCGGCTGTTCAACTCGGCGCCAATCAGGTTGCGCGCGCCACGTGTCGCGACGCCGGCCAGGATGAACGCCTGGTTCTTGCATGGCAGATGGGACGGAGCGACGACGGGTCGGCCATCTCGCAGACAGCCAAGCTTTTTCAGATCGACGTCGATGAAACCCGCGAGCGCGATGCCCGCTGCGTCGAGAGTGTTGAATCGCCGACGGGTGATCCGTCCGGCGCCCCACAGCCAAATCTCGCGTGCCGGCTCAACCTGACGTTTGAGCCAGCGGGCCAGATAAAGGCATTTCGTGCCGTAGAAGGCAGCCGTGCGGTAGCGCGGCTCCGTGCGCGAGAGTCGCGACGGCGGGTCATTCCAGGTCAGGAGCTCCGCGTCCACTTTTCCGAATTGCACGCCGGCATCCATCCAGCGCAGCCAGAGTTCGTAATCTTCCGGAAAGTCGCCGCTGGCGTATCCTCCCTGCTGCTTCAGCAACTCACGCCGGAACATGACGCTGGGATGCACCACCGGCGACTCCACGAATCGTCGCAAGGCAATGTCGCCCGGTGTGAGCAGCGAGTTTGTCCAGGCAACATGGGCCTGATAGCCCGCTTGCGACGTTGGATCGCCGCCGTGCCGCACGCGGCAGGAGACCAGGCCCATCCGCGGATGGCGCTCGAGAAACTGCAGTTGCTGCTGAAGCCGCTCCGGAGCCATCCAATCGTCTGCATCCATCCTCGCGATCATCTCGCCGCGAGCCGCCGCGCACCCAAGCTTCAGCGCCTCGACAATGCCGAGAGCCCCCTGCGACAAGACGCGAATCCGCGCGTCGGCGCGAGCGGCGGATTGCAGAATCAACCCAGTGTCATCGATTGAACCGTCGTCCACGGCCAGCAGTTCCCAATCTGTGATTGTCTGACAGCGGATGCTCTCCAGCGCAAAGGGAAGTGTCCCGGCGGCATTGCGCGCCGGCATGACAATGGAAATTTTCGGAGCGTCAACCATCCGAGGCAGCCACACTGCCCCACCTGTCATGGCTGCGGTTCGTGTCTTTGTCCAGCAGCATTGGTTCGGCCTTTGTGTTCTCTGCGTTCTTTGTGGTTGAACGGGTTCCTTTGTGATCCCGATTCGGAGACCAATTTATTTTGTTGGCCGTTTCCCCGCCGCTTTCTGTAGCATTTCCGCCATGAATCTCTATTCCCGCATGGCGATCGGTCTGGCGCTTCTTGCGGATTTTTTCGCCGGCCAGGCCGCGTTACCGCAACTCGAAAGCCTGCGGCCGAAGCGCGCGGATGTACCGAACATCGTTTTGGTTCTCGCCGATGACCTTGGCTACGGCGACCTGGGTTGCTACGGACAAAAACGAATCAAGACGCCGAACATTGACCGGCTCGCGGTGGAAGGAATGCGATTTACTCAGTGCTACGCCGGCAGCACGGTCTGCGCCCCGTCGCGTTGTTGTTTGATGACCGGCCTGCATACCGGACACGCCAGGATTCGCGGCAATGCGCGCGTGCCGCTGGAGTCGGGCGACCTGACCGTGGCGCAGGTTCTCAAGCCCGCCGGTTACCACACGGCAGCTTTCGGCAAATGGGGCCTGGGCAATGAAGGCACGTCCGGCATCCCGAACAAACACGGGTTTGACGAATGGTTTGGCTACCTCGATCAGACCCATGCCCATAATTATTATCCGGAGTTTCTTTGGCGCAATGAGCGCCAATGGCAGGTGCGCGGCAACAGCAACGGCCAGAAAGGCGATTACTCTCAGGATTGGTTCACTCGCGCGGCAACGAACTTCATTCGCATCAATCAAAGAGATCCGTTCTTCCTCTACCTCGCTTACACGATTCCCCATGCGAACAACGAACTGAAAGACAAAGGCATGGAAGTGCCCGGTGACGCGCCCTACTCGAAAGAGGACTGGCCCCAACAGGAAAAAAACAAAGCCGCCATGATCACGCGGTTGGACGCGGACGTCGGCAAACTACTGGACAAGCTCAAAGAACTGAAAATCGACCAGGACACGGTCATCTTTTTCTCCAGCGACAATGGGCCGCACAAGGAAGGCGGAGTGGACCCTGCATTTTTTGCGAGCTCAGGCCCATTGCGCGGAATCAAGCGCGATCTTTATGAAGGGGGCATTCGCGTGCCCACGATTGTTCGATGGCCGGGCCGCATCAAAGCCGGTGCAACCAACGACCAGGTCTGGGCGTTCTGGGATTTTCTTCCGACGGCGGCGGAACTCGCCGGCCTCAAGCCACCCAAAGGGATCGACGGAATTTCCATGGTCCCCACGCTGCTTGGCTTGCCGCAGACCAATCGGCACGAATATCTCTATTGGGAATTTCACGAACGCGGCTTCCAACAAGCCGTGCGCATGGGTGACTGGAAAGCGGTGAAACTCGGCACCAACAAGCCTGTGGAACTCTACAACCTCACCACTGATCCTGGTGAAAAGGAAAACATCGCCGACAAACATTCGGACGTCGTGGCGAAGGCCGAGGAGTATTTGAAGACCGCTCGTACCGATTCCAAGGACTGGCCCATTAAGGCGAGTGGACAAACGACGCCGGAAAAGCCGGTCGCGGAGAAGTCGCTTCCAAAATAAATGGGGAGCGCGACTGTCTCGATCGCACGAGTCGGCGTCCCGCCGACGTACGTGTTTAGTATTGGAGTCAGAACATCAAGACGCGCCGAGGAAACCTGTCAAGACGCCCAAGCGAATCGACCCGGTTCGACCTTCTTGATTTCCTTAATGCCTTTCGCCGTGGTGTGGAACCACACACTGACGTTGCCGTAACTCTTTCCCAGCTTCGCCGCCAGCTCCTTGACTGTGGCCCCGGACTTTCCGGCAGCCTTCAAGGTTCCGACGATCCGCTCCTTTAATGGAGCGCCCGGTAAACGCCCTTTTGCTTTGGTCGCTGCGGGCGTCGTTGCGCGCTTCTTCCCCTTCCTCGTTGCCCACCGCGCCTTCATCGAGGCTGAAAGCTTCGCTCTGGTTGCGGCACTAAACCTTTTCTTCTTCCTCCGGGGAGCCACAGCCTTCGTCGCGGAGGGCTGTTCACCGAGGATGCTTTCCAACTCCTTCTCCAAAACTTCGATCTTTTCCCGGATCGCGACCGCCTGTTGAAGATGTTGAAGCGATAGTTCGCTCAGAAGATTATTATGATTATTATTTCGCATACCTATCAAGTAAGACGAAGCATAGCGCACGTCAAGCTATGATGCCGGCGTGGTGAACCTGCCCGACCTACTCCTAGGCCTGAGTGCGATCTCATTCTCTGGTTCAGCAAGGCTACAGTTGAAAGCATCGCGGGAGGTCTATCTGTGAGCCAGGTCGTGCAACCCCGCGCGTGCTCGGGGGTGAGTCGAGCAAAAAGATTGGACGCGGGGGTACCACACAAGCCGCAGCTCTATTCAGGACGCACGACAACCCGGAAAAAACCCCGCGCGGGTATGACTGATCCGACATCAACCACCTGAAGTCCACCCGCTGCGACGGATTCCCAGTTGGTTGTCCACGGTCCCGAACTCAAATCGAACGTCTGCTCTACCACGAAATGCCGGCCGCCAGCGCAAGAAAACACGAGCCGGAGTTGGTTGGCTCCGGTCAAATTGAGATCTAGCCGGGGGACGCTGTCGGCAGACTTGGGATCCGTGCCGAAGAAATATTCCTGAAGGTTGTTGCTGCCATCGCCGTCGGTATCTTCCAGCGCATCGTTCAGGAGCGGCTTCAGACCATGGTCGGACTCCCAGCGATCCGGCATCCCATCGCCATCCGTGTCTCGCGTTGGCGGCCCCGCGAGGTCCAGACGGCCCAGGATCAACCAGCCGTCTGCCAAGGCAGCAATTCCGTCCGTTCCCCAAAGAATCAGGCGTTGTACGGCAACCGGCAGGTCGCCGCCCCGGGCGCTTCCCAGCGGCTCGAAGGTGTCGGTTCGAAACGCGGTGAAATCGACCGGGTCAACGGCGCGGTTGCTGCCCGCGGCGAACACAGCTCGATCTCCATTCGCAGACAAAGCAAAAGCCTGCGGCGCGAAGGGAATCGGGAGGATGCTGCGCTGAGCGAGTGTAGCGAGGTCATGGAGTTGGCCCCCGTTAAGAAGGATATTCGTCCCCGCAACGGCAAACTCAAATGCGCTTCCATTGATCGGTCCGTGCGACTGGCTCTCGACCGTCACCCCTTGCCCGGTCACGAGCAGCCGCCGAATCTGGCGGTTGACGCTCGTGGGTTCGTCCAGGGCGATGAGTTGGTCTGGGGTGAGGCCAGGTTCAATCCAGGTCACCCCCTCATAGCCTGCGGGCGCCGAGAGCGGCCTTGCTTGCCCGTCGTCGAAAATCCATACCCCCGCCGGTGACGGCACGCCGCCGCCAAAACGTGAGACAGCCAGGCTGTGTGGCGCCCCCGGGAGAACCAAAAGGTCGCATTGGGGGCTGAAGACATTCGATACGACGAGGAAAACCTGATCGGTTTCAAGGCTCGGCAAACGCAGACGCGCAATCCGTTGCGCGCCGTCCAAGGACACATAGAGGAACTCGCCTCCGCCGGAGATGGCCAGCCGGCCGGGAAGGCCGGGCAATGCTACCTGGCGCTCGATGGTGCCCCGGGCCGGATCCACCGCAATCAGGACGTTTGAAACACCAGCTTCAAATCCTCCATTGGCGAGATAAAGCATCCTGGAAACCGAGTCGTAAGCCAGATCCACCGCGGGCAATCGCAGGGTATCCACGCGATTTTCGACCTGGGAGGATTCAATGGGTTGGACCAGGCGCGCGACATTGTTGGCTCGTTGCGAATCCATGGCGGCGGATTGGGTCGATGCGACGATTTCCGCGGAAATCGCGGCGGTTTGCGCCACTGCCGTGATCCGCACGATCGCCTGCTCACCGGGTGCCAGATCGCCCAGGAGAAGGCTGGCGTTCGGCTCGGTTGCGGCGGTGGGTTGTGCTGGACCGGCCGCACCAAAGAAATACATGCCTTCGGGCAGTCGCAAAGCAACGCGAGTGGCAGGCGCGGGGTTGGGGCCGTTGTTGATGACCGTGACCAGCCACTCACAATATTGTCCGGCCCTCCATGGGCCAGCACGGGTCAGACTGATGCTCAGATCCGCCGGAGGCGCCACGGGAATGACTGCGCTACGGATGATGGCGAGATCATTATTATCGAGGCGGGCCACGACCAGATTGGTCCCCGCGCGAAAAAGATCGACCGGCGTCTGTCCCAGGCCGGCGCCGACGGATTCCTCGGCCAAGAGCGCTTGGGTATCGAGATCGAACACACGCAATCCAAAAGAGCCGGAGAACGTCGGATAGAAGACCAGGCGGTTCTCCAAGTCCAATGCCGCCGGCCCAAAGGCTCTGAACTCGCCGAGTTGGGTGAACCGATCCGGATCGGCCAATCGGCCATCGCGCGCGAAGACCAGGCCCGCTCCCGTGCGAAGGTCTTCGATCTGGATCGGGCCACCGCGTCCGTCCGGTTGCAACGCGCCATTCGACACGCGATATCGGTCTAGGAGGAACGGAGAACCGCTCTCGGGAACAACCAGCCGATCCGGGGCGAAAAAGGCGACGCCCTTTCCGCCGCCATAAAAGGGGAGTTGCAGATTCCCGTGTGCGTAAAACGCGAGTGTGCCGTCGGACCGGCTCGCGACGAACTCATCCGGCGCGCCGGGGTTCACTACGATTTTCCTGGCCCCGATCGGGTTGTTCGGATTCAGGGCATCGGGCCCCACCGGGATGAAACTCAAGGTTTCGAAGGATTGAAGATTGAGTCTGGCAATGTTGGTGCCGCCATCGATCGCCACATACAACGTTTGGTTGTCGTCTGCCAGGGCCAACACCGACGGTTCGCGGCCCACGTTCCAATTGGAAAGCACAAGCCCGGTTGCCGGATTGACAGCGGCCAATTCGCCCGCGAGCGGGTGGTCGCCGGTCACGGTTGCGAGGATTCTGTCGCGACCGGGATCGTAAACGGCGTCGAGTGCCCGGAAGCTTAGACGAGTGCTTGCTCCTGGCTGCAACGCGTAGGACACCGGGACGGTTGCCGCGACACGATTGTCCGCGCGGGACGCATCCAGCGCGCGGTCGGCGACTCCGGCAGCCACCAATGACGGGCCGGCAGAGGTAAACCTTCCGCCTAATTCAAAGGTCAGACTGCCTCCGGCTGGAACAGAGATATTCGTCCACAGGACCGGGTATGGGAACACACCGAACCCGGTGTCGGGAGGCGGTGGAGGCAGCGCAGAATCCCGAGTAAACGCGGCCGGCAATTCGCAAGTGACGCCCGGACTTACTGCTATGCCCGGACCGCGATTGGTGACTGTGATCTGGAGCGTCACCGGCTCATTCACCCTGGGTTGCGAGGGCAGGAGATCAAGTCGCACCGCCAGATCGGCCGCCGCCGTGCCTGAAATCGCTGAACTCGAGAGGAGCAAAAGTTGGCCCTGGTCAGTGGCCAGCGCGAGCCGGCCACCGTCCAAAAGCGCCATGGAATCAACCTCTCCTTGCCAGGCGAGCGGGATCGTGGCGATGCGCGCGAGCGTTGGCCGATCAAAGATTTGAACCGGCCATGGAGCAGAACCCGTCCCCGAGCCGTTGTTCTGGACGAAAACGATTCGGTCATTTCCAGATTCATGCCCCACCAGGGCGCCGCCCGATCTGACAGTCGGAAGGCTGCGCACGCGCCGACCGGTGGCGGCGATCAGCTCCTCCGCCGAAGCGGAATAGAGCCGGTCCTCCACCACAGTGAACCCGCCGGCGAGTCCTCCGTGAGTGTACTGTCCGATCAATTCAAGGCCGTCGGTTTTCAATTGAATCCGCTCGACGAATTCCTCCGGGAATGATTGCAGCGCCAACGTAGCGACCCGGGTGCGGGGCTCGATTCCAAGAGCCGCTTCGAAGACGGTGAAAAAGCTGAGGACGTTGATCGCGTTTGGGAGCCTGGATCCGTCCCGGAACATCGCAACTCTGGTGGTGGGCGAAAACCCGGTCTCCTCCATGAATGCCGCCACCACCACGGCCCGAGAATCTGAGGGATCCACTTGCAGGTCGTGAAAATAATAGCGAGCGCCCGGCGCCGGATTGAACGTCTCGAAGTCCAAATCCGTTTCCGCCCCGGTCAAATCCACGCGATGGATTCCCCGCCCGTCGCGCACGCTACAATAGAGAAATCGACCGTCGACGGAGACGCGCACCCGAGACGCCGTGCCGGGCAGTTTCCTCAGGATCTCCGGAGCGAGGGTATCGCCATCGAGGCGATACAAGGTTGTCTCCGCCGCGCCGGCCAGCGTCCTTTCCAGGGCATAAAGCTTTCGGCGGACCGGGTCGAATGCCAGATCGCGCACGGGCAATTGAAGAGTGTCCACCGTTTCCGGAAGTCCGGCCGGCGCCACGTAGGTCACGAAGGACGACCGGTTGTCGACGGGGTTCACGTCGTCCTCATTCGCGACCAACGTGAACCGATTGGTGATCAGACCGCCAATTTGCGGTAGGAGCGACAACGAAAGTATCACGCCTGTTTCCGCGGGGAGTGCAGGCGTGTGAGCCTGGATTAGCACGGTCGCCGGCGACACACCGCCTTCCACCCACACGCGGCCGCCGGGTAGCGAGGCCTGGAGAACCCGGACGTCCCGTGGCAACGAGATTCGCAGTCGAATATCCGAAGCCGAGGACGGGCCCCGATTCGCGATCAGCACCGACCAGTCCCAGTTCGTTCCGATCATCGGACGCGCTGTGAGGGAATTCGCAAGCACGGCGAGATCCACGGGTCCGGCGCCGGAAGGAGCCGGCGGCCAATGGATGAAGCTCAACGTTTGGTTCGCCACCAAGGCGACCGTGTTGGAACCGCAGAACAACAACCGGCGCGGGGAACTGAGCGACAACGGGAGGAGGACCTCGCGTTGCAGTCCGAGATCATTGACTCGAAAAACTTGCAGACTTGTGACGTTGGACGAAACGGGGCTGGCCACCAGGACCTCGTGGCGAACGGCATCCGCGGTAATCAGCGCGTTCTGCGCCGCGGAAACGATCGAGGCGGGGACGGCCATGGGCCCCACCTCGAGCCCCGAAGCGATGTCCGAAACAAAACCATCCGCCACAAAGAAGCGCCCGTCGGCGACGGCCATGGGCAGAGGCAAAAACTGATAGGGCCCCGTGCGCAAGGTGCGCTCGTCGATCACACCCGTGGGTCTGGGCTTCCATTCGTCGATCTCGTAAGGGAAATAGGCAAAGAATGTTTGCGCGTCGGCAGGATGGGCGATGATCGATCGAACCGCCCGCGACAGCGACAGCGTGAATGGGGTAAGAGATTGATCCAATAGAACCGCCGCGCCGGGATAACCGTCAGTGCGAGCCGTCGCTACTGCCAGGCGCCACGGAAAGCCCACGCCTGCCACCAGATCACCCACCACCAGGCCATTAGGAAGGCTATAGCTCCCGGCCACACCGCGCGTCGGCAAGTCCCAGGATTGAATCACATCCCCGGCGCCCGCAGCGACAAACAACCGGCT
>Ga0070689_100003442_pt1 | contig 10524 bp, 10 predicted proteins | sample KBSS23HmetaG_FD_64669 | JGI IMG/M metagenome (GOLD analysis project Ga0070689, IMG submission 64669) | Switchgrass rhizosphere microbial communities from Kellogg Biological Station, Michigan, USA - KBS S2-3H metaG | ecosystem: Host-associated > Plants > Roots > Rhizosphere ... | reverse complement strand
ACCAGTGCTCGGTCTGGTAGGCGTTGGTGACCAGGTTGGCATGGGTGAGCATGGCGCCTTTGGAAGTGCCGGTGGTGCCGCCGGTGTATTGCAGGCAGGCGATGTCGGACGGAGAAACGGTAACGGCGCGCGGCAGGCGGGCGTGGAGGAGGATCGCTCGCCATGTGTGGGGCGTGAGGCGTACTGCGTGAGGTGTGATGCGTGAAGATCTCGCTGTGCGAAGGGCCTTGTCGAGCTTCGCGTAGGCTGTCGGGTAGTAATCCCGAGAACCGGTGACGATGACGTGTTTCACTGTCGGCACCTCGGCGAGCGCGGTTTTGGCGACGGGCTGAAGATTGCGGCCCACGATCAGCGCGTTTGCGCCGGCGTCATGCCACTGATGGGCGGCTTCGCGCGCGGTGTACATCGAACTGGTCGCTGTGACGATGCCGCCCGCTTTGAGCACCCCGAAGTAGGAAATGATGAACTGCGGACAGTTGGACATCATCAGCGCGACGCGGTCGCCTTTCCGAACCCCGAGGGCCTGCAAACCGGCGGCGCAACGGTTCACCTGCTCGAGCAATTGCCGGTATGAAATGCGCGTGCCGAAATAAATCAGCGCCGTTCGGTCGGGGCACCGTTCGACAGTCCGCTCCAGCATCCGTGAAAGAGTGATTTTCGGGTAATTCATAGCGTCGCCGGCCCCGGTCCCTAAAGCTTCGCCCGGCATCGGCAATGCACGCATGGGTTGCCGACCGTTTTAGTCTCTCCATCATGGCGCTGGCAAACCATTTCGCCCGTTGGTGGCGATTATGTCCTTCGGCAGTGGCGTCCGGGCGTTCCGTTCACGGTTGCGCCGCCAGAGAGGCGCAAATCAGTTCGACGTCGTTACGGGCGAAGACATGGCGATTTGCATAGGCCGGCGGGCTCCACGCGCACTTTCGATCCCCAAAAGGCGAGGTGGGTTCCAACAGGTGCCCACGACTGATTTCCCGGTAACCCTGGGGCATGAGTCGCGCCCGGATCAAGTCCCCTCGGTCCGTGAAAAGAAATACGGCGTCGCCGCAAGGCGTCAGGTGAATGCTGGAACCATTTTTCAAGTCTGTGACGGTGTTCGCCACCCAAACCTCCTTACCGGTGCCGGCTTCCAGGCAGACGAGCTCCCCGGACGTTTTAGCCGAGAACACGTAGTCGCCACGGAAAAGGGCGGTCGAGGTGTTGCTCAACACCCTCTTTGTAACGGCTCGGGTCTCCGGCCAGAGCACCGACGACGCCGGTTTGTCCGGGTCGAGTTTCAACATGAAGCCGCCAATCAGGAGCCGATGGCCGGAGAAAACCGGCGTGGACACCGCCATGTCCCCGGGCGTGCGGAGCGGCTCTCGCCACCAGATCCGGCCAGTGGCCGGATCCAGCGAATTCACTGCCTCCTGGGTCCAGACGATGAGTTGTTTCCTGCCGCCAGCAGTGAGAATGATCGGCGAACTGTAGGTAAACGAATCATCGAGAGCCTTCCACACTTCCTTCCCGGTGTTTCTGTTCAGGGCGACGACGCACGCCGCGGGTTTCCCGCAGATATGGAGAATCAGCAAACCGTCTTCGATCAAAGGCGAAGCCGTGATGCCCGAGAACTCTTTGACGCCATATTCCTTGGCCAGGCTTTTTTCCCACACCACTTCACCCTTGATGGCATCGAGACAAAAGAGGTGTCCCAGGGCTCCCAGCGTGAACAATCGGCTGTCGCGAATGATTGGCGTAGCCCGGGGCCCGCCCGCGTTAGGGTCGAAAGCCCAGTCCGGATAGTGCACTGGATACTGGTGACTCCAAAGCTGTTTGCCGTTCGCTTCATCAAAACAAAGCACGCGCTCCTTCGCCTTGGGCCCCGGCAGCACGGCGACGTCGGTGACGTACACTCTGCCTTGAGCGACGACGGGACTGGACCAGCCCCGTCCCACGGGCGCGCGCCAGGTAATCTTCAAACCATCCGCCGGGAATGATTCCATGATCCCGTTTTCGTTCCAAACGCCGTCGCGGTTCAGCCCGCGCCACTGGGGCCAATCCTCGGCCCGAATTGCGACAGGCGACAAAAACAACTCGCCAAGCACGGCCAATTGGAGAAATATTCGGGGAATAATCCTCATTCCAATGTCTTTTCACACGTGATTCCATGTCCAGACCAGATACGTTTCAGTTCCGTTCGGGTCATTATCTCCGACCCGCTAAGCGGGTTCCAAATTTCCAAGGTTTTCTTTTCGGAGTCATACTTGACAGCCACCACGGCGTGAGACTCCGCGCCGGCGGCAGGATGATCGACGATCAGGATGGCCGGGAGCGGTAGTGCGTCGAGATTCACGGTCGGGTCAGAGAACTTGCGTCCGGTAATGCCCGCCTGGCGCAAGCCGCGAATGATGAAGCCCGGCGAGGTGCCGGCAGCACGGGTGCTCATGAAACGGGCCATGTCTCGCTCCGAGTAGTGGAGCCCCAACAGACCAGCGACATTCGCCGCACTGGCGGGAGCGCAACTGAACCCCGAAGTTTGCAAGAGCATTTGCCCGGACCATTTTGAATCACCTAATTGATCGGCAACGATCCGTTGCATCCAGGCGGTCATGACCAGTAGGGCCGCCTGGCACAGAATGGCCGTTAGCACGAGTGCGCGGGCATTGGGCAAAGTTTCCCGATTCATGGCACCCCAGGCCAGGCCCAACAACAAGCCGAACAGCGCGGCGGCCAGTCCGTTACTCCACCAGAGCAGGGACAGTTCAAGCCAAGCCGGCAGCAACCACAGACTTGGCCGGTGCATGGCCAGGTAGAGGGCAGGCCCCAGCAACATGACCAGGATCAGCAGGACAAATCGTACCCAACCCGGCTTCGAGTGAAAGTTCGTGAGACTGGCATCCGGCCAGCGTGCTGCCAGCCGCTGGTACTCGCGGTGGCCAACATAACCCGCTGCCAGAAACAGAAGGAATGTGAAACAAAGCAACGGATAATCCATGTCTTCGAAATCGTCAGTCCTCCCCGATGCAGTAGAGGTGCGCGTCTGTGCGGAGAAAGATCTGGGCGTCGGAGAAAGCCGGGGTCGCGTTGCTCGGTTCTCCCAGATCATTGACCGCCAAAACCTCGAGCTTTTCCGGATCCGGCCGGAAAGCCGTGGTAACGCCTCTCCGGCTCGTAACATACAGTCGCCCGGCGGCGAGCACGAGCGAACCCCAGCTTTCGCCTCCGTCGAGCCGCTCGGTCCATAGGACTTTGCCAGTTTTGGACTCCATGCATTGCGCGGTGCCGGGCCCGGCGTTGACGATGTAAACGCGTCCATCGACCGCCACACCCGAGCCAAGACGCTGAGGTTGATTTTCCAGCCAGAGCCGGTTTGACGCGGTTACGTCGCCGGACCCGCCCAGCTTGAAACCAATCGTTGGTCCATTGACCCAGCCGGTGAACGCCACACCAATGCCGCCGGAGACAACAGGCGAGGCATAGACCAGATCAACTTTTTCGTTCGTCAGTCCACCGCAATGCCACAACAGGGAGCCGGAGATCGGATCGCAGGCAATCACGCGCGTGGGCATGCTGCAAAGAATCTGCTGCTGGCCATCGACCTTGACGACGATCGGTGTGCTCCACGAGCCGACCATCCGTTTGTCCGTGGCGTCCAAACCTCCCGGCTCCTCGAATTTCCAGAGCAAATCACCGGACCTCAAGTCAAGCGCGACCAGAAACGTTCGGGACCCTGGACCGAAATTCAAAATCACCTTTCCGCGGTGGAGGATTGGCGAGGAGGCGTAGCCCCATTCATGGCGTATGACGCCCAAATCCTTTTCCCAAACCTTGGTGCCGTCGAACCGGTAGCAAAAGAGACCGGCCGAACCGTGCCAGACGACCACGTACAGGCCGTCGGCAACGGGCGTGCTCGCGCAGTAAGGGTTGGATCGATGTGTCGGCTCTACCGTGGGAAACTCGACCGTCCGCACCCAGAGCCTCTCGCCGGTCCGACGATCGAAGCAATACAGGTTTCGCTTCCGCCCCTCGTCTTCAGCGCAAGTAACGAAAACGCGCCCGCGCGAAACGATCGGACTGCTATTGCCCGGACCCGGCAGGGCCACTTTCCAGCGGATGTTTTTTTCAGGTCCCCAGTGAAGAGGTGTTTTGGCTTCGTGGGCGGCGCCGTTCCCATCAGGACCGCGGAAGGCAGGCCAGTCGTCCGCCAATGCGAAACCCGCCATCATCCAAAACAAAACCACCAAGCCACCGCGAAATCGCGTCCTTCCAGAATGGCTCATCGACCCGGAGGCTATGCTGGCTGAAACAGTTTACGCAAGCGTTGGGCGCGGGCTTCGGTTTATGGAATTGAGCGAAGCCCCAGGGCGACGGCGAGAGTGAAGGCGAAACCGCCGTGGTGTTTGCCGGAAAGTGCATGCGACAAAGAAAGGAAGTTCGTTCCTCGTCATGGGGTCTTTACTCCGCGTATTTTGGGTTGAAGACCCGATCCAAACTGGCAGTGCATTTGCTGTTTATTGCATAATGAAGCGTAAAACCTGTCGAAAGGAAAAAGCTATGAAACTCCTACATCCGCGAGTTCTTTGGACCACCCTGAATCGTTTCGGACGGTCCGTTCGGACGTCGGGCGGTGCGTTTACTCTGATCGAATTGCTCGTGGTCATTGCGATCATCGCAATCCTGGCCAGCTTGCTCTTACCGTCACTCGCCAGTTCCAAGGAACGCGCCCACGAAACGACGTGCATCAACAACTTCAGGCAGATCGCCATTGGGATGAGCCTGTATCAACAGGACAACCAATCCCGGTTCCCGCCAACGCGTGTCGAACGGAGGGATCCGCTGACTGGGGAGGTAATTGGACTGGTCGATACCCGATACACGTTGGGAGGGCGCCTGCAGAAGAACGACGATCACTCGCTGAACAACTATCCGTGGCCGGAGGAGCGACCGCTCCATCGCTATGTCAGCACGGCCGAGTCCTTCCGGTGCCCGGCGGATCGGGGCGTGGCGGTGCAGGTGTGTAATAATTGCCCAATCATGGCCGAGTCGAAATGGACCGCGTTAGGATGCAGTTACGTGTACAATGCCGCGGATTTCACCAAGTTGGCCACTCCTCCGACCCTCCGGCAGCAAGAGGATGCGGAGGAGGGTCTGGCGGCCAAGGTCGAGAACTGGCCACCCGAACCTTCGCGCTACATCACGATTTACGAACCACCCGCACGACCGTGGGGATGTCCAAACACCACCGCCATTTGGGTGCAATGGCATCGCGCGCGGGGAAAATACGTGTTCACTGACCCGGCGGTCGCGCCCCAGAGGTTTATCTCCCCCATCTTGTTCGTCGATGGTCACGCCAAGATTCACAACTTCAGCAAGGCCCTGACCGTTGACGTGATTCATCCTTATGAACCCCAGCCGGACTGGATTTGGTATCGGCCTTCGGACAGTGAACTCACATCTCGTTAGCCGCGTCCCGTTCGAGAAAGAGACCCCGATTGATTCCTTGCTGAGGCTCAGCGCACCGCTCGGTCGCGCCTTGGGCGACCTCGGCGTCGGGGGGAGTGATATCGATAGGTTGCTGTGCGAGGCCGTCGAGGCGGAATGCATTTTGTGCCGAATCACCGTGTCGGGAGCGGATCTGATCTCCACGTGCCTGCATGGCGACACGGACCCGTCCGCTGCGAACGATAAGTTGACCCGGCTGCGGCAGGGTTACTGCTGCCGAAAGGGCTGCCTCTCCAATTATTATGTCGTGCGTTTTGCGCCCAGCGCAGGCATCGAATGGAGCGAGGTATGGGACCGGGCTCAACCCGGCCTCGGTTCACCGGCGGAGCCTGCTCCAGACGAGGATGTGCCACCGCAGACATTGGGGCGGAAGCTGATTGCCGAGATGCGGGTTCAATGCGCGCGAAGACCCGTCGTCGTCGGTGTCGTGTCCCTCCTGGTTTTGGTGCTGTTAATCATCGGAGGCTGCCGCGTGCGCGGTCTTTTGCACAAGTCGCGTGTTTTTATAGTTTCAGATGCGGGACACCCGCCGGCCAGTGCATCGGTTCATGGAAAGTGAAAATGTCCTGCTCCAAGAGTTTGTGGCTCTCCAGTTCCCTCGCGTTGTCGGCTTGCAGCCAACAGAACGTCATTCCCAGCGGTCAGGCGCACAACGGCGTTACCAACCTCCCGCTGCCCGGCGCCCAACACGCCGTAATTCAGACGATTGATGGAGTAGCGCTGCACCCGGGCAGACGACGCGACGAGATCCCGCCTATTGACCATCCAAACTTTCGCACCGGCGAGACAGACGCCACTTGGCTTCTGGATCAAGACCTGGTGGTGGGAGTGTACTTCGGCGGGACGGCGCGCGCCTATCCCCTTTGGATTCTCGAAAGTCGTGAGATTGTAAATGATCGATTCGGGAACGACGCCGTCTGCGTGACATACTGCCCACTCTCGGCTTCGGCCGTGGTGTTCCGCTCCCAGGTCGGTAACCGATCTCTAACCTTCGGCAACGAGGGCGCTCTGTACGAGTGCAACCTGGTTCTGTATGACCGGCAGACATACAGCCTTTGGTATCAGCTCAGAGGCAGCGCGATCGCCGGGGTCTTCAAGAACGCCCGGCTTATGACCGTCCCTGCGGTCGTTGCCCACTGGGCCGATTGGCGGGCGCGGTACCCGGGTTCAACGATTCTCGTCGGCGATCAACAGGGCGGCCGGTTCTTCAGAGCCCGGGACGCGGCTGCTCCTGCACTCCGGGCTGCGGAAGGACCAATGGCGCCTGTTAGCCGCATGGACCCGCGCTTGGCTCCGATGCAGCAGGTCGTCGGCTTTCATTACCAAGGGCGCGATCTCTGTTTTCCGAAGGCGGTCGCCGATCAGCTCTCGGATAGTCAGGTCGCCATTGCTGGGATACAAGAGGCGTTCGCGGTGCGGCAGGCCGGCGGGATCCTGGACGTAATCGGACCGGATGGTTCCGCGCTGACGACCATCGGCGCCTACTGGTTCGCGTGGCACGCCGCGTTTCCTGCGGGGGACTTGATCACCAACCCATCTCAGTGAACGTGAAAGCAGAGTTGCCAATACTAAGAACACCTTCCAAAGAACCGACACCTTCCACCTGTCAGCCGAGCCGGAATTTACAATAGCCGGGACTGACGCCTTTTCGCCTTTCCCCGCCCAGCCCGTCAGAAACGAATTTGGACGCGGCACTCCTCATTGCGTTGGTGCTGCTCTGGCTTTCGTTTCGAGTGGCGAACGAGGCAAGGTTACTCGATTTCGTTGCGCCGTAAAAGGCGGCTCTTGGGCAGTCTAAACAATCTTCGGCCCAATTGGGCGTATGCGTAGAGCACGCTGAAACTTTCCACGCCTCCAGCAGCGTATGCCATGTTTGCATACGTGATCCTGTTGCCGATATTTCTCCTTCTCGCCGCGTTTATCTGGGCGTTCTCTACTGGTGTTCAGACAGCGTTGGCATCTTTGACTTCATCCCACCATTCGTGCATCCAGAGGAGTTTGCAGATCGTTATTTCGTACCGGCGTGGCGCGTTTATCTTATCTGGTATCTCCTAGGTGCTGGTGCGATTCTGTCGCCGGCGCTCATGATTGGAGCATTGTGGTTCAAATGGCGGAAGGAAGATGAGTATGACACCTAACGAGGTGCCGGACCAAATGACGAGGACCCGGGTCAGCCGATTGTTCCAGTGCGATCGTCCTTGGCGCGCTCCTCGTCATCGGTCAGCTGATCGTTAGGCCGACAGCGGAAATGCGATGAAACGCACATGGACCATCCTCGGCGTGAGTGACGTTCCCGGCAGCTTCAAATGGTACCAGTCGCTCTTCGGCCAGCCCGAGACGCCTCCGGGCCATGACTACTTTGGTCAGATACTCGATACGGATGGAACCGTTTTGCTCTGCCTCCACCAGTGGGGCGCGCACGGGCATCCCTCCTTGATGAGCCCGGACGAGGCGTCACCTGGCAACGGGCTGCTCTTGTTCTTCCGCGTGGACGACTACGAGATGTCCCTGAAGAGGGCACGCGCTCTCGTCGCCCGGTTCGAAGAAGAGCCCCACGTGAACCCGAACACTCAAACAAGGGAGTTCTCACTCCGGGATCCGGACGGATACTACGTGACGATCGGTGCGCTCTCTGCGCCCCAGCGAAAGGGGACTGCGAGGCGGTGGCCTAACAAGCGCTTGCAGCCGATGAAGGCGCGCCGCCGAATCAGGACGTCACGCGAGGGACCACCGCGCTTTCGGTTGAAGCGCCGATCGTTAAGCCGCTGATCAACTTCAAGAAGCCATGTCACATCAGCTGCGGATCGCCAGGCCAGTCAAAGATCTCTCGATAACCACGGCTATGTACTGTCGTGGTCTCGGCCTTCGCCTGGTCGGCAGGTTTGAGGACCATGACGGATTCGACGGTGTGATGCTCGGCCTCAAAGATTCAAGTTACCACATCGAGTTCACGCGCTGCCGGACCCATCCTGTCGCGCCAGCGCCGACGCCCGAAGACTTGCTGGTTTTCTACGTCCCGACGGCAGCCGAGTGGCAGACGGCATGCGCGAGCATGATGGCTGCAGGCTTCAAACAGGTCTCGTCCTTCAATCCGTATTGGGAAACGCGAGGCCGAACATACGAAGACCCAGATGGCTACCGCATCGTCTTGCAGCAAGCGGAGTGGAGCAATGTCGAGAAGCCTTGAACCAATGCGGCCTGCGCTGGCGGCTCACGGCCATGGGCTTCAAAGAAGTGTGTGTTAAGCGGCAAGTCTTGGATTGGCGTAGCCGGAATCCATGTTCAGAAATACTCTTCATAACAGTTCAACTTCTGCAGGACAATGTGCCTTCGATTGCTGATTCGTGTTCGTGTGCGTCAATCAGCCTATGATCCCGGCACAATTGTTCGTAATCCTCTAGTTTCTCCGAACGGGAGACAGAGTAATCAATGCCTCCGTTCACCGCCGAACGATGAGCAGCCTCCACCACAACCTGTGCATTCAAGACATCAATTTGCGTCACCGCAAAGTCCTTCTTTCCCCTCACCGCGTCACGAAATGTTGAGTGCGCGAATTCATAAGCCCTCTGGAAGCGTGGCTGAAATTCCGCGAAATGCCCCGGGAGAACCGTCATCGGAAACGATCTCGACATCGGGTGCAACTTTCCGCTTTCGGTCCAAAGTTCAACGTGAATCGGTCCTGGGTAGCCACAGAATCGTCCAACATGCAGGGTTCCCTTCGTGCCTATGATGCACGTCTCGTTGTTGTAACCGGACGCGTGTGTCCGACTCAAATCCAGCCGGCAAATGGTCCCGGACGCGGTTGTGAATCCAACGTGGGCAGTGTTCCCACCTTCGTCGATGGGGCTGTGATAGTCTTTCGCGTGAAACATTCTTGCCCATACCGTGTGCGGAAACTCACCCGTCAACCACAGCACTTCGTCGGCGACATGAATACCCATGTCAATGATCAGCCCCCGGCTCGAGTACGTTGGAGGGGGCGGGTGCTGGTCTCTTAGGATCGATCGAATCTCGCGGATTTCTCCAACGTGCTTCTCGTCAAGGAGCTGCTTCGTATAGCCCAGCGCTTCGTCGAATCTCCTCTGAAGGCCAACCTGCACCAGGTTCTTCCCGACGCCGATTTCCTTGACGAACGAAAAGCCTTCACGGAGATCCGCAGTAAGTGGTTTCTCCAGATAGACCGGGATGCCGGCACGCACAAATGGCTCCGCATCCCGGGCATGATTTTTCGTGTGAGACGAAATGACGACGGCGTCAATGATTCCACTCCTCGCCATCGAAGACGCGTTGGCAAAGGTAGCTGCGTTCCGAACACCGAGTCTTTGGACCGCACTTGCGATAGCGCCGGGATGCTCATCCCCAATGGCAACCAGTCGTTGCCCTTGGGCCATCAAAATCTCCCCGTGCACGCAACCGCAGCGACCCGTGCCAAACAATCCGTAACGGAACACAACGTCACTCATAACGGGTAGATCCCACATACGCCGAACGTCCCGTATCAGCGACCCCGCGTCTGTGAAGATCGACTTGCAACCGAGACCCAATCGCGGGGGTTCGTTGCATGCGCTTTGTTCGGCCCGATTGTGCAAAGTCTCATCAGTCACCAAAGTAATGGAATTTGATCCGTAGGCCACCTGAAATTGTCTGGGCTGTAGCCTGTCCTCCAACTGGCACCTTGCCCGAAAGCCAATTCTCATACTCACTCGCTGTGACTTGATTAGTGTTTTCGAATCGAGCTTCGACGCTGCTGTCCACGGTATCGAAGGCCGGAAGGCCGTTGGTCGCCCTGATCTTCGCTGGAGCCATCGGTTCATTTTTCTGGCTCGATCTCCTCCATGGCATCGGCGTGGTGTTTGGAATTCCGAAGGTTCTCCATATTGCCTGATCGATAGAAACCGCCTGTGGCCCGCTGAGCAGAGCTCTGAACTCCCAGCTCTTTGTCCGCTTGGTTCCGACCCTCTTGCAGCTTGGCTCGGCGTAAGGGCTGGCTGGTGCAATTGACTCGCTCTCACATAATGGGCAAGCTCCGAAAAAAGCATTGACTCC
>Ga0070689_100003438_pt1 | contig 10539 bp, 3 predicted proteins | sample KBSS23HmetaG_FD_64669 | JGI IMG/M metagenome (GOLD analysis project Ga0070689, IMG submission 64669) | Switchgrass rhizosphere microbial communities from Kellogg Biological Station, Michigan, USA - KBS S2-3H metaG | ecosystem: Host-associated > Plants > Roots > Rhizosphere ... | reverse complement strand
ATTCCGAGCGAGCGCCAGCTGGCGCGCGTGCGGTATCCCAATGCCGAGAAGAACGCGACGTCGTTCGAGCTGTCGCCTGACGGCGATCGCGTCGTGGTCGTCACGCGCGGCGAGATCATGTCGGTCGCGGTCAAGAACGGCGTCACCCTGCCGATCACGCGCGGCAGCGCGGCCCGCGAGCGCGGCGCCAGCTTCTCGGGCGACGGCAAGTCCCTGGTCTACATCACCGACGCACCGGGCGAGGAGGAGCTGCGCACGATCGACGCGTGGGGCCGCGGCCAGCCGCGCGTCATCAAGCCCGCCGGCAAGACCGGCTGGCACTTCCCGCCCCTGCTATCGCCCGACGGCAAGTGGCTCGCGTACGCCGACCAGACCCAGACCCTCTACGTCATGCCGGCGGCGGGCGGCACGCCGCGCGCGGTCGACCACAGCGCGCAGTCCGAGATCAACGAGTTCGTGTGGAGCCCCGACAGCCGCTACCTCGCGTACTCGCTCTCGCTGGTCACCGACTACACGGTGCTGCGCCTGTTCGACGCCACGACCGGCAAGGTCGCGTCGATCACCGGCGCTGCGACCAACGACTACACCCCCGCGTGGGATCCCGAGGGCCGCTACCTCTACTTCCTGAGCGACCGCGCGGCCAACCCGGTGCTCGATAGGCGCGACGAGGAGAACGTCGAGATCCGCACCACGCGCCCGTTCCTCGTCGTGCTCCAGAAGGACGGCAAGAACCCGTTCGCCAACACCGCCGGCATGCCGCCGAGGCCGGGCGAGCCCGACAAGAAGCCCGACGACAAGAACGCCGATGACAAGAAGGACGACAAGAAGAAGCCGCCCAAGCCGATCCGGATCGACTTCGACGGCCTCGCCGATCGCTACGTCGCGTTCCCCGTGCCGCTCGGCAACTACGCGGCCCTGGGCGCGACCGCCAAGACCGTGTTCTACACCGAGGCGCCGGTGCGCGGCATGGCGGAGAGCGATGGCGACGGCGCGCACGACGTCACCCTCGTCGCGTTCGACCTCGAGAAGCGCAAGGCCAAGCCGTTCATGGAGGGCATCACGAGCTACCGCAACGCGGGCAACAAGCTCGCGATCATGAAGAAGAAGGAGATGTACGTCGTCGACGCCGCCAAGCCGCCGTCCCCCGAGGAGCTCGGCGACACCAAGGTCCCGCTCGCGAACATGGTCGTCGAGCTCTCGCCGCAGGACGAGTGGCGGCAGATCTACGAGGAGACCTGGCGCATGATGCGCGACTTCTACTGGGACGCCAACATGGGCGGCGTCGACTGGCGCGCCCAGCGCGACAAGTACCGCGCGCTGCTGCCGCGGCTGGGCACGCGCGGCGAGCTCAACGACCTGCTCGGCGAGCTCATCGGCGAGCTCTCGACCTCGCACACCTACATCGGCGGCGGCGATCCGGGCACCGAGGTACCGCAGGTCTCGACCGGCCTGCTCGGCATCGACGCCGTGCGGCGCGGCGCCGCCTACGAGGTCGCGCGCATCTACCGCGGCGACCCGGCCGACGGCGTGCGCTCGCCGCTCGCCGAGCCCGGCGTCGACGTCCGCACCGGCCAGTTCATCCTCGCCGTCAACCACCGCCCGTTCGCCGCCGGCCAGCCATTCCTCGCTGCCTTCGAGAACCTCGCCGACAAGGACGCCGTGCTCACCGTCAACACGCGGCCCGATGCCAACGGCGCGCGCGACGTCGTCGTGCACCTGCTCGGCTCCGAGCGCAGGCTGCGCTACGTCGACTGGGTGCGGCGCAACCGCGAGTACGTCGCCAGCAAGACGGGCGGCAAGGTCGGCTACATCCACCTGCCCGACATGAGCACCAACGGCCTCATCGCGTTCGACACCTGGTTCTATCCCCAGATCGACAAGCAGGCCCTCGTCGTCGACGTGCGCTGGAACGGCGGCGGCTTCGTCTCGCAGCGCATCCTCGAGCGCATGCGCCGCAAGGTCATCGCCGTGTTCCACTCGCGCGGCGGCTCGACCTCCACCTACCCGGTGCGCTCGGTCGACGGCCCGTTCGTCGTGCTCACCAACGAGTACGCCGGCTCCGACGGCGACATCTTCCCGACCGTCGTCCAGCTCGACAAGCTCGCCCCCGTCATCGGCATGCGGTCGTGGGGCGGCGTCGTCGGCATCCGCGGCGACAAGCCGCTCGTCGACGGCGGCATGCCCACCCAGCCCGAGTTCGCGTTCTGGGACCCGTCCCACCGGTGGGGCACCGAGAACCGCGGCGTCATCCCCGACATCGAGGTCCAGAACCTGCCCCAGGACGTCGCGCGCGGCGCCGACACCCAGCTCGATCGCGGCCTGACCGAGCTCCAGAAGCTCATGGCCCAGAACCCCGCCCCCAAGCGCGACTTCGGCCAGATCCCCGACCGCAGCCGCAAGGCCTTCGAGAAGCGCGAGCCCTGAGCGGCGGGTTACCGGACCGATACGTCGTCGATGCGGAAGGTGGTGGGGAGCGAGACGTCGGTCGTGGCGCGGAAGCGGATGACGACCGTCTGGCCGGCGAAGCCGAGGATATCGAAGGGCCCGCGCCGCAGGTACGTGCCGGCGGTGGCCTCGTCGAGGTTGCTGAAGCTCCCCAGCGTCGCACGCACCGCTCCGTCGGTGCCCAGCACCTCGACGAACAGCCGGTCGTACGCCGTGGTGATCGTCGTCTCGTCGGACGTCACGTTCAACCAGAAGCTCAGGTCGGCGGAGCGCGCATCGCCGGGGATGGTGATCGTCTGGGAGGCGCTGCCGCTCGCGTTGTCGGTGAGCCCCAGCGCGCTGTAACCCGCCCCGGTGTGCGGGAAGCCCCCGGTCGAGCGCAGCGTGCTCCCCGAGAGCGTCCATGCGGCGCCGCCTTCCTCGAAGCCACCGTCCGCGACGCGATCGGCGGACGCCGAGAGCACGGTGAGGGTCACCGGCACGCTCACCTCGGGCTCGACGGCATCGGGCGCGTCCACCACGATGGCGCCGGAGTACCGGCCGGGGGCCAGGCCCGCGCTGTTCACCGAGATGGTCAGCGACGCGGGCGCCGTCCCCGATCGCGACGAGAGCGTGAGCCAGGGCAGATCAGCGCCGACGCCGAAGTCGAGGACACCCGTTCCCGTGTTGTGGATGCTCAGGACCTGGCTCGCCGGGCTGGCACCACCGTCGATCGCAAAGAACGACAGGGTGGCGGGGCTGGGTCCGACGCGCGGGATGGCCGGCGTCCCGTTGCTGGCGTTGTACACGATCAGCGCGAAGTCCTGATCCGTGGGATCGGCGTTTCCAGGCACACCGTCGCCGGCGATGTTGGAGGCGCGCACGGTGACGGTGAAGTCGCCGGTGGTACCCGCGGGCAGGAACACCGACTCGACGTTGTTCCGGGTGTCGGTGGTGCCGCCGACCACGGACTCCCCGCCGCGGAATACGTTGCCGAGGTAAGTGACCCCGCCGACGGTGACCTCGAGATCGAGGTCGTTCACCCAGGGCGCGCCCACGGTCGACCCGGGCGCGTCGCTCCAGGCCAGCGTGACCCGGAACGGCTGCGCGGCGCTGACCACCGAGCCGGACACGGTGAACGTCTGCCCGGTGGCGTCGAGGACCGCGGTCTGGTCGACGAGCAGGCGCGGCGTCGCGTCGAACGCGCGCCCGAGGTCCATCCGCCCCATGCCCTGGTTGCTCGACGGCAGCGCGTCGCCGGCGCCGGCGCCGGTCATGTAGGCGGCGCTGTCCATGAGGTAGCCCTTGACCATCGCCGGGCTGGGCGCCGGCCGGCCCTTGTTGAGGAAGTCCTGATAGACGAGCGCTGCGCCACCCGCGACGGCCGGGCAGCTGTGCGAGGTCCCGCTCGACCAGCCGTAGAGCGTCTGCCCCGGCGGGAAATACTGCGTGCACACCGAGCTACCGAAATAATGGGATTGCGGGATGCCGGCCTGGATATGCGTCCCGGGCGCCATGAGGTCGGGCTTGAAGCGATCGTCTCCCGCGAAGAAGCCGACCGGACCGCGCGAGGAGAAGTCGATGATGTCGTTGGCGCTGTCGGCGCCGGCCACGCCGACACCGCACCCGTCGATTCCCGCGGGTCGGTCGCTCTCGCCGGCGCCGACGGTGATGACGTTCTTGGCCGTCGCCGGACTTGCCACGCTGCGCGATTCGGGGCCGGAGTTGCCGGCCGCGAACACGACGATCATCTGCTGCATCCCGGGCACGTCGGTCTGCGCGTCCCGCACGATCTGATCGTAGGCGCGCGCAGAGGCGTCGTAGCGCAAGGCATCGAAGTCGGTGAAGCCCCAGGAGTTGGTCGAGATGCGCGCGCCCTCGGCGTAGGCCTCGCTCTCCCACTCGGTCACGACGGCGCTTCCGGAGCCGAAGATCGCGGTCGCTCCGACGCGCGCGAAGGGGGCGACGCCCAGGCCGTAGTGGAAGCCGCGCGCATCTTGCATCTGCGAACCGGTGCCCGCGTTGAACCCGGCCACGATGTTGGCGTTGAGGAAGCCATGGCCAGCCTGAAAGCTGCCCTGCTCGGTGACGTCGTGGGAAAACGCGACCCGGTCGTCCGGCAAGTCGGGGTGTCCGGTCAGGCTTGCCGCGTCATCGACCACGTTGACGACGAAGCTGCCGAACTGGCTGCGGTTGAAGCCCTTGCCGGCGAGGAAGTCGAGGTAGCCCGGCCCTGCGACGAGGTCGCCGTCGAGGTTGCCGGCGAGGATCTGGCCCTGGACCTCGTCGAGGCGCACGCGCGGAGAGCGCGCCTCGACGTGGAAGACGTACTCGCGCGCGACGAGCTCGGAGAGGCGCGCCCGGTCGACGGTCAGCTCGACGTCGCGGAGGCCGAGCAGCGCGCGCTCCGGGCCCGCGACGAGCGCCAGCGACCGGAGGTCGGCGAGATCGGCGTCGATCGTGGGCCCGTCGACGACCTGGACGGTAACGTCGATGGCCCCGCCGGCGCCGCTCGCGAGGGCCGAATGAAGCGACCGGGACAGGCGATAGGCGGGATGGAAGTCGCCGGCGTACTGGACGTAGTCGTGGCGCTCAGTGAGGAACGCGATTGCGGCCGCGGCTGCCCCGCGGACGCGCACGACGTAGGCGTCCTGTGGGATGTAGGACACGATCTCGAGCCCCTCCGCGACGAGGTCAGCGAGCCATTCGTCGCGGACCGGCCCGACGAGCTGCACCAGGTAGAGACCGTCGCGAGCCGCGCGGCCCTCGGCGCGCGCGCTGCCCAGCTCGTCGCGGCGCAATGCGACGTCGAGCCGCGACTCGACCTCCTCGGGCCGCCGGGTGTCGAGCTCTCGGCCCTCGAGGTACACGCGGTTGAGGTCGTCGCGGACCGAGAGCCCGAGCTGCGCGAGGCCGGCGGCGCCGCCGGTCGCCTGCTCGTCGATCAAGAGCAGCCGGAACGAGCCGTAGTCGATCTCGCCCAGGACGACACCCCTCTGGTACGCGGCGTCGGCCTGACCGGTGGCGGGTGCGCTGACGAGGACCTTGGCCACCCCCGGCTGGCGCGCAAGCACGGCGGCGCTTCCGTCCCGAACAGCGTCCGCTGCGCATGCAGCCAGCAGCGACGCCCCGACGACGGTCAACAGGTACGGCACACCGTCACGCCCCGATCGCGGCTGCATCGCCTTCACCCTCTCGTGTCCCACGCCGGCATTTTACGTGCTTTCGCCCCCGGTGGGCGCCCGAACGCCGCAGATGCCGCGCACTCCAGCCTGCCTTGCGCGGTGGCCTCGCATCGGCGAAGCTCGAGCCTCGCTTCCAGGTGAGAGGGCGGACGAATGAGCCTGCGGGCGTTTCACTGGCTTGGTGTCTTTGTCGGGCTTGTCGCTTCGGCCTGCGTCGGCGAGGAGACCGCGCGACCCGGCGTCGACGCGTCGCCACTTCCGATTCCGGACGCGAGCGTCCCGCTGCCCGACGCCGCGCCGCCCGACGTGGCGATGCCAGACGCTGCTCCGTTCTGCGGGGACGGCGTCCGCCAGGACGCAGAGGAATGCGACCGCCTCGACTTCGGGGGACGGACATGCGTCGACGAGGGGTACTACGAGGGCCAGCTCGCCTGCCGGCCCGAGTGCAAGGTCGAGGCGAGCGGCTGTTCCGGAAGGTGTGGGGATGGCGTGATCAATGGCCCCGAGAGGTGTGACGACGCACTGCACCTGACCGGGACCTGCCGGTCGCGCGGGTTCCTCGCCGGCACAGTCGCGTGTACGGCAGGTTGCGTCCTCCAGGGATGCCGCAACTTCTCGCTCAACAATGAGGAGATCGTCCTCGGGGGCCGCGATGACACCAGCCGGCTGGGCGCTTCGCTGGCATTCGCTGGAGACGTCGACGGCGATGGCCGCGACGAGCTACTCGCGGCAGCGCCGGGAGAGGTGCGCGTGCTCGGCAAGAAGGGCGCGGTGTACCTCGTTCCGGGCACGTCCGAGGGGCGCGCGACCATCAACAATGCGGCCCGCTTCGTCGACGACAGCTGGCAGGACCCGGACTCTCTGGAGCTCGAGGTCGCACCCGCGCGCGATCTGGACGGAGACGGCCGCCCGGACTTCCTCATCGTCGCGCGGACCGACGGCGGAATCCTCGACGTGTATCTGATCTACGGGCGCCCCGAGCCATTCACCGGGACGCTGAAGCTCGCCGATCTGGTCGAGAGCGGCGCGGCCGCGCGGTTCTCGATCGCGCCCGCGCTGGTGCGGCCAGGCCGGCTCGCCGCGCTCGGCGTTCCGGATGTTTCCGGTGACGGACGACCGGATCTCCTCGTGGCGGTCGCGGGCCACGGAGACGGCGTCGGAGCGATGTACGTGATCCCGGGCGACCCTGTCCGCTATTCCGGGACGCTGGTCCTTCCAGCGCCGGTGGCTCCGCTGCCGCGTCCGGTGCACGCCGTCATCGTAGGTTCGGTGGTCGATGGCTTGCTGGGCAACGACTTCGCCGTCGGCGACCTCGACGGGGACGGAGTCGCCGATCTGTTCGTGACCGGCGGCGGCGATGTCCATGTGTTTTACGGCCCGATCGAAGGCGTGCTGTCACCAGCGGATGCCGCGGCCCACACGGACCTCGGGGCTGTCACGTCGCTGGCAGTGGCGGATCTGGACGGCGACCAGGACGCCGAGCTCGTCGTCACCACGGGCGCGAGCAGCGGTGGCTTCCTGTTTCGCGGCGGTCCAGCGCGCCGGCAAGGGCCTCTGCTAGCGGACGCTGCGGATCTCCGGCTGGGCACGACGGAGCGCTCGCGGGTGCGCGTGGGCGGCGACGTCGACGGGGACGGTCATCGCGAGCTGATCGTCATCGAACTCTCCTTGACCACCGTGGGAATCGTGCCCGGACCGATCGCGCAGACCGACTTCCTCTCGCTCGAGGGGGACTCGGTGCGCTGGGGCGTGAACATCTTCCACGAGCAAGAGGATCCGGTCGACGTCTCCCTGGGAGACTTCAACGGAGACGGGTTTGACGATGTTGCGGTCTCGGTGGCGAGAGGACAGTTCGGTGCCGACCAGGGCGTGGTCGAGATCATTCACGGCGCGACGCCGCCCACGCCGTGACGTCGGTCAGGGCGCGGTCCGCCGCGCGCCGTGGACGAGGAGCACCTCGCCGGGAGCGCCATCGAAGCTCGGGGCTCCCACCGCGATGTCGGCGAAGCCGTCTCCGTTGAAATCGCCCAGCGAGATCTCCTTGGCGAATCCCGAATTGAACCCGAGCTCTCCGCCGATCCACGGTACGTCATGGGCGAGGAAGCTGCTGTGGTGCAGCGGGCCGCGGACCAGGCGCGCTCGGCCCTGGAGCTCGTCGAAGAGCCCGCCGAGACGGTCGCCGACGACGAGATCGGGATGGCCGTCGCCGTCCACATCACCACCGCTTCCGATCGTCGCGGTGCCGGCGTCGATGGTCACGGTGCGGGGTGCGTCGGCGACGCCGAAGATGCCGTGCAGGCGGACAGGCCCGCCGGGAAAGATACGCACCGCCGACTGCCTCAGGACCGAAGCCTCCTCCTCGATGAGGACGTCGGCGTAGGAGTCCCCGTCCACGTCCGCCACCGCCAGCGAGATCCCCAGGGTGTCGCTCGTCCCGAAGATGACCGCGCTGGCGTCCGCGGGTGTGAGGACCCCGTGGAACGGCCCGTAGAAGACGAGGTACTCGGCGTCGCGCGAGCCGAGCAGCACCAGGTCGGAGACGCCGTCGCCGTCGAGATCGCCGCCAGCGACCAGGCGGCCCAGGGTCAGTGCCCGGGACGGATCGAAGAACACCGCCTCCACCGGCCCCTCGGGAAGCGGCGGGAACGGCGGCGGCAACGTGATGGTGGCTCCGGAGAAGCGATCCGCTTGCCCGCTGACCAGGTACACGGCGCCATGGAGCTCCATGCTCGGCCAGTGCCCGATCACGAGGTCCGGACGCCCGTCGCCGGTCGCGTCGGGGATCCCTGCGATGCTCCGGAACGGCGAGGAGATGAACGAGGAGCGCGTCGGCGTCTCGAAGATCGCGGCACGCCCGACGTCGCCGGTGAGCGAGCGGAGGTCGACGTCGCCGGTGAGCCGCGCGCCGCCGAACACCAGGTAGGTCGTCTCGCCCGAGCCGATCGCGATGAGGAGATCGGCAAAGCCATCCCCGTCGACGTCGCCGGCTGCGCTGACCGTGAGGCCGGTGAATTGCAGCGCGCTCAGGTCGTCGTCCACGAAGCGTGCGGCCTCGCCGAGGTTCGGATTTCCGCCGGCGGACCCATAGACGAGGTAGACCACGCCGAACAGCGGCGCGGAGCGCGGCTCGTTCGAGGCCGAGATCGCGAGGTCGTCGTAGCCGTCGCCATCGAAGTCGCCGACGAAGGCGACGGAATCGCCGAGGTGGCTGCCCGGGCCGTTGCCATGGAAGACGACGTCGACGTCGTCGATGGTCACGCCGTCGGTGCAGCCCGCCGGTACGCAGCCAGGCGCGCAGGCTGGCACGCCGCCGAGGAACCCCTGCCTCCGGCAGCTCTCCGTGACCGCGAGCGCCACGTCGCACCGCTCCGGCCCGTTGACCATCCCGTCTCCGCACGAGCCGCTGCAGCTGCTGGTATCGAGCGTACAGCTCGCGGTGCAGTGGAGCGTCCCCTGGTAGAAGCCCTGGGTCACGCACGTCCGTCCCGCGAGCACCTCTCCGTCGCACGCCTCCTCCTGCTCGACCATGCCGTCGCCGCACACCACGGCGTGAGCATCGGGTGGGGCGTCCGGGACCTGCGCGGCGTCGATGGGCGGTGCCGCCACCGCATCGACCATCGGCGGCGAGCCGCTCGCATCGGCGCCCGCGTCGGGGGCCACGCCGGAATCGCCGCATGCGAGGACCAGGTTGGCCGCGCACCAGCAGAGCACTTGCCATCGCATGGTCATGAGCTCACCGGAACACGTAGGCGGCGCCTGCGTTGATGAGGGAGTTGTCACCGTCATTGCCGGGGACGCCGCTGTCCTCGGCGGGTCCCCCGACGGCGATGGTGTCGGGGCCGATGGCGACGCTGGCGCCGAACTCGTCTCCGGCGTCGGAGTTGGCGGACTTGACGTAGGCCTCCTGGAACCACGTCGATCCATGCCGGAAGACGTAGACCGCGCCGCTGTCCTGCTTGCTCTCGTCCTCGGGTCCCGGAGACACGGGGTTGATCCCTCGGCCTCCGCCGTCCTCGAAGCGGGCACCCACCACCACGGTGTCGAGCCAGACGGCCACGCTCTTGCCGAAGTTGTCGCCCGCGCCGGTGTTGGATGCCTTGACATACGCCTGCTGCGCCCACGCGCCGTCCGTTCGATGGAAGACATAGACGGCGCCGCTGGCGGACTTCGAGTTGTCGTCGGGGCCGGGAGCGATCCCATCGATGCCGGTCGCTGCGCTGTCCTCGCCGGAGGCGCCGACCACCAGCGTTTCGCCCGAGAGCGCGACGCTCTCGCCGAAGAAGTCGGACGCTCCGGTGTTCGACGCCTTGACGTACGCCTCCTGCGCCCAGCTCGTGCCCGATCGATGGAAGACGTAGACCGCGCCGGCCGAGGCCATCGAGTTGTCGTCCTGGCCCGGGGAGGATCCGTTCACCCCGGTCGCCGCGCTGTCCTCGTCGGCGGCGCCCACGGCGATGGTGTCGCCCGAGACCGCGACGCTGCGGCCGAACCCGTCGCGTTCCCCCGTATTGGAGGCCTTCAGATACGCTTCCTGCGTCCACGAGGTTCCGGACCGGCGAAACACGTACGCCGCGCCGCTCTCGAATCGCGAGTTGTCGTCGGGCCCCGGCGAAGCGCCGTTCACGCCGGTCGCGGCGCTGTCTTCACCAGGCGCGCCGACGACGATGGTGTCTCCGTCGATGGCGACCGAGCTCCCGAACCCGTCGAGCGCGTCGGCGTTCGACGCCGTGAGGGTCGCCTCGAGGGCCCAGCCGGCAAACCCGCGCCGGTACACGAACGCCGTCCCGCTCTCGAAGACCGCGCCACGGCCGAGGATCGCGCCGATGACGAGGGTGTCGCCGGAGATGGCCATGCTCGCGCCGAAGTCGTCATCCGCGAAGCGATCGGGGGTGAACAACGTCCGGTCGCGCACCCATCCCGAACCGTCCCT
>Ga0070689_100003435_pt1 | contig 10539 bp, 9 predicted proteins | sample KBSS23HmetaG_FD_64669 | JGI IMG/M metagenome (GOLD analysis project Ga0070689, IMG submission 64669) | Switchgrass rhizosphere microbial communities from Kellogg Biological Station, Michigan, USA - KBS S2-3H metaG | ecosystem: Host-associated > Plants > Roots > Rhizosphere ... | reverse complement strand
ACCACCGCGGCGCCAGCACGAAGAGCTTCGCGCGCATGCTGGTGGTCTGGCACAAGAACCGCATCGCCTACTACAAGAAGCACTACGGCAGCTGGGTCGTGCTGTGGCTGTGGCTGTGCATCCGGCTGCGCGTGCTCGAGGAATGGCTCGCGATCGGCCGCCGCTGCAAGGGTGACCGCGGCCGGCGCGATGCCGAGCGCGCGCACCTGCGCGCCGCGGTCGAGGAGATGCGCGCGTCGTGAAGGTCTGCCTGCTGTCGCCGAACTTCCCGCCCGAAGTCCACGCCGGCACCGAGATGGCGGTCAGCGCGCTCGCGCTGGCGCTGCGCCGGCGCGGCGTCGAGGTCGTCGTGCTGACGTCGAGCGACCTGCCGCACGACGGCGTGGACGAGATCCACGAGCGCTACGACGGCCTGCGCGTGCTGCGCGCCAAGAAGCGCACCGACGAATGGGACCAGAGCGAACTGTTGCGGCCGCGGCTGGTCGAGCTCGTCGACCGCTTCGTCGCCGCCGAGCGGCCCGACGTCGTGCACAACCACTCGCTGTCGGTGTTCGGCACCGGCCACGTCGCGCGCGCGCTGCGCCGCGGCATCCCGACCGTGATGACGATCCACGACCTGTGGGTCACCTGCGCGCGGTTCTTCCGGCTGCCACCGGCCGGCATCGTGTGTCCGCAGGACACCGACCGCACGACCTGCGCGCGCTGCGTGAACCTGACGCTCGGCCACCCCGACGTGGGCCACGTGCACGAGGTGCTGCGCGGCCGCGAGCGCGCGATCGTCGCCGAGACCGACGGCATGCGCTGGCTCTCGGCGCCGAGCCGCACGGCGGCCGACCTCGTCGAGCGCTGCATGCCGTTCGCGCGAGCCGTCGAGGTCGTGCCGCACGGCCTGCTCGGCGAGCCGGCGCGCATGGCGCGCGCGCGCGCGCCGCAGCCCGGCGAACGGCTGCGCATCGGCACGTTCGGCAACCTGGTCGAACCCAAGGGCGTGCTCGAGCTCGTGCGCGCGGTCGCCGGCATCGACTGCGAGCTGCACCTCGCCGGCGCGTTCCTCGGCGCCGAGTTCGAGGCGCGCGTGCGCGCGCTCGCGGCCGAGCTCGGCATAGCACTCACCTGCCACGGGCCGTACGACCCGCGCGCGCCGCACCCGGCCGAGCGGCTGCACCTCGCGGTGTTCGCGTCGAAGTGCCAGGAGACCTACGGGCTCGTCGTCGACGAAGCGCTCGCGCGCGGCGTGCCGGTCGTGGTGTCGGACAGCGGCGCGCTGGCCGAACGCGCGGGCACCGGCGGCGTCGTCGTGACCGCGCTTCCGTCGCTGACCGCGGTCGTGCACGATCTCGCGCGCGACCGCGACCGGCTGCAGCGGCTCGCCGCGGCCGTGCCGAAGGCGCTGCCGACGATCGACGACGCGGCGGCGCGCTACGTCGAGCTCTACCGCGCGGCCGGCGCGTCATGAAGCACCTGTTCCGACCGCTGCTACCGAAAGACCCGCTGGGCGGCCCCGTGGTCGCGCTGGCCGCACATCCCGACGACGAGGTCATCGGCGCCGGCGGCATGCTGGCGTGGCACGCCGAGCAGCGCCACGCGATCACGGTCGTGCACATGACCGACGGTGCGCAGGGCGACCCCGACCACCGCGAGCACGACATCAAGGCGGCGCGCCGTGCCGAGGGCCGCGAGGCGCTGCGGCGGCTGGGCATCGGCGAGCCCGCGCACTGGGACCTGCCCGACGGCGGCCTGCCCGAGCACCTGCAGGCGATCGAGGCGCGGCTGCGCGAACTGTTCGCGCGCGTGCAGCCGCGCACGCTCTACTCGTTCTGGTACGGCGAAGGCCACCGCGACCACCGCGCGGTCGCGCTGGCGACGATGCGCGCGGCGCCGGCGCTGCCGGCCGACTGCCGGTGCCTCTTGTTCGGCGTCAATTACTTCCCGGCCGGCGGCACGATCTTCGACACCACGCCGCAGTGGCCGCGCAAGGTGCACGCGCTGGCGGCCTACCTGAGCCAGATCGCCTACGTCGACCTGTGCGGCCTCGGCGACCACCGCGACCGCACCGCGACGATCAACATCGACGTGCCGGGCGTGACCTACGCCGAGATGTTCGCCGACCTGCTGCCCGGCCAGCTCGCCGGCGCGCACGCGCTGGCCGCCGACCTGCAGCGGCTGCTGCAGAAGGACGACGGATGACGCGGCCAGAGGCGCAACGCGACGGCGGTCCTCGCTACCCCACGATGGCCGGCATCGAAGCGAACACGGTCAGCCTCGTGATCTCGGTGTGGAACCGCAAGGACGACCTGCGCGACAACCTGCGCGCGATCGCAGCGCAGACGCGGGCGCCCGACGAGGTCATCGTCGTCGACAACTGCAGCCGCGACGGCACGCCGGAGATGGTGCGCGCCGAGTTCCCGCACGTGAAGCTGATCTGCATGCCGCACTCGCGCTACGGCGCGTGCGAGACGTTCAACATCGGCTTCGCCAGCGCCAAGGGCGACTTCGTCGGCATCCTCGACGACGACGTCGTGGTGCCGCCGACGTTCGTCGAGCACATGCTCGCGCGCTTTGCGACCGAGCCCGAGACCACGGCGATCCTGTCGCCGAAGGTCGTCGAGCCGGGCATGCCCGACTGGTACCGCGACTCGCCGGCGGTCAACCAGGAGCGGCACCTCGCGACGTTCCGTGGCTGCGGTTCGATGGCGCGGCACGCGCCGATCCGGCGCGCCGGCTACTACGACATCCGCTTCTTCATCTTCGGCAACGAACGCGACCTCACGACGCGGCTGCTGAACCTCGGCTACCGCGTCAAGCTGGTGCCGCAGATCGAGGTCTTCCACAAGGCGCCGTTCGGCATGCGCCACGGCCGCCGCAGCCTCTACTACCACGTCCGCAATTTCTGGCTCTACGCGTTCAAGTACGCGCCGTGGTCGCTGGTGCTGACGTTCCCGTTCCGCTTCGTGCTGCGGCGGCTCGGCGGCAAGAAGCAGCAGACCGGCGGCGCGGTCGCCGACGCCGTCGGCACGATCGGCCTGTTCGAGAACATCCGCGCCGTGCGCTGGGGCTTCCTGGTCTGCCTGCAGGCGTCGTTCGCGGCGCTGTGGCACCTGCCCTACTGCCTGCGGCACCGCCAGGTCTGCCGGCACGAGGACTTCGAGCTGCCGCTGCGGTAGCGGGATGGGCGCGCCGGCACGGACCGGCGCGACAATTTCAGCGAGCAATCTGCGGTCGGCAGCCATGTCGCCAGGGCATGTGCCGCGCGGATCCGGCGAGGAGTTAGCCGCTCGTTCGCCCCGAATGTGGTGGGATTCTGGAGAACGTCCGGGCAATTCGACCCGGACTGTGCGTCACTACCGAGTGTGGGCCGGTCGCTGCCGGTCCACCGTGGTTTCTCCTGTCCAAAGCAACCAGTCGCCGCCGTGCAGGGATGATCGCATCGAGCAGGGTGGTGTCGGGTTCGGCGGATGGAGACAAAGAGATGTGCAAGGGAGGGTGATCGCCTGACGGGAGGCGATCACCCGTTTGTTTTTTCCGGACCTGCACTCGCCGCGTGAGCGCCCCAGACTCGAGCGCCCCAGCACGCATGGGTCGCCCTGGCGACGCCCCGTAGGATCCCGCCCCTCGTGATCTCGGCGATCGTCGTCAACTGGAACGGCAGGACGTATCTGCCCGACTGCCTGACGGCGCTGCTGGCGCAGGATCCGCCGCCCGACGAGGTGATCGTCGTCGACAACCACAGCGACGACGGTTCGCGCGAATGGCTCGCGGCGCACCACCCCGGCGTGCGCGTGATCGACACCGGCAGCAACCTCGGACCGTGCCGCGCACGCAACGTCGGCGTCGCGGCCGCGCGCTTCGACACCTGCCTGCTGCTCGACAACGATGTCGTGCTGCACGCGGGCGCGCTGCGCGCGCTGCACAGCTGCCTCGAGCGAGAGCCGCGCGCCGCGATGGTGCAGGCGCGCTCGGTCTGCGGCGACGACCAGCAGCGCGTGCACTACGACGGCGCGGATCTGCACTTCCTCGGCGTGCTGGTGCTGCACAACTGGTTCCGCCCGCTGCCGGAGTCGCCGTGGCCGACCGGGCCGATCGGCGCCGCGATCGCACTGTGCTTCCTGGTGCGGCGCGAGGTCTACCGCGAAGTCGGCGGCTTCGACGAGAACCTGTTCATCCTCTACGAGGACAACGAGTTCTCGTACAAGCTGCGCATGCGCGGCCACACGATCCACCTCGCGCCGGGCGCGATGTGCACGCACCGCGCCGGCACCGCGGGGTTGTCGGTGCGCGGCGCGCAGGATCGCTACCCGGCGCGGCGGACGTTCCTGCACAGCCGCAACCGCTGGTACGTGCTGCTGACCTGCATGCGCTGGCGCACGCTGCTGCTGACGGCGCCAGTGCAACTGATCTATGGCGCGGTCTACGCGGCGTTCGGCCACCGCCGCGGCCACGTGCGCGAATGGTGGGCCGGCAAGTGGGCGCTCGTGTGCCTGCTGCCGACGGCGCTGCGCGCGCGGCGCGCGGCGCAGCGCGGCCGCACCGTCAACGACCGCGACCTGCTGGTCGCAGGGCCGCTGACGCTGAACCCGGGCCTCGCCGACGGCGGCGGCAAAGGTCTGCTGCGCGCGTTCCTCGACGGCCTGTTCGCGACCTGGTGGCGCTGCGTGCGGAGACTCTGTGGCTGAGGCCGGATCGGGCGCGGAACGGCGCACCGGCGCGCTGCTGCTGAACTGGCGCCAGAGCGCGCTGACGCGGCAGTGCCTCGAGGATCTGGTCGCCGCGCGGACCGCCGGCCTCCGCGTGCTGCTGCTCGACAACGGCTCGGGCGACGGTTCGGCCGACGAACTGCGCGCCGCCGCCGCGGCTGCTTCGGCCGCCGGCCTGCCGTGCGAACTGCTGGCGCTCGAGGGCAACCTCGGCTTCACCGGCGGCATGAACCGCGGCTTCGAGTGGGCGGCCGCGGCCGGCTGCGAGTTCGTGCTCGTGCTCAACAACGACCTGCGGCTGCCGCCGGGCTTCCTGCAGCCCATGCTGGACGTCCTCGTCAACGACGCGCGCGTCGCCGCGGTGATGCCGACCGTGGTGCGACCCGACGGCCGCGTCTGGGCGCAGGGCGGCAGCCTCGGCTTCTGCGCCAACGCGCTGCGCCTGTGCGGGCACGGCGGCGCGCCGGCGCCGACGACGCACGGCCCCGAGGCCGTCGACTTCGCGCCGGGCGCCTGCGTGCTGTTCCGCGCGCGCGAGCTGCAGGCCGTCGCCGGCTTCGACGACGCCTACTTCATGTACTGGGAGGACGTCGAGCTGTGCCGCCGGCTGCGCGCGCGCGGCTCGCGCATCGTCTGGCTGCCGTGGGTGCGCGTTGCGCACCTCGGCGGCGCGTCGGCCGGCGGCAGCCGCTCACCGCTGCGCAAGTACCTGATGGCCAAGAACGGCGTGCGCTACCTGCGCCGCCACGGCGGGGTCCGGCACTGGGCGGCACTGCTGCTGATCGACGTGCCGTCGCTGCCGCTGCTCGCGCTGCGCTCGCCGCGCGCGGCGTGGGCCAAGCTGTGCGGGCTCGCTGCCGGCTTCGCCGGCCGGCCGTCGACGGCCGCCGACGTGCAGCGCTGGCGGCGCTGACCAGCGGGCGGGCACGCACTCAGGTCGCGAGCTCAGCCAGCACCGCGTCGGTGTCGCCGCGGTGCCGCAGCAGCAGTTCGCGCAGCAGGTCGAGCCGCGCGCGCGGCTCGAGGGTCTGCAGCTGCTGGCGCAGCCGGCGCAGGCCCGCGACGCCGCGCGCGTCGAGCAGGCAGTCCTCGCGCCGCGTCGCCGTGCGCAGCGCGTCGAGCGGCGGTTGCACGTGCTCGCCGGCGAGCGCGCGGTCGAGCGCGATCTCGGCGTTGCCCTTGCCGGCGAACTCGGCGGCGATCGCATCGTCGATGCGGGTGCCGTCGGTCACGACGCTGGCGAGTACGGTCAGCGAGGCGCCGGCTTCGAGGCTGCGGCCGGCCGCGAACAGTTTCTTGCTGCGCTGCAGCGCCGGCACCTCGAGGCCCGGCGCGAGCACGCGTCCCGTCGGCGGCAGGTCCTGCTGGCAGGCGCGCACGAGGGCCGTCAGCGAGTCGAAGGCGAGCAGCACGTGCTGGCCGTACTCGACGAGCCGCATGCTTTGCGCCAGTGCGAGGTCGGCGACGGCCACGTGGCGCTGCGGCGTCTCGTCGAACGTCGTCGCGACGACCGTGCAGCGGCCCGCGGCGAACGGATGGCGCCGCGCCTCGGTGACGTCCTCGGGCCGCTCGGCGAGCAGGCACACGATTGCGTGCAGGTCCGGCGCGCCGCGCAGCGCGGCGGCGACGAGACGCACGAGCAGGCCCAGGCGGCCCGAACCCGGCGGTGCCTGCAGCAGCACGCGCTGGCCCAGGCCCAAAGGCGACAGCAGCGCGACCGCCTGCACTGCGAACGCGTCGTCATTGCCGTCGCCGATGGGGCCGTCGCCGATGGAGCCGTCGCCGATGGGGCCGGCATCGAGCCGCAGCCGCGTGCGCGGCAGCACCGCAGTCGCCTGGTCGAACGGCACGCGCTGCGCCAGTTCGTCGACGGGGCGGCCGTTCACGAGTTCGACGCGCACGAGCGTCAGGTACAGTTCGCCGCGGCGCGCCGGCCGGATCGGGCCTTCGACGTGCAGGCCCGACTTCAGGTTCAGGTGGTGGATCTGGCCGGGGCTCAGGTAGACGTCGTCGGGGCCGGGCGCGAAGTCGTTCGCGACCGCGCGCAGGAAACCGAAACCGTCGGGCATCACCTCGAGTACGCCGCCGGCCCAGCCCAGCCCGTGCTGCGCGCAGCGGTGCTGCAGCAGCAGGAAGTGCAGCTCCTGCCGGCCGAGGCCGGGGCGCACCGCGATGCCGCTGCTGGCCGCGCAGGCGCGCAGCTCGGGCAGCGCCATCGCCTGCAGCGCCGCGGCGTCGGCGCCGGCCGCGCGCGCAGCCGCGTAGAGCCGTTCGCGTTCCGCGGCCCCCAGGTGGCCGAGCTCGCGGACGACGTCTTCGCGCTGTGGGTCGTCGCGCTGCGGATCGTCGCGGTGGTCGATCGTCATGCCGGCAGCCAGCGGTCGAGCAGATCGTCGACCTGACGGTGCGTCGCGTCCAGCGGCCCGTCGTTGTCGACGACGAACTGCGCGCGCGCGCGCTTCTGCGCGAGCGGGTGCTGCGCGGCCTCGCGGCGCGCCAGTTCGGCGGCGCTCCAGCCGCGCGCAGCGGCGCGCGCGGCGCGCACGGCGTCGCTGGCGGCGACGAACACGACGTGGTCGCAGCGCTCGATCAGGCCGCCTTCGAGCAGCAGCGGCGCGTCGAGCAGCACCGAGTCGCCGCACGCGCGCGCGGCGGCCAGCGCGGCGAGAATGCGTTCGCGGATGCGCGGATGCGTGATCGCTTCGAGCCGCTTGCGCGCCGCCGGATCCGCGAACACCACGGCCGCAACCGCGGCCCGGTCGAGGCGGCCATCCGGCGCCACGCCGGCGCCCAGCGCCGCCGCCACCTGCCGGACGACCCCCGGGTCGTCGGTCACCGAACGTGCGATCGCATCGGCGTCGACGACCTGCAGCCCGCGCGCGGCGAACGCCGCCGCGACCGCGGACTTGCCGGCCGCGATGCCACCCAGCAGGCCGATGACAACGGGCGGATCGGGCCGGAACGCGCGGCGGGCGGCGGGGGGGCGCTCGGGGCCGGAGGGCACCGCGGCATCCTCGCCGGCGCGACCCGCCGGCGCCACGCGGCGCCGTCATGCTGGACCCCACTGCTTGACCCCTCTGCTTGACCGGGGCTTTCCCATCTACCTAGAATCCGCCGCGCCTCGCGAACCGGTTCCGGCGCGCTGCCTCGCAGAAGCAATGCAACAGCGGCTGGTTCCGGCAGCGACGACGTGCCCTCCGTTCGTCGCGACCCGTTCGCTCGGGCTAGACTTTCCCACGATTCGTTCCTCCCCCTCTCGCCTCCCCCCAGATCGCACCTGATCCCCACGGCCTCACGGCCCTGGGCGACCCAGAACAGACCCACTGGAGCTCGCAATGCACACCCGTCAGAGCGGTGCCGCTCACGTCCCCATGATCTACTTCCTGCTGCTCCTGGCGTTGTTCCTGGGCGCAGTGGGCTTCGGCTACGTGCAGGCGGACAACGCCGGCAAGCTGCGCACCGAACTGGCGGCGCAGCGCGACGACGGCAAGGCGAAGGCCAACAAGCTGCTGCTGATGGAGCACTACATCGCGGACATCGGTGAAGTCGTCGCGATGCCCGGCAAGTACTCGGGCAAGGCCGGCGTCGACTACGGGACCGCGAACCTCGACGGCATCACGGGCGTGATGAGTCCCACCGACCTGAAGTCGCGCTTCACGTCGCTCGGCGCGTCCGTCGAAGTCGGCGCGTCGCGCGGCCTCGAAGACCTGGCCGGCCAGATCACCGCCAAGCACAACAGCCTGAAGAAGCGCATCACCGAGATCGAGACCGAGCGCGACATGGTGCTGACGCAGAAGAACGAGGCCGACGTCAAGATCGCCGAGGCGTCGACCCAGCACGCGAAGGATGCCGCCTCCTGGAAGACGCAGATGGACCAGGCGCGCGCCGACTACGCGAGCGGCACGGCCGGTCTCAACTCCCAGATCACCGCGCTGCAGGCGAACGTAAGCAGCGTCGGCACCCAGCTGAACGAAGAGAAGGAGCGCGCTGCTGCCGAGCGCAAGGTGCTCAAGAACGACGTCGCCAAGCTGCAGATGCACAACACGGCGCTGGTCGACAAGGACCGCAAGCGCCAGCCGCCGAGCGTCGCCGACGGCAGCGTCATCGCCGCCAAGGCCGGCGTCCCGACCGCGTTCATCGACCTCGGCCGCAAGGACATGCTGGTGCGCGGCACGATCTTCCAGGTCAAGGGCAAGAACGAGCAGGGCGTGAAGGGCTACGCCCGCGTCACTCGCGTCGAGCAGGACCGCTCCGAGGTCGCGCTCTACGACGTCGTCAACCCGGTCGCCGATCCGATCCGCGGCGGCGACCAGCTCTACAACGACCTCTACAGCCCCGGCGACAAGCGCCACATCTTCCTGCTCGGCCGCTTCGACTACCCGAACCACAAGCCGCAGCTCGAGCAGCTGCTGAAGGACCTCGGCAACGAGGTCGTCGGCAAGATGGGCCCCGGCGTCGACACCGTGATCCTCGGCGACGACGCGATCAACGAGGCCGGCGACGGCTTCGCGAGCCTGATGGAGTCGCCCGACTTCAAGAACGCCAACTTCCTCGGCGTCGAGTTCGTGCCGCTGCGCAAGCTGCGCGACGTGATCCGGCCGCAGTGAGCTGATCGGCGATTTCACGCAGGCCGCGGGCCGCGAATGCAATGCGCAGTCGCGGCCCGCGCCGCGTACGTGGCGCGCCGCCGCTGCGTCGCAGCGCGCCGCGTGATTCCCGTGGCGCTGGCACCTACAGTACGGGGCCGTGGTGTCGCTCGACGATCCCCGCGCGCGGCAGGCGTACGCCGAGCCCGAGGCGCTGCCGCGCATGTCGTTCGGCGACCACCTCGACGAACTGCGGCGCCGCCTGATCCGCGCCGTGCTCGCGCTGCTGGTCGCCGTCGTCGCGATCATGCCGTTCAAGAGCGAGGTCACCGGCATCATCATCGAGCCGTACCGGATCCTGTGGCGGCAGGCCTACGTCGCGCACGAGGCCTGGCTCGCGGAGGGCCTCGCGAACGGCAAGCTGCAGGGGGACTACTGGCCGCAGTGCCTCGCGAACTGCCGCAGGTTCCACGACGACATCCTGGCCGGCACCTTCGAGAGCAAGATGCCGGCGTTCAAACTGCCGGATCTCACGGGCTTCTCGGTGCCGTACACGCTGGTCGCCGTCGGCGGCCTCGACGACTTCTGGACCTACATGATGGCGTCGTTCGTGTTCGCCGCCGTGCTCGCGGGTCCGATCGTCATCTGGCAGGGCTGGGCGTTCATCGCGGCCGGCCTCTACCAGCGCGAACGGCGCGTGTTCTACCGCTTCTTCCCGTTCGCGATGGTGCTGCTGACCAGCGGCGTGCTGTTCGGCTACTTCCTCGCGGTGCCGTACGGGCTCGGCTGGCTGATCCGGCTGATGCAGACCGACCAGGTCTCGGCGCTGCTGTCGGTCAGCCAGTACTTCACGCTGATGTTCACGCTGACCGCGGCGATGGGGGTCATCTTCCAGCTGCCGATGGTGATGGTCGCGCTGCAGCGCATCGGCCTCGTGCGCCACCGCACCTACACGCAGCACTGGCGCATCATCGTGCTGCTGATCTTCGTGCTGTCCGCGGTGCTCACGCCGCCGGACCCGTTCAGCATGATGCTGATGGCGACCCCGACGCTGTGCCTCTACGTACTCGGCCTGGTGTTGACGTCGCTCGGTCGCAAGCACGAACGGCCCGAGCTCGAGGCGGTGCCGCCGAGCGCGCCGCCATCGCAGGCATGACGATCACGGCGGAGATCCTGTCGATCGGCGACGAGCTCGTGCACGGCGCACTGCTCGACACCAACGCGCGCTGGCTCGCGCGCGTGCTCGAGGAGCACGGTGC
>Ga0070689_100003433_pt1 | contig 10546 bp, 8 predicted proteins | sample KBSS23HmetaG_FD_64669 | JGI IMG/M metagenome (GOLD analysis project Ga0070689, IMG submission 64669) | Switchgrass rhizosphere microbial communities from Kellogg Biological Station, Michigan, USA - KBS S2-3H metaG | ecosystem: Host-associated > Plants > Roots > Rhizosphere ... | reverse complement strand
CCAAGTATTGTTGGGGATCTTCGCGGAACGTCCCGTTATCAGTGCGAAATTTCAACAAGCTGGTGAGCGTGCCGATGCCCGGCGCAACCACGTGAGCGGGAACCCCGTACATTTCTTGATATGGCTTATTGCAAACCAGAATCCGCTCGTCCGCATCGAATATCAAAAGCCCGATGGAAAGCGTGTCGAGTGCGCCGGCCAGTCTCTGACCTTGTAGGTTATGTCCACCACCAAGACCTCCCATGACACTAACGAAAGCCATCGCACCCGCGATGGTCACGGCCAAACCGGTCTTGGACAATGAGAAACTGGCCGCCGTTGTTCGCATGGGATCGGCGACAATTTCGACAGAGCCCATTGCGGCAAGATGCTGCGCTACGATCGCAACTGTGAATAAGGCCACTGCACCGGCAGTCTCACGCCGACCAGCGCGCCCAGCGGCAACATAGAGCGCGGCCATGCCAAAAAGAACGCCGAAAACGATGGACGCTATCGTAAGCCCCGAAGCAGAGACGAAGTGCCCCGGAATCTGCAGCGCCCGCATAGCAATAGGGTGCGTTCCAGCAATACCGAGGCCAACCACAGCGCCCGCCGCCAGAATCCAGGACGGAAAGTATACGGCTACGGTCAGTCCCGCGCCGGCAATCACCGTCGCTATAAAAAGAGAGAACAAAGCCAAAGTGGCATCGTAGTCAGCCACCAAGCTCGGTTGATAGGCGAGCATGCCCGCGAAGTACGCCGACCAAACGCCACATCCCAAGGCGACCGCAGCGACCACGACGGCGAGAACTTTGGCTTGTCCGCCCTTCTGCTGTGCCCGATGAATCAAGCGGGTGGCGCTCAAGCCCGCTAGCGACGCAAGCACCGCGGCGACGAGCAGCAGCCTCCAATCGTATTGATCCGTAAACCAAAAGCTCATCGCAGCCCCCGAGCTTCGAAAGGTAGGGTGTTGTGGTTAAGGAACGGTACCTGCGGTTGCACCAAAGTTTGAAAAACGACCGAGGATGCTTGCCGTTTTTTGCGCCGCACTCCGTGAAAACAGCAGAGCGGCTTGAATTAGCAATTCATAAAGTCTGACGGCATCACGACCGCAAATATGCGTCAAATTTACGGAGAATTGATCGCTGTCATGCATGACTCCACCAACAAAAGAATTCGGGGGACGGGTCATGCACGGCAAAATGGCGGCGCGCGCCAAACGACGCGCGGCGGTCGAAACCAGTCTCGATGCTTCTGCTGAAGCGGGGCTGCAGAACGTTATCGAGCAACTGAAGTCACAGCTTCGTATCGCCGTTGTCTTCGGCGGCAACAAAGTTAGCCCGGATAGTGTCGTCTATCGGTCGCAGAACACCCGCTCCTGGAAAAGCTACGAGACTGTGGCGGAGGATATCGCGGCTTCATTGAGGCGTTCTGGCTTTCGCCATGTAGACGTCGTGCCGGAGGACATGCAGCTCAGCGACCGGTTGCGCCGCCATGGTACTCATATGGCTTGGCTTAACACTGGAGGCGTACAGGGGCGCAATTCCGCAGCTCATGCGCCCTCCACGCTTGAGATGCTCGGCCTGCCTTACGTCGGCCACGACCCTCTCAGCGCTACTACGCTCGACAACAAGCACGCCTTCAAACGCGAAGCGGTCTGTGCAGGGCTTCCGACCGCACCGTTCTCGACGTGGGATATGACACGCGGCCCGTTTCAGCCACAGCTAAACAGCCGCTTTCAACTGGCATTTGACGGCTATCCCGGCCCCTTCATCGTGAAGCCCGTTTCCGGCCGCGCATCGCTCCATGTTCACGTTGTTTCCTGCCTTCAAGACCTACCGGAGACGGTCGCGGACGTGCACCGGCAAACCGGAAATCTCGTGCTGATTGAGAAATATCTGCCAGGCCGCGAATTCTGCATCGCCGTCGCCGGCCGCATCACCGCACGAGATGGCGTTTTCACACGAGGCAGTGAGCCGTTCGCGTTTGGAGCTCTCGAACGCGTGTTCGACAACGACGAGATGATCTTCACGTCGATGGATTCGCGCCCTATTACCACCAGCCGTTTCAAGAATGTGGACCCACATGAAAGCGAGCTATGGCTGGACATTCACAAGCTCGCGCGCGAAGTATTTCTGGAATTCAATCTCGGTACGCTTATTCGTATCGACTTGAGGGCCGACGCAAACGGCAAACTGCACATTCTCGAAGCTAATCCAAAGCCAGATTTGAAATACCCGACCCTGGGTGTGACGAGTTTGGTGTCGGCCGGGCTGTTGCAAACAGCACTTGGATACGACGACCTCCTGCTGTCGCTTTTGGGGGACCGCCTGGATTTCCTGCTTCGCCATTGTCGCGACACCGTCTGTCACATCACCGATCTACTCGATGACGGAACGATGGAGCGGCTGGATAACGAGCAGCATTCGCGAGCCGTTGAAGACAACACCGACCTGGCGGTGCGCGCGCTCTACGAAGCGGCGCAACGCATGCGGATCGGTAGCGCCAAGTGACGCAGCCGCCCGGCAAGACAACGAAACCTTTGTATGGTCTGACCAGGGCAGCCAGATGAAATTCAAATTGAGCGATCCGCTTCGCCGGGGATTTCGGATAGCTCTGCGCGCATTTCTGTTGTCTGCGGCGGTGGGCTCGGCGCAGGCGCAATCTCACGATTGTGACAATCTTTATGGCGCAATCAGAGGCGCAGCGATGTACTGCGGATTTTTCTGTGATCAGAGCCGGCTACAGCCCTTGCAAGCCGCCTATGAAGCGCAGTGCATCGTGTCGGTCATCCCCGCTTCAGCTTTAGGCTTCGATTCAAGCCCGGGACCATCGGCTTCATTGACAACTCCCACCGGGCCGCGGCCCCAACCGGCGGCGTTCCTTCAGCCCTCCCGTAGCAACAGCCAACAGCTCCTCAAGACTTTACACACCATCAGTCCGCAACAATTCGCGTCCAACTCTCAGAGGATGCTGTTGGCTGAAGCGTTGTTGGGCTACTGCAAGGCCGCTTTGGCTCGCGTTGCGTACAACGGCCCGCGCGTTGGCTTAACCGAAGAATCGGGCGACCGCTCGGAAGCCACAATCGAGTTTGCGCACTGGCGACTAAGCAAAATATTTGGCGACTGCACGGAAGCCGCGCATGGGATCCTCGCTGCGAAAGAGGTCCGGCAAGAAGCCGACGCTTGGATCAAGATTGCCCAGTTTCTGGAAAGGGACGAAGCAGTTCGTGAACTCTGCATTAATGCCGAAATGCTCAAATCCAGGCGCAGTAGAGCTGAGAAAGATGACGTTTTTGCCACCGACAATTGGCGCACGATGCGAACGGCCATTCTCAATGCCGCGGGGACGCTGCGTAGAGATCCTTGAGTCAAGAAGGATGGTTCGTCGGCACCTTGGCGTCAGTTGATGACTCACGGCTTGCCCATGTCTCGGGAAGGAACCCTCAACATGACAACGACTTCCGGTCAGCAGAACCACACAGGGCGTCACAATGAGATCCCCGCAGCTGTTCAGGATGACCTGACCCGGCTTTCTTCCGAGCAAATTAGCGCTCTGTGCGAGTTACCTAATGTCGTCGTATATCAGCGCTTGGTCATGCCTGATGGCAAAATCCGGTACACTTATATCAGCGAAGGCGCCTACGATCTGTTCGGCGTTTCCGCGGAAGAAATCCTGTCCAATCCCAATGCGCTGTTTAGCTGCCACAGCGCCGACTACAGCGCATTGTTTAAAGAACGGCTCCTCGCGGCCTCGAAGTCACTCACAATATGGGACGTAGAAGCCTCGATCATATCTCGCGACGGCCGCAAGAAGTATACGCACGCAATTGCTCGCCCCAAACGCAATTCCGACGGATCGGTGTTGTGGACGGGTATTATCTTGGATGAAACCCGCATTCGCGAAGCAGTCATCGAGAGTATCGCTCAGGGACTTCTATTATTTGATGCGGATGATCAGTTAATCCTGCGAAACAGCCACGTGTTGGATCTTTTTCCGTCCCTGCACAACGTTGCCGTGCCGGGAGCCAAATACGAAGATGTTCTCCGCGCCATCCAACGCTCACATTTGTCTGAGGGCATCAGGCATACATCGAACTTCGACTCGCAAATGGAATGCCATCGGCGGCCGAATGCCATGTTCGAGTATCAACTAGAAGATGGCCGGTCGGTATTGGCCAACGAAAATCGCACAAGCGACGGCGGAACGGTTGTCGTCTACACCGATGTCAGTGAGTTAAAACGCCGCGAGAAGGCCGAGGAGTCCAATCGCGTCAAGTCAAACTTCCTCGCGGTCATGAGCCACGAGATTCGCACACCTATGAATGCGGTTATCGGCCTTTCAGCGTCTTTGCTCGATACCAAGCTCGACAGCGAGCAGCGTCATGTCGTGAATACGATTTACGAAGCCAGCAACAGCTTGCTGCACCTGCTCAACGATATTCTCGATATTTCGAAGTTTGAGGCCGGAAAGGTCCAATTCGAGACGATCCCCTTTGCGCCGGCAGCCGTGATCAACGAGACGATCAGCATTCTTCAGACCAAAGCCATCGAGAAGGGGTTGCTTTGCACCTCGTCGATCGACCCGGCATTGCCGGACACACTGCTCGGCGACCCGATCCGGATCCGTCAGGTGCTGCTCAATCTCGTCAGCAACGCGATCAAATTCACGGAGGTGGGGCTGGTGGAGATCACGGTGCGCTGTTTATCGCGTACTGACGGCATGGCCACGATCGAATGCTCAGTCCGTGATACTGGCGTTGGTATTGCGCCAGAACATCTGGATCATTTGTTCAAGAACTTTGCTCAAGGAGACGAATCGATCAACCGCAAGTTCGGCGGTACAGGTCTCGGACTGGCCATCAGCCAAAAAATCATCGAACAGATGGGCGGCAAGATCAAGGTAAAGTCGACGCCCGGCAACGGCGCGACGTTCTCGTTCGATCTCACATTGCCTCTTTCGGATATAGCGCTGGTCAAGCTTACTGAAGGCTCTGAATCAATTGACCGGACCACCCGCACGCTCGCAGGCTTGGCCGAGCCCTTGCAGATATTGCTGGCCGAGGACAATGGAACCAACCAGCTCGTCTTCAGCAAGATGGTGCAGGGTATCGGTGTGCAGGTCACCATCGCCTACAATGGGCGCGAAGCGGTGGAGCATGCGTCCAGTGGCACATTCGACGCCATTTTTATGGACATGCGAATGCCGGAAATGGATGGCCTCGAAGCAACGCGCAAAATCCGTGCGCTCGGAGGTCACTTGGCCGATATTCCGATCATCGCACTGACGGCGAACGCGTTTGCCGACGATATCAAAGCGTGCCGCGATGCTGGGATGAATGACTTCATCGCCAAACCGCTGCGCAAGAAAATCCTGATCGAGAAGTTGGCAAATGTGGTCTCCGGCTCGCCACGACGGCGCAAACCGGCGAAGACAACGGCGCATCACGATCTTCCGATGGTGGCCCCAGCGGCGGTTGCCATGACCGACATGGCGCCGGTTCTCGACCGCGCCGTGTTTGATGCATTGGTTGAGGAAATCGATATCGACGGCGTGCGGGCTACGCTGGACGGGTTCCTGGTTGAGACCGTGCAACAGCTCGCGCGCCTACGAGCACATTCCTGCGACAACGACCGAATGGGGATCAAAGAAGAAGCGCATAAGCTCAAGGGCGCGTCGGGAACGTTTGGGCTTCTTCAGGTCTCGGAACTAGCGCGGACGCTCGAACATTCAGCGTTTCAGATTACGCCGAGTAACTATCGAGATCTGCTCGAACGGATCGAAGCTTGCTTCGGTATGGCGCGCAACGAACTCGAAGCTGCGATGACCGAGAGCGTCGCATAACGCTCTCGCGTACCATTGAGAATTGGCGCCCCTGCCCGATCAGCCGGGGTCGCCAGTACTTAGCCTAGTTCATCGGTCGCGTCGGCTCAGCGCCGAACGTAAGGCCTGCATTCGCCATCCTGCAGCGTGTAGTTGCCGCCAAACCGGGCGCAGGGGTTGGGCCCGTCGCGACGATCTCGGTCACGACCCTCGTCCGGCCGTTCACCCCGGCGCTCATCAGGTGGTCCGCCACGCCGCACATCAGGCGGTTCGCCACGCCGCATATCAGGTGGTCCGCTACGCCGCACATCAGGCGGTTCGCCACGCCGTACATCAGGTGGTACGCCTCGCCGTACATCAGGCCGCTCGCCACGTCGATCATCCCGACGCTCGTTCTCATCATAGTCCCGGCGTTCTTCGAAGTTGCGACGGGGCGCGTAGTTCGGTCGCGTCGGCGGCCCATAGTTCGGCTGCCCGAAGTTGGGCTGTACGATGGGTCCGCAAACGATGGCGCCATTCGGCGCGGAAACGCAGGCCTCTTGCGCCCTCGAAACACCGGTCCAGCAGCTACAGCCAGCGAGCAAACTCGCGGCGACGACGGCATAACGCATGTTGAGGCTCCTTTGCGACACCATGAGCCAGCAAGCGCCGCAAGGTCAACCGGTAGCCTCGTAGCCGGTACGCGCCGGGCGCACGCCTTGAAATTTCCAAACTAAAGGGTTCATCAGAGACGGCGCAGTCATGGTAAGCCCGAAGATCGGAGATGCTGCATGGCGAAACCGAAAAGGACCGAAGCCGAATTGATCGCACTGCTGAACGCGGCGTTGCGGCGCACCGATGTTTGCGACAGCGTGACCGTCGCCGCCATCCACCAAGTCGAGGACCAGACCGCGAACTGGGATGCCGATGCGCTACGCGGGTCAGGCGTGCCCGTGCGGCCCGATTGCAAGCGCGTCTTTATCGCTGCGAAATTCGATTTGCGACAGAAGTACGATTTGCTGGTGTATGATTGAGCAAATGCGGCCACGCGGCCGCCGAGTGGATGCCACCGACGCCAACCTCAAAACAGCGCCTCGTCGGGACCGTAGTACCCGGGGAGCTTCATCAGAATTGAAGGCTGGTTTTGCTCCCAAAGTTTCGGCACGGACGCACAGTTCCGGCCCGACGCCGAGATGGCCGCTGCCGCAGTCGTTGCGCCGAACAGCGCGACCGTGAGCGCGATGGCCAATCTGCCGCCACGCTTTTTGGGCTCTTCCAGCACGGCACCGTGCTCTGGCCTGTGGTCCTCCGGGACGTAGCCGCTGCCGAATGGCGTGACAATTTGGGTGCTGTGAATTGTCTTGCTCATTGAGGCCTCCGCAGTCAGCGTTCCCACTTTCTGCTGCTGCGCGGAAATCTAAAGTGCGCGAAGTCACAGTCCGAACGGGCGTGACACCTATATCGCACCAAAGACCGACATCATGACCGACGCCAGACTGGCGGGTTGCTCGGCGTCCGCTGCACCTGCGGCCATCCTGCGGTGGGTCGAACTTCGACGGGTCGCCGCGGGCCTGCATCCCGCTGGCCCCGAACTCAACAAAGCCTAGAGATCGGCTGATGGGAGCTTCGTGCATCGCCAGCGCAAGCGGCTCGCCAATCTCTCAAAGGTAGACGCAGAGAAACAGCACATTGGTCAGGCTGGCGGCCAATAGGCCCCAGAACAGCGTGCTTTCCCACATGACACACCCCTCGGCGTGAGCATCGTTCCAGCGCATGCCGCGGGTGTGCCCGAGTCGCGAGGCGGGAGTCCCAAACTTTGTTTTTGCGAATCCGGCGGAAGGCTTCACCTTCCGTTAACCATTGTGGCAGCGCCCCGATTCTCAGGGTCTGCCACCTAGGGATAGCCCGGGAACGTGCCGTGCGAGCCAAAACCCCAGTAATTGCGCAGCGTATCCTTCGGCCAGGTCTTCGGCACCTGGGGCCGGTCCTGATGCCAAGGCCGCGGATCGAAATAGCCCAGCGCCTCGTCCTTGATCTGGTCCATCTCGCAGAACAGCTCGACGCGAACATTGTCGGCGTTGCGGTGATAGGCCGCCACGTTGTGGCCGATGATGTGGCGGCCCGGTCCCCAGACGAGCTGGATCTTGTTCTTGCCGAGGAAATCGCAGGCCCGGTGGATCTCCGGCCAATCCTTCACCTCGAAGGCAATGTGGTGAAGCTGGGGGTTGGGATCGACCACGAAATTGACGCTGTGGTGATCGACGCCGCAGCGGAGAAACGCAAAGGTGTCGTCGCGCCAATCCGACACCCGGAAGCCCAGCACATCGGTGTAGAACTTCACAACTTTCTGCACGTCGGCAACGCGATGCGCGATGTGGCCGAGCTTGAGCGGCGTGATCGTCGCCTGCTTGCCGTCATCCTTTGCGAACACGTAATCCGAATAAAGCTCGATCACCGTTCCCTTGATATCGGTGAAGGTCAACGCCCGCGCGGCACCCGGCGAAATGCCGTTCCTCTTCTCGCTCTTGATGCCGTGTTCGGACAGCTCGCGCGCGTAGGCGGCAAAGTCGGCATCTGCCGCGACCTGGAACGACAGCCGCGTCAACTCGGGCTTATCGCCCCGTTCCAGCCCGATCGCCTCGAGCCCGGTGCGCGTTGCGAGGAAGGCGCGGTTCTTGTCGCGCTCGGTGACGATCAGGCCGAGCACGTCGGAATAATACGCCACCTGCCGCTCAAGATCGGGCGTGGTGAAGGTCGCGTGTCCGACGCGCAAAACGTCAATCATGTCTGATGCGCCCGCACTTTGATGCTCAACTCGCCGAGCTGCGGCAGCGATCTCATTGTCACCGTGTCGCCGGGCTTGACCGGGCCGACGCCCTCCGGCGTGCCGGTGTAATAGAGGTCGCCCGGATAGAGCGTGTAGAATTTCGAGGCGAACTCGATCAGCTTCGGAATGTCGAAAATCAGGAAGCTGGTGTTGCTGTCCTGCCGCTTCTCCTCGTTGACGTGCAGTGTGAACGGCACGTCCGCGGGCTTCGGCAGTTCATCCGCGGTGATCATCCACGGCCCCAGCACGGTGTAGCCGTCGATCGATTTCCGAAAGCTTCGGTCCTCCTGGCCGCGCGCGGTCATGTCGAGGCCAAGCGAATAGCCGGCGATATAGTCCCACGCTTTTTCCTTCGGGATATCACTGCCCTGCCTGCCGATGATGACGACGAGCTCGGCCTCATGATCGTTGCGGCGATCCGGAAAGCGCATCGGAATGCCCTCGGACGGTCCGACCAGCGAGGTGTTGGACTTGAGGAATATGCCGGCCTTCTCGATGTCCGGCGAGAACCGCGCCAGGCCCGGAATGGTGTCGCGGAACTTCTGCATCTCCTCGACGTGCTTGGCGTAGTTGGTCGGCGCCGCCAGTATCTTCGGCGGCTTGGCCACCGGCGGCAAAAGCTTCACCTGCGCGATCGGCTTACCGGGCGCGGCCTTCGCCATCTGTTCGAGCTTGTCCCGCCACTTCGGCAGCGCCGCCACCACCGGATCGACCTTCGCCGTGTAGGGCGTCGAATTCCTGATCTCGGTCTGCGCCTGGGTGACGTCGTGGACCTGGTCCCCGATCACCACGCCGAGCCGGTCGTCGTCGTATCGACAGAGCTTCATTTTTTACTCCCCAACGGGCGCCGTGGCGCGTGACGTAATTTCCAGCGCGGACATAGCCGATCTTGGCCGGTCTTGGAATGCCCCGCTAGAGCACAAAGTCCTTGTTGTTCTCGATGCCGAACAGGAACGCGCCATAGCTCTTGCCGGCCTGCTCGAACTGATTGGAGATATGCTGGCGGCCGACGGTGATGTCGTTGAGAATCCGCCCGAACGGCAGGTCGGCGGCGATGCCGGCGGTGCCGGCGGCCTTGAACAGCCGCGACGCCAGGAGGCTGCAGCGCTCCGCCACCACGGCATTGTGGAATTTATATTCGACGCGCTGCTTCAGCGGCGGCATCTCGCCGCGCGCGGCATAGCCCTCCAGCACCTTGAAGTTGCGGTGCAGGATCGTCTTCATCTCGTCGATTGCAACGGCGGTCTCCGCACAGAGCAACTGGATCACGGCCTCTTCCGACGCCGCCACGCCGGAATTTCGTTGGATGCGCTTCTTGCCGTAGTCGAGATACGCGTCGAGCATGCCTTGCAGCGCGCCGATCGCACCGGTGGAGACGCCGCGGAAGAACACCTGCCCGAACGGCAAACGATAGAGCGGCGACGTATTGAGCGCCAACCCGGGCGCGACGCCGCGGAAATTGTCGGAGTATTTTTGCGTGCGGTACTCCGGCACGAATGCATCCTCGATGACGATGTCGTGGCTGCCGGTGCCCTTCAGTCCCGGCACGTACCAGGTGTCGACGATTTTGTAGTCGCTCATCGGAATGACGAAGAGGCGCCGGTCGTCCGGGCTGCCCTCTACGATGCCGCCGAGAAATGCCCATTCGCAGTGCTCGCAGCCGCTGGCGTATTTCCAGCGGCCGCTGATGCGAAAACCGCCGTCGACCGGCTTCGCCATGCCGGTCGGCATCAGCGACGAGCAAATCAGCGTCGAAGCGTCCTTGCCCCAGATGTCCTTCGCGGCCCGGTCGTCGAGCAGCGCGACGAACCAGGGGTGCACACCGACTACGCCGTAGACCCAGGCGACCGACATGTCGCCCTCGCCCAGCGCCATCTGCGTTTCGAAATAGGTCAGGATGTCGAGTTCGTAGCCGCCCCAGCGCTTGGGCTGCAGCAC
>Ga0070689_100003432_pt1 | contig 10546 bp, 8 predicted proteins | sample KBSS23HmetaG_FD_64669 | JGI IMG/M metagenome (GOLD analysis project Ga0070689, IMG submission 64669) | Switchgrass rhizosphere microbial communities from Kellogg Biological Station, Michigan, USA - KBS S2-3H metaG | ecosystem: Host-associated > Plants > Roots > Rhizosphere ... | reverse complement strand
CCCTCTCCGGCTACGCCGTCTTCCGCGGGGCCACCTTCCTGAAGGACCGCGAGGGTGAGGCCATCGCCTCGCCCCTGATCACGGTGGTGGACGACGGGCGCCGGCCGCGGGGCCTGGGCTCGCGCCCCTTCGACGGCGAGGGCCTGCCCACCCGCCGCAACGCGCCGGTGGAGAAGGGCGTGCTGCGCCACTTCCTCTGCGACTCCTACTCGGCGCGCAAGATCGGCGCCAAGCCGCGCGGCTGCGCGCGCCGCGGCGTGGGCGGAGGCCCGGGCGTGGGCGCCTCCAACCTCTACCTGGAGGCGGGCACGGCCAAGCCGGAGGAGATCCTGGCCGAGGTGGACAGCGGCCTCTACGTCACCGACCTCATCGGCTTCGGCGTCGACCTCGTCTCCGGCGACTACTCCCAGGGGGCGGTCGGCCACTGGATCGAGAAGGGACGTCTCGTCCATCCCGTGCACGAGGTGACGATCGCGGGCAACCTCCAGCAGATGCTGCTCGACGTGGACGCGATGGGCAGCGATCTCGTGTGGCGCTCCTCGTCCGCGGCGCCGACCTTGCGCATCCGGCGGATGACGCTCAGCGGCAGCTGACGCGGCACGGTTCCTGCTCCATTGCCCTACGCGCCACGTGCCAATCGGACGGGGAGTCCAGGGCCCGGGTGGCGGATCTCGATGGGATCGATGGGTTTGGGGGCACGACGGGGAGACCGGCGGAGGAGCGGGGAACGGAGAGGGCTGTCCTCCGCGATGCCACTCGATGTCTCCGTAGAGGACGGCGCGCGATGAGGGGGACTCTGCGGCGAGCGTTCGCGAGCGTCCTCCTCATGGCCGTGATGGCCGTGGTGGCCACGGCCGTGCGCGGGGACGATCCCCTGGCCACCGCCGACCTCGTGCGCTTCCTGCGCGCGGGCATCAGCGAGCGCATCATCCTGGCCGAGCTGCGCGACCGCGGCTTCGGCGAGCCGCTCGACTCCGCGCGCGAAACGCAGCTGCGGGAAGTCGGCGCCAGCGAGACCTTGATCGTCGCGGTGCGCCGCGCCGCGCCGGCGTCCGCGCCGGCGTCCCCTGCGGTGCCCGGCCCTAAAGGGACCACCGGCGCGTCCGCGCCGCCCGACGTCGGCCGCTTCCCCACCGCCACCAGCCGCGTGCACGGGCCCACCTTCAGCACCAGCACGCGCACGGTACGCGTGCCCATCTCCGTGTTCGACAAGGCCGGGCATCCGGTCATGGGACTGCGGGGCGAGGACTTCCAGATCCAGGAGGACGGCAAGAAGCAGGAGGTCACCTACTTCAGCGGCGAACGGCGGCCGCTCCGCATCGCGCTCGCCCTCGACGTCAGCGCGAGCATGCAGAACAAGATCCGCGAGGTGGAGGCCGCCCTGCGCCACTTCATCGACCTCCTCGAGCCGGAGGACGAGATCCTCGTCCTCACCTTCAACGACAACGTGGACGTCGTCCAGGACTTCACGTCCGACCGCAACCGCCTGGGCCACGTGCTGAACATGCTCGAGCCCGCGGGCGCCACCGCCCTTTTCGACGCGGCCAAGGAGGCGATCGAGCGCCTGGCGCCCGGGGCGGCGGAGAGCAAGGCCGTCGTCCTGGTCACGGACGGCATGGACACGGTGAGCGCCACCTCGTGGGGCGAGCTGCGTGAGCTGGCCAAGCGCTCCGAAGTGCCCATCTTCTCCATCGCGCTCGGCAGCGACTTCACCTTCCGCAGCATCTATAGCGGGGGGGGACCGATCGGCCGCATTCCCGGCGGGGGCCCGGGACGCGTGCCTCGGGGGTGGCCCGGTGGAGGTGGCGGCGGCCCCGGCGGATGGCCCGGGGGCGGAGGAGGATGGCCGCGAGGTCCCGTACCGAGCTCATCCGGTTCCGGCGCCTCCGATTTCGACGCGAGCGCGCTGCTCGACCTCGCCGAGGAGACGGGCGCGCGCGTGGAAGTCTTGAAGGGCCTCGACCACGACCGCGGGAACGTCGACCGCCTCCAGGGCGCCGTGGAGGCGATCGCGATGACCCTGCGGCACCGTTACCTGGTCGGCTACGACCCCACGACGGGCAAGCGCGGCTGGCGCAAGATCAAGGTCGACGTAGACCGTCCGCAGGTCACGGCACGCGCGCGCAAAGGCTACTACTCCGAAGGCTAGCCCCTCAGCGGCTGGTCTTGACCTCCGTCCAGAGCCGGTCGTAGAGCACGGTGGCGTCCCCGATGTCCTCGATGATCTCGGTGCGCGCCACCACCTCCGCGGACGGGAAGATGGCCGGGTTGTCGCGGATCGCCGCCGGGAGCAGGGCCAGCGCGGCGCGATTCGGGCTCGAGTACTGCATGGTCCGGCAGATCTCCGCGGCCACCTCCGCCTCCATCACGAAGTCGAGGAAGGCGTGGGCCAGCTCCGGATGCGGGGCGCCGCGGGGGATGGCCAGGCTGTCCAGGAACAGGAAGGAGCCTTCCCTGGGGATGACGTAGCGGATGTCCGCGTCCTGGGCGATCGCGCGCGCGAACTGGCCGTTCCACCCCTGGGCCAGCCAGACGTCGCCCGAGAGCAACACGTCCTCGAAGTTCGAGGAGTTGTAGGCGCGCACCAGCGGCCGCTGCGCGATCAAAGCGCGCTGGGCCACTCCGAGGGGGCCCGGATCGGTGGTGTTGACGCTGAGACCGTTCCTCTTCAGCGCGGCCCCGAAGGTCTCGCGCGCGTCGTCCAGCATGAGGATCCTTCCGCGGTACCGCTCGTCCCAGAGCGCGCCCCACGAGTCCACGTTCCCGACCTTGCTCTTCCGATAGGCGATGCCGGTGGTGCCCCAGAAGTACGGAACCGAATACCGGTTGTGCGGGTCGTGCGGACGATCGAGGAAGCGCGCATCCACGTTCGTGAGATGGGGCAAGGCCGAGAAGTCCAGCTCGCGCAGGAGGCCCTGGGCGATCAGGGACTGCACGGTGTAGGTGGACGGGCACACCACGTCGTAGTCCACGTTGCCCGACTGCATCTTGGCGATGAGCGCCTCGTTGCTGTCGTACACGTCGACGTTGACCCGCACGTGGTGGCGCTCCTCGAAGCGGCGCACGGTCTCGGGGGCGATGTAGTTCGACCAGATGTAGACGTTGAGCTGGCCCTGGCCGCCGGTCACGGAGCCGGGCGCGAGCAGGAACGGCGCCCCCAGCAGCGAGAGGCCGAGGACGACGGGCACTGCGACCTGACGCGGCCGCCGGCCCTGCTCCAGCCGCCAGGCCGCGAAGAGGAGGAGCACGGTTGCGGTGAGGAGCACGGTGGAGATCGCGTTGATCTCGGGGCTCAGCCCGCTGCGCACCATCGAATAGATGTGCAGGGGCAGGGTCGTGGCGCCCACGCCGGCCACGAACGACGTCACCACGTAGTCGTCGATGGAGACGGAGAAGACGAGCAAGGCCGCGGCCAGGATGCCCGGCGCGATGAGGGGCAAAGTCACGTGGCGCAGGGTCCGCCACGGGCTCGCGCCGAGGTCCATGGCCGCCTCTTCCAGGCTGCGGTCGAACCCGGCCAGGCGCGCGCGCACGACCACGACCGCGTAGGACAGGCTGAAGGCGACGTGCGCGAGCACCACCGTCACGAACCCGAGGCGCATCCCCATGGCCGCGAACAGCAGGACGAGCGACGCCGCCAGCACGATCTCGGGCAGGACGAGGGGCACGACGACCAGCGCGTCCCACGCCCCTTGCGTGCGCACGCGCAGGCGATGGAAGGCGAGGGCGGCCGCCGTCCCCGCGCCCGTGGCCAGCACGGTCGTGGCCAGCGCGATGACCACGCTGTTGCGCAGGGCGGCGAGGACGCGCTGATCGCGCAGCGCCATCGCGTACCACTCGAGCGTGAATCCTTCCCAGCGCGCGCCCAGGCGCGCCTGGTTGAACGAGAACAGGACGAGGACGATGAGGGGCGCGTAGAGGAATGCGTACACGGCGAGGGTGACCAGCGCCCCCGCGCTCGGCACGCGCGCGCGGGGTGCCGTCACCCCGAGTCTCCCGAGCCCGCCTGCAGCGGCCGCCGGAAGATCCAGAGGACGAGGAGCACGCCCGCGGACAACGCGAACGACAACGCCGCGCCGAACGGGATGTCGCGCGCCACCGCGAACTGGCTCTGGATCAGGCTGCCGACGTACACGTAGCGCGCACCGCCCAGGAGGTCCGGCGCGAGGTACGCGCCCAGCGAGGGAATGAAGACGAGGATCGAGCCGGCCACGATGCCGGGCCAGGTCAGGGGCAACACGACGCGCCGCAGCACTTCGCGCGGCGGCGCGCCCAGGTCGGCGGCGGCGTCGAGAAGCGCGGGATCGAGCTTCTCCAGCGAGGCATACAGGGGAAGGATGATGAACGGCAGCTCGCCGTAGACCTGCCCCAGCAGCACCGCCGCCGGGTTGTAGAGGAGGCCCAGCGCGGGCAGGCCCAGGGAGCCCAGGGCGAGGTTGACGAGGCCTTCCGTGCGCAGCAGGAACATCCAGGCGTACATGCGCACGAGGAAGCTCGTCCAGAAGGGCAGGATCACGAGGACGAGGAGCGCGCGGCGCATGGTGGGCGGCGCGCGCCGCGCGAGCCAATAGGCGACGGGATAGCCGACGACGAGGCAGACGATCGTGGTGGCCGCGGCCAGGATCACGCTGCGCGCGAGCACGCGGATGTAGAGCGGCTCCAGCGCGCGCAGGTAGTTCTCGAGGCTCCAGCCCGGAATCACCCCGCCGTAGGCGGAGCGGCGGCCGAGAGACGCGGCCAGCATCAGGACCTGCGAGCCGCCGACGAGCACGACGAGGAGGACGACGGCGGGCGCGAGGAGCAGGACGGCCTGGCGTCGACCCGCCCTCATGACGCCGTCGGGGGCCGGCCGGGCTCGAGCCGCAAGAGCGACGCGGCATCGAACGTCACCGTCACCGCGTCGCCGGTCCTGTGTCCGTTCGACGTCCCCGGCTCGGACACGGTGAGGACATCCGCCCCCGCGCGCACGCGCCACTCGCTGCGGTCGCCGAGGAAGAGCCGATCCTCGAGCACGCCCGCCACGCGGTTCTCACCGGGGCCGTCCAGGCGCAAGCGTTCCGGACGCACTCCGACCCACACCCGCTCGCCGGTGACGAATCCGGAAGCGCTCGACCGCAGGACCAATCCGTTTTCGGTGCGCACGACGGCGGCGGCGCCGTCCGCGGACTGGACCTCCACGGGCAGGATGTTGCGCACGGCCAGGAACTCGGCCACGAAGCGCGTGCGCGGGACGTCGTAGAGCTCGGCGGGCGAGCCCATCTGCTCGATCACGCCGTCGTTCATGACGGCCACGCGATCGCTGAGGGCGAGGGCCTCCTCCTGGTCGTGGGTCACGAACACGAAGGTCGTGCCCAGGCGGCGGTGGAGCGACTTCACCTCCGCCCGCATCTCCTCGCGCAGCTTGCGGTCGAGGGCGGACATGGGCTCGTCCAGCAGCAACACCTCCGGCTCGAGCACCACCGCGCGGGCCAGGGCCACCCGCTGCCGCTGTCCGCCCGAGAGCTGGTCCACGCGGCGCGCGCCCAGGCCGCTGAGGCGCACCATCTCCAGGGCACGCTCGACGAGGGGCGTGGTCTCCGCGCGCGGCCGTCCCGCCATCTCCAGCCCGAAGGCGACGTTCCCGGCGACCGTGCGATGGGGGAAGAGCGCGTAGTGCTGGAAGACGGTGTTGACGGGACGGCGGTGCGGCGGGTCGTCGGTGACATCCCTCCCGTCGAGGAGGATTCGGCCGCGGTCGGGCAACTCGAGGCCCGCGATGATGCGCAGGAGCGTGGTCTTGCCGCAGCCGGAGGGACCGAGGAGGGTCAGGAACTCGCCCGCCGCCACCTCCAGCGAGACCTCGCGCACCGCGGCCACGGCGGCGAACGACTTGGAGACTGCGCGCAAGGACACGGCGCCGCGTGCCATGGCCGGGATTCTATCCGCTGGTCAGGGCGCGGGTGAGGCGTGCGGCGGGTAGGCCTTGAGCGCGCGGTCCACTTCCGGCCCCATGCGGCCCGTCAGCGTCAACCAATACATGCGGAAGTCGCCGCGCAGCGACCAGAGCGGGTAGGTGAACGTCGCGGGGCGGTTCTTCTCGAAGAAGAAGTGGCCGACCCAGGCCGGGCCGTAGCCGAGGACGGGGGCGAGCGCCGCGCACCACGGCGCCGCCAGCGCGCCCGCGGCCAGGCTGCCCAGGACCATGGTCGTGCCCGCGAAGTGCAGGGCGCGCGTGCTGGGCCGGCTGTGCTGCGAGACGTAGAAGGGCCAGAACTCCTCGAAGCTGGCCAGGCGCGGCATGGTCGCCTCCTGCGCTGCGGTGATTATGATGGTACCGGAGGTCTCCCCGATGACGCTGCCCATCCTGTTCCTCTCCGCCCTCGCGGCGGCGCCCCCGTTCACCGCGGCCGAGATGATGCGCCTGCAGCGGATCGCGGACCCGCAGCTCTCGCCGGATGGACGATCCATCGCGTACCAGGCCACCCGCGTGGACACGACGGCCTGGACGCGCAACACCGACATCTGGGTGATCCCGGCGGCGGGCGGCACGCCGCGCCGCGTCACGGACGATGCCAAATCCGACTCGCGCCCTCGTTGGAGCCGCGACGGGCGGCGTCTCGCCTTCGTCTCCACGCGCGACGGCGGCGCACAGGTCTGGGTCGTGGACGTGGAGGGAGGAGCGCCCCGGAAGGTGACGTCGCTCCCCACGGAAGCGGGCGGCGTGCTCTGGATCGACGAGCGCACGCTCCTCGTCACGTCCGACGTGTATCCCGAATGCGCGCCGGCGTCGGGCGCGGCCTACGACGAGGCCTGCAACCGCAAGCACGTCGAGGAGGAGTCGCGGCCGGGCCGGCAAGGGCGCGTGTACGACACCCTGCCCGCGCGTCACTGGGATCATTGGGAGGACCGCCGCCGCACGCACCTGCACGCCGTGGACCTCGCGAGCGGAGCCGCGCGCGATCTCACCCCCGGCTCGACCGACGTCCCGCCGTTCACCGTCGGAGGCCCGGACGACTACGACGTGGCCCCGGACGGGAAGGAGATCGCGTTCGTGCGCAACGAGGGGCCCCTGGAGGCCGTCTCCACCAACGGCGAGCTCTACGTCGCCCCCGTCGCGGGCGGGCCCGCGACCAGGGTCTCGGGCTTGCCCGGCTACGACGGCGAGCCGCGTTACAGCCCGGACGGGAAGATGATCGCGTTCCGGGCCCAGATGCGCGCGGGCTACGAGTCCGACCGCTGGCGCCTCATGATCTACGACCGCGCCACACGCGCGGTCCGCAACCTGACGGAGCCCTTCGACCGGCATGTCGGCGACATCGCATGGTCGCCCGATTCGCGCACGCTCTTCTTCACGGCCGAAGACGACGCGCGCGTTCCGATCTTCGCCGTCGCCGCCACGGGCGGTCCCGTCCGCATGGTGGCCGGAGGCGTCAGCTTCAGCGACGTTCGGGCCGCGCCGGATGGGCGGACGCTCTTCGCGACCGCGGCCACCCTGACCCATCCCGCCGAGATCGTGCGCGTGGGAACGGATGGCACCGGGCCGACCGCGGTCACCCACGCGAACGATGCGGTCCTGGAGCCCTTCCGCCTCCTCTCCGGGGAGAACGTGCGCTACACGGGCGCGGCGGGCAAGACGGTGCAGGCCTGGATCGTGAAGCCCCCCGACTTCGATCCCGCGCGCCGCTATCCCCTGCTCGTCCTCATCCACGGGGGCCCGCAGGGGGAATGGGGCGAAAGCTGGAGCTACCGCTGGAACCCGCAGGTCTTCGCGTCCGCCGGCTACGTCGTGTTCATGCCCAATCCGCGTGGGTCCGTCGGATGGGGCCAGGAGTTCATCGACGACGTCAACGGCGACTGGGGCGGCCGCGCCTACGAAGACGTGATGCGCGGCACCGACTTCGCGGAGGCGCTGCCCTACGTGGACAAGGGCCGCACGGCGGCCGCCGGCGCGTCCTACGGCGGGTACATGGTGGACTGGATCGCCGGCCACACCGACCGCTACCGCGTGCTCGTGTCTCACGACGGCGTCTTCGACCTGCGGTCGATGTACGGCGCCACCGAGGAGCTGTGGTTCCCGGAATGGGAGTTCCGCGGGACGTATTGGGCGAACCCCGAGATGTACGACCGCTGGAGCCCGAGCCGCTTCGTCCAGGGCTTCAAGACGCCCACGCTGGTCGTGCACAGCGAGCTGGACTATCGCGTGCCCCTCGAGCAGGGCCTCGGCATGTTCACGGCCCTGCAGCGGCAGGGCGTCCCCTCGCGCCTGCTCGTCTTCCCCGACGAGGGCCATTGGGTGCTGCAGCCCGCCAACGGCGTGCGCTGGTATCAGGAAGTCCTGGGCTGGCTCGACCGCTGGATGAAGCCGGCGGCCCCGTGAAGGCCTTCGCCTACGCCGAGCGCTGGGGGCACGAGGAGGTCGTGCTCCTGCGCGACGCGCGCTCGGGCCTGCGCGCGATCATCGCGATGCACGACACCACGCTGGGCCCCGCCATCGGGGGCACGCGCTTGCGTGCCTATCCCTCCCCGGACGACGCCCTCCTCGATGCCCTCCGCCTGGCCAAGGCCATGACCTACAAGAGCGCGATGGCGGGGATGCGCTACGGCGGGGGCAAGGCCGTCATCATCGGCGATCCCGCGCGCGACAAGACGGACGCGCTCCTGACCGCGTACGCGCGGGCGGTCGAGCGCCTGGGCGGCCGCTTCCACACGGGCACGGACATGGGCCTGGACGAGCGCGACATCAAGGTCATGTCCCGCGTGACCCGCCATGCCACCCACACCGCGCCCGGAGCGCGCATCGACTCCGCCGACCTGGCCGCCCTGGGCGTGTTCGCGTCCATCGAGAAGGCGGCCCAGGGGCTCGGCCGTCCCTTGCGCGGCCTGCATGTCGCCGTGCAGGGACTGGGCGAGGTGGGAGGACGGCTGGGACGACAGCTCGCGGATGCGGGGGCGCGGCTCACCGTTGCCGACATCGCGCCCGGGCGCGTCGGCCACGCCGTGAGCGTGTGGGGGGCCCGGGCCGTGGCGCCCGAGGCGATCTACGACGTGGAGGCGGACGTCTTCTCGCCCAACGCCGCCGGCGGCGTGCTCGACGAGACGACGATCGCGCGGCTGCGCTGCCGGGCGGTGGTGGGGGCGGCCAACGAGCAGTTCGCGGACGACGGCGCGGGCGAGGCGCTGCACGCGCGCGGCATCCTCTACGGCCCGGACTACGTCGTGAACGCGGGCGGCCTGCTCTCCGTCCTCTTCGAGACGGGCGAGCTGGACGAGCGCGGGATCACCGCGCGCGTGCGCGGGATCGCGGACACGCTCGCGGACGTGTGGACCCGGGCGCGGCAGGAAGGGGCGCCGCCCCACCGCATCGCGGACCGGATGGTCGAGGAGCGGCTGGCCGCGGCGCGCGCGGCACGCCTGGAGGCGAGATGAAAGCCAGGATCCGAGGGGCGGAGATCGCCTACGACGTGCGCGGCCAGGGGCCCGCGCTGCTCCTGCTGCACGCCTTCCCGCTCGGCCTCGCCCAGTGGGACGAGCAGGCGCGCGCGCTCTCCGGCGCGTTCCAGGTGGTGCGCTTCGACGCCCGCGGGTTCGGCGGCTCGCCGCCCGGCGACGGACTGCTCACGATGGAGCGCATCGCGGACGACGCCGCCGGCCTCCTGGACCACCTGCAGATCGGGGCCGCGACCGTTTGCGGCCTCTCCATGGGCGGCTATGCCGCCTTCGCATTCGTGCGCAACCACTCCACGCGCTTGCGCGGGCTCGTCCTCGCCGACACCAAGGCCTCCGCGGACAGCGACCAGGCCCGCCGCGTGCGCGCGGAACAGGCGGACAAGGTGCGCAAGGAGGGGACGGCCGCGATCGTCGACTCCGTCCTGCCCAAGCTCCTCGGGAAGACGACCCACGAGACGCGGCCGCCGGTCGTGACGCGCGTGCGCGACCTCATCCTGCCCAATCCCCCGCGGGGCGTCACGGACGCGCTGGCCGGCCTGGCCGCCCGCGCGGATTCGACGCCGACCTTGCGTCAGATCCGCGTGCCGACGCTCGTCGTGTGCGGCGAAGAGGACGCCATCACGCCGCCCGCGGAGGCGGAAGCGCTGCAGGCGGGGATCGCGGGCAGCGCGCTGGAGATGATCCCGAAGGCCGGGCACCTCTCGAACCTGGAGGCGCCGGACGCCTTCAACCGCGTGCTGGAGACTTTCCTCCGCCGGGTGGGCTGACCGGCTCCGGCGCCGGAGGGACGAGCGCCCGCAGCACGTGCATGTGCAGGAGCGAGTTGCTCGCGACCGCGTGACCCGTCTCCAGGAAGCGCGGCCCGCCGTCGAAGTCGGTGAAGCGCCCGCCCGCCTCTTCGACCAGGACCTTGAGGGCCGCGATGTCCCAGGGCCGCACCCCCGCCTCGAGCCAGGCTTCGGCGCGGCCGGTGAGGAGCTGGATGCAGCCGGCCACGTCTCCGTAGCAGCGGGCGGAGGCGGCGCTCGCGATCAAGGACCGCACGCCGTCGGCGCGCGACCCCGCGTGCAGCGCCTTGAGCTCGCCCACGGAGAGGGTCGCCTCCGACCACTCCGCGACC
>Ga0070689_100003431_pt1 | contig 10547 bp, 5 predicted proteins | sample KBSS23HmetaG_FD_64669 | JGI IMG/M metagenome (GOLD analysis project Ga0070689, IMG submission 64669) | Switchgrass rhizosphere microbial communities from Kellogg Biological Station, Michigan, USA - KBS S2-3H metaG | ecosystem: Host-associated > Plants > Roots > Rhizosphere ... | reverse complement strand
CCGAGATCGCCGCGATCTACGGCGACGGGCCGCCGCCGGCGCTCTGACTGATTCTCTGCTCGATCGTTCCACCATCGTCGGAGGGGACACGCATCTATTGCAGCGACCGGCCGAGCACGACGCCGGTCACGTCCCGCGGCCGGTGAACCCGGGCGTGAGCCCGAGCCGTGTGCAACATTCCGGGAATCCGTGTGATGGCGGGCCGGCTTCTGCAAAGCGGTGCAAGCGCGTGAGTGCGATCACGATCTCGCGGCCACCGCGCGAATCGACTCGAGGACACGCGCCACACAACAGCCAGCGCTCGCGCGAGTTCGATGTCCGCAGGAAGGTCCGCGGAAACTGGAGTGGGCAGCTGGCACGCATGACCCACGTCACCCCGATGTCGAAGACCATTCTCCTACCACTGCTCCTGACGCTGCATGCTGCCGCTGACGCCCAGACTTGGCAGATCACCGCGACAGCCAACCCGGGCCCCTTCGTCACGCTTGAACTCGGCGCCGATCCGGCAGGACCGCTCGCGTACGACCCTCAGACCAACAACACCTTTGCCCTTTTCGGCAGCGGCACCGTCTGGAACCTGGTGAACAGCGCCACAGGTCTCGGGCCCCTACTGACTGCGATGACCAGGGACGGCGCCGTCTCGCATCGGTTCGGCGGACTTGATCAGAGTTCCGGCCTCTTCTCCAACACCCTGAGCCGTTTCGATCGCGCCCCGGGGACCTGGACAGTGGTTCCACTGTTGCCGGGTTTCCCGAGTCAACCTTCGCCGCGCATGCAGTCGGCAGCGGCGGCGCCAAACGACTCGAACCTCGTCATCGTGTTCGGCGGGTGGAGCGGCGTGAGCGCGCTGCAGGACACCTGGAAAATGCAGGAGTTCTTCGGCCAAGCCGTATGGGCCCAGGTCCCTACGACGACGCAGCCGCCGCCACGCCATTCTCACTCGATGGCGCGCGGACCGGGCAACAGCGTCGTCTTGGTAGGCGGCTTTGGCACCGGCGGGACCCTCCTCAGCGACACGTGGATCTTCTCGACCAGTACCAACAGCTGGACACAGTTCACCGGTACGGGCCCCGCCAGCGCAGGCACAATGGCATATGACCGTTCGCGCGACATGACCGTCCTGGTCCGGTCCAATGGCGAACACTGGGAATGGAACGGCTTCGCCTGGCGACAGGTCGTGCTGCTCAGTCCGCCCGTGCTCCAACCATTGGTCCAGATCGCGTTCGATCGGGCACCCGGGTTTGCTCCTGTCATGCGGGGTATCCAGATCACCACGACCGGCGTGGACACGCTCGCCTTCACACCCAGCATTGCCACGTTCGACTCCACGCTGGACTCGAACTGCTTCGCCAACTTCAGCCTCGCGGCGTTCCAGCGCAGTCTGCCTGCACTCGGCCAGACGCTGCACACGCAGCTGACTGGCGCTCCGGCAACCGGCGTGCTGTTCATCGACGTCGAACCAGCGACCGGCTTCAGTAATCCCTCAGGGATCTGCGGCTGCATGCTGGGAGTGATGCTTGTCCAGACGCTCTTCGTTCCCAACGTCGCGGGAGTCGGTGATTTCCTGCTGACGATTCCCAACAACACGTTGTTCGTCGGGACGGCCCTCGACATGCAAGGATTCGTGTTGGACTCCACCATCCCGTGCCAAGCGGCATCGTCGAATCGCTGCACAGCCGTCATCGGCGGATGACGGGACCTGGAGCACGAGCGTGAATGCAGGTCGCGCTGGCCTTGTCACTACCGTGACGTTGCTCGTGCCTGGCGCAGCCACAGTGTGCGAGGAACAGCCAAAGTTTCAGTCGCCGAAGCACATGGCGCAGCCGGGGCGCCGGTGTCCCGCGCGCGCCGAGATCGCCGCGATCTACGGCGAAGAAGAACCGCCGCCGGGGTAGCCCGGCGGCGGTGTGGCACTTGACGGCCGGAGGAGAACGCGCCGTCCCAGCACGGCTCCCGATCGGCTGCAGCGAGACACCGGTCGCATCGCACCCATGCGCCGGCGTGCAGACGTCGATTGCCGCGGTTCGAGGCGCGGCCACCGTGCGTGCGGCGGCCGCCCGCGGAACCGGGCGCCGTCTGCGCAGAAGACGGCCAACCGCACCGCGAAAATCCGCACGGCGCGGCGCGCTGCCTCACCCAACCGCCCGACCCGCGCCGAGTTGGACGAACTCGCTAAGATGGGCGGCCGCGCATGAGCGCTCCCGACTCCTCGACCGCCGACCCCGGTCCGGCGGACGCCCAACCGCACCGCGACCCGACGGAGTGGAGCCGGCTGATCGAGAGCCTCGACATCGCGAGCATCTTCGTCGTGATCGGCAGCTGGCTCGGCCAGAAGCTGAAGGCGCAGGTCGCGGTCGAGGACCTCTGGCAGGAGACGCTGTGGCTGTCGTGGCGCGACCGCGAACAGCACGACTGGCGCGGCCTGTCGGCGTTCCGGATCTGGCTGCTGTCGATCGCGCGCAACCGCGTGCGCGACGCCGGCCGCAACCTGGGTCGCCTGGTGCGCGGCGGCGGCAAGGTGACCGCGCCGTTCTCGGCGATGACCGAGGCCGACTCGGTCAGCAACCTGCTGCCGCCCGGCACCACGACGCCGAGCCGCACCGCCGGCCACCGCGAGCGCGCGCTCGCGATGGAACAGGCGCTCGACCAGCTCGAACCCGAACTGCGCACGATCGTGCACCTGCGGCTGTTCGAAGAGGTGCCGATGCGCGAGATCGCGACGCAGCTGGGCCTGCCGCTGTCGACCGCGAAGGAACGGCTGCTGCGCGGCGTGACGCGCTACCGCCACCGCTTGAAGGCGTTGCTCGGCAACGACTCGATCGACCGGAGCAAGCCGTGAACGAGGCCGCCGACGGCGCGCGCGGCAGCGACGACGAGACGCTGCTGGCGGACCTGTTCGACACGCTGCTGCAGCAGGTGCTCGACGGCAAGCTGCCCGATCCCGACGGCCTGCTGCCGGACCGGCCCGACCTGCGCGCGCGCGTGCGCGAGACCTGCGAACTGGCGTGCGCGGTCGCCGGCCGGCGCGAACCGGCGCAGCCCGTGCTCGGCGGCTACGAGATCGTGCGCGAACTCGGCCGCGGCGGCATGGGCACCGTCTACCTCGCGCGCCACCAGGAACTCGGACGCGAGGTCGCGATCAAGGTGCTGCCGCGCTCGCTGGCGCTGTCGCCGCGCGCACGCCGGCGCTTCCTCGAGGAGGCGCGCGCGCTGGCGCGGCTGCGCCACCAGAACGTCGTGCCGATCCATCGCATCGTCGACCACGGCGACATGCTCGCGTTCGAGATGGAGTACGTCGCGGGGCCGAGCCTGCAGCGGCTGCTGCTCGAGCTGCGCAAGGCGGCGCCGCGGCCGCAGGCCGACGACCTCGCGCGCGCGCTCGGCCCGGCGGCGCCGCAGCAGCCGCTGCGCAGCGCGGTCGAGTACTTCGTGCGGCTCGGCATCGCGATCGCGCGCGCGCTCGGCGAAGTGCACCGCCGCGGGCTCGTGCACCGCGACGTCAAGCCGTCCAACATCCTGTTGCGCGAGGACGGCACGCCGGTGCTCGCCGACTTCGGCCTGGCGCAGGAGGACGACCCGGCGGCGACGCAGACGGTGTCGTTCGCGGGCACGCCGATCTACGCGGCGCCCGAGCGGCTGCGCAACGGCGACCTCGAGCTCGACGGCCGCGCCGACGTCTACAGCCTCGGCGTCACGCTCTACGAGGCGATCACGTTGTCGCCGCCGGTGCAGGGCCGCAGCACGCAGGAACTGCTGCGCAAGATCGAGGCCGGCCAGGTCGTGCCGCTGCGCCGGCGCGCGCCGCACGTGTCGCGCGACCTGCAGACCGTGCTGCAGATGGCGATGGCAGCCGACCCGCGCCGCCGCTACGCGACCGCCGACGCGTTCGCCGACGACCTCGAACGGCTGCTCGCGTTGCAGCCCGTGCGCGCGCGACCGGATGGCCTGCTGCGCCGGCTCGTGCTCGCGACGAACCGCCAGCGCAAGGTGCTGCTCGCGGCCGGCGCCGGCGCCGTGCTGGTCGCGCTGCTGGCGTGGCCGGTGCTCGCGCACGCGCGCGCCGCGGCGACTGCGGTCGACCGCGCGGCGCAGGCCGTGCAGCAGGCGCACCGCCAGTTGCTGCAGCCCGAGTGCATCGACCTCGGCGGCTGGCGCGACGGCGACGGCACCGCGCGCGCCGGCGTCGACGTCGGCCGCCAGGCCGACGCGCTGCGCGCCGCGCTCGCCGCGTACGACGAAGCGCTGGCCGCGCTGCCGGACCAGCCGCGGCCCGCGCGCGAACGCGCGGTCGTCGCGACCGCGCTGTGGCTGCGCACCGGTCCCGCGCGCCGCGACGACGCCGCGTTCGCGGCGTTCCGCGCCGCGGCCGCGCCGCTGCCGCCGGTGACGCACGCGGCCGCCGAGATGCTGCTCGGCGGCAGCATCGACCTGCCGGCGCTGCGCCTGCCGCTCGAACGCGCGGCCGCCGACGACCGCTTCGCGCTCGGCCTGCTGGCGGCGCTGCTCGGCGACCTCGCCGTCTGCGAGGCGGCGTGGACGCCGCTCGACGACACCGCGTTCGACCATCCGCTGCTCGACGCCGGCCTCGGCCGGCTCTACGCGGCCGACGGTTTCCCCGAGCGCGCCTACCCGCGGTTGTTCCACGCCACACGCGCGTTCCCCGGCGCGCCGGCGCTGCTGCTCGAACTCGCCGATGCCGCGCTCGCGACCGGCGACGTCCGGCTCGCCGAACAGTGGCTCGCGCATCCCGATGCCGGCGGCGCGCCGGCCGCGGACGACACCGGCCCCGACGCGCTGCGCCGCCGCCGCGTCGCCGCCGACCTGCTCGCGCAGAAGGGCGACCGCGCCGGCGCCGAGACCGGCTACCGCGCGATCCTCGCGACCTGGCCGCGCGATGTCGTCGCGCGGCATCGGCTGGCGACGCTGGCCGCCGAGCGCGGCGACCCCACGCGCGCGCGCCAGCACCTCGAACGCATCGTCGCCGAACGGCCCGACCACGCGGCGGCGCGGCTCGACCTCGCGCGGCTCGCGCTGCACGAACGCGACCGCGCCGGCTACCTCGTGCAGGCGCGCTGGGCCGTCGCCGCGAGCCTCGGCCACGACCGGTCGCGTGGCACCACCGGTCAGCTGCTCGAACTGCTGCGCCTCGGCGGCCTGCACGCGCTCGTCGACGAGCTCAACGACGGCCACGACGCCCCGCTCAGCGACTGGCGCCACGTCGACCCGGCGGTCGTGCTGTGGCCGTCCGCGACCTGGCAGGCCGCCGTCGAAGCGGCGCTGCTGGTGCTCGGCGACGTCGACCACACTGCGGCGCGCATGCGCGGCGTCGTGTCGCTGCCGCTCGCGGGCACCGTGCTGGCGGTCCTGGCCGTCGCCGGCCGGCGCGGCGAGATGCTGCGGCCGGTGCCGATGCTGTTGCGGCCGCTGCTGCCGGTCGCCGTGGCGCAGGTGCTGCACCGGTTCGGCGGCGACCTCGCGTTCTGGCTGACGCCGTTCCAGCGCAGCCTCGGCGATCCACTGCGCCGGCTCGAGTTCAAGCCGTTCGCGACCCTGCCGCCGGTGGACGAGGACCTCGCGCCGTCGTCGGCGCTCGCGACCGTGGGCTTCGTCGACGGCACCGAGGAACTGCTGGTCGCGCACGTGCCGATGCGCGACAGCGACGGTACCGGCAGCGTCGAGGTGCGGTCGGCGGCGACCGGCGCGCTGCTGCACGTGCTGCGGTCGCCGCGACCCGGCCTGATGTTCGGCTACAGCCTCGCCGACGTCGGCGACGTCGACGGCGACGGCGTGCGCGACTTCGCGGTCGGCGCGCCGCAGACGCGCGCCGAACCCGACGCCGGCGCTGCGGTGTTCGTCTACTCGGGCCGCGACCGCAGCCTGCTGCGCGAACTCGGCGGCGACGACGACACGGGGTTCGGCGCCGCGCTCGCGTGCCTCGGCGACGTCGACGGCGACGGCGTGCCCGACCTCGCGGTCGGCGTGCCGCCGTACCAGCGGTCGACGCTGGCGCTCGGCCACGTCGCGGTGTTCTCGGGCAGGACCGGCGCGGTGATCCGCACGGTGCGCAGCGACCGCGCCGGCGCGACGTTCGGCGAGACGGTCGCCGACGTCGGCGACGTCGACGGCGATGGCTGCCACGACTTCGTCGTCGGCGGCAACGACGGCGGCGCGGTGCCGTTGGTGCGGCTGTTCTCGGGCCGCAGCGGCAGCACGCTGCGCGACTTCGCCGCCGACAGCTGCTTCGACTTCGGCCGCATGGTGTACGGCGTCGGCGACCTCGACGGCGACCGCGTCGGCGACGTCGCGGTGACCGCGCCCGGGTTCGGCAACGACGCGCACGAACCGGGCCGCGTCGTGTTCTTCAGCGGACGCACCGGCAACCGCATCGACGAACTCGTCGGCGATCGCGGCGACGACGCCTTCGGCGCGTCGCTGTGCGTGCTGCCCGACTGGCGCGGCGACGGCCGGCCCACGCTCGCGATCGGCGCAGTGCGCGGCGGCGTCAGCGGCAACGGCTACGTGCGCGTGTTCGACCGCGCGTCGCGGCGGCCGCTGCAGAGCTTCTTCGTGAGCCCGCGCGCGCTCGCATTCGGCGTGCCGCTGGTCTGCCTCGGCGACCTGCGCAGCCGCGGCCGCCCGCGGTTCGCGACCGTCTGCCAGTTCGGCGACGGCAACAGCGAGCTGTGGACGCTGTGGTACACACTCGACGAGCAGCGCCCGCCGCCGGAAGCGCGCTGACGCGCAGCCGTGTCCGCGCTCAACTGTCGTCGCGCAGCCAGAGCTCGCCGTTGCCGACGTGCACGGCGCGGCCGCCGACCTGCACGCGCGTGACCTTGCCGCCCGACGTCAGCACGCGCGCGGTGACCTGGCCGGGGCGGCCGACCTCATGGCCCTGCTCGATCAGCAGCTCGGCCTCGGGTGCCGCGAGCAGCACGCCGGCATCGACGAGGTAGGCGGCGATGCAGCCGATCGCGGAGCCGGTGACGGGATCCTCGCCGGGCGTCACGGTGCCCCACCAGACGTGGCGCGTGCGCACGGCGCAGCCCGGGTCGCCGGTGTCCTGCGTGAACGCGTGGAACAGGTCGGTGCCGACCTGCGCGGCGAGCGCGCTGCACGCCCTGGCGTCGGCGCGCACCTGCCGCAGCGCGCGCTGGTCGCGCACCGGGATCAGGAACCACGGGATGCCGGTGTCGACGACGCGCGCCGGCAGCGTGTCGAGGTCGAGCTGGTCTGGCGCCAGCGACAGCGCCGCAGCCAGCGCGTTGCCGTCCGTGACCGTACAGCCGAGCTGCGGCGCGTTCTGCGTCATGAACACGGTCGTCGGCACCTCGCCGTCGACGTCGATCACGACCGGCAACACGCCGGCGCCGAGTTCGAAGCTGACCTGGTTGCGGCCCGCGCGCAGTTCGAGCGCGCGCGTCACCGCGAGCGCGTAGGCGGTGCCGACCACGGGGTGGCCCGCCATCGGCAGCTCGCGGTCGATCGTGAAGATGCGCAGGCGCGCCGCAGGACCCTTGCGCTGCGGCGGCAGTACGAACGTCGTCTCGCTGAGGTTCATCTCGCGCGCGATCGCCTGCATCGTGTCGGTGTCGAGGCCCTGCGCGGTCGGGAAGACCGCGAGCGGGTTGCCGCTGAACGGACGCTCCGTGAACACGTCGATCCGGTGGTAGCGATAGGGGCGCATCGCTGCGCATCATCGGGGTTGCCCGGGCCATCGCGCCAGGACGGAGCAGCGCAGCGGTCACGCCGAGTGAACTCGCGCGGGCGCGCGCGGTCGCGTGACGTCGAGCGACTACGAGCCATTGCCATCGGCACGCTGGGTCCAAGTGCGGTAGCAATGACGGATCGCATCCTCACAATGCGGCGCCATCACGCAGGTCCCCCAGTCGGACGTTATCGCCGGCGGGCCAGCGTGCTTCCCCTCACTTCCGTTCCGCAATGAAACAGCACCAACGCTCTGCATTCATGGTTTTGGCCGCACTTGCGGCCCTCCTTCCAAACGCACCTGCCTCGGCCCAGCTCACTGCCGTGGGGCCGGTGAGTCCTGCCAATGGTTTCCCCACCACCTACACCGACGCGCAGGGCACCACGCTGAACCTGTGTCTGTCGAACGGCCCGATGTGCCTGCTGCTCGGCGCCGCGGCCGAACTGCTCAATCCCGCGCTGCCGTTCCCGCTCAACTACGGCGGCACGTTCGAGGAAGAGTCGTTCTACTGGGCCGGCGACGCCGACATGGCGACCAACAACGGCGGCCGCGCGCTGCTGCTCATGGGCCTCAAGGCCGGCTTCGCGAACGGCACCATCGTCCCCGGCGACCAGATGGTGTTCGGCCGCATCCGCATCCGCGCCGACAACCTCGTCGCCGGTTCCACCTACGTGATCACGACGCCGTACGGCACGTTCACGCAGGTCGCGACCAGTTCCACGCGGCGCGGCATCAACATCACGCAGGACATCGGCCTGGTGCCTGGCCAGTTCGCGCTCGCGCTGAACAGCGGCATCGGTCCGTTCCTGCGCTGGGACCGCGACCTGCCGCTCGTCGACGCGCAGGGCATGAGCTACATCGGCGACCCTGCCGTCCCGCACACGGTGACGGGCAGCCCGACCGGCAACAACTTCTTCCGCATCACCGGCCCGAACGTCGGCGGCCCCGGCATCAACACGGTCAGCACGAACCTGTTCAACGTGATGGGCCAGCTCGGCGTGCCGCCCCCGCTCGCGGACTTCGCCGCGACGCCGCTGCTCGGCACCGCGCCGCTGACGGTCACCTTCACCGACCGGTCGACCGGTTCGATCACGTCGCGCTCGTGGAACTTCGGCGACGGCAGCAGCTCGCTGCTGCAGAACCCGTCGCATGTCTACACGACGCCCGGCACCTACACGGTCAGCCTCACCGTCGCGGGTCCCGGCGGCTCCAACACGGCGACGCGCGCCGGCCTGATCACGGTCAGTGCGCCGAGCGCGCCACCGGTCGCCGGCTTCAACGCGACGCCCGTCACCGGCAACGCGCCGCTGTCGGTCACGTTCACCGACGCGACCGTCGGCGCAGTCACGTCCTGGGCGTGGTCGTTCGGTGACGGCACGACGTCGACGGTGCAGAGCCCCGTACACGTCTACACGGCCGCGGGCACCTACACGGTGAGCCTCACGGCGACCGGCGCCGGCGGCTCGAACACCGCGACGCGCGCCTCTCTGATCACCGTCGCTGCACCACCGGCTGCCAGCCCGGTTCTCGGCGCGCCCACGCCCGGCATCGCCGGCCGCACCAACGCGTTCCCGATCAGCGGCTGTACGCCGGGCAGCCGCGTCACGCTGCTGATCGCCAGCCAGACCGGCACCACGTCCATCACCATCGGCGGCGTCCGCGTGCGCAGCGGCCTGCTGGACCCGACCGTGCTCGGCAGCGGCATCGCCGGCGCCGACGGCCGCATCACGCTGAACATCGCGATCTCGGGCGCACTCGCCGGCCGCACGCGCCGCCTGCAGGCGTTCGACGCCGGCACCCAGCGGTTCAGCAACGTCGTCACCGAGCGCTTCTGATCTCGGGATGAAGCCGTGATCGGGCGGGCGGCGTGCCGACAACGGCCGCCGCCCGTCGCGTCCGGCCCGCCATCGGCAGCTCGCGGTCGATCGTGAAGATGCGCAGACGCGCCGCAGGGCCCTTGCGCTGCAGCGGCAGTACGAACGTCGTCTCGATCATTGCGCTCGACGAGGGTCGTTTCGCCAGCACGGAGCAATGCTGCGGCCCGCCGCACCACATGCACGTCCGCGCGGCATTGGCAAACACGCTGAAAGTTTCACGGTTGTGCGGTGGCACCGCGACATCCGCGTCGGCACAATCATCGTCACGCGCGGTCCCGTGTCGGACATATTCGCCGGCGGATTCGCGCTCCTCCCTCATCGATCCGACCCCAATGAAACTGCACCCTCTCTCGCTTGCGGGAATGGTCGCGTTTGCGGCCCTGTTCCCTATCTCCAATGCCAGCGCCCAGCTCGTCGGGATGGGCCCAATCAGCCCTGACAACGGGTTCCCAACGACGTACACCGACGCGCAGGGCACGACGTTGAACCTGTGTCTGTCGAACGCGCCAATGTGCCTGCTGGCGGCGGCCGCCGAACTGCTGAATCCCGGATTGCCGTTCCCGCTCAACTACGCCGGCACGTTCGACGCAGATTCGTTCTACTGGGCCGGTGACGCCGACATGGCGACCAACGCCGGTGGCCGCGCGCTGCTGATCATGGGCCTGAAGGCCGGCTTCGTGAACGGCGCGGTCGTGCCGGGCGAACAGGTCGTGTTCGGCCGCATCCGCCTCCGCATCGACAACCTCGTCGCCGGCGCCACCTACACCTGCACGACGCCGTTCGGCACGTTCACGCAGGTCGCGACCAACTCGGCGCGGCGCGGCATCAACTTCACGCAGGACATCGGGCTCGTGCCCGGTCAGCCCCAGCTGGCGCTGAACAGCGGCATCGGCCCGTTCCTGCGCTGGGACCGCGATCTGCCGATCGTCGACGCGCAGGGCATGAGCTACATCGGCGACCCTGCC
>Ga0070689_100003429_pt1 | contig 10547 bp, 6 predicted proteins | sample KBSS23HmetaG_FD_64669 | JGI IMG/M metagenome (GOLD analysis project Ga0070689, IMG submission 64669) | Switchgrass rhizosphere microbial communities from Kellogg Biological Station, Michigan, USA - KBS S2-3H metaG | ecosystem: Host-associated > Plants > Roots > Rhizosphere ... | reverse complement strand
GAGGTCGCCTTTCGGGCAGGCCTGGAGTGCATTGCCGTCGTAGCTGGCAAGCGTCTGCGCATCGAAGCGCTGCGTGCGGACGCGCGCAAGAGGCGACCCATCGCTGGCAAAGCTCGTCGCGCTGATGGTGACCGGCAGCGCAGCCTCGACCGGTTTGCCGTAGATGGGCGAACTCGCCACCGGCAAGGTTCCGTCCGTGGTGTAGCGGATGATGGCGGAGGGTTCCTGCGCGGCAAGCGTCACGGTGACTTTGCCGTCGGTTCGTTGCCCACGCATGTCGACCGCGAACGCGCTGTCGGCATAGTCGATGCCCGTTTTCCGGTAACGATCGAATTGCGCAGGAAGCCGCGCAATGAAGTTGTCGAAGTGACGTTCGTTCGCGGGTGTCCAGGCGGCTTCGGCGAGGGCGTCCAGGCGCGGAAAGGCCGCATGCTGGATCTGCCAGGGCGCGGTGAGGTACTCGGTCCAGATGTTGGCCTGCGCACCCAGCACATGCTTTGCCTGTTCGGCGGTCAGTTCCGGCGATACGGCTTCGAACTTGTAGACGGTGGCAAGGGTCTGCACGCCCAATCGCCCGGTGGGCTCATCGTCGCCATGGCTTTGCAGGTTGTCGAAGTACAGCGTCGGTGCGGGCGACAACACCACGTCGTGACCCAGCCGCGCCGCATCGATGGCGCCTTGCGTACCGCGCCAGGACATCACCGAGGCAGACGGCGGCACGCCGCCTTCGAGGATCTCGTCCCAGCCGATCAGGCGGCGTCCATGCTGCGCCAGGTATTGCCCCATGCGCTCGATGAACCAGCTCTGCAGCGCCTTCTCGTCCTTGATGCCCAGCGCGTGCATGCGCGCCTGCACGGCGGCCGATGCCTGCCACTGGTCCTTGATCGCTTCGTCGCCACCCACGTGGATGAAGGTCGACGGAAACAGTTCCATCACCTCGTCCAGCACGTTGTGCAGGAAGTCGATGGTGTGGTCGTCGACGTTGAACAGGTAGGGATTGACGCCCCAGTCGATCGACACGGGCGGTTGCGCGCCGGTGACGCCGATATCCGGATAGGCAGCCACGGCGGCTTGCGCATGGCCCGGCATGTCGATTTCCGGCACCACGGTAATGTGGCGGGCGGTGGCGTAGGCAACGATGTCCTTCACCTCCGCCTGCGTGTAGTAACCGCCGTACTTCGTGTCGCCATCGCCCGGCGGCCGGCGCCATGCGCCGATCTGCGTGAGCTTGGGATAGCGGCGGATTTCCAGGCGCCATCCCTGGTCATCGGTGAGATGCCAATGGAAGACGTTGAGCTTGTGCTGCGCCATCGCGTCGAGCAGTTGCTTGATCTCTGCCGGTTGCTGGAAATGCCGCGCCGAGTCGAGCATCAGGCCTCGCCAGCCGAATCTCGGCCAGTCGGCGATGTGCGCCGCGGGCACCGAGACGGCGCCTTTGGCCGCATCGGGTGTCATCAGCTGCCACGCGCTGACCGCACCATAGAACAGTCCTGCCGCATCCCGCGCGCTGATACGCATGCCCTGCGCGTCGACATCGAGCACGTAGCCTTCCGCCTGCGCGACACTGGCCGCCGCATCGCTGCGGATGACGATGCCGCCGCGACTCGTAACCGTTGCATCCTCGATCACCGGCAGCGAAAGTCCGCGCGTTCGCACCAGCAGGTCCGCCAGGTAATGGGCCGCATCGTAAGCAGCGCGATCGCCCGGCGCGACATGGATGACGGCGGCGGCACTGACGACATAACTTCCCTGCTCCATGCTGACCTGCGCGGGGAGCGGAATGATCGGCGGCGTGTCCATCGCATGCGCGTCGACCGCAAGCCCCAACAGGCACGCCAGCGCGATCGGCGTCTTCAACCCGCGCTTAGCGCACCGCATCGGGCAGCTCCTCCCAGATCTTGGGATCTTCCGCACCGATCACCCACGCGCAGAAGCCTTCCAGGCCGTATTGTTTGACCACGTCGTAGCGATCGCGGAACGCATGCGCATCGGGCAGGAACACCCATTCGCGCATCTGGTCGCGATAGAAGTAGAACCACGATTCATGCTCCACCGGATCCCACTGCATGGTGGCATTGAACTGCTTGGCCAGCGGGAACGATTCGTCCGCGTCGATGTACTGCGCGGAAATGTTCGAACTCTCCTTGCCGTCCGCGCCCACCGGATCGCCGGCAAACCAGTGGTAGCCGTACAGGCCGATGCCCAGCGAGAGCTTCTCCTTCGGCACCACCTTCAAGGCGTATTCCAGGTTTGCCATCACCCATGGCATGCCCGCCACCGGGCCCGGCGTGGTCCAGCGGGTGTGCTGGTCGTACGTCATCAGGCAGACCAGATCCAGCGCTTGTCCCAGCGCCTTGAGGTCGTACGCACCCTTCCAGTATTCCCAGATCCATTTGGCGAAGGGGCCGCGGCCCGCGTAACCCGGCGCGTTCGGCACCACCGCCATGGACAGCTTCAGGCCATGCTTGTGCAGCGCCGTAGCGGTCTGCTGGGTCAGCAAGGTGAGTGCGTCGCGGTCGGTCCAGGCAATGTTCTCGAAATCGAACTGGAAGCCGACGAACCCGTAAAGTTTCGCCTGTTCGAGCATGCCCTCGATCATCGCCTTCTTGGCGGTTTCGTTGACCAGCAGATCGTGGAACTTCTTGCGGTCGCCGCCGGCGGAGATGATCGGCATCACCGGCACGCGATGCGCCTTGGCCAGTTTGAGCACGTAGAGATTGGGCGAACCGGACACCAGGCCGTTCCCGTCCACGCCGAACCAGGTGGGCACCAGCAGGTCGACCTTGTCGACGTGCGCCTCGAACGAGTTGATCGATTTCTGTATTTCGATCATGTAGAACAGCGCGGTGGGTGCTTTCGCAAACGCGCCGGTCGACGCACATGCAAGACACAGCGAAACGGCCAGGGACAACCATCGTTTCATGGCGCAGCCTTAAGTGAGTTGGGGGTGGAGAAGGTGATCCGATAGGCGTAGGCATCGCTGCCTATCGGTCGGGGAGGAAGGCGAAGATGCAGGCCGCCGGCATCCTGGGAGAACGGGATGGCGCGGTTGTCGGCCACGGACTCGACGCGGATGACCTTGTCTTCCGGCGTGATCGCATGGATGGTGGCCTGGGCGTTGCGCGGCCAGTCCAGCTCGATCGCGTAGAGCTTGCCGTGACCGGTGGTGAAGCGGAAATCCTCGGCGGTATAGGGCTTGGTCTTGGTGTCCTGGAACGTGCCGCTGACCACTTCGGTCGGTCCTTCGCCAAATGTGCGCCATGGCTTGCTGCCGTAGATCGCCTCGCCATTCGCCTTCAGCCAGCGGCCGATGCTGCGCAGCGTGTCCTGCGCGCCCTCGGGAATGGTACCGTCGGCGCGCGGTCCGACATTGAGCATCAGGTTGCCGTTCTTGCTGACCACATCCACCAGCAAGTGGATGATGAAGGTCGGCGACTTGTACGTGTCGTGCTCGATGTAGCCCCAGGAATCGTTGCTGATCGAGGTGTCGGTTTGCCAATGCGCGGCGTGAATGCCCTTCAGCTGTCCGCGTTCGATATCCAGCGTGCCGGCGCCATCGGCGAAATCGCCCAGCTTGTAATTCACCACCACGCCGTCGCGTTTCGCGCCTTCGTTGTAGTAGTACGACAGCAGCGTCGGCAGCGTGGTGCGGAAGGTCGGGTGGCCGATCCACCAGTCGAAGTAGATCAGGTCCGGATGGTATTTGTCGGCCAGCTCGGCGGTGCGTGCGAGCCAGTCGTCCAGCCAGGCCTGGGAGACGTAGGTCCAGTCCTGGGCCAGGTTCTCGTCTTCCTTGCTGAGATGCGCAACGGCCGGGCCATACAGTTCCGCATTGCGCGGATCGTTGACGTCCGAATCGAAAGCGCGGCCGCCGTCGAAGAACCAATCGTGCTCGGCGCGATGCGACGACACGCCAAAGCGCATGCCCTGCCCTCGCACGGCGTGTTCCAGCTCGCCGATCACGTCGCGCTTCGGTCCCTTCTTGACCGCCGTCCAGTCCGACAGTGCCGAGTCGTACATGGCGAAGCCATCGTGGTGTTCCGCCACCGGCACCACGTAACGCGCGCCGGCTTCATGGAACAACTGCGCCCAGGCCTTCGGGTCGAAGTGCTCGGCCTTGAACATCGGCACGAAATCCTTGTAGCCGAACGTCGACTGCGGCCCGTACGTGGCCACGTGGTGGGCGAACTCCTTCGTCCCCTGCTGGTACATGTTGCGCGAGTACCACTCGCTGCCGAATGCGGGCACCGAATAGACACCCCAGTGGATGAAGATGCCGAACTTGGCATCGTCGTACCAGGCGGGCGAGCGGTATGTCTGCAGCGAAGCCCAGTCGCTGCGGAACGGCCCCTCGCCTGCGGCCTTGGCCACGCGATCGAGGATCGCCTTTCGTTGCGGCGCGAACTTGGCGCTGGCCTGCTGCCATGCCTGATCCTGCGCCGCGGGCGACAAGGTATCCGCGGTAGGCGCCGTGGGCGATTGCGCCAACGCCGAGGCGCATAGCAGCCAGCCCGCGGCGAGCGCACCATGCGCGACCGGTTTCATCATGGTTGCTCGTCCTTGTTCGGAAGGAAGGGGGCGCTGCCGATATTCAACGGGTGATAATCGCTGACCACGCCACCGGCTCGCACACCGTCGGGCCGGGTCACATCCACGGCAAGATGCACCGCGGCGCTCTTGCCTGCGGCCTGCCACGCGCCCTCGAAGCGGATAGGTTGCGACAGGTCGCGCAGCGCTTCGTCACCGTGGGCAAGTTCCTGGCCACGATCATCGATGGCGCGCCAGTGCGCCACATAGCCAAGCATCGGATAGGACGGCAGATGCCTGGCCGGATAGCCGCTCACCGTCGCCTGGAATCCGCGCAGCCCGCCTGCATCGACCCGCCATTGCGTCGTTACCGACAACGCCTGGTTGCGTGCTTCGTAGATGCCGTACGACGGCCTGCGCTGGCGGTTCTCGTCGACCAGGCCATGATCGACATAGCCTTCGGTCTGGCCAGGCCACAGATTGCGATGGGACTTGTAGTCCTGATACGTCCAGAAGATCGCGCCGGCAATGAAGCTCCGCTTCTGGAACGCGTCCATCTGCTGGAGCAGGTTGTCGGAACGCGCCTTGTCGGCAGACACACTGTCATGCGAGAAGACGCCGGGATAGCCGAACTCGGAGATGATCACCATCTTGTCGGGATAGGTACGGTCGACAAAATCCAGCCACGCCTCCACGTCGCTGCCCGATCCGCTCCACGAACCGAAATAGGCGTTGGCCATGATGAAGTCGACGTCGTGCATCACCGGCGCCTCTTTCCATGGCTTGCTGCTGATATCGGCATCGGCAAAGGTCACATAGCGGCCCGGGTCGATATCGCGGATAAGCGCCGCCATGGCGTCCACATAGGCACGGCCGCCGGGCAAGGAGGCATCGCTCTCGTTGCACACGCTCCAGGCGAAGATGCTGGCGTGATTGCCGTCCTGCTCGATCATCTCGCGCATCATGTGCTTGGCCAGCGCGAGCAACTTGGGGTTCTTCAGTTGCGCCTCGCTGAACTGCCAGACCGGGATTTCCGGTACCAGCAGGATGCCGTGGCGGTCGGCGAAATCGAGCACCGCATCGTTCTGCGGATAGTGCACGGGCCGCGTCAATGTCGTATGCAGGGCCGCCATGTCGGACCAGTCGCGGCGTATCGTTCCCGCCGATTCCGCCAATCCTTCCCACGGCGAATCCTCGTGACGGCTGACGCCGCTAAGCCGCACCGGTTTGCCGTTGACGTAAAGGCGGCGGTCGCGAATGGCGATGTCGCGCAGCCCGAACGTATCGCTGCGCGAGTCGAGCACGCTGCCGTCGGCGGCATGCAGCTCCGTCACCCATTGATACAGCCGCGCGTCGCCGACGTTCCACAATTGGGGATGCGGCAGCGTCACCGCCAGCGTCGCCGTGGCGGCTTGTCCTGCCTTGGCCGAGACGTTCTGCTGCGCCTGCGCCACCGTCTTGCCGTCGGGATCGACGATGCTCGCGGTCACGCTATAGCTGCCGTCGGCGCCATCGACGTTCTCGACGAACACCTGGCTGCTGACGCTGGCCGCATCGCCGCCAAGCTTGCTGGCGATGCGTTGCCGCCGGATCAGCGCGTGGTCCGAGACGGTGAGCCACACGTCGCGCACGATGCCGCCGTAATGCCACCAGTCGTACCAGACGCTGCCGCTGGCCAGCTGCCGCATCGCGTAGCCGGGAATGGTGGCCTCGCCGGGACGGTTGTCCAGGCGCACGGCGATGCGGTTTTCCCCGGCGCGAAGTTGCCGGCCGATATCCAGGGCGTAAGCCGTATGTCCGCCTTCGTGCCCGCCGACTTCGGTACCGTTGACCCAGACGCGGCTGCGGTAGAAGGTGGCGCCGAAATGCAATTCGACATGGGACGCCAGCATCGACGCCGGCACCGTGAAGCTTTTGAAATACCAGGCGACGCCTTCGTAGTCGTCGTCCTTGCCGATGTTCCAGGTGTGCGGCACGTCGACCAGTCGCGTTTCCGCCGGCGTGGCGCGGGGCCAGTCGGCCGCGATGCCTGCGTCGGTCGCATCGGTGCGGAAGCGCCAGTCGTGATCCATGTCGATGCGCACCTGCGCATGGCCTGCCATCGACCACAGCAACATCGACGACAGCAGCGCTAGCGCGTGACGCAACGTCAACTTCATTCCCTGCCCCTGCTACACCGGCATGAACCCGGCGGAAGAAACCCGTGTCAGCGAGCCAGTCGCCAGTTCGCGGCGCCCTGCACGCCCAATTGCCCATGCTCGACCACGAACACGGGCGTACTGTTCAAGAACGAACGCATCACGCCCTTGTCCAGGAAGCGCTCGGTAAATGGCCCGGAGCGCAGGATGCTGGTGATGCGCGCGAGAAAACCGCCCGCCAGGCAAACGCCGCCGCTCGCATTGAAGGCAATCGCCACATCGCCGCAGAACGCGCCCAGCCAGCGGCAGAATTGATCGACCGTCTGCGTGGCGAGCGCGTCCATGCCGGCCAATGCCATGGCGGTGATCTCGCCGGGATCGGCAAACGTCGCAGGCACACCTTGCACGGCAGCGAGCGCGCGATAGAGACGCAGCAGGCCAGGTCCGCTGAGTACGCGGTCGTAAGGCACGTAGCCGTCGACCGGTCCCAACTGCGCGCGGATGGTCTGCTCGATGCCGGGGCGTGCGGCCAGCTCCATATGTCCTGCTTCGGTATGCAGCACGCGAGCCGGCCGGCCCGGCAGCCAGAGTGCGGCGCCGAGTCCGGTGCCGGGACCGACCACGGCCACCGGGCCGTCGGGATTGGCGACACCATCCACGATGAGAGTGCTGTTCTCCTCGCCGAAATGGCCGACGGCGTGCGCGAATGCCTCGAAGTCGTTGAGTACGTCGATGGAAGCAAAGCCGCCTTCGATGCGCAGGCGGTCGAGCAACACTGGCCAGGCCAGGCTCTCGTTGATCACCACGCCATGCTCGACGAATCCTGCGCACGCCAGCACCAGCGCGTCGGGATGCACGCTGTGATCGCGACAGAAGCTGCAAAGAATCTCCGCCAGCGAGGCGTGCTCGGCGCAGCGATAGACCTTGTAGAAGACGATGTCCGGCTGGCCCGTGGCGACTTCGGGCACGACCAGCCCGATGCGTGCATGCGTGCCGCCGACGTCCGCGGCCAGGAAGGGCGACACCGGGCGGGATTGCCTGCCCAGGGTGCCGGCGATGATCGGCGCGCCCATGTCCTGCAGGCGATCCCTATGCGGGGGTTCGATCCCCTTATCCGATAACGGCGCCATCACCTACCCCGATGCTGTGCATGCACTACCACCAACCTTCGTTGGCGAACGCGGCGAACGGCTATCTGCTCGATGGAAGGCCAAACGCGACGCTCAGCGCGTCGGCTTGGCGTAAGCCAGCCCGCCCTTCCGCTCACATATAAACCTAGTTTTTATCTGTGCACAAGTAGTAGGATGCCCAAAAGGCGCCGCCACACGGGTGGCCGGCGCCCGGTGGCGCAGCGTTCCGGCCTTGCAGGAGGCGGGTTTTGGGGGTTTTGATGCCGGCTCAGCACGAACAGCAGATCTCACCCGTCCAGCCCGGCGGGAGCGATGCCCGGCTGGCCTCGCTCGCCTTCGGCGGCGCGCCGGCGGGCAATCTGTATGCGGGCGTGGGTGACGAGGCGGCGCGGGAGGCGATCGCGCACGCCTGGCATCATGGCATCCGGCATTTCGACACCGCGCCCTATTACGGCTACGGCCTCAGCGAGACGCGCATCGGCGATGCGCTGCAAGGCATCGAGCGCTCCAGCTATACGCTGTCCACCAAGGTCGGCCGGCTCATCGATATCGACGAGGACCACAAGGACCGCAGCGACGGCTTCGCCGTCGACGGTCGCCGCGCCTATTTCAATTACACCCGCGACGGCATCCTGCGCAGCCTGGAGAGCAGCATCCGGCGGCTGCGCACCGGCCGCATCGACCTGCTGTTGCTGCACGACATCGGCGAGTTGACCCATGGCGCGCGTCACCCGCAGATCTTGAAGCAGGCGCTCGACGAAGCGCTGCCGGCCATGGCCGAATTGCGCGATCAGGGCGTGGTCGGCGGCATCGGCCTGGGCGTGAACGAAGAGGCCGTCTGCCTGGAAGTGATGGATCGTTTTCCCCTGGACGCGATCATGCTGGCCGGCCGCTACACGCTGTTCGAACAGGCGCGCAGCAAAACCGTCATGGCGAGGGCCGAAGCGGACGGCGTGGCTGTACTGATCGCCGGCCCCTACAACTCCGGCCTGCTTGGCGCGGACGCTGGACCGGGCGATACCTATGACTACGCTCCGGCATCGCCGGCGATCAAGGAGCGCGCGCAACAGTTCTACGACTTGTGTGCACAAGCCGGCACGAGCGTCGGCGCGGCCGCATTGCAGTTTCCGCTCGCGCACCCGGCGGTGACGAAAGTCGTGTGCGGGCTGCGCTCGGTGTCCGAGGTCGACGATGCCATGGCACGCATGCGTGCCACGGTTCCCGCTGCGACCTGGGCGTCGCTGATCGAACAAGGCCTGCTCGACACGAGCGTGCGGACGCCATGATCATCGACGCGCACCGCCACTACTGGGATCCCTCGCGCCTGGACTATGGCTGGCTGGCGCACGCCCCGGCCACGCTGCAACGCGCGTTTCTTCCCTCCGATCTTGAAGCGGCGACGGATGCCTGCCTCCTCGTGCAGGCCGCACCGGACGAGCGCGAGACGCTGTTCCTGTTCGACATCGCCCGGCAGACCGACGGCGTGCTCGGCGTCGTCGGCTGGGTCGACATGGAGGCGGACGATGCCACGCAACGCATTGCCGCCCTCGTCGAACAAGGACAAGGCCTGCTGCGCGGCATCCGCCCCATGGTGCAGGACATTCCCGATACGGAATGGCTCGCCCGTCCCTCGCTCGATCGCGCGTTCGACTGCCTGCGCGACCATGGCCTGGTCTTCGACGCGCTGGTGGACAACCGGCATCTGCGCGCGCTTTCCCAGCGCCTGGCCCGGCACTCGGGCTTGGTCACCGTGGTCGACCACGGCGCGAAACCGAACATCGCCGACGGGCAATTCGCCTCATGGGCCGGCGCGATCGCCCGCGTTGCCCAGGTGCCGGACGTGGTGTGCAAATTGTCGGGGTTGCTGACGCTGGCGGATCTCAACAACGGCATGGCAGCCATCGAGCCCTACGTGGCGCATCTCTTTGAAAGCTTCGGCGGGCAACGCGTGCTATGGGGCAGCGACTGGCCCGTGCTCACCACGCATGCCACCTACGAACAATGGAAAGCCTGCGCGCAGAAACTGACGCGGCGGTTTGCCCGTCGCCACGAGACGGCCGTGTTTGGCGGCAACGCCACGACGATCTATTCACTCGCCGGTCGCGTGCCGGCGGCGGCATCGGGAGCAACATCATGAAAACCGGGTCCACGCATCGCATCGACACCCGCGCGGAGTGCCGTGCATGAGCGGCCGCCTGTCCGGCAAGCACGCGCTCGTCACCGCCGCGGGAGCAGGCATCGGTCGCGCCACCGCGCTCGCCTTCGCCGAGGCCGGCGCCACCGTGTTGGCCACCGATATCCATGAGGGCAACCTGGCGTCGCTTGCCGCGAGCCATCCTTCGATCCGCACGCACGTGCTCGATGTCACCGACGACCCGGCGATCCAGGCGCTGGCGGCGTCCACCGAGCGCATCGACGTGCTGTTCAACTGCGCCGGCTACGTGCACGCAGGCACCATTCTCGACACCGATGACGCCAGTTGGCGACGCTCGTTCGCCATCAACGTGGACAGCATGTTCCATCTGTGTCGCGCCGTGCTACCCGGCATGCTGAGCCGCGGCGCGGGCAGCATCGTCAACATGTCGTCGGTCGCTTCGAGCATCAAGGGCGTGCCCAATCGTTTCGCCTATGGTGCGACCAAGGCGGCCGTGATCGGCCTGACGCGCTCCATCGCCGCCGATTACGTATCGGCTGGCATCCGTTGCAACGCGATCTGCCCGGGCACGGTCAAGACGCCATCGCTCGGCGAACG
>Ga0070689_100003424_pt1 | contig 10551 bp, 8 predicted proteins | sample KBSS23HmetaG_FD_64669 | JGI IMG/M metagenome (GOLD analysis project Ga0070689, IMG submission 64669) | Switchgrass rhizosphere microbial communities from Kellogg Biological Station, Michigan, USA - KBS S2-3H metaG | ecosystem: Host-associated > Plants > Roots > Rhizosphere ... | reverse complement strand
TTGCGGCGCGATCGTGAAGTTTGATACAGCGCCTGACGAAATCGAAGGCGTCCCGATCAAGTCGCTGAACAATTTCGATGTACGGATGTACGAGACCGACCAGTCCTGCACCGAGTGCAAGGACAACGTCAAGACCGAGCACGTCCGCTTCTAATCCGTGTTTATCTGTGGCTTAGATTTCGTGGCGATTCGCGAGCGCTTTGTCCATGGTGACTTCGTCGACGTATTCGAGATCACTGCCTACCGGCATCCCCATCGCGATTCGGGTTACTCGGATTCCGAGTGGCTTCAATAATCGACTGATGTAGTTTGCCGTAGCCTCACCTTCAGTGGTCGGATTAGTGGCGAGGATCACTTCTGTTACCGCCACGCCATCATTGTTCTCCGGTTTCAGTCGCGGCAGGAGATTCGCCAACTGCAACTCGCTTGGTCCAATGTGACGGATCGGCGAGAGGCTGCCGTGCAGCACGTGGTAAACGCCCTTGAAGCTGCGCGTCTTCTCGACCGCTACCAAACTGTGAGGCTCTTCCACAACGCAGATCACGGAATGATCGCGGCTCGTCGAGGCGCAGAACCGACACGGATCCACTTCCGTGAGATTGTTACAAACAGAACAGAGCACAATCTTCTCTTTTACTTCGCGCAGCGCTGCAATCAGCCGTTCGAGGTCCGTCTCAGGCGCGCGCATAATGTAAAAAGCCAGACGTTGTGCTGACTTGTGACCAATACTCGGCAGGCGCTTCAGTTCGTCAATGAGTTTGGTGACGGGTTCGGCGTACTCCAGCATTTGATTAACCGAAGAGGTTTCCCAGACCCGGCGGCAGCATTCCACCCACCTTGCCCTTCATGGCTTCATCCACTTTCCGATTCGCTTCGTTTACCGCCGCCAGGATCATGTCCTGAAGCATCTCGACGTCGCCGTCTTTTACAGCTTCCGGATCGATCTTCAAACCCACCACTTCATGATTGCCTTTCATCTGTACCGTAACCACACCGCCGCCCGCTGAAGCCTCGACGCGCAGCTCGTCCATCTCCTTCTGCATCTTCTGCTGCATCGACTGCGCCTGCTTCATGATCTGATCCATATTGAATCCGCCCGGGAATTTCATCGCTCACACCTCTCAAGAAAAGTTTGAGTCATCGTAGCGGTAGGTGTAATCTGCGTCAATCTGTGCCATGAACGATAACGAACAACAAACTGACCGTACTCTCGAAGCGCGCGTAAAGCTCTACTACGATCTGCGTCCGGGCACGACTGCGCCCGCGCCTTTGCTAATCGCACTCCACGGCTACGGCGCCAACAAACAACAAATAATGCGTGAGGCGCGACTGCTCGCGCCGGAACGTTTCGCTATCGCGTCGTTGCAAGGCTTTCACCAGCACATCAGAGAACCGTGGGTAGCCGGTGGACCTCTGCGATTCGGCTTTGGCTGGTTAACAAACTTTCACAGCGAAGAGTCAGTTGCGGTTCATCATCGCGCGCTGATCGACCTGATCGAAATCCTAACTGCTGAAGGCGTCGCCGACCCGGCGCTCGTTTTTCTGCTCGGGTTCTCGCAATCGTGCGCGCTCAATTATCGTTTTGCTTTCACGCATCCGGAAAAGTTGCGCGGAGTGATCGGTATCTGCGGCGGCATTCCCGGCGATTGGGAAACAAGCACCACATATCGCCGAGCGCCGATCGACGTGTTGCACCTCGCCGGAACGCGCGACGAGTTTTACTCGCCTGAGCGAGTGCGGGACTACGAAAAACACCTGCTACTGCGAGCGCGCTCCGTCGTGTTCAAAAGTTATGACGCGGGGCACGAATTTGTTCCCGAAATGCGACCTGATGTGGTCCAATGGTTGGCCCGTGCTGCCGATGAACACTGAACCCACAGATTACTCAACCCCTCAGAGCGTCGCTGAAATCGAGCGTGACGTCGAAGCTCGCAGTGCCGTCTTCAAAAAAGAGCTCGGTCTTTTTGATCTGGTGCTGACGCAGGTTGTGTTCGTCGTGGGAACGTTCTGGGTAGGTTGGGCTGCGAGGATTGGTCACGAGCAAAACGTATTCTGGATTCTCGCGATCATCACGTTCTATCTTCCGCTTGCGGCGGCCGTGATCTTTCTGGTGCGCCTGATGCCGCTCGAGGGCGGTCTCTATCAATGGTCCAAGCTGGCTTTCAACGACTTTGTCGCTTTCATGGTCGGGTGGAATCTCTGGGTCTTCGCCATCTCGATTCTGGCCGGCACCGGATTGGTAGTGACCACGAGCATCTCCTATGCAATTGGACCACGCGCGGCGGAGATGAGAGGCAGCTCGAAAGTGATCATGCTGATCAGCTTTGTTCTGGTCACTATGATGGTGATAGCCGCGATGCGTGGCCTGGCGCTCGGTAAGTGGGTCCACAATGTCGGCGGCCTGGTACACATGGTTACTTTCGCGATTTTGATCCTGTTGCCACTTGTCGCTGTCTCACAGGTAATCGTAGGCGAGTACCAGCCGTTCGCCATTAAGTTTCCCACCTTCTCTGAATACAACATCAACGTCGCCAGCAAGCTCGCACTCGGTGCCCTGACCGGCTTCGAATACATTGCAATCCTCGCGGGAGAAACACGCGCGCCGGCGCGAAACATCGGGCGGTCGGTGGTGATTTCAACGCCGATCATCGCGCTCATGTTTATCCTCGGCACAAGCTCGGTGCTTGCGTTTGTCCCGCGCGATCGAATCGACGTGATTGGACCGATCCCGCAGGTGCTTTCGATCGGTTTTCAGTCTGTGGGTTGGGTAGGGACGATCGGTTCCATCGCGATTCTCGGCATCACGGTCAGGACGATAGCGCTGATGAGTATTTACTTTGCGGGCAACACGCGTCTGCCGATGGTCGCCGGCTGGGACCGATTGTTACCCGCCTGGTTTAGCCGGTTGCACCCGAAGTACAAAACGCCGATCAACTCGATTCTCTTTGTGGGCGCTGTAACGCTGGTGCTCGGCGTGCTTAGCCTGTCGGGAGTACACGCGCAGGAAGCGTTTCAGCTGATAGACAATGCCGGCGGAATTTTCTATGCGCTGACGTACCTGGTGTTGTTTGCGATACCGTTGTTTGGGACGAAGGCGCTGGGTGTTAAGGCGCCGTTGTGGCTCAAGATCGCGTGCGCGTCGGGCTTCATCGTTACGCTGATCTACATCAGGTTTGCGATCGTTCCGATTACCGAAGTGGGAAGTCCGTTGTCGTTTGCGCTAAAGATTATCGGCACTGTTTTGGTCGCGAATGTTGTCGGTCTAGCGATTTATGTCCTCCGAAAACGAAAGTAAGTCACTGGCTGTAATTAACTGTGCGCAGGTGGTGACGCTGGCTGGGCCGGCGCGGCCGCGGGTTGGCCCGGAGATGCGTGAGCTCGGGATTGTTGCGCGTGGGGGATTGTTTGTTCGCGATGGTCTGATCGAGCGAGTTGGAACTGAGATCGAAGCGCTCATTGATAACGACACGACCGTTGTTGATGCTGGTGGTCGGGTGCTCCTGCCGGGTTTTGTTGATGCACATACGCATCCGGTCTTTGCGGGAACGCGTGTGGATGAGTTTGAAGAACGCAGCCGGGGAGCAACGTACCAGGAGATTGCCGCGAGTGGCGGTGGCATTCAGTCGACAGTCAATCGAACGCGTGCGAGCAGTCTCAGCGAATTGATTACAACCAGCCGGCGCTACACAGGTTGGTTTCTGCGCGGTGGCACGACGACGATCGAAGCGAAGTCGGGTTATGGATTGTCGCTGGAAGATGAGATCAAGATCCTGCGGGCTATCCGGCAGTTGGATCGTGAGACGCCGCTGCGTTACGTGCCGACGTTCCTGGGCGCGCACAGCATTCCGCCGGAGTACAAGTCGCGACGTGATGACTACGTTTCACTGATCGTCGAGGAGATGTTGCCGCGCGTCGCTCAAGAGAAACTGGCTGAGTACTGCGACGTGTTCTGTGAAGAGAAGGTGTTCACTACAGATGAGTCGTGGAAGATCCTTTCGGCGGCGCGTTGTCACGGGCTTGGCTTGCGGATGCACGCCGATCAGCTCTCGCTTTCAGGCGGCGCAAAACTCGCCGCGGAGTTAGGGACTGTCACCGCCGATCATCTCGAGCACACCGACACCGAAGGAATCAAGGCACTGAAACAATCAGGCGTGCAGCCGGTGTTGCTGCCTGGCTCAGTTTATGCGCTCGGATCGTCGCGCTATCCAGCGGCGCGCGAGATGATCGATGCCGGTTTGGCAGTTGTGCTGGCAACTGACTTCAATCCCGGCTCTTCGCCGACGCCTTCGATGACGATGATCCTCTCGCTAGCCGCGACGCACATGAAAATGACACCAGCCGAAGCAATCACGTCATCAACGATCAACGCCGCGTACAGTTTGAATCGCGGCGCGCAACTCGGCTCTCTCGAGCCCGGCAAGATCGCTGACTTTTCTATTCACGATTGCGACGACTATCGCGAGCTCGCTTATTTCTTCGGCATACAACAAACTTGGCGTGTCTATTGCGCCGGAACTCTATCAGTTCAACTGTAGGGGCGGCACTCCGTGGCCGCCCCAGCGTTTGAAGTCGGAGACTGGGGCGGCCACGGAGTGCCGCCCCTACAATAATTCCCGTGCGGGTCCAATAAATACCCGTTGCACGTCGCAAAAATTATCGGTATTATCCACGCAACACTGGAAAGGAGGTGATTCTAAAATATATGAGTTCTTATCACAGTGAGGTGGCTGCGGCCTGACCTCTGAACCAGCTAACTAGTTAGGATTCTGGTTCGGTAGTCTCACTGCAAAGTGCTCCTCCTTTCTGGATGCGGCACACAGTCAGCCACAGGCCAATCCCAACAGTTCACCGAAGCCGTCCACGGTTCCGATCGTGGACGGCTTTTTCATTAGACCGCAAAAAATCACAAACAACCGCAAAAAGAAGAAAGATTTAACCACGGCACCTGTGCTTTTGTGATTCTGTGGAATCACCCGTCTTTCACGACCCCCTCGGGCGGCGGTGGCGCCGTGTCCGTCGTATCTGGCTCGCGCTCTCAGTAGTCGTAACCGGACTCGCAATCATCTTTATCGCCAGCGTGTTTGCCAGGCCGGTGTTGCCGGGTCTCAACCTTAGACCCAAGCCGCCAAACCTCCCCACGAACCCCAGCGAACGCAAGGCAAAAAAGGCGCAAGCGGAACTACAACGTGCGCTCGCTACCACGAAATACATTACGCCAGGCAAACGCCGCTGGCGTGTTCCACTCGTTCCGCCACCGCCGTCGGTGCCCGCGCCCGTTGTTCCCACAACGCGCCCGTTATCAGTCGGATTTTTTATCAACTGGGACGAGTCGAGCTACGAATCACTCAAGCGCAACCTCGATCATCTCGATTGGGTCGTCGCCGAATGGTCGCACCTGCAAGACGGGCCAAATCCACTCGTCACCGATGTTCACATACCCGCGCTGAACTGGATTCGCGTGACGCGTCCGGAAGTTCGAGTGCTTCCAATGGTGCAGAACCTGGTTGACGAGCAGTGGCAGGGAGATTTGCTTGCGCGCTCTATCGCCGACGAGCCGCACCGGCAGAAACTCATCGGCGCGTTAACCAATTTCGTACAGGACAACAAGTTCGCCGGCATCTGTGTTGACTTCGAAGAGCCTCCCACCGCTGCGCAAGGAAACTTGCTTACGTTCATGCAGGAACTGCACACGACCTTTGCCGCCAAAGGCCTGCTTGTCTCCCAGGCCGTGCCTTTCGACGATCCCGATTGGAATTACAAAGCATACGCCGCCGCTAACGACTATATGATCCTGATGGCATACGACCAGCACTGGGCCGGCAGCGACGCAGGCCCGGTCGCGGCGCAGGACTGGTTCGAGCAAAAACTCATCAGCCGCATGCGCGACCTCGATGCCGCCAAAACAATCATCGCGCTCGGAAACTATGGTTATGACTGGAGCGACGCCACCAAGACCGCCGACGAAGTCACGTTTCAGGAAGCGTTGATCAACGCGCGTGATTCGAGCACTGCGCCCACTTTCGACACGGCCACACGCAATCCGTATTTCGAATACGACGAAGACGATCAATCGCATCACAAGGTCTGGTTCCTCGACGCGGTCACGGCTTTCAACCAGATGCGCGCGGCCAGTGGTTACAAGCCCGCGGGCTACGGCATCTGGCGTCTCGGATCTGAGGATCCGTCTGTCTGGTCCATCCTTGGCACACAGAACAGTTCGCCCGAAGCACTGCGCAGTATTAACTATGGTTACGACGTCGACTTCGAAGGCAACGGTGAGCTTTTGAAGGTGATGTCGCGGCCGCAAAAAGGCGCGCGCGATCTGGAAGTCGATTCCGCGAACGGCTTTATCAAAGACGAACAATTCACGGCGCTGCCTTCGTCGTACGTAGTGCAGCGCACCGGCGATCGTCCCGGCCTACTGGCGCTGACTTTCGACGACGGTCCCGATCCGCGATGGACACCTGCGATCCTCGACATTCTCAAGCAGGAAAATGTTCCGGCAACGTTTTTCATCATCGGTAAAAACGGTCAGGCGAATCCGGAGCTTTTACGACGAATCGTCGACGAAGGTCACGAAGTTGGCAATCACTCATTCACACATCCGAACCTCGGTGAGATTCCGTTATCGTTGACTGAGCTCGAGCTGAACGCCACGCAAAGGCTTATCGAATCTGTGGTCGGTCGCTCAACAGTTCTGTTTCGTCCGCCATACTTCGGCGATGCGGAAGCCGACAAGCCGCAGGAGGTCGAGCCTGCGCTCGTCGCGCAGAACCTCGGTTACATCATGGCCGGTGTGCGTATCGATCCTGACGACTGGAAACTTCCGATCACGGCCGATCAGATCGTTCAGCGGACAATCGATCGCGCGAAGGATTCCAACCCGGATACTCGCGGCGAGATCATTCTTTTACACGACTCGGGAGGCGATCGTTCCGCGACCGTCGAAGCACTGCCGCGCCTGATCCACGAGCTCAGGGCGCGCGGGTATCGCTTCGTCGCCGTCTCTGATTTGGCGGGGCTCTCACGCGATCAGGTGATGCCCGTCATCCCCGCCAGCCAGCGGGTCTTCACGCGCGCGGATGCGATCACGTTTTTCTTTCTGTCGACAGGCGGATGGGTTTTGCAGTGGACTTTCCTGCTCGGCATCCTGCTCGGCCTCGGGCGACTGTTCTTTGTTGGTTCGCTTGCTTTGGCGCAGTGGTTTCGATCGCGACGGCGCGAACGTATCCACGCGGGCGTCGACTACACGCCGTTCGTTTCGATTCTCGTGCCCGCGTTCAACGAAGAGCTCGTAATTGAGAACACGATTCGCAGCCTGCTTGCTTCCGATTACCCGAACTACGAGATCATCGTGATCGATGACGGTTCGCACGACGACACCAGCAAAGTCGTAACCGAGAAATTCGAGCACGACGAGCGCGTGCGGCTCTTAACAGTTGCCAACGCAGGTAAGGCGGCGGCGCTGAACACCGGCCTGCGACACGCGCGCGGTGAGATTGTTGTTGCGCTCGATGCCGACACGTTGTTTGCACCGCAAACGGTTGGCGCACTCGCGCACCGGTTCTATGACAAGAGGCTGGGCGCGATCGCGGGGAATGCGAAGGTCGGCAACCGCGTCAACATCGTCACTCGCTGGCAGGCACTCGAATACATCACATCGCAGAACATGGACCGGCGCGCGTTTGCGAGTCTCAACTGCATCACGGTTGTGCCGGGCGCGGTAGGCGCATGGCGAAAAGATTTGCTGGTTGAAGTCGGTGGCTTTCCGTCTGACACGCTGGCCGAGGATCAGGATCTGACGTTACAGATCAGGCGTTTGGGTTACACGATCGGCTACGAAGAAACGGCTATCGCCTGGACTGAAGCGCCGCACGATTTGCGCTCGCTCGCGAAACAACGATTCCGTTGGGCGTACGGCACTTTGCAGTGCATGTGGAAACATCAGGATGCGTTGTTTCGTCGCCGCTTTGGAACGCTCGGCTTCATCGCCATGCCCAACGTTTGGATCTTTCAAATCGTGTTCGCGTTAATCTCGCCGGTGATGGATCTGATGTTGCTCTACGTGCTCATTTCGAGCGCGTTTGATCGCTGGCAACAACCGACCGGATACTCGTCGACAAACCTGCAGCAGGTGCTGCTTTACTACGCGCTGTTCCTTGCTATCGATTGGGCCTCGGCATGCTTTGCGTTCCTGCTCGAGCGGCGCGAGCGTTGGAGTTTGCTATGGTGGTTGTTCCTGCAGAGGTTCTGTTACCGGCAGGTTATGTACTACGTGATGATCAAATCAGTGGCGATGGCGATTCGTGGTCCCGTAGTCGGTTGGGGAAAACTCGAGCGCAAAGCCACCGCTGAAGCCAGCCCATAAATCCGTGCTTAGAATCCGTGTAATCTGTGGCTTACTGCTCCTCGTTGCACTTGGCTTTCGTCTGGTCATCGCTCTGCGTTTTCCGAACGATGATCCGGGCGACGGCAAAGTTTATTCACAGATCGCACGCAACGTTCTCGAGCAGCATGTTTACTCTCACGAAACGCAGGCGCCTTACGTTCCTTCACTGATTCGCCTTCCCGGTTATCCGCTGTTTCTCGTAGGCACTTATGCAGTTTTCGGCCATGGCAACGACACTGCGGTACGCGTGCTTCAGGCCGTGATCGATACAGCGACGTGTGTCTTGATCGCGCTGGTAGCGTTGCAGTGGTCCATCGACGAGGAGCGTAGACGTCGAGCTGCGCTCGTCGCATTCGCGCTGGCCGCAGTCTGCCCGTTCACGGCGATTTACGTGGCGACGATCCTCACGGAAGTGTGGGCAAATTTTCTGGCGGTGGCGCTGGTGCTCGCGGCCACGTTTGCTTTCAAAGCCACGGTGCGGAAGAGAGCGCTGATGTGGTGGGTTATCAGCGGTCTCATTGCCGGCCTCGCAGTCTTGTTTCGTCCCGACAGCGGGCTCTTTGCGGCAGCCGTCGGCGCCACGATTGTGTTGTCAGGTCTAAGGTTCGCACGCATGCGTGAGGCGATTCTTTCCGCGGCGCTCTTTTCAATAGCCTTCTGCCTCATGCTCGTCCCCTGGACGATCCGGAACCAACGAGTGTTTCACCTCTTTCAACCGCTCGCTCCCGCGCACGCTGAAATGCCCGGCGAGTTTGTGCCGCGTGGTTACCTGCTCTGGGTGCGGACGTGGCTGGACGACAGTCGCTACGTTGGCCCAGCGCTCTGGGCGTTGGATACACGACCGATCAGCGTGGACGATTTTCCGGACACGGCTTTCGATTCAGACGAAGAGCGCGATCGAGTTGCTGCGTTGTTCTACAAATACAATCATCCGGACGAGGAAGAACCGACAGTCGACGACTCCGCTGCCGGCGAGGACCAGGACGAAGAAGAGCCGGAACAAGAAGAAGAGGAGCAGCCGGCACAGCCGGAAGAAATCAACGTTGAGATGACGCCGGAAATCGACGCCGGTTTCGCGCAAGTTGGACGAGAAAGAATCGCGCACTCACGGTTTCGCTACTATGTTGCGATGCCTCTGCGACGAGCGGTGACGCTTTGGTTCGACACGCATTCAGAGTACTACCCTTTCAACGGAGAGTTGTTCCCGCTCGAAGATCTCGATTACGACATTCACCAGCAGTACTGGCTGCCGCTGTTTGCCGGGTTGACGTGGGTTTACTCGCTGCTGGGCGCGATCGGAGGGTGGCTGCTCTGGCGCTCGCGAGATCGAAATGCCCGTAGATGGTTGCTGCTCGCGGTGCTTTTGATATTCCTGCGTCTCGGGTTTTTCGCGACTCTTGAAAACCCCGAGCCACGCTACACGGTAGAAATATTTCCGTTCCTGATGATTCTGGCCGGCGCCGGTGCTGCGCTGATTAAGGCGTCGGCGAAGGCGACGGAGTCGGACGCTGTTCCGATGGTGGAATAACCGCGGGGTTTGGATTGTCAGGCGACGAGTGTAAGTGAATCGCTTTCCAGGCAGTGCCGATGCGTTTGAACGCGAGCGTCATGCGTCCCGAGACAGTTTCTGGCGCACCTTTGTAGGTCTGTGATTGCGTCCACTGGCAGGTAACGATAGCGCCTGTTGCGCCGAGCATGGTGATTGAAACGTCACGCACTTCGAGCTTCACGTCTTTGATTTCCGGATACGAGCTCTCGCGGTTCTTGCGCACCTGTTCCCAACTCTTCGTCACGGTGCCGTTGTAGTTGAACAGATTGAGTTGGGAATTATTCCAGTAGACGTCCATTACCTCCTTCACATTCGCGTGCCTGATGCCGGCGAGCAGTGCGTTGAAGGCCGCGAGCACGCCTTCCGAACCGGGCGTCTGTTGCGCTGCGGGCGGCGCCGTTTTCTTCGGCTCTTTATCAGGTCTTTTCGTGTCAGTGGGTGCGGGTTTGACGCTGTTGGTGTTCGTCGTTCGTTGTCGTTCGGTCGTTACCGGTGAGTTTGTATTCTGAGCAACAGCCACGCCATACGAAAAAAGTAACGCTAAGAAGAGACTCATTAGTTTGGTCATGATGACTCCAACTGTAGGGGCGGCCCTCAGTGGCCGCCCCAGATT
>Ga0070689_100003422_pt1 | contig 10552 bp, 9 predicted proteins | sample KBSS23HmetaG_FD_64669 | JGI IMG/M metagenome (GOLD analysis project Ga0070689, IMG submission 64669) | Switchgrass rhizosphere microbial communities from Kellogg Biological Station, Michigan, USA - KBS S2-3H metaG | ecosystem: Host-associated > Plants > Roots > Rhizosphere ... | reverse complement strand
CCGAACGCGAGCTCGGCGCGGCGGGCGGTGCCGAACAGATTGGTGGCGAGGCGGAAGCGCGAGCGCGCGACATTGGTGAACAGCAGCGCCGGGCCGCCGGCCGCGATCACGCGGCGGTGGATCTCGGCGGCCTCGAGGTCGGGGTCGACCTCGGCGTCGATCGCGACGATCTCGCGTTCGCGGCGCAGCAGCTGCAGCAGCGCGCGCAGGTCGAGCAGCGGCGCCGTCATCGCGCGGCCTCCGCGGCGTCGAGGACCGAGCGCACCAGCGCCGCCGTGCGCGCGGTCGCGCCGGGCTGGCCGAGGTGTTCGCGCACGGTCGCGAGCCCCGCGATGCAGCGCGCGCGCGCGGGCCCGTCGGCCCACAGCGATTGCACGGCCGCGAGCACGCGGTCCCAGCCGTTGCCGCCGTGGAAGCAGAACTCGGGCACGACCTCGTGTCCGGCGATCAGGTTGGCGGCGGCGATGAACGGCACGCTGAGGATGTTGTGGTAGCCGAGCGTGCTGAGCATGCCGCGCAGGTGGTAGACGACGACGACCGGGTTGCCGTAGAGACACGCTTCGAGCGAGCCGGTGCCGGACTTCGCGAGTACGAGCCGCGCGCCGGCGAGCCATGGCGCGAGCGGCCCTTCGCAATGTTCGACGAAGTCACCGCCGTGCGCAGCCAACGCCTGGCGCAGCAGCGGCGTGCGCCGCGGGTCGCGGTGCGGCAGCACGACGCGCAGGTCGGGCACCGCGCTGCGCAGCGTGCGCGCGACGCGCAGCATGCCGGGCAGGTTCGCTTCGATCTCGCGGCGGCGCGACCCTGGCAGCAGGCACAGCAGCGGCCGGCTGCGCGCGGCCGCGACCTGCTGCGGGTCCACGGGATGGTCCGCGAGCTGGTCGAGCAGCGGATGGCCGATGTAGCGCGCCGGTACGCCGAAGCGCCGGAAGAACGCGGTCTCGAACGGCAGGATCGTCAGCGTCGCGTCGACGGCGCGCCGGTAGCGGCGCATGCGCCACGGGCCCCAGGCCCAGTACTGCGGCGCGACGTAGTGCAGCACCGGCACGCCGCGCCGCCGGCAGGCCTTCGCCATCACCACGTGCAGCCCCGGGTAGTCGACCAGCACGACGAGGTCGGGCGGCTCGTCGCGCAGCAGGCGCAGGAAGCGCGCGTGGGCGGCCACGATCAGCGGCAGCTGTGCCAGCACCGAGAAGAAGCCCATCACCGCGTGCTCGCTGAGCGGGAACAGCAGCTCCGCGCCGGCCGCGCGCAGCGGCCCGCCGCCGAACGCGCGCGCCTGCACGGCGGGTCCGAGCGCCGCGACGAGCCGCGCCGCGTGCGCTTCGCCGCTGGCCTCGCCGGCCGACACGAACACGACCGGGCGTAGGCCTTGGCGCCGCGGTCGCCGCGCGCGGTGGTCGCGCGCGCGCGCGACCAACCGCTGCGCGACCTCGTCGGTGGCGGCCGCGTCCGCCGGCGCCTCGTGCGCGGCGGCGTCGAGCACTTCGCGCGCGACGCGGCGCCAGCCGTGGCGGACCGGCAGGTAGGCGAGCAGGCGCAGCGGCGTGCCCAGCGCGCGCAGGATCTCGCGCAGCAGCGTGACGGCGACCTCCAGCGCGATCATCAGGGTTCGAGGCGGTGCAGCGCGCGCCACGCCAGGCCGTAGAACAGCACGATCGCGAGCACCATCCAGGCCGAGTGGCCGGCGCCGTGGACCGGGTCGAACATGCCGTCGAGGCCGATGTTGCCGGCCAGCATCGGGCCGTACCAGTCGAAGTCCGACAGCCGGAACAGGCTCCACGGTCGCCAGCGCGGCACCAGGTAGATGCCGATCTGCAGCACGACGACGCCGCCGACCCAGAACGCGACGTGTGCCTGCACGCGCGACAGCACCGACACGAACGTCGTGAACGCGAGGATCGCCAGCACGAACAGGCTGCCGTGCAGCGACGCCAGCATCAGCGGGCCCCACGGCAGGTCGAGTTCGATCACGCGGCTCCAGTACACCGCGCTGGCGTTGACGGCGAAGATCGGCACCGCGACGCACAAGATCGTCGGCCAGCTCTTCTGCCACAGGATGCGGCCGCGCGACACGGTGCGCGTCAGCAGGAACTCGAGCGTCTGCGTCTCGCGTTCGCGCGCGAACAGCGCGGTGCCCATCAGCACGGCGGCGGCGATGCCGAGCAGGTTCACGGCGCGGAAGAACAGCATGACCGCGATCCAGTTGCGGTAGGCGATCTCCTCGCGCGTATCGGTGATGCCGGTGCCGATGCGCTGCATGAAATCGATGCCGAGGGTCTTGAACAGCGACGACTTCTTGAGGTCGTCGTAGACGGTCGGCCACAGCAGGATCACCGGCAGGTCCAGCAGCAGCAGCAGCAGCACGTAGACCAGTGCCATGTAGCGGACCTCGCGCCAGGTCTTGGCGGCGATCATCGCGTGGCCCTCGCGGCGGCGGCGTCGGCGGCACTGGCGCCGGCCGCGTCGAGGTGCGGCAGGAACAGCAGCTGGTAGAGGTCCTCGAGCCGCGTGTGGCCGATCTCGGCGGCGCGGACCTCGGCCGGGTCGAGCTGGCGCAGCCACTGCAGCGGCGGCCCGTCCGATTCGAGCACCAGCATGCCGTCGGCGTCGCGTTGCAGCTCGCGGCAACCGGGCGGCAGCGCGCGGTCGCCGGCGAGGCGCACGCGGAAGCGGTGCAGCAGCCGGCTGCGCGCGCGTTCGACCTCGACCGCGGGCACCAGCCGGCCGTCGCGCAGGAACTCGAGCCGCGTCGCGAGCTCCTGCAGCTCCTCGAGGTGGTGCGAACTCAGCACGATCGTGCGGCCGGCGCGGTGCAGTTCCTGCAGCACGACGCGCAGTTCGGCGCGCATCGTCGCGTCGAGCGCGCGGTCGGGTTCGTCGAGCAGGTAGAGCTCGGCTTCGGCCGACAGTGCCGCGAGGATCGCGAGCTTCTGCTTCATGCCCGCCGAGTAGCTGCGCACCCTGCGCTCGAGCGGCAGCGCGAACAGGTCCTCGAGCCGCTGCCGCAGCACGTCGTCGCGCTGGCGCTGGAACGACTGCGCGAACGCGAGGAACTCGCGGCCCGTCATCTGCAGGTAGACCGAGGTCTCGCCGGGCAGGTACGAGCAGCGGGCGCGGATCGCCAGCGAGTCGGTCGCGGGGTCGAGGCCGAACACGCGCACGTCGCCTGCCGAGCGCCGGTAGAGCCCGATCAGGATGCGCAGCAGCGTCGACTTGCCAGCGCCGTTGGGGCCGACCAGGCCGAGGAACTCGCCGCGCCGGAGGTCGAGGTCGATGCCGTGCAGCACCGGCCGCGCGCCGAACGCCTTCGTCAGCGCGCGGACCGCGATCACGGCAGCCTCGGTCACGCGACCTCCCGCAGGAAGTTCTGCAGCAGGCGCGGGCCGTGCGCCGAGCGGAACGATTCGGGATGGAACTGCACGCCGAACGTCGGCGCACTGCGGTGGTGCAGCCCCATGATCGTGCCGTCGGCGAGGTGCGCGTCGGCCGCCAGCACAGGAGGCAGGTCGCGCACCGCGACGCACAGCGAGTGGTAGCGGCAGAACGCGACCGGCGACGGCAGGTCGCGGTAGAGGCCCTGGCCCGCGTGCACGATCGGCGACGTGCGCCCGTGGCACGGCGCGCCGCGCTCGACCGTGCCGCCGAAGGCGATGGCGATCGCCTGGTGGCCGAGGCAGACGCCGAGGATCGGCTTGTGGCCCGACCAGCGCCGGATCGCCGGCACCAGGCCCGCGGCGTCGGCCGGATGGCCGGGACCGGGCGACAGCACGAGCGCTCGCGCGTGCGCAGCGCGGTCGTCCACGGCCGGATCGTCGGTGCGCAGCACGGTCACTTCGTGGCCGAGCATGCGCAGCGCCTGCGCGAGGTTCCAGACGAACGAGTCCTTGTTGTCCAGCAGCAGGATCAAGGGCGCCGCAGAGTATCCGGCGAGGAGCCCGCGGGCATCACTCGCGCGCGGCGCGGTGCGCAGATCAGCGCGCGCGTTCGCGGACCGTGATGTCGTCGGGACGGAACCGCACGCTGTAGTCGGTCGGATGCACCTCGGGGATCGCCAGCATCTCGCGGACGCGGTCGACGCCCTGGAACGTGTAGTAGCGGCGCGTGAGGCCTTTGCCCTCGAGGGTCGCGAGGCCGGAGACGAGGCCGACGAACAGCAGCTCGTCGTCGCCCTGCGCGAAGATCGCCGCGCCGGGCGGCAGCGGCGGGCCTGGATCGGCGAGCACGTCGCCGTGCACGCCGGGATCGTTGGCCAGGTGGACCTCGACGCGCGTGGCTTCGAGGCCGTTCACAGTCCACATCGCGACCAGCGGTTCCTCGGCCGTCGGTGAGTGGTCGAGCGCGCGCAGGTGCTGCGTCCTGAGGTCCATGTTCGCGCGCCAGAACACGCTGCCGGTCGGCACGATCGCGCCCTCCTCCATCAACGGCGTCGGACCGAGGAAGTAGTGCACGCGGCACGGCCCCTCGGTCGCGCTGCGACCGAGCGTCAGGATGCCGAACTCGGTCGTCGCGCCGTACTCGACGCCGCCCGTGGTCTCGATCAGCGCCACCGGGCGCGAGCGGTCGACGCGGTCCTCGCCGGAGAACAGCCATGCACTGCAAGCCGCGAGCGGCAACAGCAGCAGCGGCAGCAGGCGCGTGCAGCGGGAACGGAGTGGATTTCGGCAGCGCAAGTTCGTCGTCACGGGTGGGGCCGGAGTGGGGGCGCGGCCGCGCAACGCGCCGCGCCACAAACCTCTCATCGAACCGGCGTCATCCCTTCATGTAGGACTTCACCCATTCGACCCACGCGGCTTCCCACGCCGCCCAGTCGACACCGGCGAACGCCTTCTCGACGGCCTTCTTGTGGTCCTTGGTCTCGAGCATCTCGTCGCGGTACTTGGGCAGGATCGTCGTCCACGACGGATCGAACTTCTTGCCCATGACCTCGGGGCCGCGCTTCAGGAAGTCGATCATCGAGTAGGCCTGCTCGTAGTGATCGACGACCCGCGCGCTGCCGTAGAACTTGCCGATCTCCCAGGTCACGATCTCGCGCGGGGGGATGTAGTTGCCGCGCGCGACCTGCGTGCGGATGCCCGTGTAGCGGCCCTTCTCGACCTCGTAGCCCCAGCTCTTCCCGTGCTTGCTCCATGAGCCGAAGTAGTCGCCCATGCCCTCGTCGTACCAGCGGTGCAGCTCGGCCTTCTCGCCGAAGTAGGTGTGCCCGTACTGGTGCCAGCCCTCGTGCATCGCCGTCGAGTAGATCGTGTCGGCCTTGTTGCCGAAGTAGCGATCCTTGTCGTCGAACAGCACGAGCTCCTTCGACGAGGGGCTGAAGAAGCCGACGACGCCCGTCGGCGCGCCGCTGTACTTCTGGAAGTCGGCGTAGTTGTAGCAGATGCGCAGGATGGAGTAGAGCTGCAGCATCTTGCTGTGCGGCGGGTACTCCTTCTGGTACAGCTCGCGCATCGTCTCGAGCTTCTCGACGATGTCGTGCGCGAACGTCGTCGCTGGCTTCCGCTTGTCGTTCTTCGAGGGATCCCACGAGAACAGGCAGATGTAGTTCGGCGACGTGAAGTAGTCCCAGCCGTCGAGGTTGGCGATGTTGCCCTTCGCCTTGTCGAGCTCCTGCTGCCGCTCGGGCGTGTTCGCGAACTCGTCGCGCTTGACGTCGGGTTCCCCGGCCGCCGTCGTCGAGGTTTCCTTCAGCGGCTCGACCGACGTGATCATCTCCTTCGCCCACTTCAGCCAGTTGTCCTTCGGCTTCGGCTTGCCGATCGCGGGGATCCGCACGGTCAGCGCGACCTGGCGGTCCGGGAAGTCGAAGACGGCGGAGCAGTGGTACCAGAAGCCGAAGCGGTCGTCGGTGTCCGAGTACTCCCAGTACTCGTAGTCCGGCGTCTTGCCCTTGCCCTTCTCGGCGCGCCCCTTGTCCTGGAACGTGCGGTTCTCCTGGCCGGGCTCCTTGACCGTGACCCACTCGCGGAAGTCGGCGGCCTTCAGCGGGCTCTCGATCTCGTGCTTCTCGGCGGTCGTGCCGCCCTCGGTGGGCTTCGCGTTCGCGGCGCCGCCGGCCTTCGGGAACTCGAGCACGAACAGCTCCCACGAGAACTGGCCGCGGATGTAGTCACCCTCGCTGCCGGGCTTGAACTGCATCTTCGTGTGCGGGTCGGCCGAGCCGATCTGCAGCGGCACCGGCTCGAGCTTCTTGTGCACCTTGAAGCGGATCCCGAGCTTGTCGTTCTGCTCCCAGCGATACTCCTGGGCGGGTGCGACCACGGCGAGAGCGAGAAGGGCGGTGGTCAGGGCGATGCACGACGTTCGCATGGCAGGTTCCTCGGGGTCCTGGGGGACGACTCGCGTCCGCGGCACGATAGCAGATCGACGTGGCCGGCGGCATCCCGCGCATGTTGCGCGATTGCCCCAGCGGGGCGTTTGCGCTGCGTCCGGGTGCGAGGCGGGCGACCGACGGTGGTCACCGCGGTTTGTTCCCAGGTCGTCGTCCGCGACTCGCGAGCTCGGTCTCGGGAGGCCGAGTCTGAGTTTCAGTCTCAGGGTTTCAGCATCAGGAATTGAGCAGCGCCTGGCCCTGCGCGACCACGCCGGCCAGCATCGCCGCCATGCGCGGCGCGGCCAGTTCCGCGGCGTCGATCATCGCTTCGATCGACGCGTTGCCGGCGCGACCCGGCAAGACTTGCTGGGTGATGCCGACGAGCGCCAGCACCTGGAAGCCGGCGTGCACGGCAGCGATCACCTCGGGCACCAGCGACATGCCGACCAGATCGGCGCCCATCTGACGCAGGAAGCGGTACTCCGCGCGCGTCGGCATGCTCGGGCCGGGAACCGCGGCGAGCACACCGGGCAGGCACGGGATCCCGCCGCGCAGCCCCACGTCGCGCGCGACTTCGAGCCAGCGGCGCGAGTACGGCTCGCTCATGTCGGGGAAGCTCGGTCCCCACTGGTCGTCGCTCGCGCTGTGCAGCGGCTGCACGCCGGTCAGGTTGATGTGGTCCTCGACGACTGCGACGCCGCCGAGCTCGAGCTGCTGGCTCAGGCTCGCCGCTCCGGCGGTCGCGATCATGACTTCGCAGCCGAGCGCCTTCAGCAGGCGGATCATCATCGTGACTTCGGCACCGCTCTCGTGCGACAGGATCGGCGCGTCGGCGACTGCGACGGGCACGTTCTCGAGCTGGCCGACGAGCAGCGGCGAAGTGAGATTGACGCCGGCCGGCAGGTCGTCGCGGTGGAACGCGGCCTTGTCCTTGAGCTGGCCGGCGATCGAGGCGTGGCCGCTGCCGAGCAGCAACGCCACTCGCGGCCGCACGGCGGTGCGCGCGAGGATCTGCTGCGCCGACTCCTTCAGGCGGCCGCGCTGCGGCCCAGACGTTGGTCCGACCATGACGGAACGGTAGCGCGCCGTCGCGGCGTGGCAAACGCGCGGCGTCCGATCGGTGCCGCGTGCTCTCACGGCAGGCCGAGGCGCTGGCGCACCGTCGCCGCGTCGATGCCGGTGACGACTACGGTCTTGCGCGCCGAGGTCCCGCCGGCGACCACGGTCACGGCGCGCGCCGGCACCGCCAGCGCGGCGGCCAGCAGTGCCGCGATCGCGGCGTTGGCGCGGCCGCGCTCGGGCGGCGCGGTGACGGTGACCCTCAGCGCGTCGCCGTGCACGCCGGCGATGCGGTCGCGGCTGGCGCCGGGCACGGCCTTCACGGCGAACGTGACGCCGCCCGGTGCCGGCGCGATCCGCAGCGTCACGGCAGCGCGGTGACGCAGAGCTCGTGCGGGTGGTCGGCGACGAGCCGGTCGAGGTAGTTCGCTGCGGCGAGGTTGCGCCGTTCGGACAGTGCGCGCAGACCCTGCGCGAGCAGGCGCGTGGCCTGCAGTTCGCTGCGCAGCCCCGCCGTCCACGGCTCGCTCTCGGGCAGGCGCTGCAGCAAGGCGTCCAACGCGACGAAGCCGAGCGGATAACCGCCGTTGCTCGTGCCCGAGTCGTCGTCGCTGCGGACCAGGCCGCCGAGGTAGGCGCGCGCGGCCACGATGTGGCGCTGCACCGCGACGAAGCCGACGAACGCGTCGCGGCCGCCGACCGCGCCATCGGGCTCGGTGACCTGGCGCGCGAGGCCGGTCCACTGCTCGATCGACAGGTTGCCGATCGCGACGCTGGTCTCGCGCGGCGGCTTCTTGCTGGCGTCGGTGACCGTCAGCGTGCCGCCGTCGCGCTGCCAGTGCGTGACCGGCTGCGTGGTGTCCTGGTCGAGCGCGAGCTGCAGTTCGCCGCGCTCGGCCGCGGCCTGCAGCGCGTCGCCGAACACGGCCGCGCGCTGCAGCGACGCCGCCAGCGTGCGCGCGCGGTCGGTCACCGCCTGCGGCGCGCCGCCCGCGGCGAACGACTCCATCGTCTTCGCCGCGGCGCCGAAGTCGGCGCGCGCGAGCGCGCCGTCGATGCCGCCGCTGCCGTGCACGAACTCCGCGTAGCTCTGCCACTCGGCGGCGCGCTGCGCCGCGCCGAGTTCGTGCGCCGCGGCCGCGGCAGTGGTCGCGAACTCCTGCAGCGCAGCGCGGTCGCCGACCAGTTCGTCGGGCCAGCCGTCCGCGCGCACGATCGCGCTCAGCGCGGTCGCGTTGTCCTGCAGTGCGGTGCCGTCGCTGGCCGTGCGCGCCTGGTCGATGTTCTTGTGCAGTTCGGCGATGCGTGCGCTGGCGCGTTCGCGGATGCGCTGCCGCAGCGCCGCGATGCCGTTGCTGATCGCCTCCTTGTCGGCGCCGTCGGGCGTGCGCACGGTGCCGAGCAGCGTCAGCGCGCGCGGCAGGTCGCCGGCCGCGATCGCAGCCTCGGCGGGGCCGCGCACCTCGACGAGCGCCTGCTCGGCGAACTGCAGCGCCCGCTGCCGCGCCGACTCGCGTTCGGCGACCGCCGCGCGCGTGCGCGTCGCGAGCTGCTGGGCTTCCGCGGCGGCCGTGGTGCCGGCGTGCCGTTCGGCGACCATGTCGAGCGCGCGCGCGAGGTCGAGACCCTCGCCGGCGTCGAGGCGCACGCGCAGCAGCGCGATCATCGCGTCGTCCTGCTTCTTCTGCGCGCGCAGTTCGCGCAGCTGGTCGGCGAACGCCTGCTTCTCGGGGTCGTCGTACTTCTTCTCGACCTCGACGAACTCCTTCGGTCGCGTCACCGCCCACCAGATCGCGCCGCCGGCGACGACGACGGCCGCCGCGGCGAGGCCGATCCACAGCCCCTTCTTGGCCGGCGGCTGCAGCAGCTCCTGCACCGCGTCGAGCAGCTCGCTGGCCGACTGGTAGCGGTCGGCCGGCTCCTTCTGCATCAGCCGCGCGATGATCGCGGTGACGTCGGCGGGCACCGACGGCTCGACCTTGTTCGCGGGTTCGGCCTGCTCGCGGACGTGGCCCTTCAGGATGTCCTTGACGGTCTGGCCGCGGAACGGCGTGCGCCCGGTCACCAGCCGGTAGAACGTGCAGCCGAGCGCGTAGAGGTCGGTGCGGTGGTCGACGCCCTTCCGCAGCACCTGCTCGGGCGCCATGAAGTGCGGCGTGCCCGCGAGCTGCTCCTCGGGATCCTCCTCGGTGAACGCGAGGCCGAGGTCGGCGATCTTGACCGTGCCGTGCTGGTCGAGCATCAAGTTGTCGGGCTTGATGTCGCGGTGCACGATGCCGAGCGACTCGGCATAGGCGAGGCCGGTCGCCGCGTCGGCGACGACCTGCAGCGCGCGCTCGACCGGCATCTTGCCGTTCTTCTTCAACCACGCCTCGAGCGAGCCGTGGTGCATCAGCTCCATCGCGTAGTAGTAGGTGCCGCCGTCGTTGTCGACGTCGAACACGTGCACGACGTTCGGGTGCGACAGCTTCGCGGCAGCGCGCGCCTCGGCGACGAACTTGGCGACGAACTGCGCGTCGTCGGTGAAGCGCTTGTCGAGCACCTTGAGCGCGACCTCGCGGTGCAGGCTCACCTGCTCGGCGCGGTAGACGAAGCCCATGCCGCCCTTGCCGAGTTCGCCGAGGATGCGGAAGCCGGTCAGCTGCGGACCGCGCCGCACCTTGTTCGCGCCGTAGAGCACGCGCGTGGTGCCGAGTTCGAGCACGTCGCCGTCGTGCAACGGCGCGGCTTCGATCTCCTGGCCGTTCAGCCGCAGGCCCGGCGCCAGCGCCTTGACGCCGAAGCCTTCGTCGCGCAGTGCCTTGACCACCGCGTGCTCGGTAGCCACGCCGGGTTCGGCGATGCACACCGTGCACTCGCGGCCGCTGCCGAGCGTGGCGGGATGATGGCGGTCGAGGGCGACCTGGGTGCCGGCCAACGGGCCGGTTTCGACGGTCAGACGCACGATGGGCGAGGGGGAGTTCGGGCCAGGGGTCGCGCGGAGTATGGCGCAACGGCCGCCGCGTCGGAAGCCTCGTGCCGCGGTCAGCCGGACGTGACGCGCAGCTCGACGGTCCGCCGCGTGTTCAGCTGGATCTTGGCGATGTCGGCGATCTCGGCACCCGGCACCCACAGCACACGGTCCTGGCCGTCGACCAGCAGCGGCAGGCGGTCGCGGTCGAAGCGCGGCACGTGGCGCGACTG
>Ga0070689_100003421_pt1 | contig 10553 bp, 8 predicted proteins | sample KBSS23HmetaG_FD_64669 | JGI IMG/M metagenome (GOLD analysis project Ga0070689, IMG submission 64669) | Switchgrass rhizosphere microbial communities from Kellogg Biological Station, Michigan, USA - KBS S2-3H metaG | ecosystem: Host-associated > Plants > Roots > Rhizosphere ... | reverse complement strand
GGCCGTCGCGGCATGGCATTCATCTGTGGTCCGGAGGTGTTGGCGCGATCGCCGCGGGCGCGGCGCAGTGCGCGGGTGAGGCAAGCTGCCTATATAATCGATCGGCGCCGCATCGGTAAGGGCAGTTGATCGGCGCGGCCCGCGCCGCAAGCAAGCTGCCGCCCGGCGCGCCGCGCTCCCGGAGCCGGGCTCTCCCGCTTCAGCGAGCAGCTGCCGGCAACGGGGCGGGTTTCCTGGACAGGGGGTAGGGGCATCGCTAAAAGCACGGCAAACGAGGGGTCGCCGGGCATCGAGCGACGCCGCGGCCCGCGCTGCGGCATGAACGAGCAGATACTGGGCGAGCGTCAGTAAAGTCAGTCGACGGATAGCAAGGACATGAGCGGCGTCAACGAGATCAGATCGAGCTTCCTCGACTATTTCGCCCGGAATGGCCATGAGGTCGTGCCGTCGTCGCCGCTCGTGCCGCGCAACGACCCGACCCTCATGTTCACCAATGCCGGCATGGTGCAATTCAAGAACGTCTTCACCGGCCTGGAGAAGCGTCCCTATGCGCGCGCGACCACCGCGCAGAAATGCGTGCGCGCGGGCGGCAAGCACAATGACCTCGACAATGTGGGTTACACCGCGCGTCACCATACCTTCTTCGAGATGCTCGGCAACTTCTCCTTCGGCGACTATTTCAAGGACCGTGCCATCGAGCTCGCCTGGAATCTCATTACCAAGGAGTTCGAGCTGCCGGTCGATCGCCTGATGGTCACCGTCTTCGTCGATGACGATCAGGCATTCGACCTGTGGAAGAAGATCGCCGGCCTGCCCGAGAGCAAGATCGTCCGCATCCCCGGCAGCGACAATTTCTGGCAGATGGGCGACCTGGGGCCTTGCGGGCCGTGCTCGGAAATCTTCTACGACCACGGGCCGCACATTCCCGGCGGCCCGCCCGGCTCGCCGGATGCCGACGGCGATCGTTTCATCGAGATCTGGAATCTGGTCTTCATGCAATACGAGCAGGTCGCGGGCGGCAAGCGTCTCGACCTGCCGCGCCCGTCGATCGACACCGGCATGGGCCTCGAGCGCATTGCCGCGGTGCTGCAGGGCACGCACGACAACTACAAGATCGACTTGTTCGGCGCGATCATCTCCCATGTCGCGGATCTCACGGGCGTGGAGGCCGAAGGCCCGCGCGGCGTGTCCCATCGCGTCATCGCCGATCACCTGCGCGCGTCGGCGTTCCTGATCGCCGATGGCGTACTGCCCTCCAACGAAGGGCGCGGCTATGTGCTCCGCCGCATCATGCGCCGCGCCATGCGACACGCGCAGCTCCTCGGCGCGGAAACGCCGTTGATGTGGCGGCTGGTGCCCACGCTCGTGCGCGAGATGGGCCAGGCCTATCCGGAGCTCGCCCGCGCCGAGGCTTTGATCGCGGAAACGCTCAAGCTCGAAGAAACCCGCTTCCGCAACACGCTCGAGCGCGGTCTTTTGATTCTCGACGAGGAGAGCCGCGGCCTCAAGCGTGGCGACCGGCTCAAGGGCGAGACCGCGTTCACGCTCTACGACACCTACGGGTTCCCGCTCGATCTCACGCAGGACGCGCTCAAGCCGCGCGGGATCGCGGTCGATACCGATGGCTTCAACAGCGCCATGGAGCGCCAGCGCGAAAAGGCGCGCGCCTCCTGGGCCGGGTCGGGCGACGCCGCGACGGAAGCGGTGTGGTTCAAGCTGCGTGAGAATCTCGGCGCGACCGAGTTCCTGGGTTACGAGACCGAGGGCGCCGAGGGGGTCGTGGCCGCGCTGGTGAAGGACGGCAAGGAAGTCGATGCATTGCATGCGGGCGAGACCGGCGCGGTGATCGTCAATCAGACGCCGTTCTACGGCGAGTCGGGCGGCCAGGTCGGCGACACCGGGCTCATGCGCGCCGACGGCGGGCGGTTCACCGTTACCGATACCCAGAAGAAAGCCGCCGAGGTATTTGTCCACTCCGGCGTGGTGGAGGAGGGCACGCTCAAGGTCGGAGACGCCCTCAGGCTCGAAGTGGATCATGTCCGCAGGAGCGCCATACGGCGACACCATTCGGCGACGCACATCCTGCACGAGGCGCTGCGCCAGGTGCTCGGCGACCATGTGGCGCAGAAGGGCTCGCTGGTGGCACCGGACCGGCTGCGCTTCGATTTCTCGCATCCCAAGCCGATGACGGCGCAGGAGATCGAGCGGGTCGAGGATATCGCCAACGACGTCGTGTTGCAGAACGCGCCGGTGACCACGCGGCTGATGGCGGTCGATGACGCCATTGCGTCCGGCGCGCGCGCGCTGTTCGGTGAGAAATACGGCGACGAGGTGCGGGTGGTTGCCATGGGCGAGAGTGGCGGCAACGCCATGGGATGGTCGGTGGAGCTTTGCGGTGGCACCCACGTGAGGCGCACCGGCGACATCGGTCTCATCGCGGGGCTTACCGACAGCGGGGTCGCCGCCGGCGTGCGCCGCATCGAGGCGCTTGCGGGGACCTCGGCGCGCAAGTTCGCGCATCATCTGGGCGAGCTCGCCAAGGCGGCATCGGCGGAGCTCAAGGTGCCGCTCGAGGAGATGCCCGGCCGCCTGACACAGGTGCTGGACGAGCGCCGGAAACTGGAGCGCGAGTTGTCCGAGGCGAAAAAGAAACTCGCCATGGGTGGCGGCGCAAGCGCGCAAGGCGCCGATGGGGTGCGCGTGGTCGGCGACGTGAAGCTCCTGGCGCGCGTGGTCGAAGGCATCGAAATAAAGGATCTGAAAAGCCTCGCGGACGAGGGCAAGAAACAACTTGGGTCCGGGGTCGTTGCCCTCGTCACCACCACGGCGGACGGCAAGGCCAGCATCGTCGTCGGCGTGACGCCTGATCTCGTCGCGCAATTCTCGGCCGTCGATCTGGTGCGCAAGGCCTCCGAGGTCTTGGGCGGCAAGGGCGGCGGCGGGAAACCGGACATGGCGCAGGCTGGCGGGCCCGACGGCTCCAAGGCCGAGGACGCGCTCAAGGCGATCGAGGGTGCGCTCGGCGGCTGAGCGAGGCGCTGACGGCGCGCGCCGCGAAAACGAGGAACGCTTTGGAACCCTGGCCTTGGTTGAAAGACGTGCTCGTCTTTCTAGCGGCTGCCGGGCTTGTGGTTCCGCTGTTTCACCGCGCGCGCATCGGGGCCGTGCTCGGCTTTCTCTGTGTCGGCATCGCGGTCGGTCCGTACGGCTTTGGCCGGCTCGCCGAGGACGTTCCGTGGCTTCGCTATCTGACCATCGAGCACCGCGACCGGGTCGCGCCGTTCGGCGAACTGGGGGTGCTGTTTCTCCTGTTCCTGATCGGGCTGGAATTGTCGCTGGCGCGGCTTTGGTCGCTGCGCCGCTACGTTGCCGGCATCGGCAGCCTGCAATTCGCGCTGTCGGCGCTCGCCATCGGCGCCGGTCTCGCAGTGCTGGGCGTGCCCGGTAACGGCGCGGTCGTGCTCGGCCTCTGCCTCGCGATGTCCTCGACCGCGATCGTGATGCAATTGCTCGAGGAGCAGGGGCGTTCGACAACGCCGGTCGGCCGCGTCGCGCTCGCGGTGCTGCTGTTCCAGGATCTGATGGTGGCGCCGGTTCTGTTCGGCGTGCAGTTCCTCGCGCGCGACGAACAGCACGTCGCAGTGTCGCTGGCGTGGGCCCTGCTGCAGGCCGTGCTTGCCGTCGCCGCCATCCTCGCTGCGGGTCGTTACGTGCTGCAACCGATCTTCCGCTTTGCCGCGCAGACCGGCAGTCGCGATCTCATCATGGCGATCACGCTGTTCATGGTGGTGGGGATCGCCGCCGCCACTGGCGCCGCGGGGCTCTCGACCGCGCTCGGCGCCTTTCTTGCCGGTCTCCTGTTGTCCGAGACCGAATACCGCCACCAGATCGAGATCGACATCGCGCCGTTCAAAGGATTGTTGATCGGCGTGTTCTTCATCACCGTCGGGATGACCATCGACGTCGGTGTCGTGGGGACCCGTATCGGGCTGGTGCTCGCCGCGGTCGTCGCCTTACTCGCGCTCAAGGCCGTCATTCTGATGGTGGCGAGCCGCGCGTTCGGGATCAGCGTTGCAGTCGCCGTCGAGGTCGCGATCCTCCTGGCGCAGGGCGGCGAATTCGCATTCATCGTCGTCACTCTCGCCCGTTTGGGTGATGTGCTCTCCGCCGAGATGACGCAGATCGCCTCCGCGGTGGTCGGCATCAGTATGATGGTGACCCCGCTCTGCGCCCGTTGCGGTGTATGGCTGGGACGCCGGTTGCAGCGCGTCGATCACCGCGACCACATGCCGGCGGAGGACGCGAGAGAACTGCAGGACCACGTGGTGATCGGCGGCTATGGCCGGGTCGGGCAGACGGTGGCCCGTTTGCTCATGGCCGAGAACGTTCCGTTCATTGCGCTCGATACCAATGGCGAGGTGGTGAGCGAGCTGCGCAAACGCGGGGAGCGGTGCTATTTCGGCGACGCCGGCCGGCCCGAGTTCCTGACCCGGGTCGGCGCCGCACGGGCGCGAGCCTTCGTCATCACCGTCAACGGGCGGGACGCAGCCGAGCGCATGGCGGCGGCGGCGCGCGCGCAACGGCCGGACGCCATGGTCTTTGCCCGCGCCATCGACGCGGAACATGCGGTGCGGCTGCTCGGGCTCGGCGCCATCGACGTGATCCCGGAGACGGTCGAGGCGAGCCTGCAGCTTGGCGGACGCCTGCTTGAGGGCCTGGGCGTCTCCGATGACGCGGTCGCGCGGCGGCTCGACGAATTGCGCGAACTGGAGCTCGCGCGGCTGAAGGCGGCGCGCGAAAAAAACGGCTGAGACCGGGCCGATGCCGCGTTACGACCCCTTGCGCAGGAACACGTAATCGGCGGCGTAGGGTGCGCTGTGGAACGCACCCGCCTTGTCGCAGGCGCCGGTGAAAACGCCGCCCGCCGTATTGATCCGCTGCACCGTGCTCACCCCCGAGAACGCGCCGCTGCCGCGGTGCGCCGTCACCTCGAGCTTGAGCCACGGGATGTCGCTAGCGGTTTTGCCCGGAGCATTGCCGGCGGCTTTTCCGACCACCGCGCTGCCATCCATGTGTTCCCAGCTCGGCCCGGCATAGTGGCGGCCGACCGTCTTGCCGTCGAGCACAAGCGTTGCGATCGGCTCGCGGAACGCCCATGCGAGCTTGCCGTCACTGCCGGCCTTGCATTCGTAGACCTGGGCGCCCTCCGCATGCAGCGCGACGACCGCGGTCTCGCCCGGCGCGGCGATCGCGGCCGGGACTTGCGCCGATGCCGCGCCCGTGCCCGCCGCAGCGGCGAGCACGGACAGCGCGAGGCTTCTCCGGCACATTCTCATCCAGCGCATCCTGGCCTCCTCCCTGGTTCTCTGCCGCCGGGGTCCTTTGCAAACCCCGGTCGGCGCGGATTTGATGTCCCTTTGCGAGCTGCGTTGTCAGGCCATCGCTTTTTTCAGGTTCTCATCGATCTTGTCGAGGAAGCCGGTGGTGGAGAGCCATTTCTGGTCGGCGCCCACCAGCAGCGCAAGGTCCTTGGTCATGAAGCCGGACTCGACGGTGTCGACCGTGACCTTCTCCAAGGTGGCGGCGAATTTCGCCAGCTCGGCATTGCTATCGAGCTTGGCGCGGTGCGCGAGCCCGCGGGTCCAGGCGTAGATCGAAGCGACTGAGTTGGTCGACGTCTGCTCGCCCTTCTGGTGCTGGCGGTAGTGCCGCGTCACGGTGCCGTGCGCGGCTTCGGCCTCGACCACCTTGCCGTCCGGCGTCATCAGCACCGAGGTCATCAGGCCGAGCGAGCCGTAGCCCTGAGCAACCGTGTCCGACTGCACGTCGCCGTCGTAGTTCTTGCAAGCCCAGACGTAGCCGCCCGACCATTTCATCGCAGCCGCCACCATGTCGTCGATCAGACGGTGCTCGTAGAAGATCTTCTTTTTCTCGAACTCGGCCTTGAACTCGCTGTCGTAGATTTCCTGGAAGATGTCCTTGAACCGGCCGTCATAGACTTTGACGATGGTGTTCTTGGTCGAGAGATAGACCGGATAACCGCGGTTGAGGCCGTAGTTGAGCGATGCCCGCGCAAAGTCGCGGATGGAATCGTCGAGATTGTACATCGCCATGGCGACCCCGCTGCCGGGGAAGCGGAACACCTCGCGCTCGATCTTGGTGCCGTCGTCGCCCACGAACGTGAGCGTCAGCTTGCCCTTGCCCGGCACCTTGAAATCGGTGGCGCGATATTGGTCGCCATAGGCGTGGCGTCCGATGATGATCGGCTTGGTCCAGCCGGGCACGAGCCGCGGCACGTTCTTGCAGATGATCGGCTCGCGGAAGATGACGCCGCCCAGAATGTTGCGGATGGTGCCGTTGGGCGAGCGATACATTTCCTTGAGGCCGAACTCCTTCACTCGCCCTTCGTCGGGGGTGATGGTGGCGCACTTGACGCCGACGCCGACCTTCTTGATCGCTTCCGCCGCTTCGACCGTGATCCGATCGCGCGTTTCGTCGCGCTTCTCCATGCCGAGGTCGTAATAAAGCAGTTCGACATCGAGATAGGGATGAATCAGCTTTTCCTTGATGAGATGCCAAATGATGCGGGTCATCTCGTCGCCGTCCATTTCGACGACCGGATTCGTCACTTTGATCTTCGCCATTGGGGACCTTTGCGAGCGCCTTCAGGCCGAAGAGGCGCCTCGGGAGGGAGAGGAAGACGACGAGCGCTCCTGACGGCGCCTCGCCCGGCGGGCGTCGCTATAGCACTGGCGCGGCAGGGGTGAAAGCCGCCCGGTCGGAGGGTCTGCCTTTTTCTCGGGCATTCGCGCTATACCGCCCGCAGAGAGGAAGGATGCCCCATACCGACAGCGCAAAACGGCCTGACGTCGAGGTGCTGATCGCGGCCGTGGTGGACGGGACGGTCACCGTCGGCGATGTCGCCGATACCCCGGTCCCATGGTGGAGCTTCACCAAAACGGTGCTCGCTGCCGCCGCGCTCGTGCTCGTCGATGCCGGACGGCTCACGCTCGATACGCCGCGTGCCCGCCAGCGCTACACGCTGCGCCAGTTGCTGCAGCATCGTGCGGGCGTGCCGGACTATGGCGCACTCGCTGACTATCATGACGCGGTGGGTCGCGTCGAACCGCCTTGGCCGGTTGCGGACCTGCTCGCACGGGTGGACTCGGACGCTGGAGCGGCCGAGCCCGGCACGAGTTGGACGTATTCGAATGTGGGTTATCTGTTCGTCCGCCAACTGATCGAACATGCCGAAGGCAAGGAGATCGGTGAGGCGCTGACGCGCCTGGTGCTGATGCCGCTCGGCATCGCCAACGCGGGTCTTGCCCGCGCGCCGGACGATCTGACCGGCACCCGATGGGGCAACGCCAGGCGCTATCATCCGGGATGGGTCTATCACGGGCTCATGATCGGATCGCCCGCCGCGGCGGCGCTGCTGCTTGATCGATTGCTGCGCGGCGACCTGTTGTCCCCGGCCTCGTTGCGTGCCATGCGGGAGAGCTTCCGCCTCGGCGGACCGATCCCGGGGCGGCCCTGGCAGGCACCGGGCTATGGTCTCGGATTGATGATCGAAACCACCACGCCGCCGCGCTTCATGGGACATACCGGTGGGGGACCGTCGAGCACCGCCGCCGTCTACCATTTCCCCGCGCCCGGCGCGGTGGTGACAGCGTCGGCTTTCTCGCCATGCGAGGATCCGGGACTGGTCGAGCAGTGGGTGGTCGACATCGCGCGCGCCATCGCCGCCGGCGACCGTGCGCGCGCGGTCAGTGGCCCACGGGACTAAGCCGCCATGCCGGGAGCCGGAACCGACAAGACCAGGAACTGGATCGAGGCGCCTGGCCCGGTGATCGTCCTGGTCGAGCCGCAGCTCGGCGAGAACATCGGCGCGGTTGCCCGCGTCATGGCCAATTTCGGGCTCGGGCGGCTGCGGCTGGTGAAGCCGCGCGACGGCTGGCCCAACACTCACGCGCAGCGCTCGGCCTCGGGTGCCGACCGCATCCTCGACGATGCGGCGCTGTTCGACGAGCTGGCGGACGCCATTGCCGACTGCACCGTCGTTCTGGCCACGACGGCGCGCGCGCACGATCAGGCGAAGCCCGTGCTCGGCCCCGACGAGGCGGCCTCCTTCCTGGCGCCGCACGTGGCCGCGGGCGAGACGGTGGCTGTGCTTTTCGGGCGCGAACGCTATGGGCTCGAGAACCACGAGGTCGCGCTGGCCGACCGCATCGTCACGTTTCCGGTCAATCCGGCGTTTGCATCGCTCAACCTTGCTCAGGCGGTCGCTCTGATCGCCTACGAATGGTTCAAGCTTGCATCCGGCGGCGTGCTTCCCTTCACCATGCCGCGGAAATCCGAACCGGCCGGCAAGGAGCAGGTGCAGGCTTTTTTCGCAAATCTCGAGCGCCAGCTCGATGCTGTCGAATATTTTCGGCCGCTGGACAAGCGCGCCACGATGCTGGTCAATCTGCGCAACATCTTCGCGCGCATGCAGCCGAGCAAGCAGGATATCCAGACCTTGCACGGCATCGTGGTTGCGCTGACCGAAGGCCGCAAGGGGCCCGCACGCGGCGGCGTGCTCGACGGAGAGGAAGCCACGGCCTTGCGCGCGCTGCTCGCGGAATATGCCGAAGCGCGCACGCCGGGCGAACGCGGACCCGTGCGTGGGTTGGCGCGGCTGCTTCGCCGCAATCCAACCGACGCCGACCGTGCGTTGTGGGAGGCTCTCACCCGGGACCGGCGCTTTGCGGGAAGCGGCTTCAAGCGGCAGGTCCCGGTCGGGACGCACATCACCGATTTTGTCTCATTCCCGTTGCGCGTGGTGATCGACATCCTGCCGGCGCAGGAGAGCGACGTCGCGGCCAAGGCGCGGAACGACAAGCGTGTATGGCTGGGTGAGCGCGGCTATCGCGTGCTCGCCGTCGAGGCGCGCGCGGTGGAGACAGATTTGCCAGCGGTGCTCGATCAATTGGCGGAGGACGTGGCGAGCGGTTAGGCTCGACCTCGAAGGACCCGCTCAGATGTCGTCCCCGCGAACGCGGGGACCCATCGTGCCTCACACCGTGTCCTCTGGAATATGGGTCCCCGCTTACGCGGGGACGAAAGCGGCGGTGGTTTAGGCAAACCACGAATAGTCGCTTGCCCTCACTATTCGCTATTCGCTAACCCTTCAGCGCCTTGAGCGTGGCCGCCGCCCCGGCGCGCAGGAAGCCCATGTCACTGCCGACGGCGAGGAAGCGCACCCCGCGCTTGGCAAGCGCGACGGCGCGCTCGGCGGCGTGGCAATAGGCGCCCATGACCTTGCCGGCCTTGCTCGCCGCCGCGATGATGCGGTCGAGCTCGCGATCGACCTCGCGCGACAGCGGGTCGACGTCGGCGCCGTTGCTGAGCGCGATCGAGAGGTCCGCCGGCCCGAGGAAAAGCGCGTCGATCCCGGGCGTCGCCGCGATCGCTTCGACATTGTCGAGCGCGGTGCGCGTTTCGATCATGGCGAAAGTGACGGTGAGGTCGTTGGCTTCGCGCAGATAGACTTTCTGGTCCGGCATATTGGCGAGCGTGGTGGCGCGGTGCGGCCCCCAGCTGCGCTCGCCGACCGGCGGGAATTTGGCGAACGAGACATAGGCGCGCGCATCCGCCTGCGTGTTGATCATTGGCGCGATGATGCCCTCGGCGCCGAAATCGAGCGCGCGGCTGGCGGTGGCAAATTCGCCGACCGGAATCCGCACGATCGGCGCCGCGCCGCCTTGGCGTACCTGCGCTACCGCCGCCAGCACCGAGGCGGTGTCCCACAACCCGTGTTGGCCATCGAGCGTGACCGCGGGAAAGCCCTCACGGCCGACCAGTTCGGCCACGATAGGAGATGGCAGCCCGCACCAGCCGCTGTAAACGGTCTCGCCGGCGCGCAGCCGGCGGGCGAGCGAGAAGGCGGGTTGCGTGGTCATGGGGACATCGTCCTTTGCTCATCGTCCGCGCAACGCGTACCGCGAAGACAGGGCGGACGATCCGGTCATCACCGAGGCGGAGCTTGTTTCGCAGCGTTATCGAGTTCGTTGCCGGAGGTCGTCACGACGCCGGACGTGGCGCCGTTATTTGCCGGCCTGGATTTCCAGGACCGCCTTCGCCATCAATTCATCCATCGCCTGGCGAATCTGCTGATCGGTGTCCTTGACGCCTTTGGCATCCAGATCCTTGCGGATCTTGCGGAACACGTCGTCCTCGCCCGCCTCTTCGAAATCGGCCACCACGACCTCCTTGGCGTAGGCGTCGGCATCCGGGCCGGAGAGTCCGAGCTTGGACGCCGCCCACAGGCCGAGCAGCCTGTTACGCCGCGCGTTCGCCTTGAACTTGAGTTCTTGGTCGACGGCGAACTTCTTTTCGAAACCTTCCTCGCGTTTGTCGAACGTGGTCATGCCTGCCTCGCTGTCTCGGGAGCGGCCGGCCGCTCTCGCCTTCAACTTCTGGTCCCGATCCGTTTGGCCGGAACGCATGTTGCACCAACTCTAGCTTCGATGGTGTTTAAATATGCGATCCACGATGGAACCAATGCGGCCTTG
>Ga0070689_100003419_pt1 | contig 10554 bp, 10 predicted proteins | sample KBSS23HmetaG_FD_64669 | JGI IMG/M metagenome (GOLD analysis project Ga0070689, IMG submission 64669) | Switchgrass rhizosphere microbial communities from Kellogg Biological Station, Michigan, USA - KBS S2-3H metaG | ecosystem: Host-associated > Plants > Roots > Rhizosphere ... | reverse complement strand
GTCACCGGCGCCGCCGGCCAGATCGGTTACGCCCTGCTGTTCCGCATCGCCGCGGGCGACATGCTGGGTCCGGACCAGCCGGTGATCCTGCACCTGCTGGAAATCACTCCGGCGCTGCCCGCGCTGCAGGGCGTGGTGATGGAACTCAACGATTGCGCGTTCCCGACGCTGGCCGGTGTGGTCGCCACCGACGACCTCAACGTCGCCTTCAAGGACGTCGACTATGCGCTGCTCGTCGGTGCACGTCCGCGCGGCCCGGGCATGGAGCGCAAGGATCTGCTCGAAGCGAACGGCGCCATCTTCGGCCCGCAGGGCAAGGCGCTGAACGATCACGCCAAGCGCGACGTGCGCGTGCTGGTGGTCGGCAACCCGGCCAACACCAATGCGCTGATCGCCCAGCAGAACGCACCGGATCTGGATCCGAAGTGCTTCACCGCAATGGTGCGCCTGGACCACAACCGCGCGCTGTCGCAGCTGGCCGAGAAGACCGGCAAGCACAGCACCGACATCAAGAAGATGACCATCTGGGGCAACCACAGCTCCACCCAGTACCCGGACCTGCACCACGCCACCGTGGGCGGCAAGCCGGCGCTGTCGCTGGTCGACCAGGCCTGGTACGAGAGCGATTTCATCCCGACCGTGCAGCAGCGTGGCGCGGCGATCATCAAGGCGCGCGGCGCTTCCTCGGCTGCTTCGGCTGCTTCGGCTGCCGTCGACCACATGCGCACCTGGGCGATGGGCACCGCGGAAGGCGACTGGGCCTCGATGGGCATTCCGTCCGATGGTTCGTACGGCATCGAGCCGGGCGTGATCTACGGTTACCCGGTGACCGTGAAGGACGGCAAGTACGCCATCGTGCAGGGCCTGGAAATCAACGATTTCTCGCGCGCCCGCATGGACGCCACCAACAAGGAACTGCGCGAAGAGCGCGCCGGCGTCGAGCACTTGTTCGCCAAGAAGTAAGTCGCGCGAGCAAGCCTCGCGATGTGTGAAATGGGCGGCTTCGGCCGCCCATTTCTTTTGAGCCAGCCGCCGATTTTCGCCGGATGACTGGCGATGTGGCCGAGTATCGGTAGAATCGACAGAGCACCGACCGGAACCGAAGACATGAAGCGACTTCTTGCGACCCTTTCCCTCTGCGCCTTGCTTACCGCCTGCGGCGGCACGCACGGTCTGCGCGACACCACGCCGAAGATGAGCAGCCGTACCAACAAGGACATTCCGACCTATCTGGAGTGCGTGCGCGCGAAGTGGGCCGAGACCGCCGAAGTGAGCGCCTCGCACAAGGACCAGTCGGGCGAGCTGTCGGGCAACGACAAGCAGGGCGCGCATGAGCTGATCAGCGTGACTGCCGACGGTACCGGCGCACAGGTGATGATGTACGAGACCCAGGCCCTCAAGAAGGATTACAACCCCGCTTATCGCGACGCGGCGGTGTCCTGCTTGTGAGCTGACTGCACGGGCGACGGCCCGTGCAGCCGACTCGACCAAGGTCGCAAAGCCCGTTCGACGCGGCTGATCTAGGCTAGACCGATCAGCCGCTGCAACGAGGATGTTGTGATGCGTTACGAGGAGTTCTATCAGCGTTCGATAGAGCAGCCCGAGGCCTTCTGGGCCGAGCAGGCGCAGCGCATCCACTGGCATACGCCGCCCGAACGCATCCTCGATGTTTCCCGGCCGCCGTTTCGTCGCTGGTTCGTCGGCGGCACCACCAATCTCTGCTACAACGCCGTCGACCGGCATCTCCCAGCGCGCGGCGGCCAGCTGGCGCTGGTGGCGATTTCCTCCGAAACGGGCATCACGCGCGAACTGAGCTATCGCGATCTGTATCGCGAAGTGAATACGTTTGCCGCCGTGCTGGCGTCGCTGGGCGTCGGCACCGGCGATCGCGTGGTGATCTACCTGCCCAACATCGCCGAAGCGGTCTTCGCCATGCTGGCGTGCGCGCGCATCGGTGCCATCCACTCGGTGGTATTCGGCGGTTTCGCGGCGCACAACCTTGCCTTGCGCATCGACGATGCCGAGCCGGCGCTGCTGATTGCCGCCGACGCGGGCATGCGTTGTGGCAAGGTGATCCCGTACAAACCGCTGGTGGATGCGGCGCTGGAAGAAGCGAAGCGTCCGCCTCCGCAAGTGCTCATGATCGATCGCGGGCTCGATCCGCAAATGACCCGCGTGGCCGGACGCGATCTCGACTACGCGAGCTTGCGCGCTTCCTATGAGGGCGCCGAAGTTCCGGTGGAGTGGCTCGAATCCAACGAACCGAGCTATCTGCTCTATACCTCGGGCACCACCGGCAAGCCCAAAGGCATCCAACGCGACGTGGGCGGCTATGCGGTGGCCATGGCGATGTCGATCGAGACGATCTTCGACATCAAGCCGGGGCAGGTGATGTTTTCCACCTCGGACGTGGGCTGGGCCGTCGGCCATTCGTACAACGTGTACGCACCGCTGATCGGCGGTGCCACCTCATTGTTGTACGAAGGCCTGCCAGCCCACCCCGATCCGGGCATCTGGTGGCGCTTGTGCGAGCGTTACGGCGTGCGCAGCATGTTCTCCTCGCCTACCGCCATTCGCGTACTGAAAAAGCAGGACGCCAGCTGGCTGAAAAAGTACGACCTGTCCCGGCTCAAATGGCTGTTCCTCGCCGGCGAACCGCTCGACGAACCGACCGCGCATTGGGCCACCGACGGACTCGGCGTGCCGGTGATCGACAACTACTGGCAGACCGAAACCGGCTGGCCGGCGATCACCTTGATGCCCGGCCTCGACTTGAAGCAGGTGAAGTTCGGCTCGCCGGGATTTCCGAGTCCCGGCTATCGCATGAAAGTGATCGACGAAGTCACCGGCGAGGAGCTTCCGCCGAACCAGAAAGGCGTGCTGGTGTTCGTGCCGCCGTTGCCACCGGGCTGCCTCACCACCGTATGGCGCAACGACGAACGCTACGTGGCGAGCTATTTCAGCCACTTCAAGGAACTGCTGTATAGCTCGCTGGACTGGGCCATCCGCGACGAGAACGGCTATACGACCATCCTCGGCCGCACCGACGACGTGATCAACGTAGCAGGGCACCGCCTGGGCACGCGGGAGATCGAAGAGTCCGTGGCGATGCATCCGGCATGTGCCGAGGCCGCGGTGATCGGCATGCAGGACGAAGTGAAGGGGCAGGTGCCGGTGGTGTTTGCCACGCTACGCCAAGGTGTGACGGAAGGTTCGGTGGATGTGGCCAAAGGCATGCAGCAATGCGTGGTGGACCAGCTTGGGAAAATCGCGCGGCCGGCGCGTATTTACGTAGTGAATGCGTTGCCCAAGACCCGTTCGGGAAAACTGTTGCGACGTTCGTTGCAGGCGCTGGTGCAACATACCGATCCGGGTGATCTCTCGACGCTGGATGATCCGGGGGCGTTGGAAGAGGTGCGGCGGGCGTTGGAGCGCGGACCCGATCAAGGCGAATGAATCGCGAGTCTTTACTCCCCCTCCCCTCCGGGGAGAGAGGGGCGAGTGCCCGCGGGAACGTTCCCTAGCTCGTCATCCCGGCGCAGGCCGGAGGCGTTTTTCAACAGCCGAAGGCTGGTCATCCAGAGCCTCGGTGTTTGGTTGTCGCGTTGACGCCAGCTTGCTCGCCTGCCGCGGGCTTCCGTCCTCCTGCCGGAGGCCGGGTCACTTTCTCTTGCTTGCCCAAGAGAAAGTAACCAAAGAGAAGGGCCCCCCGGATGACGCGCCTTCCGGGCCTGCGGCCCTCCAGGTGCGCGGGTGGGTTCCGGGGTTTTTCGACAGGGCATCCTGCCCTGGCGAAAAACTGGCCCGCATCCCTGCGGGCCACCCTTCGGGCTGATCCTCCACCCACCCGCCGTGTCATACGGGGACCCCCGAGAGCCAAGAGCCAAGAGCCAGGAGCTGCGGATCTACTGTGGGAGCGCACTTGTGCGTGACAAGCCTACGGAGCGGTACATCCCCGCGTGGCGGTCGTGCACAAGTGCGCTCCCACAAAAGAAGACACACACGTTCCCCCGAGCACCGCCCCTCTCCCCGGCGGGGAGAGGGAGAAGTGGGTGCATCGCGTTGACGGGCTACTGTGGGAGCGCACCCTGTGCGCGACAAGCCTACGGAGCGATACATCCCAACGTGGCGGTCGCGCACAGGGTGCGCTCCCACAGGCGAGCGCGCAGGCAGTTCAAGCCCAGCGCTTTAGCCCCACGAAAACCCAAGGAAAACACCGCCGCACCATACGATGCAGCCACCAACTAACTACACGCTCCCTTCGAAACCATTCATGCTGCCGCGCAACAGCCCCCTTACAAACGGTGCGCTAAAATCTCCTCTTTAAGCGGAGGTTTCATGGCCCACATCGCATCCCCCGGCGCGAAATTCCGCGCCGCCCTCGCGGCAGAACACCCCTTGCAGGTGATCGGTGCCATCAACGCGAACCATGCGTTGCTCGCCAAGCGAGCCGGTTATCGCGCCATCTATCTCTCGGGCGGCGGTGTCGCGGCGGGTTCGCTGGGGCTGCCGGATCTGGGTATCAATACGCTGGACGACGTGCTGACTGACGTGCGCCGCATCACCGATGTGTGCGACCTGCCGCTGATGGTGGACATCGACACCGGCTTCGGTCCGAGCGCGTTCAATATCGCCCGCACCGTGAAGAGCCTGATCAAGTTCGGCGCCGCGGCCTGCCATATCGAGGACCAGGTGGGCGCCAAGCGCTGCGGTCATCGTCCCGGCAAGGAGATCGTGTCGACCAGCGAGATGGCCGATCGCGTCAAGGCAGCCGCCGATGCGAAAACCGATGCCGACTTTTTCCTGATTGCGCGCACCGACGCGATTGCCGTGGACGGTGTGGATGCAGCGATCGAGCGCGCCATTGCCTGCGTCGAAGCGGGCGCCGACGGCATCTTTGCCGGGCTGCCTACGACCTGCCGACCTATCGCCGATTTGTCGATGCCGTGAAGGTGCCGGTGCTGGCCAATATCACCGAGTTCGGCCAGACGCCGCTGTTCAGCGTGGAAGAGCTCGCCAGCGCAGGCGTGGGCATCGTGCTGTATCCGCTTTCGGCGTTCCGCGCCATGAACAAGGCGGCGGAGAACGTCTACCAGGCCATCCGCCGTGATGGCCACCAGCGCAACGTGATCGACACCATGCAGACGCGCGAAGAGCTTTACGACCGCATCGGCTACCACGACTACGAGCGCCGACTGGATGAGCTCTTTTCCAAGAAGAGCTGATCGACCCCATCGAGATAACCGGCATCACGGTGCCGTCCACGTTTGACGCAAGCATGTCTTCAGGAGATGTACCGAATGACTGAGCAAACTCTTCCCAAGGCCAAGAAATCCGTCGCGCTGTCGGGCGTGGCTGCCGGCAACACCGCGCTGTGCACGGTGGGCCGCAGCGGCAACGACTTGCATTACCGCGGTTACGACATCCATGACCTGGCGGCCAAGGGTTGTTTCGAGGAAGTGGCCTACCTGCTGGTGCACGGCGTGCTGCCGAACTGGGCGGAGTTGAATGCCTATCGCGCCAAGCTCAAGCGCCTGCGCGGCCTGCCGGCACCGGTGAAGAGCGCGCTGGAACTGCTGCCTGCCGCCACTCATCCGATGGACGTGATGCGCACCGGTTGCTCGGTGCTGGGCACGGTGTTGCCGGAGAAGGACGACCACAACGTCACCGGCGCGCGCGACATCGCCGACCGCCTGATGGCGAGCTTCGGTTCGATCCTGCTGTACTGGTTCCACTTCAGCCACAACGGCAAGCGCATCGAAACGGTGACCGAAGACGAATCCATCGCCGGTCACTTCCTGCACCTGCTGCACGGCAAGAAGCCGAGCGAGCTGTGCACGCATTCGTTGGACAAGTCGCTGATCCTGTACGCCGAGCACGAGTTCAACGCGTCCACCTTCACCGCACGCGTGATCGCCGGCACGGGCTCGGACATGTACTCGGCGATCACCGGTGCGATTGGTGCGCTGCGTGGTCCCAAGCACGGCGGCGCGAACGAAGTGGCGATGGAGATCATCGCCCGCTACCGCAACGCGGCCGAGGCGGAAGCGGACATCCGCGCCCGCGTGGAGCGCAAGGAAATCATCATCGGCTTTGGCCACCCGGTGTACACGGTGTCCGATCCGCGCAACGAGATCATCAAGGAAGTCTCCCGCAAGCTGTGCACGGAAGGCGGCAACCCGACCCTGTTCGACGTGTCGGAGAAGATCGAGAAGCTGATGTGGGAGCAGAAGAAGATGTTCCCCAACCTCGACTGGTTCTCGGCCAGCGCGTATCACATGATGGGCGTGCCGACGGCCATGTTCACCCCGCTGTTCGTGATCGCCCGCACCTCCGGCTGGAGCGCCCACGTGATCGAGCAGCGCGAGGACGGCAAGATCATCCGCCCGAGCGCGAACTACACCGGACCGGAAGATCTGGCCTACGTTCCGATCGAAAAGCGCTGATCGCCCTAGGTCTATGTCGAATGAAGGGGCCGAAAGGCCCCTTCGTTCTTTCCAAGTTTCGTTATGGTTCAGGACCCTGTACGACATTGCTAGGGTTTCGTATGCATGGGTGTAAATCTGCTGATACAGGTGTTCCACTTCCTTGTGAGAACGCAGCAATACGCGCTAAATCCCTGAAATAAGGGCTCATGCACGAGTGTTTATGTTCCAGGTGCAAGGCCCGGAACGTGGTGCGCTGTAACAGCCTTGATCCACTCGCGCTTTGTGACTGTCTGACCGCAGTCAAACTCATTGTCCGTGAGTCTCTTCAAGTCGCTGATTTCATGGTCTTCAGCTTTGTGAGCGCAAGTCCACACGGCGTGGCACGCAAGTTGCGACGAGAACGTGCTGGATTCGCAACACCAGCAACACGGGGGGTCACACCGCATCGTTCCAGGAGATAGACCATGCGCAAGACTCTAATAGCGACCGCAATAGTGTTGGGTCTGGGGCTTACGCTCCCGGCATTCGCTGCCGACAACGAAAACACTTCGAAAGGATCGAGCACCTTAACCAACACCGATTCGAGCACTCATACCCGCACCGACACCGACACCAACACCTACAGCACTTATGCGACGGGTGCGGACGGTTCAGCCGCCAGCAGCGGTGGCACGGCGGATTCCTTCAACGTTAGCAAGGCAGTAGCAAACAGCACGCTCAACGGTTCGGTCTCGGACGTGGCCGTGTGGGGTATCGGCAACTCCGCAGTGAACAAGGGCGACGCCAATGGCGGTCGCGGCTCCAGCGGCGGTAAAGGCGGTGGCGGCTACGGCGGCAAGGCCTGGGGCGGCAACGGCGGCGACGGCGGCAACGCCGGTGGCGCACATGCCAGCAGCGGCAAGGCCGGCGGTTCGGGCGCCGACTCGGGCGATGCGGCTGGACTCGGCGCTTCGTTGGCTGGCGGCGGTGACGGCGGCGACGGCGGCAACGCCGGTGGCATCCGTAACCACAATCGTGCAGGCGGCGGTGGCGGCACGGCAGGTGGCGGCGCGAACACCGGTGGTACCGGTGGCGCAGGTGGCGCAGGTGCAGGCGGAACCGCCGGCGCAGCATCGCCGACCGCAACCAGCGGCGCAGCGAGCGCGACGGGCGGCACCAGCGGTGCGGCTACTGCAACGGCAGGAACCGGCGGAGCTGGCGGCGCAGGTGCCGGCAATACCGGTGGCGCAGGCACGGGCGGAGCTGGCGGTGCTGGCGGAGCTGGCGGTGCAGGCGGCACGACCTCGGCCACCACGGGCGCGTTTGATATGTCGAACCAGATGAACGGTTCGGCGGCGGCAGCGGCCGGTGTGTCGATCCTCGCCCAGAACAGTGGCGCGGCGGCATTGGTACAGCAGAGCGTGAACGTTCAAGCAAACCTGAACGTGGGTCGCTGAGTGCGAAAGGGATCATGCACGGTGGAGTCATTCGCTCCACCGTGCGTGATGCTGCGGTGCCGTTGCGCGATGCGACGGTCAGCGCTGTCCGCTTCAATCAGAGGCGTGGGCTCGCCTCATGGAGATGCTGCCGTGCGATCTTTCCAATGGATGCTTCGTATCACCGCCCTCGGTGCGCTCGCCGTTCCCACGGTGCTTTGCGCAGAGAACGCGGCCATCCCGCAGGACTATCTGGGGCAGGGAGTGGACTCGCCCATGGCCGCCTATGTCGCGGCAAGCCATGTCGATCACCAGGGCGTCGCCAGCGACCTGGGCGAGAGCGTGGATAGCGCCACCCTGGCCTCCCAGAGCGGCGGCATGCTGGTGCAGCAGAACACCACGTTGACCGGCACCGTGCAGAACAACAGCGCCGATCACCTCACCACGGGTGAGAACATCATCAGCGGCGGCGCGGCCGCGGGTGCGGTCGGATTCCCGACCTTGATCCAGAACTCGGGCAACAACGTGCTGATCCAGAACGCCACGGTGCTGAGCGTCGAGTTCAAACCATGAACATGCGTGCGGCGCTGCTGATCGTATTGGCGGCGTTGCCGGTGCACAGTCGCGCGTCCACGCCGGTGACGGTGGTCAGCAGTGGCCCGGGTTCGTACACGGTGCGCCTGACCAGCCTCAAGGAGGCGCGTTACAAGAGCACCATCCACCAGAAATACGATTTCAGCTGCGGCTCGGCCGCGGTGGCCACGCTGCTGACCTACCAGTACGGCTATCCGGTGAACGAGCAGGTCGCGTTCGAGCAGATGTATCTGCACGGCGACCAGGCCAAGATCAACAAGGAAGGTTTTTCGATGCTGGATCTCAAGCGTTTCCTCGATGCCAATGGCTTCGATGCGGACGGCTTCAAGGTGCCCATCGAAAAGCTCCAGCAGGAAAACCTGCCGGCCATCGTGCTCATCGACGAAAAGGGCTATCACCATTTCGTAGTGGTCAAGGGTATGCGCAACAACCGCTTGCTGGTGGGCGATCCCGCTCGCGGCACGCGCGTGTTGTCGCAGGCCAAGTTCATGACGCTGTGGAAGAACGGACTGGTCTTCGTGATCCACAACCGCCGCAACCTGGCGGTGTTCAACAGCCCCAATGATTGGAAAGTGGCGCCTGCGGCGCCCATAGGCGATGCCATCGATCGCAACGGCCTCTACAACACCGTGATGCCCAAGAAAGGGCCGGACGATATTTGAGGGACACACTGATGAAAGCGGTTGCATACATCGTTGGCTTTGGCGCTCTCTTTGTCGCATGCGGTAGTTGCGTCGTGGGGGCGCAGGCGCAGGATGGTGCGACCACGGTGACAGCGGCTGCCGTGGCAGCGCATGCGCCTGCGCCGGCTGAAGCGCTGGCGAGCGTGGTGACGGGTATCCCGACCTCCGACAACGGCCTGCCCGGCTGGGCTGCGGTGAGCGAAGACACGCTCGACGAGCAGCGCGGCGGCTTCGACCTGGGCAACGGCCTGGTGGCCTCGTTCGGGATCGACCGCGCCGTCTACGTCAACGGCAATCTGGTCACCTCCACCAGTTTCAACATTCCCGACGTCGCGCACATGACCACCGCGCAGGCGCAAGCCATGCAGACGGCGCTCAACACGGTGCAGGTCACGCAGATCGGTCCGAACAACACCTTCGATCCCTCCGCGCTCGCCTCGAAGATGGGCGGCACGGTGATCCAGAACACCTTGAACAACCAGAACATCCAGAACATCACCACCATCAACGCATCGACCAATTCGCTCAACGCATTCCGCGAGGGGAGTCTGCAGGAGGCTTTGCAGCAGGCGCAGTTGCAATCCCTGGGTCACTGACAGGGCAGACGCAGCAGGGGCTGGGCTGTTACCGCAAACACGCCGTGCTTGCTCAAGCGCGGCGTGTTGATAAGTACGACATCGAACCATGAGTCATGAGGAAGCATGATGCGACACTCAGCGTGGCGATACGTTTGGTCGGCGGGATGTGCCGGATTGGTGGCGCTAGGCTTGCCTGTCTCGGCGCAGCAGGAGTCACCGTCGCCGCCGGGGGCATCACCCGCGACGGCCAACAACACCATTTCAGCGGCGCCCTCCGGGAGTCCCGCAGCGGTCGATCCGGACGAGTTGCGCAAGCGGGTGGCCGAACAGGGCGATCGCATCGATGCCATGCGCAGCCAGATCAGTGCGCAGATCGCCCAGCTCGATGCGATGAAGCGCGCCCTGGCCGAACAGGAGGCCGACTACAAGTCGTTGCGCCATGCCGTGGGCATCGACGTGCTGGACAAGCAGCGCGCCGGCAGCATCGCGACAGGCGGTCCTGGAGCGTCTGCGCTGCCCATGCCGGCCGGCGATGCGGTGGCCGCCAACGCGCCACAACAGCAACCGGTGGGCGAAGCGCCCAAGGCCGATACGCGTCCGCCCGAGGTGGCGCCGATCTTCCAGCAGCCCGGCGTGCTGACGCCCAAGGGCAAGTTCATCATGGAGCCGGCCTACCAGTTTGGTTATTCGTCGGTCGATCGCGTGGCGCTGGTGGGCTACACGGTGATCCCCGCCATCCTGATCGGCCTGATCGATGCGCGGCAGGTGCGCACGACCACGCAGGTCGGCTGGCTGACCACGCGTTACGGCCTCAGCAACCGGCTCGAAGTGGAAGTCCGCGTGCCTTACGTCTATG
>Ga0070689_100003418_pt1 | contig 10554 bp, 7 predicted proteins | sample KBSS23HmetaG_FD_64669 | JGI IMG/M metagenome (GOLD analysis project Ga0070689, IMG submission 64669) | Switchgrass rhizosphere microbial communities from Kellogg Biological Station, Michigan, USA - KBS S2-3H metaG | ecosystem: Host-associated > Plants > Roots > Rhizosphere ... | reverse complement strand
GACATGGGCCGCGCCGCCAAGGGACGGAGCATCGCCAATATTCTGGAATTCAAACCGAGCGAGACCATCGCCGCGCTGATCCGCATCCTATCCAAATCCGGGCCGAGCGGCGAAGACACGACCTGGCAGCAGCCCGGCTTCGTTTTCTTCGCGACCAAGCAGGGCACGGTGAAAAAGACGGCGCTCGAGGACTTTGCCAATGTCCGCAAAGGCGGCATCATTGCGATCGGCATTGACTCCGGGGACACTCTCATCGACGTGAAACAGACGATCGGTCACGACGAAGTCGTGCTCATCACGCGCGACGGCATGAGCATCCGTTTTTCCGAGGAAGACGTCCGCTCCATGGGCCGGCCGGCGACCGGCGTGCGCGGCATCACCCTGGAAAAGGACGACGCGGTGGTGGCCCTCTCGGTCGTGGATCCGCAGGCGACTTTGCTGGTCGCCGGCGAACATGGCATCGGCAAACGCACCAGCTTTGACGAATACCGCAAACAATCCCGCGGCGGCAAAGGCATCATTACGATGAAAACCAATGAAAAGACCGGCGCGGTTGTGGGCGCGCTTACAGTGAAGGACGCCGACGACATCATGCTCATCACGGTCGCGGGCCAAATGGTGCGTACCTGCGTGAGAGACATCCGGGAAGCCGGCCGCAACACCCAGGGCGTCAAGCTGATCAACCTGGAGCCGAACGACAAACTGCAAGCCATCGCGCCGGTTATCAGTGAAGAGACGGCGGAACCCGAAGAAGGCGCCGCGCCCGCCTTAAATTGAGTTGCCCGACGTGGTCGGACGCACGCCCGTCAACAGCGCATTGCGAGAGGGAGCGCACACGGCCTGATTGCAGTAGGCGCGCTCGAACAAAAGCCCGCGCGCTGCCAATCGGTCGATATTGGGCGACTGGATGCGTCGATCTCCGTAGCAACCCAGCAGGGGACCCAGCAGGGGCTTGAGGTCATCCACGCAGATGAACAGGACATTGGGTTTTGCCGCGGCGGCCTCGGCGTGATCTCCAAACAGCGTGAAGAGGACCGCGCATAGAATGAAGACACCTGCTCTCATGCGCGCTCCCGGTTTTTGTCCCACTTCCGATGGCGGTGGTGTCTCAAATACTCCTCATAATCCAACAGCAGCTCCTCCAAGCTTGCCCGTGCCACGTTCACCAGGCGCAACTCGGTCTGGCTGGTCGTAGCGGCGGCGCGGCTCCCTTCTGCGATGTTCTTTCCGCCGCTGCGCGCGGCCTGCACCATTTGATCGTGCGTGCGCGAACGCTTGTCCACGAATCGATCACAAAACGACACCGTTCCGTCGTAAATGAGCGTGGCCACCTGGCTGCCGGTAACCGCCGCTCGGGCGCAAACGGCGTGGTCGTCTGGATCCGTCGGATCGGTCCGAACCGTCGGCGCGAGGCTTGTTTGGCTTTTGCTCCGGCATGGTGGTTTGTGGGCCGCAGTTTAGCGGTCTGCGTGCTGATACGCAACGGCACCTTGGAGCGCTGGCCGACGCGCAAGTCGGAATTTGAGCTTGGGGTTTGGTGTTTCATTGCAGCTTGGAGCTTGGAGCTTGGAGCTTGTTTCCCTTGGCGATGCGTCGCCTGTCGCTCATTCACTCAGTTCCTGCCGTCGCTTCAGAAAATGAATGTGATGCACGATGACGCCGGAGAGAATGAACAGGAGGACGTAGTAGATTTTGAACACGGCCTCATTCCATACCTTCCACGGCCCGGTCACCAGTTGAGCGAGGACGTTCTGCGTGATCAACACGAGCCAGATCAGTCGGTACGCGTGCGGAAAGACGTCGCCTGGATAATCCCTGGGCAACGGCCGGCGCCGGATTCGCGCCACGACGAGAACCGTGCCTGCGATCAGCAAGGGGCCGATTATCTTCCAAAGGACGCCATTCCAATAATTCTCGTTGCCAAGGTAAATGTTTGCCCAGCCTTTCAAGCCGCTCTTGATGGAGAGTCCCAATCCAAACACCAGGCCCAGGTAAACACCCAGGCGTTCCAGATTCGGACATTCGTTGCTCAGGTGCGGCGCGTAGCGCGCGCGTTCGGGCACTGACAGCGGGTGGTTCACGAGATAGTAGGCAATGCCGTAAGCAATCCCAATGCTGATCCCTCCGGAGGATTCCCAGCAGCGCCAAAAATTGAAGTGCGCATCCGGCCAGAGACGTTTGGCCCATGACCAGTTTTGCAACCCCGCCCAGCCCAGCCCGTTCAAAAGGCCGACGGTCAGGATCAACGTGACGTTCTTCGCGTCCCGCCGAACGGCCTCAAAGCCCAGGCAGCCGAGGTAGAAACCCAGATGCGTGATCGCGGCGGTGGAGTCATTGATCAGTCGGCGCAGGTTGGGGTTGGCTTGAAGATCCGCGTATTGCGCGGCGTGGCTGCTGTAAAGCGGCAGGAAAAACTGAGGGAAGTTGCCAATCAGTAGCCGCGCGAGCCATGCCCCGGCAAAGGCAAACGCGAGCCGTAACACCCAATCCTTGAGACGCAATCGCGGCGCGGCGGCGCACCAGGCCAGGAGACACGCTCCGATCCCGGCCCACGGTACGCCCGCGATGAACAACCAGAGAAAACCGTAGGTACGGGAAATGGGAATAAACTCTCCCTTGCTGTAGTTGGTTTGAAGATGGCCTTCGAAGAAAGCTGGCCACTGCATCCAGCCACGGTTGCCGGAAAAGCCAACGCCAACCGCCAGTGCCAGAATGATCCAGCCGGAGGCATAGCGGCGGGACTGCACCGCGCCGGGATCGCGGGCGATGAACCACCAGGCCGCCCCCCAAGTCACGCCCGCGAACAGGCATCCGGCAGCGCCTCCATAACCAGAGCTTCCCCGCACGGCCCAGGTCATCCCTCCCAAACCGGCAAACAGCAGAGTTGGAAGAACCAGATCTTCAGTCAGGTGACGCTTCAATCGAGGTTTGGAATTCAAACTGCCCGGCATAATCGGCGAACTCACCTCAACCGCTGATGAACGCCGATTGACGCTGATGGGTCGTGGCGCACCTGCTCTCTCAACCCTCAACCCGGGCGAACTGCTTCTCCTCCCGCTTCGAATTGCTGGCAACCCATGTGCTCGAAAGTCAGCAAGCCGGCGCGCGGACTTTTTGAATTCGTGCAGATGCCCCAGTCGTTCCCGCGTTCGCCCGTTAGCGGATGAAAGTACTTGCAGCCGCACGAGCAGTCCGGTCCTTCGTCGGAGTCCCGGCTCCGCTCACCATAGGGCGAGAAGTCGCTTGGGAGCTTTTGCACGAGTTTCCAAAGGTCCTCGTGTGTGGTTTCGCGCGAAGGCTTCACTGTTTCGCGACCGCGCTCGCAGCTGCCTGCTGGAAATTGCGACGGACGTCGCTGGCGTCGCTGTTCGGGAAATTCGAGCGCTGTACCATCAGGACATAGGCTGCCCCTTTCACGGGATCGATCCACGCCTGCGTTCCCCACGCGCCGCCGTGGCCATACGTACCGGGCGACAGCATCGCGGCCACGCCCTCGTGCGGCGAGCGCACAACGCACGTGCCAATGCCCCATCCGTAGTTCGCGCCCCGGTTGCCGTAGGTGTCGTTCTGGAAAAACCCCGTCGGCAGATCGCCGGTCTGCGGTGTGGTCAGGAATTTCAGCGCGGCAACGCTCAGGTAGCGGTGTCCTTCGAACATGCCGCCGTTGAGGAGCATCTGGCAAAAACGCGCGTAGTCGGGCGCGGTCGAGTAGAGTCCGCCGTTGCCCTGCGGCGGGCGGTCGCGCGGGCCGAACTCGGGTCGCGGTGGCACCGGCTCGAGCGAACCGGTCTCTCTATTTTTCGCGTAAGCCGTGACCAATTGGGAACGCAGTTCAGGCGTGAGATAAAAGGTCGTGTGCTTCATTCCCAGCGGATCGAAGAGACGTTTCTGGAGAAACGCGTCGAAGGTCATTCCGCTCACCACCTCAACGATGCGCGCGGCGGCGTTAATGCCGCTCTGTGTGTATTTCCACTTTTCGCCGGGCTCATATTGCATCGGCGCCGCGAGCCAGAGCGGGACGAGATCGGCCAGTGTCTTTGCTTTTTGCGCGTCCGGACCGCTCGCTTCGCCCAGCCCGGAAGTGTGAGTGAGGATTTGCGTGATCGTGAGATTGGCGGGCTTGCCCGAAGGAGTCTTCAGATCGGCAAACCCGGGAAGGTACTTCGCAACGGGATCGGCGACGTTGAGCTTGCCTTCATCCTGCAACATGAGAATCGCCGTGCCTGTGACTGGTTTCGTCATCGAAGCGATCCAGAAAAGCGTGTCGGGTGTCATCGGCCTTTTCGCGGCGACGTCGGCGAAGCCGGTGCTTTCGAGGTGGAGGAGTTTATCCTTGGAGACGACGACGGTGACGGCGCCGGCAATTTCGTTTTTCGCGATCATCTGCTGCATCGCGGCGCCGATTCCGGGAAGGGTCGGCCCCTCGGCGAAGGCCGGCAGCGCGGCGCACAGAGCGGTGGAGAGGGCAAGGTAGGCTTGTTTGGTTTTCATATTGGGTACGCGCGGGCGATGCTCGATCGACGATTGAACGCTGACCTGGCGGTTGGGAGTCATGTGCGCATGGGAGAGTACAGGATTGGCTGGCAGGGACAAGTGGCAGTTTGCTGAGCGAGGTAGTTCGGGGTGCATGACACCGCCACCGGAGCGCCGACCTCCGGCCCGGCGTGTCCGGCACAGCGCCCCAGAAAGGCCGGGTCGGTATCGGCGTCCTCGCCGGCGAAGCAACCCGCCGGCAGGGATGCCGGCGCTCCCAGGTTCATGGAAAGCCTCCTATCGCTTTTTCGAATGCATTGGACCTTGAACCTGCTGTCGAATGACGAATGACGAAGGTCAAATGACGAAAGAAACCCGAAACCCAAATGACGAAAGCCGCTTTCCAGTGCGATGGCCGGATTCGTCATTCGGATTTCGGTCTTCCTTCGGATTTCGTCATTCGTCATTCGGATTTGGGTACACGGTTCATGGAAAACCCTCTCGACTTTTGTGCCGTGCATTGGGACGATGAACCACGATTTTTCTTACTGACAAGCGCCATGAAACCAATGCTCTCGTTGCTCGTTTGCTCGATCGCAATTGTCGGCCGGTCGTCGGAAAACTGGCCGATGTTCCGCGGACCAAACGGTTCCGGCGTCGCTGACAACGCCAAACCTCCGATCAAATTCGGTCCCGAGGAAAACGTGCTGTGGAAGGTGGAAGTGCCTTCGTCACCTTCATCGCCCTGCGTCTGGGGCGAACGAATCTTTCTGACCACGTTTGCCGAAGGCAAACTGGAGACACGATGCTACTCGACCAAGGACGGCAAGCTGCTTTGGACCCGCGCGGTTCCCGCAGAGAAGCTCGAGGATTTCATGCCCTCTGAAGGCAGCCCGGCGGCAGCCACACCCGCGACCGACGGCAAACGTGTCGTTAGCTATTTCGGCTCATGCGGCCTGGTTTGTTACGATCTGGATGGGCGGGAGACCTGGCGGTATCCGTTGCCAGTGGTCGAAACCGACGGAGGTTTTGGTTCCGGGACTTCCCCGCTGATCGCCGGCAATCTCGTGATCTTGAACCGCGACCAGATGCGAGATTCCTCCCTTCTCGCGGTCAATTTGGAGACGGGCAAGAAAGTCTGGGAAACCGCGCGGCCCGAGGCCCGCACCAGCTATGGCACACCCATTATCTGGGCTCACAACGGACATGAGGAAATCGTGACACCTGGTTCGCTGTTGTTGAAGGGATACGATGTGGCATCGGGAGAAGAGCGCTGGAGCGTCAGCCGCGTTCCGCATGCCGGGTGCACCACCCCGGTGCTGGGTGACGGTTTGCTTTTCTATGCGGGCTGGGCGCCAGGCAAAGGAGACTCTCCCTTCCCGTCCTGGAAGGATTTCTCGGCCAAAAATGACAAGAATGGTGATGGCAGCGTCACGCCGGATGAACTCGAACCGGCCATGCGCGGATTCCACAAGGCGATTGACTCCGACCACGACGGGCGAGTTACCGAGAAGGACTTCGAGCTTCTAAATAGTTTTCTGGCGAAGGGAGAGAATGTCCTCGTCGCCGTCAAGTCCGGTGGCCGAGGCGAGATTACCGAGTCGCACGTGGCGTGGAAGGCGACTCGCGGCCTGCCCTATGTGCCGTCGCCGGTGTTCCTTCAGGGCCGCGTTTATCTCATCAAAGACGGCGGCATGGTCTCGTGTTTCGACGCGAAAAATGGAAAGTCCCTTTACACGCAGGAACGGCTGGGTGCGAACGGAAGCTATTACGCGTCGCTCGTGGCTGCCGACGGACGCATCTACGCCGTGGCGCTCGACGGCAAAATAACCGTTTTCAAGGCGGGCGGCGAGAAGCCAGAGGTCCTGCATCAAACCGATTTTCACGAGCGAATCGCCGCCACCCCCGCGCTGGTTGGGGAGAGGCTCTATCTGCGAACCCAAACCAAACTCTACGCGTTCGGCAATTGACCCCAATCGCCGGATTGGCCTGTTCACCAAACCGATAGCTTACGTTCCCTTCGCGCGGGAGGTCCGCTGAGCCGGAACATTTGCTTTGAGCGCGCAACCCCATTTTCTCTCCCTCTCCTCCTCACAAAAGGAGAGGAGAACGCTGAAGGCGTTCCAGAAATTAGCCGGGGGTCGAGCGACCAACGGAAGCGATACCCCCGGTCAACGATCAAAACCTCCCGCACCCTGGAGGGGTGCAAGAGTGTTCTGTTCACCGCGCAGGTTGTGCGACCCCTCCAGGGTCGGGAGATTTGGTTATCCGGTTTCCGGGGGTGTCGCTGCGCTCGCTGCGCTCAACCCTCGGCTAATTTCTCGCATCCCTTCAGGATGCCGAAGCCCGGCCTTGTGAGCCGCAGCTAGCTGCCTGCAAAGCGCGCGACGGGTGTATTCCAGGACTAGCAGCCCGTTCAAAAACTCCTACCGTTGGGAGGAGCGGAGGTAACGAGGCTCAGTTCTTCTCGGGAACTCGCATCGGTTGAGTGCCTCCTCACCCCGGCTCGGCGGGACGCCGACGGGAGCGGTCGAGACGACCGCGCTGATGCATGCAATTTCAGGTGGCGTTCCCGGTAGGTTTCTGGTACTTGGCTCTCGATGCACCAAGCTCTCCCTGAACGCCCCTCAATTTCCCTCCTGGGAGGGGTTGTGAGTGGGTCCCAACGCAACTGAAAAACCAACAGGAGGCATTCCATGAACAAACGCCACCAATTTAGCCGACGCACTTTCCTGAAAACTTCCGTCGCCTCGCTGACGACCCTGACCATCGTCCCGCGTCACGTTCTGGGCGGTGCGGGTTTCACTCCGCCCAGCGAAGTCCTGACGCGCGCGGTCATCGGCACCGGCGGCATGGGGATGGGCCACGTCAAGTCCATCAATACCGCCTGCAAACTCCTCGCGGTTTGTGACGTCGATGAGCAACATCTTCAGGCGGCGATCAAAGACGGTGGCGCCGACGTGAAGGGTTACAAGGATTTCCGCGAAGTGCTTGCCCGCAAAGACATCGACATCGTGCATATCCCGACCCCGCCGCATTGGCATGCGTTGATTTCCATTGCCGCGGCCAAAGCCGGCAAAGATATCTGGTGCGAGAAGCCCATGAGCCGGACCATCGCCGAAGGTGAAGCCGTGAAGGCTGCGATTGCGAAATACAACCGGATTTTCCGGCTCAATACCTGGTTCCGGTTTGAGGGCGGTTTCTATGGGATGGGCATTCCGGTGAAACCCATCAAGAAGCTGGTGCAAGCCGGACTTCTGGGCTGGCCACTCAAAGTCACCGTCGGCGGGCCGACCGGTTTCGATTGGAAACAGAATCAGTGGTGCGGCCGGACGGACCTGACTCCGCAACCTGTGCCTCCCGAACTGGATTACGATCTCTGGCTCGGTCCCGCGCCGAAGAAGCCGTACCACCCGCACCGCGTTCACCAGTCGTTTCGCGGCTATTGGGATTACGACGGCGGCGGCCTAGGCGATATGGGCCAGCATTACCTGGATCCGGTTCAATACATTCTCGGCAAGGACGACGAGAGCCCGGTGCGCATCGAAGCCGATACCGGCCCGCAAGATGCCGACGCTGTTCTTCCCTGGCGCCGGATATCAATGAAGTATGCCGATGGTTGTGAAATCGTCCTCGACGGGGAGAACAAGGACACCACCGCCGCATTCATTGCCGGGCCGAAGGGCAATCTTTCCAAGGGCTTCGAGTCCGATATTCCTGATCTCGCGTACAAGGCGCGTGAACTGCCGGAACCAGAACCGCAGCTCACTGATTTCGTTCAGGCGGTCAAGACGCGGAAAAAATTCGCCCTGAACGAAATCAACGGACATCGTTCGTGCACGTTAATCAATCTGGCGAAGATCGCCGTCGAGACCGGCCGCCCGCTTCGTTTCGACAACAAGACGCAGCGCTTCATCGATGATCCCAAGGCCAATGCTTATATCGAGCAGCCCATGCGTGCGCCATGGAAGATCGAGGTTTAGTCAGATTTAGTCTCCCTGAGGGAGAGTATGTGGTTTAGCCCGTTCCGCCGTTGGAGTTCACGCTTTAGCGTGTCCAGCCAAATCGTGCGCCGCCGGAACAAGCTAAAGCTTGAACTCCAACGCTTCCGGAAGTTTCCCTTTATGATTATGAAAAAATCGCGCTGCATTTATCTGAGTGCTATTCTGTTTCTCGGCCGGACATTGGTTTGTTTCGGTGCCACAACTGAAAACCAGGTGGCGGATTGGTCTGAGTTACGCGGCGGCGACTCGCAAACCGTTCGCGCGCTCCTCCAGCGCGGGGTTGATTTGAGGCAACACGATGCGGATGGCAATTCGGCTTTGCACGTGGCGGCTCTGCATGCGAATGCGGCGGCAATCGAGCTATTGCTTGAAGGCGGCGTGGAGGTGAACGGCACGAACAAGTACGGGGCGACGCCACTGATTTATGCCGCCGGCGATTCGAAGAAAGTGCGGGCGCTGCTCGCCCACGGCGCGGATCCGAACCGCCCTTCGCTTCTGGGCACCACGCCGTTGATCGCGGCGGCGGGTTATCCGGACTCAGCCCGTTCCCTGGCGCAGTTGGTGGAAGCAGGCGCCAACGTTCACGCGACGAATAAGACTGGAACCGACGCGCTTTGGCGCGCGTCCTATGGCGGCCACACGGAGGCGGTGAAGTTGTTGCTGAAACACGGAGCGAATCCAAACACACGGCCCCTGCTGCCGACGATTCAAGGCAATATCGAGCCGTCCAGCGCTCCGCTGCACAACGCCGCGTATCGTGGCGAATCCGAGATGATCGCGGCCTTGCTCCGAGCCGGGGCCGATCTGAACGCTGTGGAACCCTTTGCAGGCAGCGCCCTGCACAACGCGCTCTACGGCAATCATTCCAGGGCGGCCGCGCTCCTGATCGAGCGAGGCATCGACCTGAACCTGCGCACGGCCATCGGCGAGGTGCCGACGTTCGTCTGGTCGGCTTATTCGGACGTTGGCGACACTACGGTAGCCCGGCTGTTGCTCAGGAAGAACGTCTCGCTCGACGCGGCCAATGAATCCGGCGAGACGGCGCTGACCTGGGCGCGCAAGCGCGGGGACAATACCCTGGCGCAGCTCTTTGCTGAACGAGGTGTTCCTGATTCCAGGAGCGGGAAGCAAAAGAGTATTCCCGCGAACGCCGTTCCTCCCTTGGGCACGCCTGCGCGGCGCGCGGCGATTCGCGACGCAACGCAGCGCAGCATTGATCTGCTTGAAGTCAGTTCCACGGCTTTTCTCGACAGCAGCCTTGTCAAACGAAATGACTGTGTTTCCTGCCATCAACAGACCTTGCCCGCCGTCGCTTTCAGCGCGGCGCGCGAGCGAAGTTTCAGGCTGGATGAAGCGGTGTTGCGGAGGCAGACCGACGCGCAAATTCATTCCTGGTCCGACCGGATTGCGAATGCGTACGAAATGGACGAGCCGCAGGCGGATGCCCCGATCAATATTGGCATCGGTTTGGCCGGCCTGGCGGCGGTCGGCCACAAAGCCGACGCGCTGACCGAAGCGTTCGTCTCGTATCTCGCCGCCACCCAGGAGAAGGACGGCTCGTGGCGCGGCGACGATTTCCGTCCGCCGCTCGAAGACGGACGAGTTCCGGCTGTGGCGCTCGCGCTCCGCGCGTTGCAGCTTTACCCGATCCGCAGTCGCGAAGCCGAGTGCAGGACACGAATCGAACGCGCGGCGGGATGGATAGCGCGCGCGGAGGCCGGGACAGCGAATCGTCTCGCTTACAAATTACTGGGCTTGAGCTGGAGCGGCTCGCAAGCGGCCGAGCAGCGACGCGTGGCCCGGCGCATCATGAGCGCGCAGCGCCCCGACGGCGGCTGGGCCCAGTTGCCCGGCCTGGAGAGTGACGCGTGGGCGACTGGTCAGGCGCTGTTCGCCTTGCAGGAATCGCGAGCCGTCAAAAGCGACGACCCGGTCTGCGAGCGGGGAATCGTGTTTCTGCTGCGGACGCAGTTCGCGGATGGATCGTGGTTTGTGCGAAGCCGGACCTGGCCGTTCCAGCCATATTTCGACAGCCACTTTCCTCACGGAAAGGACCAGTGGATTTCGGCGGCAGGAA
>Ga0070689_100003417_pt1 | contig 10556 bp, 5 predicted proteins | sample KBSS23HmetaG_FD_64669 | JGI IMG/M metagenome (GOLD analysis project Ga0070689, IMG submission 64669) | Switchgrass rhizosphere microbial communities from Kellogg Biological Station, Michigan, USA - KBS S2-3H metaG | ecosystem: Host-associated > Plants > Roots > Rhizosphere ... | reverse complement strand
CGCGAACGTGACGTCGCCGGTGGTGTCCGCGACGCGCGTGGTCCGGTCCCGATCCCCACTGTGATACACAGTCACCGCTGCGCCCGGCAGCGGGAATGCAGTCGCATCAGGCTCCCCGCGCAGACGCTGCGTCACGTGCACCGACACGCGTCGCACTGCTGTCGGCGCGGCAACCTCGCGGCGCGCTGCTTCGCCGACCCGGTCGTCAAGCGTGCCGGCACGGCTGGTGTCGGCCTGACGCGCGCTCGCGGGGCTCGCCGTGGCCGCGGCCGCGGGCACCTGCTCGGGCAGTCCCATTCGCAGCGCCGGTCGCAGCGCGATGACGGCGCCGACCACCAGCAGCAGCAACGCACCAACAGCGACGATGTACTGCCACGCTGCCGCGCCCAGCAGGACCGCCGCGCCGATCGACGTCGGGACCGCAGTGGCGCGCCGCATCACTGTCGCACGCACGGCAGCCAGACCGCGACTCTCCGTGCCGAGACCGAATAGCGCCGCGAGTCCCGCCGGCAGCAGCCGCCGCAGCGCCCGCAGCCCGCGCAGCAGGCGCATGCGGATCGTTCCTGCCGGCACCGCCAGCACCTCCGCGATCTCGGCCGGTGACAGCCCGTGCTGCAATTGCAGCAACAGCGCCTGCCGCTGCTCGTTCGGCAACGCGTTGATGTGCATGCGCAGTACGCCGACGAGTTCGCTGCGTTCGGCCTGCGCCGCCGGCCCTGCGGCCACAGCGCGATCGTCGACGTCGGCGAGATCGGCATGGCTGCGACGGGCTTCGCGCCGCCGCAGGTTCTGCGCCGCGTTTGCCATCAGCCCGCACAGCCACGGCTCGAGCGGCCGCGCGCAGTCGAACTGGTGCGCCGCGAGCATCGCGCGCACGAACGTCTCCTGCAGCAGGTCCTCGGCATCGGCCGGCCGCGGGCTCAGGTGCAGGGCCAGCGACAACAGGCGCGGCGCCAGCGCGTCGAATACCGTGCCGAGTGCGCGCGCGTCGCCGTGACGCCGGTAGCGTTCGAACGCGCGGGACAGGGGATCCATGCCGGTGATGGTCGTGAGCGCAGCGGCGCGTCACCACCGGCGCAAGAAGGTCTCAGCATCGCCCAAACGGTGGCTCCCTGGGAGGGCCCTGGCGGCCCAGCGTCCATCCGCTCAGGTGCGCCCCCGGATCGCCGACCAGTCGAGCGCGCGCGCGCGGCGCAGCGTGCGCCAGTTCGCACGCACCGCGACGTACGACACCAGCAGCGAAGTGCTGACGATGGTCGCCAGCACCGTCGCCGCCTGCGGCAGCGAATCGTTGTACCACATGTCTTCGCCGCTCGCGCAGCGTCTGGTCAGGAACGCCCACAGCGGCGGCGTGCCGTAGATCATCACGCGGAACAGCACGCGCCACAGCGTGCGGGCGAGCGACGCGACGGGCCGCACGCGCTTCAGGTGCAGCACCTGCCGCCACATGACCATCAAGTGCCCGAGCCAGATCGTGCCGGCGACCGTGACGCTGCACAGCGTCAAGTAGAGCAGCACGCCCGCGTAGTCGTTGGCCTTGATCGCCGAGAGCATGTACGCGCACAGGATCGTCGCGACGAGCCAGCCGAGCACCGGCAGCGCGACGTAGCTCGTCAGCAGCACGCCGAAGAACGCGCCGTTGCTGAACCAGCTCACGGCGCTAGCCTGCGCCGGCGCGCGCCCGTCGACGGCGATGTCGACGATGCGGCGGAACAGCGCGTCGTCCCGCCAATAACCGACGTGCGCGACGCCCGGCAGCACGTAGCGCGCGTAGACACGTTCCTCGACCTGCTCGAACAGCGCGCGCACGACCGGTGCCGAGTGCGCGAGGTCGAGTTCGTGGCCGACCGGGTCCTGCTCGTCGCAGTAGTTCAGGTGCCGGATGCGCGCCGGCCGGCGCGCGACGAACTCGGGGTCGAGCCACGCCGGGTCGCCGTACACGCCCCAGGCCTGCGGCCACAGCAGCAGGAACTTGTCGATCGGCGAACCGAGCGTGACGAAGTTGTCGACGCGCAGCGCCCAGTCGACCTCGGGCAGCTCACCGCCGTCGTGGTAACCGGGCAGATGGAAGACCTGCGGGTCACCGCTGGCGGCGACGGCGGCGCGCGACCGTTGCCGGCTGTGCGCGAACGCGAGCGCGTCGAGCGACAGCACCGTACCGAGGCTGTGCGCGACGATCGTGTATTGCGGCCGTTCGCCGGCGTGCTGCGCGTCGATGCGCGCCATCACGTCGTGGAAGCGGCGCACCGCGGCGCCGCGCGTCGGGGCATGCTCGGCGTAGAGCTGCACGTCTCCGAGGAAGTCGTCGAACACGACGCGCGTCACCTGGCGCAGCCGCAGCGCGAGCACGGCCTGCACCGGCACCAGGCCCGCGCGCATGTGCACGAGCAGGTCGCGCACCCAGCCGCGCGACTTGTCCTCGTGCGTCAGGCGCTCGATCAGCCCGGCGCTCCAGCCCGCGAACGACTGGCCGACCAGCGGGAACACGCGCCGCGGGATGTCGGCCCAGCACAGGTCGACGAAGCGCAGGTTGGCGCCGGCCGCGGGCGCTGCCGGCAGCGGCAGCCACGGCGCGTCGATCGGCCGCGCCGGCCGCACGCGCGGGATGTCCGCGAACTCGCTCCAGCCGCTGATGCTGGCGCCGGCCAGGGCCGGCAGCGTCAGCGGATTGCCGACGGTGGCGCGCCGCCGCGGTGCCCGCCGCGCCTCGGCGATGCGCTGCACGACCGGCAGGACGGTCTCCCCGGCGCGCTGTTCGCCGATCCCGTGCACGACGACGACGTAGCGCGGTGCATCGCCCATCCGATCACTGTAGGTGCGTCCGCACGCGGCGTCGACGGATCAACGCATGCCGTTCACGCGACGTCGTCACGTTGCGGCTGCGTGCACGGCCAGCAGCCCGCGGCGCGCAACCGCTCGAGCAGCGCGCGCTGATCGCGGCTGCGCGCGAATGCGACTTCGCGTTCGGTCGCACCCACGAGCAGCAGCCAGTCGACGCGGCCCGACGGCAGTTCGAACGACGGCGCCATGTGGTCCGGCGCCTCGACCAGGGCCCAGGTCAGCGCGCCGCCGGGCGTGGCGTCGATCGGCCCGCCGAGCGGGATGCGCTGGCCGGGCGCCAGCGGCTGGCCCGTCACCGCGCCGGTCGCGACCAGCAGCTGCCACGCCATCAGATGGTGCAGCACCGGCACGGCCCAGTCGGCGCGTTGCGCGGTGCACAGGCACAGTTCGAAGCCGAGCCCCGAGAACCCGGAGGGATCACGCATCGGCGCCGCCAGGTTCCACGGGTTGCTGAGGCCCGAGGTCACGTAGGTCCACAGCGTGCGGTCGCCGTGCGGCGGGCAGGCGAACACGCCGTGGTGCAGCCAGCCCGGATGCCGCGGCGTCTGCTGCAGGCGCTGGTAGTGCGCGGCGGTCGCCGCGTAGACGCCGCCGCCGAGGTCGCCGAACAGGTCGCGGTAGACGCGGTCCTCGCGCTCGGCCCACACGGACTCGAACCACGGCTGCCAGGCAGGGTCTGCGGCCGGATCGGCGCTCATCGGCGACAGCCTCGCGCTTCCGGCGCGCGAACGCAACCGACCGCTCCCTCCTGCAACCCTTGGTTGCGGCCGCCGGACGCGCTGTCCGCCTACTGATCCATTGCGTGTCGATGCCATGCCTGCGACCGTTGCCGCCGCGATGCGACGCCAGGCCACCACGCGACCGAGCCCGGGCCGCCGCGCGAAGGCCGCGCGGATCGCCGCGATCCTGGACGAACGGTTCCCCGCGCCGCTGATCCCGCTGCGGCACGGCGATCCGTTCACGCTGCTCGTCGCCGTGCTGCTGTCGGCGCAGTGCACCGACGAACGGGTCAACCGCGTGACGCCGGACCTGTTCGCGCTCGCATCGACGCCGGCGGCGATGGCCGCGGTGCCGGTCGCGCGCATCCGTTCGATCATCCGGCCGTGCGGGTTGTCACCGCAGAAGAGCAAGGCGCTCGCGGCGCTGAGCGGCATGCTCGTGCGCGAGCACGGCGGCGAGGTGCCGCGCGACCAGGCCGCGCTCGAGCGGTTGCCGGGCGTCGGCCACAAGACCGCGAGCGTGGTCATGGCGCAGGCCTTCGGCGTGCCGGCGTTCCCGGTCGACACGCACATCCACCGGCTGGCCGCGCGCTGGGGTCTGTCGTCGGGTCGCAACGTCGTGACGACCGAGCGCGACCTGAAGGCGCTGTTCGCGCCGCAGCACTGGAACAAGCTGCACCTGCAGCTGATCTGGTTCGGGCGCACGTTCTGCCCGGCCCTGCGGCACGACGCCGCGGGTTGCCCGATCTGCTCGTGGGCGGCGCCGCGGCGCGCCCGCGTGCAGCGGCGACTGCGCCGGTGACGCGTCAGCCGTGCCGCGCCGCGGTGTTCCGCGTGGCGCGCACCGGCGCCTTGCCGCGCGCGGCGGCGCGCTGCGCGTTGCCGAACACGACCGCGAACACGTCGTCGAACCGGCTCGCGTAGTGGAACTGCACGCCCTGCACGAGGTCCGGCTTCAGCTCGGCGATCTCGGGCTCGTTGCCCTTGGGCAGCAGCACGCGCGCGAGACCGAAGTTCTTCGCCGCGAGTACCTTCTCGCGCACGCCGCCGATCGGCAGCACCTCGCCGACGACGGTCAGTTCGCCCGTCATCGCGAGATCGACGGGCGCCGGCCGCCCGATGAGGTAGCTCAGCAGCGCGCACGCGATCGTGATGCCGGCGGACGGGCCGTCCTTCGGGATCGCGCCGGCCGGGAAGTGCAGGTGCAGATCGGTCTCGGCGAGCCGCGGCAGGTCGAGCCCGAACGCCGACGCGCGGCTCTTGAGGTAGCTGAGCGCCAGGCGCGCCGATTCGGCCATGACGTCGCCGAGGCTGCCGGTGATCTGCAGCGCGCCCTTGCCCGGCGCACCGGTGACCTCGACGTAGAGCACGTCGCCGCCGACGGGCGTCCACGCGAGGCCTTGCACCACGCCGGCGATGCGCTGCTTGCGCCGCTCGTCGGGCTTGAACTTCGCGCGGCCGAGCATCTGCTCCATCTCGGCGCGGCTCAGCTTGCCGGGGCCGGTGCCGCCCTTGGCGACGTCGAGCGCGGCCTTGCGGCACAACCGCTGCACGACCTTGTCGAGGCCGCGCACGCCGGCTTCGCGCGTGTGCTGCGCGACGATGTCCTTCCAGACCACCGGCGCGATCGACAGGTGGCGCGGCAGCAGGCCATGCCGTTCGAGCTGCTTGGGCAGCAGGTGACGCCGCCCGATCTCGACCTTCTCCTCGAGCAGGTAGCCGGGGATCTCGAGGATCTCCATGCGGTCGCGCAGCGGCTCGGGGATCTGCGGCAGCACGTTCGCGGTCGCCAGGAACATGACCCTCGACAGGTCGAACGGCACGTCGAGGTAGTGATCGAGGAAGGCGTGGTTCTGCTCGGGATCGAGCACCTCGAGCAGCGCGGAGCTCGGGTCGCCGCGGTGGTCGTTGCCGAGCTTGTCGACCTCGTCGAGCAGCAGCACCGGGTTGTTGCTGGCGCACGCCTTGAGGCCCTGCAGGATGCGGCCCGGCAGCGCGCCGATGTAGGTGCGGCGGTGACCCTTGATCTCCGCTTCGTCGCGCATGCCGCCGAGCGAGAACCGCCAGAACTTGCGTCCCATCGCGCGCGCGATGCTGCGGCCGAGGCTGGTCTTGCCGACGCCGGGCGGCCCGGCGAGGCACAGGATCGAACCCTGATGGCCGGGCTTCAGCTTGCGCACGGCGAGGAACTCGAGGATGCGGTCCTTGACCTCGTCGAGACCATAGTGATCGTCGGCGAGCACCTTCGCAGCGCGCGACAGGTCGCTGTCGTCGACGGTGCTCGCGGACCACGGCAGCGCAGTCAGCCAGTCGAGGTAGTTGCGCACGACGCCGTACTCACCGGACTCGACCGGCGTGGTCTTCAGCCGCGTCAGTTCCTCGTCGGCGCGCTGCCGCGCGGCCTCGGGCATGCCGGCCTTGACGATCGCGGCCTCGAGCCGTTGCAGCTCCGAGCTGCGCGGATCCTTCTCCTCGCCGAGCTCGCGCCGGATCAGCTTGAGCTGTTCGCGCAGGAAGTAGTCCTTCTGCGCCTTCTCGGCCTTGTTGCGGATCTCGAGCTGGATCTTCTTGTCGAGTTCGGCGAGTTCGACCTCGGACATCGCCAGCTCGAGCGCGATCTGCAGCCGCTGTTCGACGTCGGCCGTCGCGAGCACGCGCTGGCGGTCCTCGACCTTGCGCACGATGCCGCCCGTGAAGTCGGCCAGCTGCGACGGATCCTCGAGGTTCAGCAGCGTCGTCGCGAAGCCGGGGTCGAGGCTGTCCTGCATCTCGGCGAGCTTGCGCAGGTTCTGCTGCAGCAGGCGCACGAGCGACTCGGCCTTCTTGCCGGCAGCGGGGATCTCGACGACCTCCTTGACGCGCACGACCAGGTGCGGCTGCTGGCGCACGGCCTTGACCAGGCGCGCGCGCCGCAGCCCCTGCGTCATCGCAGACATGTTGCCGTCGGGCAGCTTCAGCGTCTTCAGGATGCGCGTGACGATGCCGACCTCGTGCAGATCCGCGAGACCGGGGCGCTCGACCTCGGCGTTCTTCTGCAGGACGACGAACAGGTGCCCGTTGTGCGCCTCGGCCTTGGCGACGATCTCGCGCGCCCCGGCGGAGTCCAGCAGCAACGGCATCATCAGGTTCGGGAACGGCACCGCGCGGCGCAGCGGGAAGACGAACATGGTGTCCGGCAGGGTCTGCTGCACGACCACCTTGCCCTGCGCATCGCCGCTCGCCTCCAACACGATCGCGGGCCCGGCGACCGGCTCCTCGTCCGGCAGGGTGTCGTCGGGGTCCTGGTCGTTGCGCATAGGGCCGCAGTTCTAAACCAGCGCGCAAGATGCGTGCACGTCCGTCGCCCGTTCGCGTGCTCAATGGGCCCGTCGCGCAGCGCGGACTGCCCGCTCCGCGACGAGACCGCGCGGCAGCCGTACGGGGAAATGTGTCGGGCGGCTGAACCTGTGGGAATCCGCGGCGGTTTGTTCCGTCCAGAGGCGCCGCCGTCGCTAGGAAACACTTGCTGGCGGCGAGCGGGATTCTCGAAGCGACGCGCGATCAGGGTAGAGAGGGCAACAGTCGGTGGTCGGAAGCCACCGGCACACCTTGTTCGTGGCATGCACCCGGCGGTGGCCGGGTGAGCGGCGCTGGGAGATCCTGCTCGCCGTCTGGCTTTTCGCAGCGCTCTTCGCAGCGCGGCTGCCGGGCCGGGGCGCGCGACGAGAGCCAGCGATGCCGCAGCCGGTGCAGCGTGCGAAGAGAACGCAGGGGATGCCGCAGCACCTGCCCGGTTGCTGCGACATCCCCTGCGCGGAAGAAGGAGCGGATGCATGGCCCCACGCAACACACGTGGGTAGTGCCGCCTCCGGTTCCTGCCTGCCCCATGTTCTGAGGGAACCATCGGTGGCGTTCGTGCCATGCATCCGTGCGATCCCGACCGGTCCGAGGACCGGAAGGATTGCAAGTTCGGTTGGTAGAGAACGGACTCAGCGGACGCTGAGCAGGCGCAGGCGGACGAGCGTGGCGCGCTCACCGGTCTCGACGTCGAGGACGCCAGTGCTGCGCGTGGGCGCGCCGGAACGCGGGTTCGCGCGCGAGCCCACCGCAGCGAGCCACGGCGCGATGTCGATGTCGACCAGACCGCCGACGCGTTCGCCCTTGTCCGTAGCGAACGCGCGCAGCGCGCGCGTCAGCGTGGCCTCGAGCGCGGCACGCGTGCGCGGCCGCTCGCGCCGGGCTGCGGCCAGCGCCGCGACTACGTCTGCTTCCTGTGCGAAGACGAGCAGATCGTCGACGACGCCGAGCCGCAGCCGTTCGAGGCCGCGCACGCCGCGGATTTCGACGTGCGGCGACTTGTCCGTGCCACGCGCACCGTCGCCGACGGCGCGCGCGATCTCGTCGACGATGTCGACGGCCGCCTTCCGGTTCTGCGCCTGCAGGGCGAATGCAGGCGTCACCTCGGCAGCGGCCCCGGACAGGAGCACCATCTGCACGGCGCCGCGGTGCCCGAGCCGCCGCGCCACGCGTGCGAAGTCGATGCCGCAGTCACCGCAGGCGCCGGACAGCCGCGAGCCGAAACCGCCCGCACGACCGGCCACCTCGGCGACACGCGCCGGCTCGACCGCGAACACCAGTCCACCCAGCCCGCCGGACGGCAACTCGTCGAACAGCTGGCGGACCGGCGCCGGTTGCACGATGTCGAGCCAGCCGTTGATCGGCGTGCCGGCCGGGAACGACAGCAGCAGCGTCGACTGCAGCGCACCGTCGGCGCCGTCGACGGTCGCGGGCAGCAGCGCCGCGACCATCGCGTCGGCGCCGCGCAGCCCCGACCATTCGAACAGGGCGCCCGACATGCCGCCGAGGCTCGCGAGCCTGGCGCCGAAGCGGCGCCAGTCGGCGAACGCGATCAGTGCACCGGGCGGCGCCTGCAGCTTCTCGACCAGTTCGCGATAGCGCGCGTCGCTGGCGAGGCCGCGCGGGTTCGCGGCGGTGCGTTCGTCGAGAGCTTCGTCGAGGCCGCGGCCGTTGTTCGCGACCACGAGGTCGTCGCCGACGACGACGGCCTCGATGCGCCAACCGGGACCACGGTCGCCACCGTCGCCGACCAGCGCATAGGTCTGATGCCCGTGCAGCTGGCGCGCGGGCTGCGCGGTCTGCGGATCGGCCAGCACGGCGCGCATGCGCTCGGCATCGGCCGTCGACAGCCGCGCGCGCACGACGACCAGCGGCATGTCGGCGCCGCGGCCGGCGCTCGTGCGATCCGCCCCGCCGGCGATCGCCGCGGGCAGCACACCGAGCAGGGCGACCTCCACTTCACCGGTCGCGCGCGCGAGCACGCCGCGCACGAAGCCGAACGCGGACGCCGCGGGACCCTCGTCGAACCACTCACCGGCGGACGGCGACAGGAAGCGGGTCAGCGGGTCGATGCCCGCCGCGCCGGCGTCGACGACGACGTAGGCCATCGGCGACTCGATGCGCTCGCAGAGCCGCACGCCCTGGGCGCAGAGTCCCAGGCTCAGCAGGGCGGTTGCAGCGATGCTCCTGAGCGCCATCGGCGGCGCCGGAGGGCAACCGCCGTGCCGCCAGCACGTTGGCCGCTCATCGCTGTACAGAAACGACTTGTGGCTGGTGGTCCCGGAACGGGATGGGCGCGCCTGGGGCAAGTGTGCAACTCCTGCACAGGCGACCCAGAGGCACCCTGATCCGTGCCGCCCTGGGGGCGGCAGGGCTCAGGCGTGGTGATGAAGCTGTTCGAGCACTGCCTTGCGGCGCTGCACGATGTCGGCCTGCACGTTGGGTGGCACCGGCTCGTAGTGCGCGAACTTCATCGTGAAGGTGCCCTCGCCTGCCGTGATCGACCGCAGCAGCGTCGAGTAGTCGACCATCGAGCTCAGCGGCACGTGCGCGCGGATGCGCTGGATGCCTTCCTCCGACTCCATGCCCGACATGCGCCCGCGCGAACCCGACAGGTTGCCGGCCACGTCGCCGGTGAACCGATCGGGCACGTGGATCTCGACGTCCATGATCGGCTCGAGCAGGATCGGCTTGGCCTTCGTGTAGCCGTCGTGGAACGCGCGCTCGCCGGCGATCTGGAAGCTCAGCTGATCGCTGTCGACGTCGTGGTACTTGCCGTCGTGGACCTCGGCGCTCACGTCGACGACCGGGAAACCTGCGAGCGAACCGCGCACGAGGAACTTGCGCACACCCTTCTCGACCTCCGGGATGAACTGGCGCGGGATCGAGCCGCCGACGACGGAGTCGATGTACTCGAAGCCGCTGCCGCTCGCCACCGGTGCAACGCGCAGGTAGACCTCGGCGAACTGGCCGCGACCACCGGTCTGCTTCTTGTGCCGGTGGTGACCCTCGGCGCGGGCCGTGACGGTCTCGCGGTACGGGATCGTCGGCACGCCGTGTTCGATGCCGACCTGGTAGCGGCGATGCATGCGGTGGAACTGCACTTCAAGGTGCAGCGGACTGAGGCCCGCAACGATCAGTTCGCCGGTTTCCTTGTCGCGGTGCTGCTGGAAGGTCGGGTCCTCGGCGCACAGCTTCTCGAGCGCGTGACCGATCTTCTGCTCGTCGCCGCGGCTCTTCGGCCAGACGTGCTGCGAGTAGGTCGGTGCCGGGTACGTGCAGCGCCGGAACTCGACGGGGGCACTCTCGATCGTGCAGCTGTCGCCGAGGCTGAGGTCGTCGATCTTGCTGATCGCGAACAGGTCGCCGGTCGTGACCGCCGGCACCTCCTTCTGGTCCTTGCCCTGCACCTGCAGGATATGCGCGACCTTGTGCACCTTGCCGGAACGCACGTCGAGGATCGACTGCTCGGCCTTCAAACTGCCGCGGAAGCACCGCATGAACGACAGCCGACCGACGTACGGATCGGCGATCGTCTTGAACACGTATGCGGCGAATGGACCGTTCGGGTCCGGCTGGACGAGGTCGCCGAACGCGTTCGCACCGGGCTTGCTGCTGGGGCGCGGCCCGAACTGCACCGGTGACGGGAAGTGCTCGGCG
>Ga0070689_100003415_pt1 | contig 10558 bp, 3 predicted proteins | sample KBSS23HmetaG_FD_64669 | JGI IMG/M metagenome (GOLD analysis project Ga0070689, IMG submission 64669) | Switchgrass rhizosphere microbial communities from Kellogg Biological Station, Michigan, USA - KBS S2-3H metaG | ecosystem: Host-associated > Plants > Roots > Rhizosphere ... | reverse complement strand
GACATCTGGAAGAACACTTTCAGCATCAATCCGGCTGGGGGCTACGAGTACAAAGTCGCGCTCAACGGCTCCTGGGACGTGAACTACGGCCTGCACGCGCAACAGAACGGCCAGAACATTCCGTTGAGCACGACAAGTTCCCCGCAGAACGTCACGTTCTACTACGACCACAAAACCCATTGGGTCACTGAGAACGTCAGCTCCATCATTGCCACGGTGCCCGGCAGCTTCCAGAGCGAGATTGGCTGCGCCGGCGATTGGGATCCGGGCTGCTTTCGTTCCTGGCTCGAAGACATCCAGGGCAGCGGCACCTACAGCTTCAGCACCAATGCCATTCCGGCCGGCGCGTACGAGGCCAAGGTCGCCCTCAACGGTAGTTGGGACGTGAACTACGGCGCCGGCGGCGTGCAGAACGGCCCGAACATCGCGTTCGCCGTGCCGGCCGCCGGCATGGACGTCGTGTTCCAGTGGAACTCGGTCAGCAAGGACTTGAAGGTCGTCGTCGGCGGCATCCATGGCGACCTGTCCAAGGCCCAGGCTTACTGGCTCTCGGCCGACACCATCGCCTGGAACGTCCCCACCGACACGGTGGTTAGCCTGGTCGCCGATCCGGACGGAGCGCTGGCACTCGATGGCCCAGGTATCGTCACTGGCGCGAATTCGAAGACCTGGACGCTCACGCACGATCCCGCGGGCTTGTCGGATGCGCTCAAGGCACGGTATCCGCATCTCGCCAATCTACCGGCATTCAAATTGCCGCCGGACGCGGTCGCGGCCGCGGCGCAGAGCCTGAAGGGCCAACTCGCGGTCGGCGCCGTGCGAGGACCTCAGGGTGTGGACGCCACCGGGCTCCAGATACCCGGCGTTCTCGACGATCTCTACTACGCCAAGGCGGGTCCCATCACGCTCGGGCCGAGTTTCAAGAACGGCCAGGCAAGCCTGCGCGTGTGGGCGCCGACCGCCCGCGCCCTGAAACTGCGGGTGTTCGCCGATTCGAATCCCGCGACGGCGTTCACGACGTATCCCATGACGCTCGACGCGGCGAGCGGGGTCTGGAGTTTCACCGCGCCCGGCGCAACGCTCTACGGCAAGTACTACCTGTACGAAGCACAGGTGTACGTGCGCTCGACCAACAAGGTCGAGACCAATGTCGTCACGGATCCGTATTCGATCTCGCTGGCGCGCAACAGCACGCGCAGCCAGATCGTTTCGCTCGACGATCCGGCATTGCAGCCGCGCGGCTGGCGCACGCTGTGCAAACCGCATCTCGCCGCGCCCGAAGACATCGTGCTGTACGAGCTGCATGTGCGCGACTTCAGCGCCACTGACCAGACCGTTCCCGAGAGCCTGCGCGGCACGTTCGCCGCCTTCACGCAACGACGCTCCGACGGCATGAAGCACCTCGCACTGCTCGGCTACGCCGGCGTGACGCACGTGCATCTGCTGCCGGCGTTCGACTTCGCGACCATCAACGAGGACAGATCTCAGTGGCAGGCGCCATCGATGGACGCTCTCGCCGCCCTGCCGCCCGATTCCGCCGAGCAGCAGAATCTGGTCGCGGCGACGGCGGACCGCGACGGCTTCAACTGGGGCTACGACCCGCTGCACTACAACGTTCCGGAGGGCAGCTTCGCCACCGATCCCGACGGCTCCGAACGCATTCTCGAGTTCCGGCAGATGGTGCAGTCGCTGAACCAGACCGGGTTGCGAGTCGTGATGGACGTGGTCTTCAACCACACCAATTCCGCGGGCCAGAATCCCAATTCGATTCTCGACAAGCTGGTGCCGGGCTACTACCACCGGCTCAACGGCGACGGCGCGGTGCTCGGCGAGAGCTGCTGCGCCGACACCGCCACCGAGAACTCCATGATGGAAAAACTCATGGTCGACTCGGTGGTGCAGTGGGCGAAGCAATACAAGGTCGACGGCTTCCGCTTCGACATCATGGGCTTCCACCTGAAGTCCAACATGCTGAAGGTGCGCGCCGCCCTCGATGCGCTGACGCCGCAGAAAGACGGCGTCGATGGCCGCTCGGTCTATCTATACGGCGAGGGCTGGAACTTCGGCGTCATGGCCAACAATGGCCGAGGCGTCAACGCCATCCAGGTCAACATGGCCGGCACGGGCATCGGCTCGTTCTCGGATCGCATTCGCGACGCGGTGCGCGGCGGCGGGCCGTTCAGCCCACGCCGCGACCAGGGCTTCGCCACCGGCCTCTACACCGAACCGAATGGCACGTTTGGCGGCTCGCCCGCGGACGAGAAAGCCGCGCTGCTGCGACTGTCCGACTTCGTGAAATTGGGGCTCGCCGGAAACATCGCGAGCTTCCGGATCGTCGATGCCACGGGTACGACCAGGCAGGGAAGCGAGGTGGACTACTTCGGCATGCCAGGTGCCTATGGCCTGCGTCCCGACGACACTATCCAGTACATCGGGGTGCACGACGATCCGGACTGGTTCGATACCCTGAACCTCAAGCTCAAGAGCTCGGTGCCGCGCGCCGACCGCGTGCGCATGGCGCGGCTGGGCATGGACGTGGTCGCGTTGTCGCAGGGCGTGCCCTTCTTCATGGCGGGCGACGACATGCTGCGTTCGAAGTCAGGCGACAAGAACAGCTACAACTCCGGCGACTGGTTCAACCGCATCGACTGGACCATGCAATCCAACGGCTGGGGCTCGGGACTGCCGCCCGCGAACGGCAACCAGGGCGACTGGAACATCCTCGCGCCTGCGCTCGCGGATCCGAATCTGAAGCCAAGTGCCGACGACATCGCCGGAACCTTCAGCCACATGCTGGAGATGCTGGCCATTCGCAAGACCAGCGGTTTGTTCCGCCTGCGCTCGGCCGAAGACATCAAGAAGTCGGTGAGCTTCTATAACAACGGACCGGACCAGGTGCCGGGATTGATCGTCGAACGCATCGCCAACACCAACCGGTCCTGCTTCCCCTTGTCACAGGCAGTGGTGCTCGTGAACGCCACGCCGGACATGCAGACTTTCAGCGATCCCGCCTTCAGGCGTCAGACCCTGTTCCTGCATCCGGTGCAGGCGTTCTCGAGCGATCCCGTGGTGCGGACGTCCAGGTTCCAGGCTCAGAGCGGCATGTTCACCGTCCCGGCGCGCACCACGGCGGTATTCATCACGCCGTGCCTCGGAGGACACTAGCCTGCCGGGCCCGCCGCGCAATTCCGGGCAATGAATTCGGCATGACCCGGAAGCTGCTGCGTCGCCTTCGCGAACAGCGCTCTCAGGTCGCGTAGATAGCCCGCGCGATCTTGCGGCGCGACGCTCTCCACGAATGGATGCGAGGCGCGCGGCCGCACGCCCTGCCCCCACATCACCTGCAGCCAGCTGGTCAGCTGGAACAGGTCGTCCGGCGAGCAGAAGATTCCGGCCGTCTCGCGGAACAGTTCGATCTTGTGACGCAACGAGTCGGGAATCTGCATGTTGCGGCAGGCGTCCCAGAACGGATCTCCGCGCCGATTGTTGGCGTGGTAATGCAGGATGATGAAGTCGCGGATGTATTCGTATTCCGCGATCGACGCGCGGTTGAATTCGCGGCGCCGCTCGTCGCAATCGCCGAGATGCGGAAACAGCAGGATCAGCCGCTGTATCGACACCTGGATGATGTGGATCGCGGTCGACTCCAGCGGTTCCACGAAACCGCTGGCGAGCCCCATGCACACCACGTTGCGATTCCACAATAGTTTGCGGCGGCCGGTCATGAACCGGATCATGCGCGGCTCGGCGAGCGCCGGCGCATCGAGATTGGCGAGCAGCAGTTCGTGTGCCCGCTCGTCGCTCATGTGCGCCGAGCAATACACGTGGCCGTTGCCGGTGCGATGCTGCAGCGGAATGCGCCACTGCCAGCCGGCGTCCAGCGCGGTGGAGCGCGTGTACGGCAGTAGTGGGCTGGTGTTGGCCGACGGCACGGCCAGCGCCCGATCGCAGGGCAGCCATTTCGACCAATCCTCGAAGCCCGTTTGCAGTGCCTGCTCGATGAGCAGGCCGCGGAACCCGGTGCAGTCGATGAACAGGTCCGCCGCGAACTCGCGCCCATCCTTGAGCCTGAGCGCGCGCACGTCGCCACGCTCGGGCTCGAGCAACACCTCGGCGATGATGCCTTCGACCTTGTGTACGCCATTGGACTGCGCCAGGCGCGACAGGTAGCCCGCGTACAGCGAGGCATCGAAGTGGAAGGCCCAGGTCAGCCCTGCCAGCGGCGTATCGCTGATGCGGTCCACGCGCGCGAACCGCGCCTGCTTCGCGGCCAGCCAGTTGAAGCTGTAGTCCCAGAGCGAGCCCGGCTGGTCCCGGAACCAGTAGTGATGAAAGGGTATGTAGGCGAGATCGCGGCCCATCGGCCCGAAGGCATGCATGTAGGTATGCCCCTTCTCCCACCAGTTGACGAACTCGATGCCGAGCTTGAACGTGCCCTGCGTCTGCCGGAGGAAATCGTTCTCGTCGATCTTCAGCAGCCTGTTGAAGTGTGCGATCGCCGGGATGGTGGCTTCCCCCACGCCGACGATGCCGATTTCGGCGGACTCGATCAGCGTGATGGAGAGCCTGGGCCCGAGCACCCGGGCCAGTGCGGCCGCGGTCATCCAGCCGGCGGTACCGCCCCCAGCGATGACGACTGACCTGAGTTCGCGCTGCTCCATGACCCTAGCTTCTCAGGGAACTCGACACTGAGGAAAGACCCCCGCCGGCCAGAATGCCGGCGAGGGTCCCGCCCCATGCGGAGGGAGCGATTAGAACGAGTAGCTGACTGCGAGTGCGTAGACCGCGCCGTAGTTCTCGTACTTGACGAGGTTGTACGGAGTGTCCCCGGCATTGCTCAGCAGGAACGGCTCGTCTGTGAGATTGGTGCCTGACAGCGCGATGCTCAGACCCTTCAATGTGCCACTCTCGAAGTTGTAGCCGATCTGCGCATCCAGCAGCGACTCTGCGGCGACGTCCTGTAACGTGAGCGTGGCATTGAACAGCGGTACTTCGCCCAGGAATTTCCCGCGATAGCGATTGCTCACACGCGCCGAGAAGCCGTAGCGCTCGTAGTACAAGGTGGTGTTGAAGATCTTCTCTGACAGGCCGGGCACGGCAGTGTCCTGGCCATTGATCTTGATGGACGATTTGTTCCAGGCTCCGCTCGCGATGATGCCGAAGCCCTCCAGCGGGTCCGCAAACAAGTCGAACGGAATCGAGGCGGTGACTTCGAAACCCTGCACGTAGCCACCGGAGCCGTTCGTCTTGAGCGTCGACACACCCAGTCGATTCGTGTCGGCCGTGGCGTAGGTGGTCGGGTCGCCCGGCGCCACCGAAGGCAGGGGCAAGCCCGTGAAGTCTTCGACCACCGACTGGTTGAAGATGTAGGTCTTGAGGTCCTTGTAGTAGGCCGCGAGCGACACGTACGCCTTGGTGCCGAAGTATTTCTCGAACGACAGGTCGTAGGTATTCGCCTTCCAGGGCTGGAGCTTCGGATTGCCACCACCGTTGCGGCTCCAGTAGTAAGGTTGCCCGTTGTAGTTGGGCGGTACCCCCTGGTCGCTGGTCACCGTATAGCTGGATCCGCCACCGAGTTCATCCAGGCGCGGCCGCGCCACGGTCACCGCGGCACCCAAGCGCAACTTCATTTCGTGCGGGAATTCGAGCGCCAGGTTGAGGCTGGGCAATATATCCGTGTACTTGTCGCCCTCGGATACCACGGTGACCGGGATGACGGGTGTACCTGCCGGCACCTGGCCATTCGCGAGGTGCAGGTCGGAGGTCTGATCGGCCGACACCGACTGCACGCCGATGTTGCCGCGCAATGGCAGGCTGCCGAGTTCCGTGTCGATGCCGACTTTCACGTAAACCGTGGTCAGCTTCTCGTTCACTTTCCAGGTTTGCGCAACATTGTTGGCTCGATCGAAGGGATTGGCGCTCGGATCGTCGATCGTGTTGATGGTCTGCCAGATGCCATCGCCATACATCGCGAGCGCGTTGTAGCCGACGATGCCGTACGGGCTGCCGAAGAAACTCGAGTCGGCGATTCCGGTGCGGTACTGGTCCGGGATGGCCACGTGGGAAACATTGCCGGTGAGCCACAGGTTGCTCTGGAAATCTTCCTTCGCCTTGGTGCGGTCCGCGTAGTTCACACCGAACGAGACATCGCTCAGGAAAAACTTTTCGTCCTCGAATTTGCGGGTCGCAGCGAGGCGGATCGCCTTGATCTCGTCACTGATGTCCGGCTCATCGACGAAACCGGCACGACGCATGCCACCGCCCCAGCCACCCGGATCGGTGAGGAACACCGTGCCGTAGTCGCTGTAGTTGAGCGTCGGCGCGAGGTTGGTGATGCCGTTGGATGCGGTGGTGAACGGAATCGTGTCCTGCTGCGGCAGGAATGCCGGATCCTGTCCCGAGCCCGAGCCGTTGCCGGCCGTGGATTCGAGTCGTATGTCATGTCGGTCCACGCTCGACCAGCTCAGATCGGCGTTCATGCTCCAGTTGTCGGTGAGCTTGAAGTCGGTATTCAGGCCGATGGAGTCGACAGAGGCGTCGCGATCCTTGTTGTAATTCTCGACGACCACGAACGGCACGTTTGAGAACGTGCCCGATTGCACGCGATCGTTGACGACCGGACCCGGGTTGGTCAGGGTCGCGCCGCCCCACACCACAGTGCCGTATTCCAGGCGCTGGATGGTCTGCAACTCGTCGAAGTCCGAGTGATAAGCGTCGAGCACCAGGTGGACCCGCTCGTTCGGCTGGAACTCGACCACACCCATGTAGGCCATGCGCTTGTAGAAGGACGACTGCACGCCATCCTTGTCGCCGGCAATGATCAAATCACCACTCGGCAATGCCGGGTAGCCCCATGGCTCCCGCGTCTGCGCCTGGTACGGAGTCTTGTTGTACGCGATACCCAGTGCCACGCCGACCGTGTTGTCGCGAAACTGGTCGATGTACGTGGCATTCACGCGGTCGCCGGCGTCCGGCAGGCCGGGAATGTTCGAGCCCTGGTCGTTGATCTCGCGCTTGTAGCCGAAGGCCAGCTTGCGGTCAGAGAACGCCAGCGGATGCACCGTCTGGATGTCAGTCGTACCGGCGATGCCCTGGTACGCCATGCCGGCGTCCGGTGTCTTGTAGATCTTGACCTGGTTCACGAGCTCCGACGGATACTGGTCGAACTCCACCGAGCGGTTGTCGTTGGTGGACGCCTGCTCGCGGCCATTGAAGGTCGTCACCGTGAAGTCCGGGCCCAGGCCGCGAATCGACAGCGTCTGGGCGCGGCCGTTGGTGCGCTGCGCGGCGATGCCGGGCAGCCGGCCGATGGCCTCGGCGATCGAGGCATCCGGCAGCTTGCCGATGTCTTCGGCCGAGACGGCCTCGACGATCGACGAGTCCTCTTTCTTGACGTTGATCGAATCCTGGATGCTCTTGCGCAGGCCGGTAACGACGATCTCGCCGACCTCCTCGTTGTCGCCGCCCTGCTCCTGCGCCAGCGCGACGCCGCCGCTGGCGGCGAGAAAGATGGCGCAGCCCGCCACGGTGCCGACCTTAGAACCCTTGGTGGAAGTGCTCACTCTGTCCCCTCCTAACTATTTATTCTGTTGCGTGCGAGCAGCAGGTGCTCGCCGCTGGCCTGGGCGCAAGGATGTTGTCAGCAGCGGCCGCTGGCAATCCTCATGCATACGTATTCAGGGAATCTGTCTCTTTGCGGCAACCAAAAAAAAGCCCCGCCAGCTCGAGGGGGCCGAGGGCGAGGCTTTTGGAGCTTCCACGAGAAGCCCGGTGCGGCATCGTAGTCCGGACGGGGATCGAGTACAGGGGCCTGCATACGTATTCAGCTTGAATACGTATGCAATAGACCCCGGCTGGCGCTGCGTTAAGCTCCCGTCCCATTACGCCGCATGAGTACCGCCGCCCGACAGATCCCGACGAGTCAGCGCGCCCAGCCCTGGTGGCGCGGCGCGACTATCTACCAGATCTATCCGCGCAGCTTCCTCGACTCGAACGGCGACGGCATCGGCGACCTGCCGGGCATCCTCGCGAAACTCGAATACGTGGCGTCGCTCGGCGTCGAGGCCATCTGGATATCGCCCTTCTACAAGTCGCCGATGGCGGATTTCGGCTACGACATCGCCGACTACCGCGCGGTCGATCCGATCTTCGGAACGCTCGCCGACTTCGACCGCCTGGTGGCGCGCGCGCACGATCTCGGGCTCAAGGTGATCATCGACCAGGTGCTCAGCCATACCTCGGATCAGCACGCCTGGTTCCTCGAGAGCCGGCAGAGTCGCGACAACCCGAAATCCGACTGGTACGTGTGGGCCGATGCGCGCGCCGACGGCACGCCGCCCAACAACTGGCTGGCGATCTTCGGCGGCGTGGCGTGGACCTGGGAGCCCAGACGCGGCCAGTACTATCTGCACAATTTCCTGAAAAACCAGCCGGACCTGAATTTCCACAATCGCGCCGTGCGCCAGGCGGCGCTCGATAACATGCGATTCTGGCTGCAGCGCGGTGTCGACGGCCTGCGCCTCGACGCCATCAATTTCTGTTTTCACGACGCGAAGCTGCGCGACAACCCACCGCGCCCGCCGCAGGATCGCAAGGCCAGCGGCCTGAGCCCGTCGAATCCGTACGGCTTCCAATGGCATCGCTACAACAACACGCAGCCGGAGATGCTGCCGTACCTCGAGGAGATTCGCGCGCTGCTCGACGAATACCCGGGCGTGGTCGCGCTTGGCGAGATCTCTTCCGACGATTCCACCGCCACTGTCGCCGAATACACGCAGCCCGGCCGGCTGCACATGGCGTACTCGTTCGAACTACTCGGCAATGACAGCTCGCCGCGACACATTCGCGCCACGGTCGAGAAGCTGCGCAAGTGCGCGCCCGAGAGCTGGCCGTGCTGGACGATCTCGAATCACGACGTCGAACGGGTGCTGAGCCGCTGGGGCTGGATCGGTTCGCCGCCGCACGCGGCCACGCAACTGTCGGCGCTGTTGTGCGCGCTGCGCGGTTCGGTGTGCGTCTTCCAGGGAGAAGAACTGGGTTTGGGTGAAGCGGAAGTTCCGTACGAATCGCTGCGCGATCCATACGGCATCGCGTTCTGGCCGGCATTCAAGGGTCGCGACGGCTGCCGCACTCCGATGCCCTGGGATTCCAACGAACGCGCGGGGTTCTCCAGCGGTGTGCCCTGGCTGCCGGTGCCGCGACAGCATCTCTCGCTGTCGGTGGCGGCACAGGAGCAGGACTCAGCATCGGCTCTGCACGGCTTTCGCCGGTTGCTGGCCTGGCGCCGGGAACAGGACCTGCTGATTCACGGCGACATCGAATTCCTCGCAGCCACCGAAAGCGTGCTCGCCTTCCGGCGCTTCGATGCGCACTCGTCCTTGCTGGCGGCGTTCAATCTCTCCGCCGGTAGCGCTACCGTCGCGATGCCGGGGCTGGTCGCGAGCCGCTCCGTCAGTGGCCACGGCCTGCCGGAAGGACGCCTCGAGGACGGGAACCTGCAGCTTCCCGGGCACGGAGTAGCGTTCATCGAGGTTATGCGCAGCCAGCAGTAGCTTTTGAAGCACAGCCCCGGGCATCATCTCCTCCTTGCAAAGAGGGGGCGGGTGCGCATGAAGCGCTCCGCAGTCGATGCACGAAAAACCAACATCCTTCGACATCGCGTATCTCGCGGGGGTCAGTCAACCCACCGTGTCCCGTGCTTTGCGCGGCAGTCCCGCGGTCAGCCTGGAAACACGCAAGCGCATCGAGGAAATCGCGCGGCAACTCAACTACCGCGTCGACAAGAACGCCTCGAACCTGCGCTCGCAGCATTCGAACACGCTTGCGTTGCTGCTGTTCGAGGATCCGACGCCCGACGACTCGCAGATCAACCCGTTCTTCCTGTCGATGCTGGGCTCGCTCACGCGGGCGTCGGCGCGCCAGGGTTATGACCTGCTGATCTCCTTCCAGCAGCTCTCCAAGGACTGGCAGCAGGATTACGAAGACAGCCGCAAGGCCGACGGCATCATCCTGCTCGGTTACGGCGACTACGAGGAATACCGGCCGCGGCTCGAGCACCTGGTGCAGCAGGGCACGCACTTCGTGCGCTGGGGTCCGGTGCTCACCGATGAGCCCGGTGTCTCGGTGGGATCCGACAACGCGCAGGGTGGCTACGACGTCACGCAACACCTGCTCGCGCAGGGCCGCAGGCGCATCGCCTTCCTCGGCCACGCCACGTCTCACTACCCGGAGTTCTTCGATCGTTATCGCGGTTACGAACGCGCGTTGATGGGGGCTCGCGTGCCGACGTCATCCGCGCTGCAGGTCGACGCCATCACGACCGAGGAGTCCGGATTCCACGCGGCCAGCGAGCTGCGGGCGCGCGGCGTGGAGTTCGACGCCATCGTCGCGGCCAGCGATCTCATCGCCATCGGCGCATTACGCGCGCTGCAGGATGCGCACATCGACGTGCCGCGACAGGTATCGGTGGTCGGCTTCGATGACATTCCCGCCGCCGGCCACGCCAACCCGCCGCTGACCACGGTGATGCAGGACACGCGTCGCGCCGGGGAGCTGCTGG
>Ga0070689_100003414_pt1 | contig 10560 bp, 6 predicted proteins | sample KBSS23HmetaG_FD_64669 | JGI IMG/M metagenome (GOLD analysis project Ga0070689, IMG submission 64669) | Switchgrass rhizosphere microbial communities from Kellogg Biological Station, Michigan, USA - KBS S2-3H metaG | ecosystem: Host-associated > Plants > Roots > Rhizosphere ... | reverse complement strand
GGATTCGTATCGCCTTCCCAAATGCTGACTAGCCGTGAATTGCAACCAGAGCACGAGGGCCGGGTTCGCTGCAGCGCGGTTTGAGGCGGTGGTTCGTATCCATCGTGCTCTGCGCGTCTGGTTTCTCAGGAGGTCGCATCATCACTTGATCACTCATTGCGCTCGATGACGTATCCACCCACCTGTGGGTCGTTCCGGGTGATGTCGTTCCAGCCGGCGCTGGGCGTACCGGGCTGGCTGCTATAGAATTGCAGGCGATCTTCGGTGCCGGCCCCGAACTTGCCATTGTTCGGCTCGTTCGAATGCCAGTTGCTGTAGTTCCACGGCTCGCCGCTGACCCAGCACCAGCCGCCATTCGGCTCCGGGGCGCGGTCCTGCTGGAATCCTCCGAGTGCCGGCCCACTGCCCTTCGCGAAAAACTCGGGCGCATGGACAAGGCTGAAAACAAAGTCGTTCTCCGCCGCGGAGGTGATGGTGGCCAGATAACCGCCCTGGAGACGCGCCAACCGGTCCGCCTCCGTCCAAATGAGGCCGTCGGTCGGAGCCACGGCTTTGTACCAGTGCCCGTTCCCTCCGGCGGATGTCTCCCAGCGGAACCAGCCCTCGTGTGTAGGAGGTGCTTCGCGGAGTTGGACGCAAAGCAAGATCGCCAGACCTGAGGATAAGAGTCCGAGGATCGTGGCGGCGATGGCCCAAACCAAAAGGAGCGTTGGCCGGGATTTGGCCTCGGATGGTGTGTAAAGTTCAGTCATGGTATCGCGCAACTAACGACCCGGCGCACGGGACGCGTGGATTGCAACCGGAACGCGATGGCCGGGTTCGCTGCAGCGCGGGTTGACGTTTCCGGTTCATTTGGTTTTGGGTGGTTGGGTATTCTTCTTTTGAGATTGAACTTTCCGGAGTTCGTAGCGAGTCAGCCCTTTATCTTCAGTGGCTTCAAAGCTCTTCAGCGTCTCTTCGGCACCGCCACCTCTCGTGGCCAAGGTCAATGTCCCGTCCTCAATCTTGAAGATGGCTCCGACAACTTTGCCGATGCTATCAGCCTGTGATGGTGGACAACCTTTGATGGTGGCGTGTAACTGCTTTGGGTCTGTGCCTGCAGGCAGTGTAATTGTCGTCTCAAACCAAAAGTTCGTGTCCCGGTGAAAATGGAATGAATTGCCGGTCATCGTGATGGTGATTTTTTCGGCCCCCTCCTGGCTCACTTCGACTCCCTCCCATGTTCCTTGGAGAAGTTGCAGTTCTACAGCGGTTGGTTGATTTGCAGCGCCTTTGGCTTTGGCGGTGAGTTGTTCGCCTGCGTTAGCGATGAAAGAGGCGACGATGCAAACAATGGTGATGATATGTCGAAGTAGTCTCATGGCTTCAAGTGTCAGGCGGCTGGTTGAGTAGGTTGTCAGGAATTTGTGAAGAGATTGTAAATTGTCCGTTCATACGGGGCGCGAGGCTGCTGCTCAGTGACCGCCGGAAAAAATGCACCGAATGAGGATTTAGTCCGCCGAACGACAGAACTGAGCGAAGCGGGCGGCCCAGCGCGACTGAACTGTCAACTGACGTAGCCCGCCCGCTTTCGCTCCAGTGATTTTGTTAGGCCGCGTTCTCATTTCGTTCCGGTCTGCTGAATCTCCGATGCCGACTTTGCTTCCAAGAGTGGATTCACGACAAGGCTCTCCAATAGGTGGGTGTCATCTCTGTACTGTCTGCGGCCAATCCACATCAACTGAACGCAGATCGTCATCTGTCCAAGCATCTCGCCGCGCTTGAAAAACTTCACGTCTGCGACGGGGCTACAAGTGTAGGGCTTCGTGTCTCGATAGCCGGAGGATACCATACCAACGACGCGTCGGAGATTTTCTCCGGTGATTGTGATGCTCACGGGCGGCGCGGGAGTCATCGTCACGACAGCACGGTCGGCGTGAGAAATGCGGCGTGTGAAGATAGCCAACGGAGAGAACCCCACATAAACAACCGAAGCGACCGCTCCGACCACCATCAGGCCAAGAATAGTCTTTGTTTTGCGATGCATGACGTGTGAAACGGCCTAATTGTTATTAAACGACCGGCGGTTGTTTATCCAGTTTGGCAGGCAATCGAAGGAAAAAGCGTCCAAGGTCCTTTCGGTCAGAGACAACTGTTGAAAGGGGACACAAGCCGGTTCGTTTATTTTTGTGTCTGAATTTGCCATTCCTTTCATTTGCAAGCGGTTCTTAATCAACCCAACCTCGCGAATTAATACGACGGCGGTTCGATTATTAAAGCCGAAACTTTGCACTTTCCTCGGAAAACTCCGGGGTGAGACTGCGACTGACCTATACCCATCTTTAAATCCTCTCCATTGCATGGACACAGCCCACGCGACCCGCAGTTGGCTTATTGTCCTGGCAGCTCGGGCAGGAAACACACCATCACGGCTCCAGACGGACGCGTATGAACATTTGCGGAGAAGCAACTGGGGAACGATCTCGCTCTGATATTTCATACTGGGAAAGGTCCGCCGTCAGAGGACGTGGCCAGTCGCTCCACTCGGGATCGCTGATCCGGCTCTTATATTGGAGCAGGTAGGTTCGGCCTGGGATCGTCTGCCAGCGGACTCCGAACTTCTCATTGTCTGTTTTGGCCAGGGGCACCAGGAGAAGCGGCACAGACTCCAACGTAATGGCTTTGATGTCGCTGTGAAATGGCCAGTTGGTCTCGGTGACCCGCAGATATATCCGCGTGAGCTTCCGGTCCACGAGGGATGCGGGCAACAGCCACGAGAATTCTCCCGTCGAGGGATTCAGGCTGGCGCCAACGGGTGAGTCCGGCAAAAGTTCAAAACCAAGGGCTTGAGGCGGAGTATCCGGATCGCTCACCGCAAACGAAAAAGTGAGAGCGGTCCCCGCGTGAGCAGGGACATAATTCGTGAAGAGGGTTAGTCGGGGCGGGATGGATGCCCCGTGTGAGTTTGAATTCGCGGGATCAAAGCCTGCATCGATTTCGGTCCGGTCCGGCCAGCCATCGTTGTCCCGATCGATTCCGATACGCCGACCACTACCGCGCGGAACCAGCGTGAACGTGAGCGGATTGGTCGGTGACGCGAGAGCCGCCAACTGGTCCGTCCTCAGGACATCTCCGAGCCGATCGGAAATAAAATGACCCGCGAAATACCACCCACGAGCGAGGCCGTCCTTTTCTCCCCGCACCACCAGGTCCAGGCGATTGGAGGGCGAATCCGCCAGCCGAAGGAAGGTTTGGAACAAAGGTGCGTTTGAAACGGTGGTGGTGAATTGCCGGCCGGTGGCCGTCGCCACGTCCTGGCTTTCCGCTCTTTCCGGGTGAGTCATCGGATTCATCACCGGGTTGCTTCCCGAGAAACAAAAAAGAAACGCAATCAGGTCGGCGATATTGCGATCTATGTCCAGCGGCGACTCTTCGTCGCTGGGATCGGCGTTGCGAAAATAGCGGACAGGATCGGTGGAACCAAAGAACAAGAATTTGGACAAGGTGTCCTGCCGCCCATCATGGGTGAGCCCGAATCCGGTCCGGCTGGAGTTTCGATCATAATCAAGACCCACCTTCTCGTGCAGATTTCTCAACTGAGGAATCTTGAACGGAAGCCCCAATGTCCGTTCATCCCTGCGGAGGCCTATATGACGCTCACCATTGGGACCCGGGCGGAAGAATCGGTCACTGCCCAAACCCGCCGGACCTTCATGGCACCTGTTGCACTGGTTGTCGCCGCCGCTGGTGAAGAAGAACATGTCCGAACCGCGCCTGGGATCGCCTTTCACCAGGGGCCTGTTCGGTTCCACGACGCCATAATGACCGGGCAGTGGCACGACTTCGGGCAGCGTGTCATCCAGATTACGGAACGGATTCGGAGGAAAGTGAATGGAGCGCAAGAAGGCTTTGAACTGCGCCATCTCTTCGTCGGTCAGGAGGGCGTCGCGTCCCAGAAGATTGGTGAATGCCGGATTGAATTCCTCAATGGCCGTGCGGTCTCCGCGCCAATGGAACGGTTCATGCCCGATGATGTCCTGCAGTGTTTGGGTGACCATCGGACCCTTCATGGGATGGTAGGAGAATGATTCAGTTCCCCCGAATGGGCCCGTGAGATAATTGACAATGGTCAGGAATTCGCCCGACGGATCGCCGAGGTCCCAGGCCAGCCGATCCATGCGCGCATCGACATGACACGAAGCGCACGACACGTGCCCCAGTCCGGAATTGCGGCGCGTATCGTAAAGGTGTGGCCGGCCGCGCTTGATCTCGGCGGGAGTCGGATCGAAAAGCGGCACGTTGGTCAGGACCGTTTGCGTGCCGGTATCCACAACAGAAAGGCTGGCACTGAAACGATTCAGAACGTAGAGGCGTCGGCGTGGTTCGTCCAAAGCCAGCCCGCTGGGTCCTTCCTCGAGTTCGATCGGATCGTGTTGAACCCGGTTCCCCTGGGCGTCGATCATCACCAGGTTGCCGGATCCCATCCCGGAGACATAACCGAGAGTCCCGCTGCTGTGCCAGATGATCCCACGCGGATCCCCCACCGACTTGTTTCGCTCTTCACTCGGAATCGTTCGGGCAATGTAATCCAAATGCGAATTCAAATCCTTGACCTCGACTGAGAATGTTTCCGGATCGACCAGGGCGAGGTTCACACGCAGGAATGCCGAGCGCAGATTGGATTCGAATCTCCGTTCGTTCGTGGCCTCCGTTCCCACCACGGTAATCTTGCCAGTCGCGGGGTTCACTGCCAGATCCATGCAGATGTTCATCAGGCCGCTCAGGTAAGTGATTTCACCCGTGTCGGCATCAATCACTGCCACATCACGGTCCGGCAGATCCCATCCCTCGATCCGCCCGGACAAATGGGCGTTCGTACCGGCAATGTATTCCGTCCAATCCCGGCTGTTGTCATCCAACCAGCGCCCCGTGGCATTCTTCCTTACGATCTGACTCACGGTGGGTGGCGATTCCACTTCAGGGATGTTGGGATTCAGGGGCGGTGAGAACGAGCCCTCTGCATTCGGCGGCGGATTCTGGCCTTGATATGGCCCGGATGGGTCCCCTAAAGGCCCCGGTTCAGGCATATTGATGGTGAATGGCGGCGCGAGAATTGTGGTGCCGTTGCCAGATCCAAACACCGCCACATATACCCTGGCGCCATCGGGTGACACTGCCATTGCCTTGGGCCGTTCAGCTTCAATGCTAAGGTTCGTCACCACCGTGCGGCTGGCTGGATCAAACACCTGGATCGTGTTTGCCCCCGCGCAGGAGACAAAAGCACGCTGGGGATGGCCCGCAAACACCACATCCGCAGGGCCTGTCAATGTCTCCAGAGTAGCGGCAACGCGGCGCGCCGATAGATCAACAATGCTCACTGAGGCAGAGATGTGATTGACCACCCAAACTTCGTTGGTCGTGCGAAACCTCACCGAAACAGGATCGATCCCCACCGGGACATTTCCCGTGGCAGACGGCGATCCAGCGTTGACCGAAAACAACTCCAACCGTCCATCCGGTAGATTGCACAGAGCGAGAAGAGCGCCATCAGGGCTGAGCGCGACCGGATGCACGGGAGCGGTCTCGAAGTTGACGAACGAGCTCGACGGCTGGCCGCGGATTTGAAGGATCGCGCACGCGATCCACGCCAATACCAATCCCCGGATGAGAAGATGCCGGTTCATGAGAATGTCAGGAGTACAGCGTCAGGTTAGGGCATCGGAGCGATTTGGGCAAATCAACTTCCTTCCCGCCGGCTTGAAGTAGCGTCTTGTGCAGACCCTGATGTCTGCTAGCTTGCACGTCTCGTGACGGCAAATCTGACCAACGACATTTCAGTTAACCGCCCGCTGGCTTCCAGCGCGGCGCGGTGGTTCCGCTTTTGGAACGACGGGGTTTGTCGCGACTAATGTCGAATCTGGTCAATGCCTCGGATGTGGTCGTGCGGTATAACCAACAGGTTGTTCTCGACCGCGCCACTCTCGCCATAGATGAGGGAGACCGACTCGGCCTCGTCGGACGTAATGGATGTGGCAAAACCACCTTTTTGCGAGTTTTGGCGGGATGGCAAACGCCAGATAGCGGCGAAGTCACCCGACGCCGCGGCCTGGTCGTGAGTTGCCTGGCTCAGGATCATAATTTGGACCACGGCCGGAACGTCTACGAAAATATTCACGAAGGCGGCCGCCACGTTCTCGACCTGATTGCAGAGTTCGAATCATTGCCGGCCGACTCCCGGCGTCACGAGGAGCTCGAACATCGCATCGAGCAGTTGGATGGATGGACGTTGGATCGCCGGACTGAGACGGCGATGTCGCGCCTGGGTTGTCCCGCGGCCGAGCGGCGGATGGATACGCTTTCCGGCGGCGAAATGCGCCGCGTCGCACTCTGTCGGGCGATTGTGGCGCGTCCCGATTTGCTCGTGCTGGACGAACCGACCAACCATCTGGATCCTGAATCGATCGATTGGCTGGCGGATTTTCTGGAGGGCTTCGGGGGCGCTTATTTAGTGGTTACCCATGACCGTTACTTTCTGGATCGCGTCGCTGGGCGGATTGTGGAATTGGCCAATGGCCGATTCTTCCGGCACGAGGGAAACTACACCGATTATTTACTGGCCAAAGCGGAACGGCAGGCTGCCGACGAAGTGATCGAGCACAAGCGCCAAATGTTTCTGCGGCGCGAGCTGGCCTGGGTGCGCCAGGGTCCCAGAGCCCAGCGCTCCAAAGCCAAGAACCGATTTGAGCGCTACGACGAAGTCGCGGCGCAGGAAGGCTCTCCAGTGGAGGAGGACGTTGAGTTCGTGCTGCCGCCCCCTCCGCCGTTGGGAAACCGAGTGGTCGAAGTGTGCAATCTGGGAGTCACTCTGGGCGATCGCTGTCTGTTTCGCGAGTTCAACTTCACTTTTGAAAACGGCCGGCGCGTGGGAGTGGCTGGTCGCAACGGCTTGGGAAAATCCACTTTGCTTCGGGCCATCCTCGGGGAGATTCCACCCACCGAAGGCACGATTAAGGTAGGCCAGCTCACCCGCTTTAATTACGTCGATCAGGCCCGACTCCAATTGCGCGAAGACCGAACGGTCCTGGAGGAAGTCAGCGACGGCGCTGAGTTTGTCCTGTTCGGTCAGGCGCATCTTTCGCTGCGCGCCTATCTAAAACGATTCCTTTTTGCCGACGATCGTATCAGCACGCAGGTCAAGCATCTCTCGGGAGGTGAACGCAGCCGGTTGCTGCTCGCCCGCATTCTAAAAAACGGCGGAAACTTTCTCATCCTGGATGAGCCGACGAATGATCTGGACCTGCCCACTTTGCGCGTCTTGGAGGAGGCATTGATCGCCTTTCCGGGCGCGGTGTTGGTGGTGAGCCATGACCGCTATTTTCTCAACCGAGTTTGTACCGACATCCTCGCGTTCGAAGGCGATCTGCAGATCCGTCACAGCGTCGGTGATTACGATTATTATGTGGAAAAACGGGAGCGCGATTTGGACCAGGCCGCCAAGGCGTCTCCACTGAAGGGCCGCGAGAAGGCGCCCACATCGCGCCCGGTGCAGGATCGCCCACGGAAGATTTCGTTCAAAGAGACGAAAGAACTCGAGGGAATGGAAGCGCGCATTCTGGCGCGCGAAGAGGACATCGCCCGCCTCGAATCCATTTTTGCCTCGCCGGATTTTCACCGAACTCACGCCACGCAGACCAATCAACTCGTGGCGGACCTGGCGGCGGCCAAGGAAGACGTGGCCCGCCTCTACGCGCGCTGGGAGGAATTGGAAGCGCTGAAACGCAGCTCAGGGACTCGTTGAGCAGCGGCGAAGGGCAGTCAGATCTGCGGCTACGGGCTGGAGGTAATCGGGTCGGCTTTTTGCAGGATCCCCTAATTCTGGGTCTTTAGTCCCACCGCTTCCGCGCGCAATTCCGGGAACTCGCGTTCGATTGGGCGCTCATACTCCGGCGACTGACACTCATAACAAACTGACGCAAAAAAGGCGCCGGACAAGGCACACGCCATGAAAATTCAACTTCCAAGTTTACTTGCTGTCGTGCTCGGTGCGCAGGTGCTGAATTCGGTTGCGGCCCAGCCAACCTCGTCCGGTTCTTTTTCGCTGGTCGGGTCCATGAGCCAATTCCGGAGGGTTCAAACCGCCACGCTGTTATCCGACGGGAAGGTGCTCGTCGCAGGTGGTGCCCCGTTCGCGCAAGCTGCGACTTCGGAAATTTATGACCCGGTCGCGCAGACGTGGACCAATTCCGGCCCGTTGAGCACCGGGCGAGGATTTCACACGGCAACGTTATTGCAGGATGGCCGGGTAGTGGTGACCGGTGGGCAAAGCGCAAACCAGCTTCTGGCCAGCACAGAGGTTTACGACCTGCCCAGCGGTCGGTGGTCAAGTGCAGGCCCGCTAAACGAAGCGCGCGAATCGCATACCGCCACGCTTTTGACCAATGGGTTGATCCTGGTGGCTGGCGGTTTTCCAAATATCGCAAGCGCCGAGGTATTTGATCCGGCAAGCGGGCAATGGGAGTTGACCAGCTCAATGAATGCGCCCCGGTTCCAGCATACGGCCACGCTGTTACCCGACGGCAAGGTCCTCGTCACGGGCGGGCTTAACGCCACCGATCTGCTCGCGAGCGCCGAGCTCTATGATCCGAAGACCCAACGCTGGACGCCGACAGGTTCCATGCGTTTTGCGCGCGTGACGCACACCGCTTCATTGCTGCTGAACGGCAAAGTGTTGGTCACCGGGAGTGACAGCCTCCGCCAGCCCTCCGAGCTTTATGATCCGGCAACGGGTTTATGGACAGTCACCGGCACTCCCTCAGTTTTCCGAAGCGATCACACTGCTACCGTGCTGCCGAGCGGCAAGGTGCTGGTAACCGGTGGCCGCGACGAGAAGAACAATCCGATTGCTTGCGACTCAGAATTGTACGACCCGGCAACGGGTGTGTGGTCGCGAACGGGCGCCTTGAATGGCGGCCGCACGAGTCATACCGCAACCTTGCTCCTCAACGGGGACGTGTTGGTTACCGGAGGCCTGACCAGCGGCACGGCCTTCACGGAAAAGGCGGAAGTGTACGACAGCGGTGCGAAGAACTGGAACGCGACGGGAGGGTTGGCATTCCACCGCGCGGGCCACCTGGGAGTTTCGCTCACCAATGGCAAGGTGCTCGTGGCCGGAGGATTCGACGCGTCCTTCCATCTGGTCAACAACTCGGAGTTGTACGACCCGGCGACCGGAACGTGGCAACTTACGGGCAGCCTGAACAATCCGCGTCAGAGCGCGACAACGACTGTGTTGGGAAACGGGAAAGTCCTGGCTGCGGGAGGCGCTGGTAACACTTTCCTTTCCAGCGCCGAATTGTTCGATCCGGCCACGGGTAGCTGGACGATGACCGGTTCGATGCATGACGTCCGCTGGGTAGCGGCCGCCGTCCGGCTTCCGAATGGAAAGGTGCTGGTGGCCGGAGGAACGGCTACGGCGTCCTTTGTCGGCACGCGAGGAGCCGAACTCTACGATCCAGCAAGCGGGAATTGGGCCGCCACAGGCTCAATGACCCATGAGCGACTCGCATTCACGCTGACTCTGTTGCCGAATGGCAAGGTGCTCGCTGCCGCAGGATTCGGCACCAACGGTGCGCTGGCCACCGCAGAGCTTTACGATCCCGCCACCGGCGCCTGGACACCGACGGGCTCGCTGCAAACATCGCGCGGCTCGCATACGGGGACCTTGTTGTCGAACGGCAAGGTGCTCGTGGCGGGAGGCACCGATTTCTTCGTCGCCAGTTCCCCACCCATTGACCCCACGCGGTCCAGCGCGGAGATTTACGATCCCGCTACCGGCACGTGGACACCCACAGGCTCGATGGGCCAACCCCGCGAGACACATACCGCCACTCTTTTGCCGAGCGGCAAGGTGCTGGTCGCCGGAGGCGTTAACTATTTTGGCGGCGTTTTTCCGACCAGCGCCGAATTGTACGATCCGGCGGCGGGCAAGTGGTCGCCAACCTTTCCGCTGATCAGTGGCCATCGCGATCACTTCGCTGCTCTGCTTCCGACAGACAAAGTCTTGCTGGTCGGCGGCTTCAACACTAGCGACACCGGTCCGACCACCGAATTGTTCGACCCGGCAAGCGTCGTGCCGGTCCCGGCTCTTCTGACGCAGCCGACGAAGCTCCAGACGGGCGCAGTCCAAATCACTTTTCGCAACACACCCGGCCTCAGCTTCACCGTCTTGAGCACCACAGATTTGGTTGCACCTGTGAACGACTGGATGAATCTGGGCACCGCCTCCGAGGTTTCGCCCGGCCACTATCAATTCACGGATGCGACCGCGAGTACCCCCGGGCGTTTCTATCGCATTCGCTCGAACTGAATTCCCAGACGGTGCAGCGAACGGGAGCCAGCCGTTCAGCTCGCAGCAAGAATCGCAGCCAGGCGGCCTACTGCGAAGTAGGGAGCTAACAACCCGCTTGGGAACGGGCGTGGCTGTACTGTCCGTTAGGCGGCGTTCTCATGGTCGAAACCGAAATCACAACAGCCGGTTTGACATTTCACAAAGCCCCTGTGCCACCGACGAGTCAAGCATTG
>Ga0070689_100003412_pt1 | contig 10563 bp, 9 predicted proteins | sample KBSS23HmetaG_FD_64669 | JGI IMG/M metagenome (GOLD analysis project Ga0070689, IMG submission 64669) | Switchgrass rhizosphere microbial communities from Kellogg Biological Station, Michigan, USA - KBS S2-3H metaG | ecosystem: Host-associated > Plants > Roots > Rhizosphere ... | reverse complement strand
CCCTGCAGGCGCTGAACCTCTCCGCGCAGCAGATCGCCGAGATCATGGCGAAGGTCACCGCCACGACGGCCAGCTGATCGGCCCCCTGACCGCAGCCATTGCCGGGGCGCGCGCGCGGCGCCACGCTCTGCTATCGGCGCAGCCCCGCGGCACGGCGTCCCCGGATCGCATGTGAATGCAATGCGAATGCCGGAATCCGAGTGCTCTAACATGTTTTGAATAAGGCTGGTTCCAATGGCGAAGGGAGCTAACCGATCGCCCGGATATTGCGACAGACTGCGGATGTCTCTCGATGGACGAGCTGTCGGAACTGTCCGGAATGAGCACTGTTTCATGAAGACTTCAAGCCCTACTCATCACGCGCTCCTCGCCACCGTCATTGTTCCCCTGTCCATGCTGTTTGTTGCGGCGCCGACCCGCGGCCAGTCGCCGAGCCTCGGCTCCGGCAATGCCTTTGCCGTCCTGGCTGCGTCCACGGTGACCAGCACCGGGAACAGCGTCGTCGCTGGCGATGTCGGCGTCGCCCCTGGCACTGCCATCACGGGCTTCCCGCCGGCCACCGCCACCGGCTCGCTCCACATGGGAGACCCCATCGCGGTCCAAGCCCAGGCGGATGTCGCTCTCGCTTACAGCACATTGACCGCGGCGGTGTGCACCACGACCTTGACCGGCCAGGACCTCGGCGGAATGACCCTGGCTCCGGGTGTCTATTGCTATGCAGCCGCGGCGCAGCTCACGGGAACGCTGACGCTGGACGCCGCAGGCAACGCTGCCGGCGTCTTCGTCATCAAGACCGGCAGCACATTGACGACGGCGGTCGCCGCGGCGGTCGTGCTGATCAATGGCGCCAATGCAGAGAACGTGTTCTGGCAAGTCGGCAGTTCGGCGACGTTCGGCGCAGCAACGCACCTCGTCGGTAATGTGATGGCACAGGCGAGCATCACGGCCGGTGTGGGCGCAGTTGTCACCGGGCGCCTGATCGCCCTGACTGCTGCGGTGAACATGGACACCAGCCAGGTCTCGCTGCCGTCAGGCGCGACGACGGCGAGCATGGGACCGGGCTGCGGCAATCCTGCGGCCACGCTCACGGCGGTCGGGCTGCCGACGCTTGGCAACACGGCCTTCGCCTTCCAGACGACCACGGCGCCAGCTGCGACCGTGTTCCTGTTCCAGTCGTTCGGAGCGACCAGTGTCGTGGTTGCTCCGGGCTGCACCGTCTACCTCGACAGCGCGACGTTCCAGAGTGCCTTCGGCTGGAATGTCATCGCGGATGGCGCCGGTGCGAACCTGCTGCCAGCCTCCGTTCCCAACGTCGCGGCGCTGACGGGACTGCAGGTGTTCTGGCAGGCCGCCGCGTACATCCCCGGCGCGCCAGTGCTCGGCAACTTCGCCATCTCCAACGGTCTCGTGACCGTGATCGGCGCCTGATCGCTGACGCACCGGGCGGGCGTCGGTCTCGACCTTCGGGACCGACGCCCGCTGCATGTACTGGCCAGGAGTCTGCGCCACCGGAAGGCGAGGAATTCGGCGAGGCTCTCCGGTCGCGAGATGCACCGAAAGGGCGGCTGGCAGCGCCTGGGATCCCGCGGCCCTGACTCCTAGCCTGTTCGCATGGATCCGACTGCCGCGCTGCAGCGCGCGGGCCTCGAGCCGCCGCTGCGCCTGCTGCTGCTCGCGATCGCCGCGATCGGGCCGGCAGACTGGACCACGTTCGCTGCCGTCGCCGACGCCGCGCGCGGCGTCATGCCGCGCGCCGACGTCGAGGAGACGCTGCTGCAGGCCACGCTGTTCTTCGGCTTCCCGCGCGTCGTGACGGCGTTCGAGCAGCTCGAGGCGCGGTGGCCGCCGCCGGCACCGCCGGCCGGCGGTGACGTGCCCGCCGCCGAACGGGGCGAACGCGGCCGCGCACTGTTCGCGTCGATCTACGGCCGCAACGACGCCCAGGTGCGGCAGCGCCTGCTGTCCTTCCACCGCGCGTTCCACGACTTCGTGCTCGAGTCGGCCTACGGCCGCATCCTGAGCCGGCCCGGTCTCGACCCGCGCGTGCGCGAACTGCTCGCCGTCACGGCGCTCGGCGTGCTCGACCAGGTGCCGCAGCTGATCGCGCACGCGCGCGGGGCGCTCGCGTTCGGCGCCGACCGCGCGGCCGTACGCGAGGCGATCTGGTGCGGCCGCCGCGACGACGCCGCCGTCGCCGACCTGCTGCGGCGCGTCTGACCGGTCTGATCGCTACGAACCGCGATCCGGCGGGCGCACCGGCGCCGGCAGCTCGGCGAGGTCGCGCACGAGCTGCTCGGGCAGCGGCGCCGGCTCGGCGCCGAGCGCGCGCGCCAGCTCGCCCATCTTCTCGCGCAGCCGCCGCTCCCACATCGCGGCGAAGCGATACCACTGCGGCCCGTAGTAGAGCCCTTCGACGAAGTAGTCGCTGTCGAAGATGTCGCCGTGCCAGACCGTCTTGCCACTCTGCACCTCGACCAGCTCGAGCTCGACGCAGATGCCGTTGCTCGACATGCCCATCGGCAGGCCGAGCCCCCACAGCAGCTGGCCATAGACCGAGAGGCCGTAGCTGTAGCGCGATTCGCCGACGAAGAACGAGCGCAGCCGGCCGCGCAGCACGTGCGTCTCGCCGCGCCCCGTCTCGAAGTTCGGCGCGAACTCGGCGCGCGCGACCAGCCGCTGGCGCTGCAGTTCGATCGCGATCGCGCGCGGCAGGTCGGCGCACGGGTCGCCCTGGTAGTTCGTCGTCATCTCACCCGGCACCGTGCCCTCGGGCCGGTCGAAGTAGCTCCAACCGATCGGAACCAGCGGCACGTAGAACCACGCCATCGACGAGACGTTGGTCGCGCCGCGCAGGTCGAGCAGCGGCTGCACCAGCACGAACGCCGCCGCACCGCGCGCACTCGCGGTCGTCGGGTAGTGCCCCGACGGGTACGACCACCGCCCGTACGACGTGAAGCACGCCGCCAGCAGCAGCAGCAGTGCCACTGGCAGCAGCAGCGGGAACGGTCGGCGGCGGGATGGGCGCATGGTCGATCGCCCCGACGCCGCGGGGCGCGCGGATTGTCGCAGCGCGCGGTCGCGCATGCGAGCGAACGGCGCGCGGGGCGCCGCTCAGGTCGACGCGACCAGCACCTGTTCCATCGCGGCGCCGACGAACGCCGGCAGCTCGCCGTGCAGCTGCAGCCGTTCGATCGCCTGCCGCGGGCCGTCGCGGCCGCACAGCAGCGCGGCGACGGCCTGCGCCGCGCGCGCGAGTTCGGCGACCTCGGCGTCGCCGTCCGACGCCTGCGCCGCGCCGAGCAGCGCCGCGATGCCGGCCGCGAGGCAGCGCTCGTCGTTCCAGCCGAGCTCCTCGGCCGTGCGCACGGCGAGCACGCACGCGCGCACCAGCTCGGCATGCGCCTGCGGATCGCGCTGCATGCGCGCCAGCGGTTCGAGCCCGGCCGGCTGCCGCAGCAGCCGGTGCAGCACCGACTGCAGCACCGCGCGCGCGCGGCCGGCCGACAGCGGCCCGACCGGGCCGACCGCGGCGGCGAACCGCTGCATCGTGAACACGGCGCCGAGCTGCGATGGTGCCGCGGCGAGCGTCGCCGGCGCCGCGGTCGGTTCGACCGGCATCGGTGCGCCGCGGTGCGCGACGTGCACGCCGCGGCAGCCGCGGTCGCGCAGCAGCGCTTCGAAGCCGCCGCGCGCGGCCGGGTCGTGCCAGCCGCGACCGAGCACCATCAGGTCGTCGACGCCGGCGGTCGGCAGCAGCAGCAGCTCGCTGATCTCGTTGTCCTGCAGCAGCGCCGTGATGCCTGCCGTCGCCGCGAACGCCGCCACGTCGGGCCGGATGCGCAGGCCGTTGCCGAACAGCGCGCCGTCGTGTTCCTGCAGCACGAAGTGCGTGGCCTCGCCGAGCGCCTCGACGATGCAGCGCTGGCACTCGACCGCCGCGGCGCGCAGCTGTGCGTCGGCGCCGCGGGTCCCGGCCGTCCGCACCAGGACCCACAGCGCGGCGACGAGGCGCCGGTAGGGCTGCTCCGTCGGGACCGGCACGCGCCCCGCCGTCAGATGCGCTGGCCGACGTGCTTCTCGACGAGCTCGATCAGCTCGTCGGGTTCGAACGGCTTGCGGAAGTAGTCCGCGGCCCCCATCTCGGCGCTCTTCTGGTGGCCGCGCGCGTGTTCGCGCGCGGTGAAGATGATCACCGGGATGTTCGCGGTGCCGCCGTCGCGCTTGAGCCGCGTCAGCGTCTCCCAGCCGTCGATGCCCGGCATCATGATGTCGAGCAGGATCAGGTCGGGCGACAGCGAGCGCGCCTTCGCGATCCCGTCTTCGCCGTTGGTCGCGGACTCGACGCGGAAGCCGGCGGCCTCGAGGACCATCTGCGTGGAGACGATGATCAGCTTCTCGTCTTCGATGATAAGGACGGTACGTTCCATGGTTCGATCTCTCACTCGGTCCTGGGCGCTGCGGCGGCCAACGTCGCGGCGGCGGCGTGGACGGGCAGTGCAAAGGAGAACTCGGCACCGGAGCCCAGGCGGCTGGAGACTTCGATGCGACTGCCGTGGGCCTCGACGATGCCCTTGGCGACGAACAGGCCGAGGCCGGCACCGCCGTGATGGCGCGTCAGCGGGTCCTCGACCTGGAAGAACTTCTCGAAGATCCGGCGGTGGTAGCGCGGATCGATGCCGATGCCGGTGTCCTTGACGCGGAAGCGCGGCTGCCCGCCGGCGTCGGCGTCGACGCTGACCTCGACGCGGCCGCCGTCCGGCGTGAACTTCACGGCGTTCTCGATCAGCGCCATGCAGGCGCGCCGCAGGTCGGCGCGGTCCGCGTAGAGCTGGTCGGCGGCGTCGACCGTGCACGCGAACTGCAGCTCGATCTGGCGGTCGCGTGCCGGCTGCTCGAACGGCAGCAGCAGGCCGTTGGTGAAGTCGCCGACGCTGAACGTCTCGCGGTCCTGGCCGTACTCGTCGCCCTCGAGGTGGCCGAGGTTGATCAGCTTGTCGATCTGGTGCTCGAGCCGCACGCTCTGCTCGCGGATCGACTCGACGACGCGGCGCTGGCGCTCGGTCAGCGGCCCGAGGCTGCCCTTGACCATCATCGTCGAGAACGTCTTGATGCCCGTCAGCGGCGTGCGCAGTTCGTGCGCGACGATCGACAGGTACTGGTTCTTGAGCTGGTCGGACTTGAACTCGGCGGTGACGTCCTTCAGCAGCGACAGCGAGCCGGCCGGCTGGCCGCGGTAGTCGAACACGCGGCTGGTGATGCACTTGATGTAGAGCAGGTCCTGCTCGGTGTGGTGCACCTCGACCGTCTGCGTGACCTCGCGCTGCTGCGCCATGCGGCCGTGGTCGGTGCAGAGCGCGGTCAGCAGCTCGGCGCGGCCGCTGAGGCTCGCCAGCGGCTTGCCGACCGCGGCGAACGCCTTGACGCCCAGCAGGTCCTCGGCGACCGGGTTCAGGAGCGTGACGTTGCCGTCACGGTCCACGAACACGATGCCGTCCATGATGTTGCTGATGATGGTCATCACTCGCGACAGATCGAGGAAGAACGTCTCCTGGGTCTCCTGGAAGCGCTCGGCCTGCTGCACGCAGCGCTGCCGCAGGGACTCGTATCGGCTCTGCAGGGCCCGGAAGTCCTGCCGTTCCAGCGCATGCCGGTGCTGCTCGTCCTGCGCCACGGCCAGCAGCGTGCGCGCCTGCTCGGTGTCATCGGTCGCAGCGAGCACGCCGCGGCAGCCGGCCGCGAGCGCGCGGCGGCAGCCGGCCGCGTCGGCCGTGCGCTGGCCGAGGAACGCCGCGATGCCGTGGCGGCGGCCCGCGTCGACGAGCGCCAAGAGCTCGGCATCGCTGCACGCGTCGTCGACGACGAGCGCGCGCGCGCCGGTGGCGGCGAGTTCGACCATGGCGCCCGCGACGTCGGCGGCGACGAGCCGACAACCGAGCGCCTGCAGCGGTGCAGCGACGTCACCACTGCCGGGCCGCGGGGCCACCACCAGCACCCTGGACTCCACCGTCCCCATGCGATCCCCTGCCGGTGCGTGCAGCCCCGTTGCGCGAGCGGCCGGCGTCCCGCCCGCGTCAGTGCGGCGTCACTTGCCGGTCTTGATCGCGGACAGCGCGTCGTCTTCCTTGTCGAAGATCGCGAGGTGCTTGCTGATCCGCATGATCTCGAAGATCTTGATGATGAACGGCTTGATGTTGCAGAGGTAGAGCTTGCTGTTGCGCGAAGCCGTGACGTTGTTGGCCACGATGATCAGGCCGACACCGCAGGAGTCGATGATCTTGACGTTGTCCAGGTTCAGGATGAAGTGCTGGAAGCCGTCCTCGATCTTGCTGTTGATCGTCTCCTTGAGCGACTCCTTCAGCGAGTCAGTCACATAGAAGTTCAGGCTGCGATCATTGAACGAGATGATGACGGTCTTGTCGTCGTTCAGCGTCGTGACGGACAGCCCCTGGCTCTTCTTGCCAACGATTTCCATGAGTTACCTCGAATGCGTCGCCACGGCCGGATCCGTCCGACCACCGGCCGCTCATCGACCGTCCCGGCACGGGGAGTTGAGTCGCGATCGGCGACGCCAGGATCCTGCCCGCCGGCCGCGCCGCGCGCGGCCGCAACGTGCGGTGCCATCGCGCCGAGCCCCCGCGCCGCCGCGGCGCCGCGCCCCGCGCGGGCTCAGGGAGTGAGAATCCTGGACTCCCTCACCCGCGCTCAGCGCGTCCGTGCGGCCAGTCGGCGCTGACGCGCCGACCAGAGGGGCCGCAGGCGCGCTGGTGTTCCCGAGCTCAGGCCTGCGCGCCGCCCTCGTAGCGCATCGCGACGTTGCTGCGGCCGATGCGCTGCAGCAGGCCCGGGCTCTTGCGCAGGCCGAGCTGCCAGGCCTTGTTCGCGACGCTGGCGACCGAGCGGCCGAGCTGGCGCGCGACCGCGAGGTTCTCCTGGTCGGGATACAGCGCGACCAGGCGGTCGATCTGCTCGCGCGTCCACCGCGGCATGCGCGCGCGCGCGGCCACGGCGCTGCGCCGCGCGCCCTTCGCGAAGCGCTTGTCCTTCGACAGGCACAGCCGCGCGGCGGCGGCGCGGATGTCGTCGGCGGCGCGCTGCATGCAGACCTCGAGGTCGGCGTCGCTGCGCGTGCCGTACACCTCCTTGAGCCGCCGCTGCTCGGCGCGCGTCCACGGCCCGTTGCGCAGCGACTGCCGCAGCAGCGCCGCGCGCCGCATGACTTCGGCCAGCGGCCGGCACAGCACGACCGCGATCAGCCGCGGCTCGAGCGCCCCCCACGCGCGCTGCAGCACGAGGTCGTCGTCGGCGGACCAGCCGGTCCGGCGCGGCGGGCCCGCGAACAGTTCGAGCGCGCGCCGGCGCACGCTGTCGGGCGTGCGCCGCAGCAGGCCCGCGGTGTCGGCGACGCCGCGGCGCGGCAACAGGTGCCGGAGCCGTTCGAGCTCCTGCACCGACCAGTTGCCCCGCCGCAGCGGCCGGCCCGTCATCGCGGCGAGTCCTCCGGCGTCGCGCCGAGGAAGCGCGACCAGCGCACCTGCACCTGTTCGCGCACGAGCTTGCGCACCGCGCTGGCGGTCTCCAGCGACTTCGCCTGGCACGCCAGCGACCGGCACTCCGCCATCGAGAAGGTGCGCAGCGTCAGCTTGACGCGCGGCAGGAACACGGGCGCCATCGACAGTTCGCGGTAGCCGAGGCCGAGCAGCAGCGGCGTGAAGTAGTGGTCGCCCGCGATCTCGCCGCAGATCGACGTCGGCTTCGCCGCGGCGTTCGTCGCCTGCGCGATCTGGTCGAGCACGCGCAGCACGCCGGGATGGAACGGGTCGTACATCTTGGCGACGCGCTGGTTGTCGCGGTCGACGGCCAGCAGGTACTGCACGAGGTCGTTGGTGCCGACCGAGACGAAGTCGACGAGCGGCAGCACGTCGGGCAGCGTCGGCACCATGACCGGCACCTCGACCATGATGCCGAACTCGATCTGCGGATCGTGCGGCTCGCCGGTCGCGCGCAGGTCCTGCACGAGCTGGCCGAGCACCTGCCGGCAGCGTTCGACCTCGGTGCGCGTCGTGACCATCGGCAGCAGGATGCGCGCGTGCCCGAGCGCGCTGGCGCGCAGGATCGCGCGCAGCTGCGTGTAGAGGATGTCGGGCCAGTCGAGGCAGATCCGGATGCCGCGCCAGCCGAGCACCGGGTTGCGTTCCTCGGGCGTGCGGAAGTAGCCGAGCGGTTTGTCGCCGCCGACGTCGAGCGTGCGGAACGTCACCGTCTTGCCGCGGCTGCCCTCCATCGCGCGCCGGTACATCGCGACCTGCTCGGCCTCGGTCGGGAACTGCTGCCGCTCCATGAACGCGAACTCGGTGCGGAACAGGCCGATGCCGTCGACCGCGTCCATCTCGAGCGACTCGAGGTCGCGCACGCCCTCGACGTTGGCGAACAGGCCGACGCGCTGGCCGTCGATCGTGACCGGCGGCTGGAAGCGCACCTCGGCGACGCGCGACTCGACGCCGCGCTGCTCGCGCAGCCGCAGCTGGTACTGCGCGAGCTCCTCGGCGCTCGGATCGACGATGACGATGCCGGTGTCGCCGTCGAGCACGACGTTGGTGCCGCTCGACGCCTTGACCAGCACGTCCTCGACGCCGACCACGGCCGGGATGCCGAGCGACCGCGCCAGGATCGCGCCGTGCGAGTACTTGCCGCCGTGCGCGGTGACGATGCCGCGCAGGTGCCGGCGGTCGAGGATGCCGGCGTCGCTGGGCAGGAATTCGTCGGCCGCGAACAGGTAGTCGCGGCCGTTCGCGGTGTACTTCGACCGCTCCTTGGCCATCAGCGCGGCGACCAGCTGGCGGCCGACGTCGCGCAGGTCGGCGGCGCGCTCGCGCATCGCCGGCTCGGCCATGTTCTGGAACACCGCCTCGTAGCGCGCGACCACGCGCTGCAGCGCGACCTCGACGTTGCAGCCGTGCAGAACCACCTCGCGCGCGACGTCCTGCTTGAACGTCGGGTCGTGCAGGATGCTGAACTGCGCGTCGTAGATGCGCACGTCGTGGCTGCTCAGCGCGCCGGCGAGCTCCTGACGCAGCGCGAGGATCGAGCGGCCGACCTCGGCCGTCGCATCGTCGAACCGGCGCTGCTCGTCGGCAGTGCACTCGGGCCCCACCTTCCAGGTCGGGATGGAGTCCAACGTGCCGTGGAAGTGCACCAGCGGCGCGATCGCGATGCCGGGGGCGGCCGCGATGCCCTTGAGCTTTCGAGACATCGGTGACAGCAGGTTTTCCGCGTTGCGGTGCCCGTTTGCAACAAGGCCGCTTCACCCGTCCGCGCGCAGCGGCCGATCTAGCCGGACGACACGGTCGTTCCCACCGGCAGCGCGTCCGAACGCGCGGCGCCGCGGCGACGGCACGGTCTCGCGAGCACACCATGAACATCGGCAACAAGCACAAGTCGCCCGCGGATGCGCTGGCCGCGATCCTCGGATCGGACGGCGGCGCGCGCGCGCAGGACGACGAGTTCGACGCGAACGCGCCCGACGACGTGGACCCGGCCACCGACGACCTCGAGGTCGACGGCGCCGAGGCGTCGCTCGAGGTCGTCGACGACCTCGGCGAGGACGACGGCGCCGCGACCGATGCCGCGGCGGACGCCGAGCCGGAGGCCGAGGTGCCGGTGCTGCGCGACCGCCGCCGCCGCGACCGGCGCGCCCCGCCGAAGCCGCCGGCCGGCGGCCGCCTGCTGCGCATGTTCGGCCTGCTGTGCCTGTTCGCCGGCGTGGTCACGACCGTGCTCGCGAGCCAGGGCGCGCTGCCCGCGACGCTGCCGCAGTACGGCTTGGACCCGGCGGTGCTGCTCGCGCTCGGCGCCGTCGCGTTCGTGATCGGCGTCGTGCGCCGGCAGACCGCGCTGGCGCAGACGCAGCTCGCCGCGATGGCGCAGCAGCAGCAGGGCGAGCAGACCGACCTGCAGGCGAACGTGCAGTGGCTGGTCGAGCAGCAGCACGCGCACCTCGAGCGGCCGCCCGCCAAGGGCGAGGAACTCGAGCGCGTGCTCGAGGTGTTGCACCGCCAGGACGAGAAGCTCGGCAACGTCTCGAAAGCGCTGAAGATGTACGGCAAGCCGCTGATGGAGATCGCCAACCAGATCGCCGACGTGTCGGCGCAGTTGGCGCAGCTCAAGGGCCAGGTCGAAGCGCTGGTCGGCTCGCTGCCGGCCGCGTTCGCGCAGCTCGAGGCTTCGGCGCGCGCCGAGCCGGTCGACCTCGGCCCGCTCGAGCAGCAGACCGGCGAGCTGGCGCAGGACCTGCGCAAGACGCTGACCGCGTTCGGCGAGAAGCTGCCGAGTTCGCAGGCGCTGCAGCAGCTGCAGCAGCAGCTCGTGCGCGTCGAGGCCAGCGTGCAGGCCACTTCGCAGCGGCTCGACGACAGCGAAGTGCGCAAGAGCCTCGTGCGGCTCGAGGACACCAGCAAGGCGCACGGCAAGAAGCTCGAGGAGGTCGCGCGCCAGGAGGCGCTGCAGTCCGAGTCGCAGCGGCTCGAGCGCCAGCTCGACAACTCGATCGGCAAGGTGCAGGCCGCC
>Ga0070689_100003411_pt1 | contig 10564 bp, 7 predicted proteins | sample KBSS23HmetaG_FD_64669 | JGI IMG/M metagenome (GOLD analysis project Ga0070689, IMG submission 64669) | Switchgrass rhizosphere microbial communities from Kellogg Biological Station, Michigan, USA - KBS S2-3H metaG | ecosystem: Host-associated > Plants > Roots > Rhizosphere ... | reverse complement strand
GTTCCGCGTCGACGATCGCATCATTCGCATCAAGCTGCGGATCGATATCGATCGCGAGGCCGGCACGGCCACGGCGCGGATCGCCGGCCTGCGTGTTCCGCTCGCGGTCGACACGTTCTCGGCGTGGCTGCCGCTCGCGTTTCCGATCGGGTTCGGTCGCAAGGTCGTCGGCATCTGTCGGCTGCGGCTCCTCGGGCTCGCTCCGTTTCGGCTCTACATGACGCCGATCAATATCGATCCGCACCAGCCGATCATGCCGATCTCGCATCCACGGTTGTTCGCGACGTTTCTATCGAGGCTGCTCGGCCGCTACACCACGCTCGGGCTCGCCGAGGACACCTGGGCGCTCAATGCCGGCGTGCTCGACGAGGATGCGTTCCTCGAGCAGGCGTGGGCGAACCACCGCGAGCGCGAAGCGATGTTCTTCGCGATGCTGCGCCGGATCCGCAAGGGGCTCGTCGCCTGTGTGTTCGACGGCACCGACCGCATCCAGCACATGTTCATGCGCCATCATCGCGGCACCGGCGACTACCGCTCGGTGATCGAAGACACCTACCGGCGAATGGACGCGATGGTCGGCCGGATGCTCGCCGACGTCGATCCCTCGGATGCGAAGAATCTGGTCGTCGTGCTCTCCGACCACGGCTTCGAGAAGTTCGAGCGTGGCGTCAACTTGAACGCCTGGCTTCTCGAGCAGGGCTATCTGCATCTCGAGGCAGGACGCAGCGAGTCGGGTGAGTGGTTCGAGGGTGTCGACTGGAGCCGGACGAAGGCGTTTGCGCTCGGGCTCGGCGGCATCTTTCTCAACGTCGCAGGGCGCGAAGCCAAGGGCATCGTGCCGCCCGATCTGGCACCCGCGCTCGCCGACGAGATCGCCGCGCGGCTCACCGGGCTCGTCGATCCCGATCGCGGCGTGCCGGCGATTCGCCGCGCCGACGCGAGCCATCGCATCCACCGCGGTCCGTATGCCGATCAAGCGATGGACATCCTCGTCGGCTACCACGCGGGCTGGCGGATCTCGTGGGAAGGCGCCCGGGGCATCGCCGCGGGGCCCGTGTTCAGCGATAACGACAAGGCCTGGAGCGGCGACCACTGCATCGACCCCGAGCTCGTGCCCGGCGTGTTGATCGCGAACCGCGCTCTCGTACGCGACGAGCAGGGTCCGCGCATCATCGACATCGCGCCGACGGTGCTCGATCTGTTCGGCATCCCGCCGCCTCGCTACATGGATGGCGTGAGCCTCGCGAGCGCGCCATGATCGGCCGCGCGATCGCCGCGTGCTTCGCGATCGCGTGCCAGGACGCGCCGGCTCCGCACAAGCCGCCGTATCCGCGCGGCCTGATCGTGCTCGGGATCGACGGCATGGATCCGGCGATCACGCGCGACCTGCTCGCCGCCGGCAAGATGCCCAACCTCGCGGCACTGATCGAGCACGGCGCACTGAGCGAGCTCGAGACCACCGATCCGCCACAGAGCCCGGTGGCGTGGTCGACGATCATCACGGGGCTCGGGCCGGAGGGGCACGGTATCTACGACTTCGTGCACCGCGATCGCGCGTCGCTCGCGCCCACGTTGTCGACGGCACGCACGCGGCCTGCGAAGTACGCGTTCGATCTCGGACCGTGGACGTTTGCGCTCGATTCGCCGAGCACGGTGCTGTTGCGCGAAGGGGTCGCGTTCTGGCAGCTGCTCGAGCAGCATCACGTGCCCGCGACGGTGGTGAGGATCCCCGCGAACTTTCCACCCGTGCCGTCGCACGACGCCGAGTCGACCGCCGGGATGGGGACCCCGGATCTGCTCGGCACCTACGGCACGTATCAGCTGGTGACCGAGGATGCGGACGTGGCGGCGCGCACCTACAAGGGTGGCATCGCGCATCGCATCGACTTCGCCGGCAAGCTGCGCGCCACGATCGAGCTCGCGGGCCCGATGAACCCGACGTCGAGCGCGGGTGCCGCGATGCCGCTGCGCGTGGAGGTCGTGCGCGATGCAATGCGCGATGTCGCGCTCGTGCGGCTCGGCGGCGAGGACGTGATCCTGGCCGCGGGCGAATGGAGCGACTGGATCCCGGTCGGGTTCGATCCGGGGCTGTTCGGTGGCGCCGTGCGCGGCATGGTGCGGATCTATCTGCGCCACGCGCGGCCGTTCCATCTGTACGTCAGCCCGATCAACATCGATCCGCTGGCACCCGCGATGGCGGTGTCGTCGCCATCGCGCTATGCGACCGACCTCGCGCTCGCGATCGGGCGCTACTACACGCAGGGGCTGCCCGAGGACACCAAGGCGCTCGCGAGCGGCGCGCTCAGCCGCGACGAGTTCCTGGCGATCGCGAATCGCGTGATGACGGAGACGGAAGCAACGCTCGACCACGAGCTCGCGCGGTTTCGCGGCGGTCTCTTGTTCGTCTACCTATCGTCGATCGATCTGACGAGCCACATGTTCTTCCGCAGCCTCGATGCGTCGGCCGACCCGGCCGAGCGCGCCTATGCCGACGCGATTCCGGCGCTGTACCGGCGGGTCGATGGCTGGATTCCGAAGCTCCTCGCGCGCGCGCCAGCGGGCACTCGACTCGTCATCATGTCCGATCACGGCTTCGCGCCGTACACGACGAAGGTGAACCTCAACACGTTCCTCGAGCATCACGGTTACCTGGCGCGCCTCCCCGATCACACGATCGACTGGAACAAGACGAAGGCCTACGCGCTCGGCCTCAACCAGGTGTTCGTGAACCTGCGCGGTCGCGAGCCACACGGCATCGTCGCCCCCGACGAGCGCGCACGCGTGCTCGGAGAGCTCTCGCGCGATCTGCTCGCGTTCAGCGATCCCGGCACCGGCGAGACGGTGGTGACGCATCTCGGCCGACCGTCGATCGGGCACTTCGCGGATCGCGCGCCCGACCTCATCGTCGGCTATCGGCGCGGCTATCGCAGCTCCGACGAATCCGCGCTCGGCGGGGTCGGCGAGCTCGAGCTCGAGCCGAACACCGGCGCATGGAGCGGCGACCACTGCATGGATCCGGCATCGGTGCCGGGCGTGATCGCCGCGAACGTACCGCTCGCAGCCGGCGCGCGGCCGCGGCTCACGGATATCGCGCCGACGATCCTCCACTTCTTCGGCATCCAGCCGCCACCTGCCCTCGCCGGCCGCATGCTCCTGGAGAGGTGACGATGGCAACGCTGAAGATCCCGAAGGCACTACGCGGTCGGCTGGCCGACGTGGGTCATGCGCACGCGCTCGGTTCCGTCGACGAGCTCGCGCAGCAATTCGTGACGCGCGGGCTCGATCGCTACAACGCACCGCCAGGCGAGCTCGGCGATCGACTCGCCCACGTCGTCGAGGCGCAAGGCTATTCGTCGGCGGAGGAGCTGATCGAGCACCTGCTGCTGCGGGGGCTCCGCGCGTACGAGGAGCCCGTTGCCTCCCCCGACGAGCTGATCGCGCGCCTCCGTGGGCTTGGCTACCTCGACTGACCATGCGTGTGCTCTACGCGATTCGGTGGCTGATCGAGTGTGGCGTCGGGCTCCTCGATCCATTGCCGCCGCTCGTGTCGCTGGCGCTCGTTGCCGTGGTGACCGGTGTCCTCGCGGTCGCGATCGCCACGCGCGTGTCGCCACGGCGCCGGCTCGCGCGCTCGCGCGATCAGATGGCGGCGGCGATCTTCGAGATGCGCCTGTTTCTCGACGCGCCGAGGCGCGTGCTCGCAGCGCAGGGCCGGCTGCTCGCCTGGACCACGAGTTACCTCGCGTGCATGGTTCCCGCGGCCGTGGTCCTCGCGATCCCGTTTGGCACGTTGTTCCTCCAGCTCGAGCTTCGACACGGGCGCGCACCGATCGCGGCCCCGGCGACGGTCGTGCTGCGGATCGCGCTCGCGAGCGGTGTCGATACCGGCAGCGTCGGGGTGACGACCGCGCATGGAGTGGCTGTCACCGCGCCTTACGTGATCGCCGCCGACGAGCCCGCGGTCTATGCCCGCCTGCGCATCGACGAACCGGGCACGCACCACGTGTCGATCCACGCCGCCAGCGAGGTCGTCGACAAGGAGATCGTCGCCGCGCCCGGCGTTCGCGTCACACCCGAACGCCGGGCCGGGCTCGCGCAGCTGTGGATGTCCGGCGCCGAGCCACCGCTTGCCGGCGATGCCATCGAGCGGATCTCGATCCCGCATCGCGCTCGCGGCCGGCTCCGCGTCGGGTTCGCGCACCCCTGGCTCGGCATCTCGATGCCATGGTGGCTCTACTGGATCGGGCTGTCGACGATCGCCGGCCTGGTGTTCGCCAGACGGCAACGGATGTAGCTCATCGCTGGCGGCACAGTGTCGGCTCGACGGCACGCGCCATCGCGTCGCGATCGAGCGGCACGCCGAGAAACGTCGCGATGCGCTCGACCTCGGCGGCCGGCGCTGCCAGCACGCGCTCGTAGCTCACGCCGAGCGCTCGCACGTGGCGCGCCTGCTCGAACCAGGTCTCGACATCGACGAGGTGCTCGGCGAGCGTGGCGCGCGCTTGCAGCTCGCTCTGCCGCACATCGCGTCCCCGTCGCGCGAGCATCGCGGCCTGCGAGCGCACGACATGATCGAGGTTGCGGCGCACGAACACGATGCGGTACTCGAGGTCGGTCGGCAGGCTCGAGAGCAAGAACGAGATCACCTTGACGACCTTGCCGCGAGCGCCGCGCAGCCACGACGCGTCGAGCGCGGTGCGCTTGACGGCGTCGAGCTCGAAGTAGCCGCGCGGGTTGTCGGTGTCTGCCTCCCGCGCGTCGTCGACGAGCGCGGGCAAGCCTCCCGCGATCAGCATCTGCATCATCATCGAGGTTCCGGACCGCGGCAGTCCCGAAACCACAAAGACAGGCGAGATGTCTGGCACCGGACTCAGAGCACCTTCGCGCACGCGATCGGGCGCTGCGTTCCCTCGCGCAGGACGGCGAGATAGCCGAGATCGACGAGATGCGCGAGGCCACCTTCGGGAGCCTTGCCGTTCGTGGAGCCAGACAGCGCGAGCTCGCCGGACTCGCCGGTCGACTCGAAGGTCCCGAGGTCGGCCAGTGGCGCCTCGAGCACCTCGCCACAACCGTGCTGGGCAACCATCACGCGATACCGGCCCGGCGGTAGCGCCGTCGACGTTGCCTTGTACGTGATCGCCCCCGCGGTCTCGGTCAACACGAACGTCATGAACGGGGTGAAGTCGGGTCCAGGTCCCTCGGGGTACACCCTGGCCTCACGCTGAGGCGGGAGCTCCTTGCGAATCGGCGCCAGGCTCGCGACGCGACGCTGTTCGGCCTGCACGAGCGCGCGTAGCGGCGCGATCGTGGTGCTCGACGATTCGGTGACGCGCCGCGCGCGATAGATCGCGGCGCGCGATCGGACCTGCTTGCCGTGGCTCTCGGTCGTCGACACCGGATTCCAGTAGTCCCACACGACCTGGCCGCTCGGCGTGATCTCGAACACGTGGCCACGCCGCATCTCGGTGACGAGCTGGTTGCCGTTGGGCAGTGCCTGGACACCGCTGCCTCCGTCGCTGAAGAACAGCGGTTGCTGCGATCTGTATTCGTGAACGATCGCGTTCTTCACTGGATCGATCTCGATCACGCGCGACCACTGGCGCTTGGGCCCGTTGTCGAACAACAAGATGTTGCCGCTGGGCAGCTGCGAGGGCGCGTGCGGCTTCTCGACATCCTCGAAGCTCCACCGCACCGCGAGCGAACTGTGGTCGATGACGTAGACGCCGCCGTTGCCACCGAGCTCGCGAAAACACACGATGTAGTCACCCTGCTTCCACTTCGCGGTGTCGCGGGGCGCGATGGTGAGGCCATTGGCGTGAAACGCGTCGGTGATGTTCCCGAACGCCGCGAACCTGGACTTGAGCCTGCGCTTCAAGCGAGTGGCCGGAACCGCGAGCGTGCCGGCCTCGACCGCCTGCTTGATCTCGTCGAGCACGCCGGGCCGCAGCTTGGCGGCGAGCACATCGAAGAACGAGACCGATCTGGCGAAGCTCCCGTCGGCGTGGATCGTTGCGATCCCGTTGTCGAGGATCGGGATCCTGGCACCATCGTGAGCGATCCAGCGCTCGCCGGCATAGAGCGCGAGAATGGTCTTGTCTTCGCGCACCGCGACGTCGTGGTGAAACACGACATCTTCGCTGTGCGTTTGCCACTCCACCTTACCGAGCCAGTCGGTCTTCGCGATCTCCTTGTCGAGGATCAGGAAGTGGCTGTCGTCGTAGTCGACGAGCAGCGACCCGGCATTGAGGTTCTCGCTCGACAGGTGGATCCGGTGCACCGTCCGTCCAGACATGTCGATCAGATTGCAGAACGCGACGTCGCAGATGATCGTGATGCCGGCCGCCACCGCACGTGGCTCGAGCCGCATGACGCCGCTGACCATCGTCTCGCGATCGCCGACCGGCATCGTCGCGAGGTAGCCGAGCGTATCGAGCCCCTTGCGCTGGCTCGCTCCCCCGCTCGGCTCCTCGGGCTTCCGGCAACCCAGCACTGCGAGCGCCGCGAGCGCCGCGATGCGGTGTGGCCCCATGCTCGGAGCCTAACACTACGGACACAGACGAGTGCGCGCCTCGCGCGGGTCGGCGGGGATCCTCAGCGCGTCGCGCCGGAACGCACCGACCAGGTTGGCGAAGAACCGGTTGGCGTCGAGGGGCGCCGACACCGCCGCGGTGAGCTCGTGCAGCTCACCGCATGCGAGCGCCTCGCGCGCCGCCGCGACATCGGGCGTCTCGGGGATCGCCGGATCGAGTGCCGCGTAGCGAGCGATCACCCAGGGATCGAACAGCATCTTCTCGTGGCCGGTCCTGCCGCGCGTCGTCAGAAGCAGATGGCTCGCGATCGGATCTGCGAGGCCTCGGCGATCGACCAGCACCGTCGTCAGCGGCGAAGCGAAGCCCGCGGCGCCGATATTTCCCCTCGGCGTGACGAGCGTGACCTCGGGCGGTAGATCGGTGCGAAGCGCCCGGCGGATCACGCTGGCGCCGGTGTTCGTGACTCTGCAAACGCGTTGCGGCCCGTAGACGCCGATCACTTGCTTGCAGACGGGCGCATCGCGGATGAGCAACTCGCGCCGGCCGGCCGCAGCGTCGGCGAGCAGCGCCGCGATGTTCCCGTGCGCGATGCTCTCGGGCGAGGCCGCGTCTGCGAGCGTGACCGGATTCGGAGTCGCGGTCGCGCGCACGTGCCACTCGCGCTCGTCGACGATCACGCCGGCTTCGTGCATGTAGGCGATGAAGCGCCCCTGGATGTCGATCCGTTCCCCCGCGTAGCCGACCCGCAGCCACGTGGCGCAGACCACCGCCCACGCCGCCGTCACGAGGCACGCGCCGGTGACGATCCAGCGCCGCACACCGGCGTTGTTCGCAGCGACCGGCACGACGCCGATCGGCAACAGCACTCCGAAGGCGGCGGGTAGCAGCATGCGCGCGTGCATGAAGTCTCCGCCGACGCGGATCACGTAGCCGGCATCGAGCAGCCCCGCGATGACGGGTGCGGCGGCGATGATCGAGGCCGGATCGCGCAGCCGTCCCCGAATCTCGACGACGAGCAGCGCGAGCGCCGCGGTGAGGGGCACCGCGAGCCAGTACGACGCGAGGAAATCGAGCGCGTAGTCGAGGCCGCGCGCGTAGAACGTGAGCGTCGCTTCCTTGGCGAGCGCCGTGTTCGGCACGACGCAGCCGTAGTAGCCCATGCGAAAGATCTGGTATGCGAGCGGGACCGAGAGGCCGATCGCGACGATCGCGATCGAACGTCGGATCGCGCGGCCACGACCGCGCTCGAGCCGCGCGATGTCGACGATCAGCGCCACGAGATAGGCGAGCGTGAACAGCCCGAGATCGGGACGGATCAGCGGCCCGAGCCCCACCACCAAAGCGATGGCGCCCGGGCGCGACCAGAACCCGCCGACCGACTCGCCCGCGGCCGACGCCGACCGGCGCGCGAGCAGCCAGAACGCGAGCGCGAGCCACAAGAACGTCAAGCCGCCCTCCATACCCGACGTCGCGAAGTCCCAGGCCGGCGGGAGCGCGGCAAACGCGAGAGCGCCGACGGGCACGATCGCACCGTGCCGTTCGCGACGCCGCCAAAGGCTCGCCGCAGCGAGCTCGATGACGATCACGCCGAGGGTCGCAAACGCGATTCCGAGCGTCACGGCGGCCGCTTCCAGAGAGATGCCCACCGCGCCGACGAGCGACAGGATCGCCAGCCACAGCGGGCTCGTGAACGCCTCGACACGTTCGCCCACGTTGAACACGAGCCCGTTGCCGGCGAGCAGTTGCTTGACGACGCGCAGATCGATGTAGCCGTCATCGCTCAGCCAGCGGCGGTGATACGCCATCGCCAGCATCAAGCACGGCGCGACCACCAGCGCGATGTCCAGGGGTCGTGAGCGAACCCGCGCCAGGATTCGCCGCACGTTCGGTCGCCTCACTCGATTCAAGTTAACATCGCTGCGATGGGCAACGCGACGTCGCGCTGGGGCGAGCTCGCTCTGCCGGGGATGGTGCTGCTGTGTATCGTCGTGACGATGATCCGCTACCCGCTGGCGGTCAATCACGACAACGCGCTGATCATGTCGTACGCGGAGCGCATCCTCGACGGCGAGACTCCGTACGTCGACTTCTACGAGATCAATCCGCCGCTCACCATGTACCTGAGCGCGATCCCCGTCGCGGTCGGTAGGCTCCTCGGGCACAACCCGATCCCGGTGTTCAACCTCCTGGTCCTCGGCCTGTGCGTGTGGTCGGCGTTCTCGATCCGGCGCTCGATGATCGACCTCGAGCTTTCCGGCCGCGCGCTCGTCCTCACCGCGTGGATCGGGCTCGCGTGGGCGACGCAGTACACGCTCACGATGGGACAGCGCGAGCATCTGTTCGTGGTCGGGTACGTTCCGTTCCTGCTCCTGCGCGTGGCGCGGTGGTCGGAGCGCACGATCCCACGCCGCAGGGCCATCGGCATCGGCGTGATCGCGGGCGTGATGCTCGCGCTCAAGCCGCAGTTCCTCGCCGTCGCGATCGTCCCGGAGCTCTACTGGGCGATCGGCAGGAGGCGACTGCGTCCCCTCGCATCGCCCGAGGTCGCGGCCGTGATCGCGATCGGCTGCTTGTATCTGCTCCACTTTGCCGTGTTCCCGGCGATCGGCCGGGCGTACCTGATCGACCTGCTGCCGCAGCTGTGGACCAGCTACGCGACGTTCGATGATCCGTGGGCGCTCGTCGCGAATCCGTATCGGTTTGCGTGGGTCGCGATCGCGATCATCGTCGCCGTGCTGACCGCACAGCCGGGCCGCCGTGAGCCCGCCGAGGATGCGATCGCCGGCCTCGCCGCCTTCGCCATCGCCGCGTTCGTGATCCTGTATCTGCTCCCCCAGAAGAGCTGGCCCTATCACTTCGAGCCCGCACTTCACGGCAGCGTGCTCGTGATCGCGTTCGCGGTCGGCCGCGCCGGGCTGCTCTCTCGATCGCCGTCGGCGCGCGCGCGGCTCGCGATCGGCGCGGCGGCGTTGATGTTCGCGGCGGCGACGCAGATCGCCACGGGCACCGCCGTGGCCCAGCGCGTTCCGAAGCTCGAGCGGCTGATCACGCAGCGCACGAAGGCAGGTGACACGGTGATGATGCTCGCCTGCGGCGTTCCACCGACGTGGCCGCTGCTGCTGCAGATCGATCGCCGCAACGCGAGCCGCTACTCGGGGCTGATCAACGATCTGCCGCGATTCTATCCTCGAGACAAGCCGCTACCGAGCTACCGATCGAGCGCAGAGCTGAGCCGAGAGGAGCGCGCATTTCTCGACACGATCGCCGACGACGCGCGGAGGCACCCGCCCGAGCTCGTGATCGTGCACAGAGCGTGTTACGGCGTGCCGCCCGGCTTCGATCTCTGGACGTACTTCGACAAGCTCGGGTTCATGGCCGAAGCGTTTCCTGGCTTCGAGAAGATTGCCGACGTCGAAGATCAAGCGCTGCGAGAGCGGAATGCGTTTGTCGTGCTCGGCCGTCGGGCGCCTCGATGACACTTCAGGTAGGGTATTTCGGTGGGCGAGCTTGCGCATCAGTTGTTCGAGCGCAAGGCGGCAGCGCAGCCACAGGCCCCGGCGCTGGAGCTCGGTCAGCGCCAGCTGTCGTACGAAGCGCTCGATAGCGCCGCGAACGCGCTCGCACAGCGCCTTCGATCCGACGGCGTCAAACCAGATACCGCGGTGGGCCTCTACGCCGACCGCTCGCTCGAGATGCTCGTCGGCTTCTTCGGCATCCTCAAGGCCGGCGGGGCCGTGCTGCCGCTCGACGCCAGCTATCCGCCAGAACGCCTGCAGCTGATGGTGAACGATGCCGGCGCGCGCATCGTCGTTGCCGCCGGTAGCGCGCCGGTGCCCGCGCTCGGCAAGCACGTGATCCCCATCGATCTCCGCGACCGCGCACCGAATGCCGGTCTCGATCGCGACGTCACCTCGGAGCATGCCGCCTACATCATTTATACGTCCGGCTCGACGGGCGTGCCGAACGGCGTCGTGGTGCGCCACCGCGGGCTGTCCAATCTCGTCGCCGCGATGGCCGCGTTCGGCACGCGCGCG
>Ga0070689_100003410_pt1 | contig 10568 bp, 11 predicted proteins | sample KBSS23HmetaG_FD_64669 | JGI IMG/M metagenome (GOLD analysis project Ga0070689, IMG submission 64669) | Switchgrass rhizosphere microbial communities from Kellogg Biological Station, Michigan, USA - KBS S2-3H metaG | ecosystem: Host-associated > Plants > Roots > Rhizosphere ... | reverse complement strand
GCGGGCGGCGATGTTGACGGTCTGGCCGAAGTAATCGAGCCGATCGTTAAGCGTCACCGCGAGGCACGGTCCCTCGTGGATGCCGATCTTGATCAGCAAATCCTTCTTCAAGGCGTGCACGGACTTGCGCATCCGCAGCGCCGCGGCAAGCGCGCGGTCGGGCGACGGAAAGGTCGCCATCACCGCGTCGCCGATGGTCTTGACCACCGCGCCGGCCTCCGAAGCGACAATCTCGTTGAGTACGCGGAAATGTTCGCGCACGAGGTCATAGGCGACGATATCGCCGACGCGCTCATAAAGCTCGGTCGAACTTTTGAGATCGGTGAACAGAAACGTCAGGCTGGTGATCTTGAGCCCCTGATCGACGTCGAGCGTGTCGGTGCGATAGATGTCGCGGAACGTCTGGTTGGTGAGGAGCAGCTTCGCGGTCAGGAACGGACGCCGCTTGCCGAGCAGGTCGTGCAGCGCGTGATCTGCAATCCAGAGCGAGGGCAATGCGCGCACGTCGCTGCGGTTGTCGAGCGACAGCCGCAGCGGGCCCGGCCGCATCTCGGTGGTCATCGTCGCCGCGTGCACCTTGTCGTAGATCAGCGAGAGCGTCTGGCGCTCCTTGGTCGGCTCGCCCTTGACGTCGATGAAATGCGCCGCATGCGTCACCGGCTCAAAAACGATCACGAACGCGGCCGGCAATTGCACCGAGATCTGGCCTTTCTCGCCAGGGCCGAGCTCGATCGAATCGATCGATATCTCTTCCAATGTTGCTTCGAGACCGGTTTCGGGCAGATCGATTCCCGTGCCCCAGAAGATCTGGCGGAAGTATTCCAGCAGCGGCAACGTGTGCGGATCGTGCGCCGCAATCCGCCGCACGCGCGGGGTCACGGTGAAGGCCACCTCGACCATCTCGTCGAGAGTCGGCTCGTAGGCCTTCGAACACAGCGCGCAATCGTAGGCCTCCTTGTGCACCGATTTGAGCTGCAGGCTCGAGTCGAGCACCCCGCCGCAACCAGGGCACAGCACGTTCCAGTTCATCTCGAACAGACCGAGCCGTGCGGCGTGGAGGAAAGCGCTGATGACCTTTTCTTCGTTGAAGCCGTGCCTGGCGGCAAAAGCCAGCACGTTGATGCGGCACAATTGGCGATCCTCACCGTCGCGGACCAAGGTCTCGATCGCGGCGAAGACCTCGGGATCGGCCGAATTGCGGAGCGCGCCGAACAGGGTTTGCGTGTCGTTCATGGGCAAGCAGCCTAAGCCCATTTCGGCCCCCCGCCAGGGGGCGACAGGACAGAATTCCGCACATGCTTGTGAAGGCGGTGTGAAAGCCGCCGATGGCACGCCTTAGTAGCCGCCAGTTTACGGCCTAGTCGGTGTCGTCCGGCCGGAATTGATGACGAGTTGGCTGGCCGCTCTTGCCGGGGTCGTTACCCTGCTGTTTTTGGCCTTCTCGACTTTTCTGACCGCCCTGCTGCTGTTGACCACCATCCTGTTGATGATGCCCACCCTGTTGTTGCTGGGCGTGTTTCAATTCCTCTTTTTTCTGTCTGTTCATTTGTATCTCCCACGAACATTTCTCCTGGAAAAACGCATTCCATGGTCGTGAAGTTCCTACGCCGCCCAAAGGCGGAAGAGTGCGAACTGCTCGCACTTCGGACTGATGATGTTCATGATCTCGCCGTCCTTTGGGCAGATCACCACAATGTGGCTCCAAATGACCAAGGACATCGACCGGGTTCATAAAAAAGGAGCCCGCCAAGAGTAGCGGGCTCCCACCTTCCCTCAACAAGGTGGCAAGGTGGCCGCGACTGACGATCCGGGCGAACTCGATGTAGAGGGCGAACCTGATGCGGACGGCGAACCCGATGCCGAGCCCGTGCTCGAGGAACCGCTCGGTAAGCTCCCTGAACCGCTGGTCGTACCACCGCTCATAGAGTTCGTGCTGCTACCGGAAGCGCCCGGGCCGGAGCTCGCGGTCTTCAGTTTCACTTGGCCACTGGCGTCACGGCAGTGGGTCGCAGCGGAGACATTGCTCCCTGACGAAGCGCCGCTGGAGGGTGGTGTCGAGGATTGAGCGGAGGCCGACAGTGAGCCTGCCGCCAGAAACATGGTCGCAAGCAGTAATGATTTCATCGAGAGCTCTCCTTGGACTGCTCCCTCCGACCGGCGCAACATAATCAAATGGCAAGCCCCATCCAATAAGGAAATTTTAAGATTGGGGTGGAACCAAAGCTTACGTCCGCAACCAGCTATGCGTGTTGCATAAAATTGCAGCCTCATTTTTTTGCAGCTGTTCGACGCGGCAATAAGCTGGCTCGCTCTGTTCGGCGTTCAATTTAGATCTATTTGCCGCCGGCTATTCCTCCTTATACCCATACGCCTGCGCGTTACCGGTGGCACCGTAATACTTGAACGGCAGGAATTTGCCGGACATCCCGATCTTGACGCGGTCGCCCTTCGGATCGGGCAGCCGCTCCATCGTCATGTCGAAGTCGATCGCCGACATGATGCCGTCGCCGAACTCCTCCTGGATCAGCTCCTTCCAGGCTGGGCCGTTGACCAGAACGAGCTCGTAGAAGCGGTAGATCAGCGGATCGGTCGGCGGCATGGTGACGCCTTCGGCGCGGTTCGGTACCTCGTTCAGCATCGCCTGCTCGGTCTTCGACAGACCGAACAGCTTGGCCGCCGCCGCCGCCTGGGGCTTGGTGAGCTTGTGATTACCGAGCAGCGCGCCGGTGATCATCACCGGCGACATGCCGCCGATCTGTTCGCAGATGAATTTCCAGGTCCAGCTCTTCTCGCGCTTGATGTCGAGAAGTTTCTCCGTCAGGTCGGCACGCTTCATGTGATCCTCCCAGCTTGAGCGATGTGAAATTTAATGGGTCGCGGCATGGCCTTGGACTTGCCCGAGCCGCAGCACGTTCGTTTCTGTCGCGACCGTGGGCGCCGCGCCCGGCCGCACCACCGCGATGTTGCGGGGGTCGTAGGTCCCTCGCGTTTCATGGACGAAGGTCTTCGAGCGGCTGATCAGGAAATCGATGATGTGGTTGCGAACCGGATAGTAGAGCGGGTGCTTGTGCACCTCGGTGCGCACGCGTTCCTTCGGCAACGGGTTCTCGACCACCTCGGCCAGAACAGCGCCGGGCCCGTTGGTCATCAGCACGATGCGGTCGGCAAGGTAGATCGCCTCGTCGACGTCGTGGGTGATCATGAACACGGTCTGCCCGGTCTCCTGGCAGATCCGGCGAACCTCGTCCTGCAAGGTCCCGCGCGTCAGCGCGTCGAGCGCCGAGAACGGCTCGTCCATCAGCATGATCTTCGGCTCGATGGAAAGAGCGCGCGCGATGCCGACGCGCTGCTTCATGCCGCCGGACAGCTCGGCCGGCCGCTTGCCTTCGGCGCCCGTAAGGCCGACCAGATCGATGAACTTCTGCGCCCGTTCGCGCACCCGGGGCGTCTTCCACTTCCGCCATTTCGACGACACCGCATAGGCGACGTTGCCCATCACCGAGCGCCACGGCAGCAGCGCGTGGGTCTGGAAGATCACCGCGCGATCGAGGCTCGGGCCTTCGATCGCCTGATTGTCGACGATCACGGTGCCGGTGGACGGCTCGTCGAGCCCGGCCAGGATGTTGAGCACCGTGGTCTTGCCGCAGCCCGAATGGCCGATGATGCAGGTGAAGTCGCCGCGCTGCATCGGCAGCCACAGGTCCTCGAACACCGTGGTGATGCCGCCGCCCGCGGCTGGGAAACGCTTGGCGATGCCTTCGATGGAGATGAATTTATTCGCCATCGCGCTACTCCGGAAAGGTCACGAGCCGCGTCAGACGCGCGAGGATCAGGTCGAGCAGCATGCCGACCACGCCGATCAGCAGAATGGCGTTGATGACATTGACGATCGACAGGTTGTTCCACTCGTTCCACACGAAGTAGCCGATGCCGGTGCCGCCGACGAGCATCTCGGCCGCGACGATCACCAGCCAGGCGATGCCGATGGAGATACGCATGCCGGTGAGGATGGTCGGCGCTGCCGCCGGCAAGATGATGGTGAAGGCGCGGCGGAAGGTGCCGACTTCGAGCGTCTTCGCCACGTTGAGCCATTCGCGCCGCACCGACGCCACGCCGAATGCGGTGTTGATCATCATCGGCCACAGCGAGCAGATGAAGATCACGAAGATCGACGACAGGCTCGAGTCCTTGATGGTGTAGAGCGCGAGCGGCATCCAGGCGAGCGGCGAGATCGGCTTGAGCACCTGGATGAACGGATCGAGCGCCTTGTTCATCAGGGGCGACATGCCGATCAAAAAGCCGATCGGGATCGCGAACAACACGGCGAGCAGATAGCCGCCGGTGACGCGCGCGATCGAGAACGCGAGTTGGATGCCGAGGCCCTTGTCGTTCGGACCGTTGTCGTAGAACGGCCGCTTGAGATGCTCCCAGAGCTTGCCGCCGACGTCGAGCGGGCCGGGCATCGCCGACTTGCCCTGCGTCGCGGTCGCCCCCATTAGCTTGGCGTATTCCGGATCCATCTGCGCGACGGCGCCGGTGCCGCGCGTGGCGAGGTGCCAGGCGACCATGAAGGTGGCGAAGATCAAGATGGAGACGACCGCCGCGCGGAGCGTCAGCGAGCGGGTCATGGCGCGGTCTCTCCGTAGATGCTCGGCTGCATCGTCACGCCCGCTTGATGGCGAAGCTCTTGATGTAGTCCTCGGGCTTGGCCGGATCGAAGGTCTTGCCCATGACCGTGAAGCTCTTCGTCGTCGCTGCAGGTGGCGTCAGCCCCACCTCCTTCATCAGCTTGGTGGTATCGGTGGCGAGGAACACCTGCTTGGCGACGCCCGCATAATCGACGTCGCCCTTGAGCTGACCCCAGCGCTTCATCTGGGTCATGATCCAGATCGCGAACGACTCCCAGGGGAATGGATCGAAGTCGACGCGGTTCGGCACCGTCTTCACGCTGCCGAGCCCGTCGGCAAACGTGCCGGTCAGGATCTGCTCCAGCACCGTGACCGGCTGGTTGATGTAGTTCGCCGGCGCGATCGCCTCGGCGATCGCCTTGCGGTTGCCAGCCTTGGTCGCGAAGGCGGTGGCGTCAATGATGGCCTTGAGCAGCGCCGCGTAGGTGTTCGGCGATTGCGTCACGAACTCCTTCGATGCCGCAAAGGCGCAGCACGGATGCCCCTCCCAGATGTCCTTCGACAGGATATGGATGAAGCCGACGCCGTCGAACACGGCGCGCTGGTTCATCGGATCGGGGCCGAGGAAGCCGTCGATATTGTCGGCGCGCAGGTTGGCCACCATTTCCGGCGGCGGCACGGCGCGGATCTGGACGTCCTGATCGGGATCAATGCCGTGCTCGGCGAGATAGTACCGCAGCAGATAATTGTGCATCGAAAAGTCGAACGGCACCGCGAACTTCATGCCCTTCCAGTCTTTCGGATCGCGCTTGTCCTTGTGCTTGATCGCGAGTGTGATGGCCTGGCCGTTGATGTTCTCGATCGCCGGCGCCGTATAGGGGATCGCATTCGAGCCGACGCCGAGCGAAATCGCGATCGGCATCGGCGACAGCATGTGGGCGGCGTCGTATTCCTTGTTGATGGTCTTATCGCGGATCACCGCCCAGCCCGCCGTCTTGATCACCTCAACGTTGAGGCCGTGCTTTTCGTAGAAGCCCATCGGCTTCGCCATGATGATCGGCGTGGCGCAGGTGATCGGAATAAAGCCGACCTTGAGGTCCTTCTTTTCGATCGTGCCGCCTTGCGCGAACACCTCGGTCGCGGTGGCAAGCGGAAAAAACTGCGAGATCGCGGCGAGCGCGGTCGAGGCGCCGACCGATTTGAGGAAGGCGCGGCGCGCGGCATCCTGCGGAAACACCGCCCGCATCACCGCGGAGGCGACGACGCCCTCGTACCGCTTGTCTTCGACCGGCGCGCATTGCAGGCCTGGCGCGGCGTCCCGCTCATGCTCGATCTGGCTCACATGGCGGCCGCACGCGCAACCGGCGCGGTTCAGTCCGTGCTTCGGATCGAAAGGATTATCGAACGTCGACATCGCCACGCCCCCATCGTTGCCGCCGCGTCAAAGGCGCAGCGGGGCAGCGATGATTTTGCAATGGCCGTGCCAATCCACGGGGGCTGCCCGTCCGGATTCTCTCTGCGGATGTGTATGCAATAGGCGGTTATTCCGCCCGCTTCCTAAGCAGATGCCAAAACTTGCATCGGACTGCCAAAAAAGAAGGCGACGGCGCGTGACGTGCCGACGCCTCAAAGTGTCCCAACTGCTGAGGCTGGGGGACTATTGCGGCACCACGCCGTCGCGGCCGACGTTGATGCGGGCCGACTCCAGGGTGCCGTCCGGCTTCTTGGTCGCGGCCGTCACGGTAAAGGCCGCGCCGGTCTTGAGGTCGGCAGGGCTGCCGATCTCGTAGCGGACAATCGGCACATTCGGCGGGACGACGATCAGCTTCTCGCCGTCTTTGTATTTGACCTTGATGGCCGCTCCGTCGACGCCCGTCACCGTCGCGCCGGCCGCCGTGCCGTTGGTCATGGTGCTGCCGGGAGTGGGGGCGAACGGCCGGTGACCTTCGCCGGTGCCGCGCATCGCCTCGGGGAAGATGTGCACCTCCAGCGCCTTCTGGCTGCCGTCCGGCTGCGGCATTGCCGCGCTGCCGAGGAAGGTGTTCTCCTTGATGTCCGCCATCGAGGCTTTGAGCACGGCGACGACCTGGGCGTTGCCGGTCAGCGTCAGCTTCTCTTCGCCTGCGGCGGTCTTCAGCGTCAGCACATTGCCGTCGACCTTTTCGATGGTGCCCTTGACGCGCACGGTCGGCGCCGGCTGCGCGGAAGCGACGACGCACGACGCCGCAAGCAATGCGCCGGCCAGAGTGATTCTCATTGTTGTTGTCATGATGTCCTCCTTCAATAAGAACGCGCCGTCGGTTACCGGCGGCGCGCTGAATGATAGCCGAACTCAGTCGCGACCGCCGTTCATTGCGGCGGGTCGATGTCGCGGCCGACCGCGATGTTGGGCGCGAGCAGTGTGCCGTCGGCCTGCTTCGCCGCGCCGCCGACGAAAACCTTTTTCCCGACCTTGAGGTCTTCGGCGCTGCCGGGCGTGTACTTGGCGATCGGAATGCCCGCCGGCACCAGCACCTTCTTCTCACCGTCCTTGTACTTGACCAGAAGATCCTGGCCGTCCTTGCCGGCTACGGTGGTGGCGACATTGGCGTTGGTCATGGTGCTGCCGGGCCGGTTGTCCCACTCCGAGAACCGGTCGGCGACGACGCCTTTCTGCGAATCCATGAAGATATGAATGGCATAGGCCTTCTGGGTGCCGTCCGGCATCGGCATGGCCGACACGCCAATGAACGAACCCTCCTTGATGTCGGCAAGCGAGCTTTTGACCATGGCCGAGACCCGCAGCGGCTCGGCGAGCTTCACCGTCAGGTCCTCGCCGGTGCGCGACTTGACCGTGAGTGTGTTGCCTTCGACCTTGGTGATTTCGCCGCGGACGCGCACAGGCGGGGCCTGCTGCGCCCACACGGCCGAAGCCGTCGCCATCAATGCCAAGCCGGCAATCCCAAGCGCACGTCGTGTCATGGTCTGCATCGCCATTCCTCCCTGAAAATTGCGACCGGCTGTGCCGGTACGGTTGTTGAATTGATTTTGGCCTCGTCGGTAAAACCCCTGCCGGAGGCCAATATTCCCTTATTTCCCGAGGTCGGTCTCGACCAGTGCCCGCAATTGCGGCGTCACGTCCGGGCGTACCCCGAACCACATCTGGAACCCCCGAACCGCCTGATACAGCAGCATGCCGAGCCCATCGGCGACCGCGAGGTTCCGGGCCCGGGCGGCCGCCAGCAGAGGCGTTTCCAGCGGGGCATAGACCAGATCAGCGACCACGGCGTGACGGGGCAGCGGCTCGAGGTCGATGGCGAGCGGCGGCTGGCCGGTCATGCCGAGCGAGGTGGTGTTGACGACAAGTCCGGTCCGGCTGAACAGATGCGGCAGCGCCGCCCAGTGAATGGGCTGCACCACCGGCCCGAACAGCACCTGCAGCGCCTGCGCCCGCTCCGGCGTGCGGTTGACCACGTTGATCTTGCCGATGCCGCGTTCGATCAGGCCGTAGATGACGGCGCGCGCCGAGCCGCCGGCGCCGAGCACCACCGCTTCTCCAGCGCGCTTCTCCCAACCCGGAACGCAGGCGTCGAGATTGGCGGTGAAGCCTTCGACGTCGGTGTTGGTCGAAAGCAGGCGCCCGCCGTCGTACCAGAGCGTGTTGGCAGCGCCGACCGCCTGCGCGCGGTCGTCGGGCTCCGACATCGTCAGCGCCGCTTCCTTGTGTGGAATGGTGATGTTGGCGCCGACGTAGCCGCGCTCGGACAGACGCGCGATGAAATCGGCGAACGACTCCGGCGCAATCTCCTCGCGCCGGTACACGGCATCAAGCCGGTATTGCTCGATCCAATGGCCGTGGATGACGGGCGAGCGCGAATGCCTGACCGGCCAACCGACCACACATGCCGCTCTCGCGCCCTCGCCCATCGTTTCAGTAGTAGCCGACGGTCGAGCCGCCATCGACCGCGATCGCGGTGCCCTGAATGTGGCGCGCCTTCTCCGAGCAGAGGAACAGCGTCAGCGCGGCGATATCCTCCGCCTTGCCGAGCCGGCGCAACCCATCCTTGACGGTGGCCTCCTGCTTCAGCTGGTCGACCGGCTTGCCGGACGCCTTCGAGCGCTGCTCGAGGAGCTGATAGAAGCGCTCGGTCTCGGTCGCGCCCGGATGAATGACGTTGACGTTGACGCCGTCCTTCTTGCCCTGCTGCGACAGCGCCTTGGAGAAATTGCCCATCGCGGCGTTGACCGAAGCACCGATCGAAAAATCGGCGCCGGGCGAGCGCGCCGCGCCGCCGCCGATGTTGACGACAACGCCGTTCGCCGACTTCAGCATCGGCCAGAACGCGCGGCACATCCGCACGCAGCCGAACAATTTCAGCGCGTAACCGTCCATCCAGGCTTCGTCCGGCAGATCGACGAAATTGCCGGCCTTGGTCGCGCCCGCCGAGTTGACCAGGACGTCGCAGCGGCCGAACTTGGCCTTCACCGTATCAAACACCTGTTGGACGCCTTCGAGCTTGCGAAGGTCGGCGTTGATCGCAAGCGTTGCCGGCCCACCGGCCCCGCCGATGGTCTGGCTCGCGGCGGCGAGGTTGGTATCCGACGACGACACGATCACCGTCTGCGCCCCGGCCTTGGCGAAATCGACCGCGATTTCGCGGCCGATGCCGCGACTGCCGCCGGTGATGACCGCAACTTTTCCTGCAAACTCGCTTGGCATCGTTCGCTCCCTGTATTCTGTTTGAAACAATGACGCCGCGTCAGATCGCCAGCGTCTTCTCGTCCTGCACCGTGTTCTTCAGGGTGCCGATTTCCGGCACGTGCATCTCGAACATGTCGCCGGGCTTGAGCCACTTCCGTTCGTCGGTCCTCTGGTTCAGCTTGGTCGGCGTACCGGTGGCGATGATATCGCCGGGCTTGAGTGTCATGAAGGTCGAGACATACGACAAGATATCGATGAAGCCGAAGATCATGTGATCGGTGGTGTCGTCCTGCGTCACCTCGCCGTTGATCTTGCAGGTGATGTGCAAGGGCTTGGTCAGATCGACGTCGGTCGTCATCCATGGGCCGATGCTGCCGGTCGAGTCCCACGCCTTGCCCTGGGTGACGTTGAAGCGGCCGTGGCGAATCCAGTCGCGGATGGTGCCCTCGTTGCACATGGTGATGCCGGCGACATGCTGCAGCGCGCGGTCCTTCGGAATGCGCCGGCCGGTCTTGCCGATCACCAGAGCGATCTCGCCCTCGTATTCGAGCTGCTCGGATTCCGGCGGCCGCAGGATCGGCTGGTTGTGCGCCACCATGGTGTTCGGCGGCTTGAAGAACATGCTCGGATACTTGGCCTCGGTGTTGCCGCCGGCCGCGGTCAATTCAGCGTCGCGGTTGGCATAGTTCACGCCGATGCAGAGAATCTTCTCGCCGCCCACGACCGGCGGCAGCAACTCCACCTCGGCGAGCGGAAAGTCGGCCCGGACGCCGGCGGTGATCGTCTTGACCTCATCGAGCGCGCCGGCGCGCAGCACATCGAGAACCGACGTCAGACGTGGGGCGAGCCGGGGGCGCAGATCGACGACGCCATCGCCGGACACGACGCCGAAGCTCGACCGGCCCCGAATGTTGTAGGTGGCAAGATGCATGAAGGCTCCCAACAGCGGATCGAGCGGGCTCGTTCGCCCGTGGTACAATAGGCCGCCGCAAACCGCCATAGAAGCCGTAATGCCCGTCCGCCCGCCCGTCTTCACCCCACCGTTCAACGTCGTCCGCGCCAGTCACGTGGAACTGACGGTGCGCGACCTCGCCCGGTCCCGCGCCTTCTATGTCGATTGCCTGGGCTATCTGGTCAGCGCCGAGGAGCCCGAGGCGCTTTATCTGCGGGCGGTCGAGGAGCGCAATCATCACTCGATCGTGCTGCGGAAGGGAAAAGAGCCCGCCGCCCAGGCGCTCGGCTTCAAGCTGGCGAGCGAG